>Ga0315277_10009093_pt1 | contig 12718 bp, 10 predicted proteins | sample YL17G05_15_MG_FD_203695 | JGI IMG/M metagenome (GOLD analysis project Ga0315277, IMG submission 203695) | Sediment microbial communities from Yellowstone Lake, YNP, Wyoming, USA - YL17G05_15 | ecosystem: Environmental > Aquatic > Freshwater > Lake > Sediment | place: USA: Wyoming | collected... | reverse complement strand
TGCGGATTGCTTACGGCCTGGGATCGGTTACACTCCGCGGGCGAGACGCCCGCGGCACCATAGGTTGCGGATTGCTTACGGGCTGGGATCGGTTACACTAGAACCAGCTATACATCCCGGTGCCGCTGCGTTGCGGATTGCTTACGGGCTGGGATCGGTTACACTAACTCCTCGCCGCCCTCGACCACCTGTTCCAGTTGCGGATTGCTTACGGGCTGGGATCGGTTACACTGAGAACGATCCCTGCCCCGGCGGTTGCTCCGTTGCGGATTGCTTACGGGCTGGGATCGGTTACACTACAGGGCAGGCCGTTGATCGGGTCCGGCCAGTTGCGGATTGCTTACGGGCTGGGATCGGTTACACTCGCCAGACGCCTGCGAAGCCTCACGGAACAGTTGCGGATTGCTTACGGGCTGGGATCGGTTACACTGCATACACCAAGATCGAAACCGCGGTAGAAGTTGCGGATTGCTTACGGGCTGGGATCGGTTACACTCGGAGGGCGAGCAACCCAAAGCACGCGCCAGTTGCGGATTGCTTACGGGCTGGGATCGGTTACACTCCAGGCAATGTGAAGGTCCGCTTGACCTGTAGTTGCGGATTGCTTACGGGCTGGGATCGGTTACACTTGACATGTGACCTTCCATCCTTTCTGGAGAGTTGCGGATTGCTTACGGGCTGGGATCGGTTACACTCGAACGCCTCGTCTGCCCGTTCGGGGCCGAGTTGCGGATTGCTTACGGGCTGGGATCGGTTACACTATTCGGCCGCATGGGGCCGGAGGGCAAGGCGTTGCGGATTGCTTACGGGCTGGGATCGGTTACACTGCCTGTCCCGTAAGCGGGTGCAGAACAGAGGCTTAGGCAATAAGAGCCTCTAGAAAAGTTCAAGTTGAGCGGGCGGTTTTTCGGGCGGTTTGCGTTTTCCGCCCCAGAAGATCCGCATCCGTTCATACTGCTTGTCGGTGACTCGCAGGACGCGAACCTCCCCGTCAGGGGGGATGTTTGCCTCAACGCGTGTGGTGTGGACATCGGCGTTTTCCTCGCTGGCACAGTGTCGGATATACACCGAATACTGCATCTTGGCAAACCCATCCTTCAAGAGCTTCTTGCGGAAGTCGGCGTAGTGCTTCCTGGCGGCCTTTGTGTCAACAGGCAGGTCGAACATCACGAACAGCCACATGAAGCGGTATCCGCTGAGTTCCACGGTTTGGGTATGTCCAGGCGTTTGGACTGGCCTTCGTAGCAGCGAACCAGCGAGGCGGCCATTCTCTCCAAGGCCACCATGAGCGGGCCGGCGTTGTCGCCCAACGTAACGGTCTCAGTCAGCACTCCCAGCAACTGCCGCTTGGTTTCCTTGTCGATCTGGCTCAGCCCGGCTTGGTGCAGCTTTCGGACCCGGCTGTCAACCAGGGGGCGGAGCGGTTCCACCAGGTCGTCAGCGAGACAGAAGGCGTTTGAGCGGTTGTGGTGGTGCAGGCCGAGGCTGGGGTGCAGACCAGCGCCCGCGACCGCCCTGGCGACCGCAGCGCGCAGGACCGTGTATCCGTAGTTGAGCAGGTTGTTCGGAGGAGGACCGTCGTGATCACGCCGAAAGCTCGCTCCGAGCATGACGGGCCAATAGCGCCGGGCTGCCTGGGCCTCCAGGTTGTCGGGATCGCCTGAGCGGACGCGCCGAGCCATACCTCGCAGCGCCGATTGGGCGGCCGGCGCATGGGACAGCATGTCGGCCTGATTGACTATCTTGGCCGTGACCACTTGGCGCCAGAGCTGCTTGCGGAGTGGCTTGGACGCTTCCACTTGCGCCGCCAGGCGCTGTGATTGCAGGCAATTGTCCTGGGGCAGCAGCAGTCCGGCGGGCAAGTGATGCCCGTCGCATGGGACGATGACGGCTCCAGCGCCCAAGAGACGGGTGATGACCGCGTGGGTGTAGGTGGCCCCGTTAGTGTCCACGATCAGCACCCCCACGTCTTCGATCGGGATGCGCTGCAACTCCTGGCCTTCCCGGCGAAGGACCAATTGGTCCAGTTCAACGGACAGGAAGACTCCGGAGCTTGATATCTCGATGGTGCGCTTAATCATTGGCCCATCGGACCCGGCCCAGGGGGTCGATAGTTATCTTCCGGGCTTCCAGCTTGTTGGGGGAAAACGAGAATGTTGCCTTGTCACGGGAGGGTCGAGCGTCTTTGGGATCAGTGAACCGTAGCTGCTTCGTGGTCGAAGCCCCCGTGTTGTATTGGAGGATTCGTTGGCCATCCTCGCAGTTGGCGAGAACTAGTTCGCCCTTGCTGAGGGACATAACGGACCTCGCGTTGGGCTGATGGGGATGCTGGCGCCGGATGACCGGCTCTCCATTCGCTGCCCGCCTGGCCGCCTCCAGCATGGTGACGAACACCGCGTCGCGTTTGCCGTCAGGCATCTCGAAGAGGCACACATGATGCGTGCTGCCCGGTTTGACCCAGGCGGCCCCTTGCCGTATATCCAAGATCGATCCCTCTTTCTTGATCAACCGGACCTTGAGAATGAGAATGCGCTTCTCCTCATTCATCCAGAGAGGCTCTCTCCATGCTTCCGCAGGAATCGTGGATTCGTTGGCTCCTGCGCCCCTCTTCTTTCGCCCGGACCTGACACCGAGCGCGCGGAGGCGCTCCAGGACTTTCTCCCTTACGACGGGGTCGCGAATGTCTTGTGCCTCAGAGGGCGTCAGTGCCTCAAGCGGCTTGCGGTAGACGAACTCCCCAGGCTTGTCGGTCTTGCCATAGATTGTCTCTTCGTGTAGTGGCCCGGCCACCTTTCGCTGGACGCGGTGAGAGACATGCATCTCGCTGATAAGATTCTTCACCTCTTGGCGGAAGTGTTCCAGCGGGGGTGGGCAGACCTGTTCGCGGGCCAGTTGCTGGAGACGCGAGCGGTCCGTCAGGGCGATGACAATGGCGTCAATGGCGTGGTGGCGGTGGTCGGAGCGATCCTTCTGTCCCGGCCGGATATCCCCATGGTCCTCCTTCCAGGCCGGGCTGTCGGGAAGTTCCCGCAAGATCGTGTCCAAGCCCCAGCCATGGCGCAGCTCCGCCGTCAGCTGGCCCTTGGTGCAAAGGATATCCCTGTGTGGGTCAGGCACCAGGCATTGGAGATACTCACGAACTTTCCGGCTGATGTAAGCCGTGTCGTTAAGTTGCCGGTGGATGAAATCGTCCAGCTTCACTTCCTTCTGGAGAAACTTGCGATACTTGCCATAGGGCAACTTGCGTGCGCGCTGGCAGACCTGCTCGTAACGCTGAGGGTCGGTCTGGGCCAGCCACTCGTACGGCGTCCGGTTGCCCTTTTCCGCGTTGGCCTGGCGGAAGCAGACGACCTTGTTCATCATTGAGTCGTCCAGGCTGCGCGGCTTGGGAAGAATGTGGTCAATATCCACCTCGCCGGCCAGCAGTTGAGCGGTGCTGATTGCCCGGCCCGTGTAGATGCAGATTCCCTCCTGCTCCCTCCAAAGTAGATACCGGTTGATCGCATCGCGGGAAGGCATGCCTCCAGCTTTTCGGATTTCCTCAGCGGCCTGATCGCGGCGCTGTTCCTGTTCGCGCATTGCCTTGGTCCGGACCTTGCGCTGTTCGGCGGACCCCTTTACCTCGCGCGCAAGTTCTATGTGTATCTGCTCAGGACAACCGTATTCCCGAATGATGGCGTTGACAACCTTGTGGACCTCATGGAGGGCCTGCCGGACGAGCGGGTTGGGCAGGTCCGGTGGCTGAGCCACCCGCTCCAGGCGTTCGACTGGCCGCTGGTCAGGTCGGAGATAGCCAGCTTCGGTCAGTGCGCAGGGTCTATCGTCGCCTGTCATCAGAGGCAGGCCCCGCTCCATGTGAGGCAAGAGCTTGGCAATGGCCTCGCGGGACAGATTGGCGTAACCGGCGGGAAGCTCTGCATTGAGAACATTCCTAGCCTGTTGGGGGGAAAGCCCCCACTCCGAGACGGCCTTTTGCAGAATGACGGGATCCTCTTCATCAAGTAGGCAACGGACGATCTGGTTCTTCCGCTCCTCGTCCATACTGAACCACGCCTTGTCGAAACAGTCTTTGTGCGACATGGCCTTGTCGGTCGGCATGCCCAGCAGATACTTTCGTCCGCCTCTTTCAAGGTTGAAGACAACGGCCTCGGTGAAGCCCAGGTGCTTGCGGATGTCCTTAAAGCTGCGCCTCGCGGCATTGGACAGGTATTCCAGCAACCGAGAGCGTTCTTCCTGCGTTAGCGGTCGTTCCTCCCCGTGTTCATCGATAAGCAGGAGGTTGTTAACATCCTGGAGGATGCGGAATCGCTGGGCGCGCCTATCCGCGCGCGGACAACGGCGGCGCTTGGGTTCAAGTTCGCACGTCCCAACCAGGCTCTTGGGTATCCGTATGGGCCGTTGGTAAAAGATGATGTGACGGACCTTGGCTTTGAGATCATCGGTCAACAGGTCCGGGTGGTGCCTTCGCTGTGCCTCCCAAATGGCCTCAAGCTCGCGCTGGTACATTTCCCGGCGGGTATGGCGGCCGCGGACGCGGGCAAGCGGCGACGCAGTACCCACATTGGCAAGATACTCGCCCAGAGTCCTTGAACCGGCTGAGCTGATCTCGGCCTCCAAGTGACTGATGGCTTGAAGCATTTCGGAGGCTTCCTTCTTGCTGCGGGCCTTGTCGGCCTTGCGGCTGGAAAGAAAGCCCCGGCGCTGACAGAGGTGTAGCAACGCCCTGCCGATCTCATGGGGATCGAGTTTCCGATCCAGCGCGGCCCGCCGCAAGGCATAGGGGTCAGCGCTCTGGCAGGCTTGGTTCTCCCAGGCGATGCGCTCGGGGTGGTGAGCAGGCATGGCCGCACAAGGCGGAAGCAGGCCCACCTTAACCAGCAGCTTCCTGAGTCGGCGCTTGCGCTTGGCCCGGCGGTTGGTTTGCCGGCGCATGCCACGGGCCAAGCGGCGTGTTTCGTTCTTAGACAGTTCCCCGCCCTTGGTGTCGCGGTCCACCCCTTCCGGGAAGACGCGGACCCCTGCGGCGACAACGGATGAAGAGTCGGTGTCAGTCAAGGCCCAACCGATCGAATTGGGCCCCAAATCCAGCCCTAGTCTGATCGCCATTGGCCGATCCCCAGGAATCGAGAAAAACAGCCCGTACTAAACAAATTCTACTTGACTGGGGGAACAGTGTCAAAGTAACATCCTAGCAGTGTAACCGATCCCGGTCCCTAGACTTTTCGCAATAAGGCGAAAACAAGTCGCGGGCCAACGCTCTACGGAGCGTCCCGGCCGTCATGCACTGCATGGCGGCTGTTTATTTCGTGTCGCTCAGACCCCTTGTGCTGGGCCTTCCAGGCCCGCCTTACGGCGCGGCATACTGCCTCAACCACATCTATTTGCTCGTTTCTTGCTGCCCTTTGCGGTACAGCCGGTCCCTCAAACCCATGCTTCTGGCTCTCCGATTAGGCAGTGTGAGCTTGGGGCCGCCCGTTCTGTTCAGCCCATGGTATCGTGGCAGCCGCCAGATACTGTCATAGGGCAGCTTCATTGTGGCGCGGGGCGGGAAGCGGGTGTGATTGCGCCGGGATGGGTTAGTTGCGACTGAGCGGTCACGGGTTCGTCCGAGTCTTTCTGCAACGGGCCAGCAACCCCGTCAAAGTCTGGGGATGGTGGTGGGTGTCAAATCGCCGACCCCCCTTGGTCGATGGCCACCCCCTCCCCCCTGGTGGTCGCGGTTGCCGACCCGTCCGCCGCCGCCTGGTGGTCCGCCGCCAGGATGCCCAGGAGCATCGCGGACACCAGCTACGGCTTGGATGCGTTTGAAGAAAGCCCCTGACCCCTACCCATGTACCCCCTCCACCGTTTACCCCCCTGGCAACAGGCATTCTTCTGACGATCTTGTCTCAGATGGCCGGGAGGGGGGGGAAAGGTCGGGCTTGAAGGGGATCGTCGGAAAAGTGCCCCTGGCGCGGGGGTTTTTGAGCGCCGTTGCCTTCCTGGGGGCTGAGCAGCACTTCCCTGACCACCGCTCCCCAACGCATTATATTTGGATAGGGCAACCTTTGGACATCGCCCCTCACTCTCTAGGGGACCTTCCCCCTGTCGCCTTGACCATCGCCACGATACCGGCCTTGATCGGTTCCGGCAGACTCGGCCAGGTGGCGATTACCTCGGCCAGGTCCGGGGGTGCCGCAGCAGCAGGTGGTGACGTTGGGGCAGGCGCGGCTGTCGCGGCAGACCAGGCAGGTCGCAACGCGAAGGTCGGGGTGGGACAGGCCTGTCGCGACGCGCGGGTCAGGTCCTGCGGAGGTTACTCAATATACTGGCCATTACGCTAGCGAAGGCGGCTTGCCCATCGCAGAATATCAGGGGGCTGCTGTCGAGTGCCTTCCGCTGGAATTAGCGAATGAAAAAGATCGTCCTCATCTCTTGCGTCAAGAGCAAGGCAGACCATGCCGCCAAGGCACGGGACTTATACACAAGCCTCTGGTTCCGGCTGGCCCTCCGATACGCCGAGATGATTAAACCCGACGAGGTGTTCGTCCTTTCGGCCAAGTACGGCCTCTTGAACCTCGATGTCGTGGTCGAGCCTTACGAGAAGACCCTTAAAACCATGCCGATGCACGAGATCGAGTCGTGGGCGGCAAAGGTAGTTGGCCAACTCAGGGCATGTGCCGATTTGGAGCGGGATCACTTCATCTTTCTGGCATCCGATGAATACCGCAAATACATCGTGCCTCATGTGCGCTCCTTCGAGGTTCCGATGCAGGGCCTGGCTATTGGGAAGCAGAGGCAGTTTCTCAAGAGGCAGGTGGGCGCATGAGCGAAGCATGTGCCAGAGTGCATCAGATCGCCAACGGCCTGCCTCGCCTACGGTTCCCGTTTAGCAGGAGCGTAATCCCCCGCAACGGCATCTACCTCCTCTTCGAGGAGGGTGAAACAGCACATGGTGCAGACAGGATCGTCCGGGTAGGCACGCACACCGGCCCCAACAACCTTCCTGCACGCCTGATGGAACATTTCATCAAGGAGAACAAGGACCGCAGTATCTTTCGCAAGAATATCGGCAGGGCGATTCTGAACAAGGCAGGCGATCCGTTCCTGGATCGATGGGACTTGGATCTCACAGCCGCGGCCGCAAAGAGAAAGCACGTCACCGCCGTCGATTGGACACGGAAAACCGAGGTTGAACGACAGGTCACGGAGTACATACAGACTCGGTGCAGTTTCGTCGTTTTCGAGGTGACGAACAAAGCGAAACGCCTATCCCTCGAGGCTAAACTGATCTCCACGGTGTCCCTGTGCGACGAGTGCCTGCCTTCAGGAACATGGTTCGGACGGTCTTCGCCAGTGGAGAAGATCAGGGAGGGAGGCTTGTGGCTGGTCAAGGGACTGTACCGAGAGCCACTATCAGGCGAAGACCTCAAGGAATTGGCAAGCCTGCTTCAAGTAAGCTAAGGTCGTTCAGGGCGATCCTCAGAGTCCCGTCAAGAACATGGCCCCCCGGCGACGCGTGACGATGCTGAAGGCGAGGCAGCAGACGGCCGATGGCACGGCCGACACCCCGCGGTGTGCGCTGGCGAATGAAGGACCCACCAAATGAACCTTTTTGTCCGCACCGTGACACTTCTGGAGGCGAATGGCGAGCCGAGCCCGTTTCCGAAGCGGCTGCGCCAACTGCTTTGCAGCGTGGTCGAGGGTATTGACGCCGAGGCCATGCCTGACCTGCTGTCCAAGCGGGAGACGGATCGGGGAAACTTCGATGGAAGAATCGAGGCGGGCCTACGGGAACTCGATCCGCTTCTTACCATCAAGGCAAACTGCCTCGTCTCCGGCCGCACCAGATTCGACAATGACCTCGTCATTGATGCGGATGAGGCATTGGTGTGCGTTGAGATCGAGAAGGGATGCCTGTCACGCTTTGAATTCGACATCCTGAAGATGCAGGCCTTCGCCAGCTCACGACAGCTCCAGCATCCTGGGAAGCCGGTTTTCGGAGCGTTCGTGGTGCCCGATGATAACCTTGTCGCCAGGCATATTTCGGGTAACTCCCGCGAGTCTTCGTTCCGCTATCTGAAGCGATTGTGCCGTTTGGTGGCCCAAGTTCATCCGCTGCACGTTGAGGACATCTTGATCGTCGGTTATTCACTGGCGTCTCCAACAGACGACGCTCAAGACAGGCGCCGAAAGAATCGCGGTCTTGGGAAACCGGCCAAAGCACCAGGCAATTTGGCGCTCCAAGAGAAGGGGTTGTTGCCCGATGATCGGCTAAGGAGTGGCCTTCGCGGGTTCGCAATCGACCTTGTTGTTGCCTTGCGTTCTCAGCTGGCGGCTGCCTGCCCAAAGCTGCGTGAGAAGCTCAATACGAACACCCGGTACCTAGCCTATGGACTCACGGATGGAAGCGATGCTCTTTACGTCTACGTCCAGAAAAGAGCCATCCTCATCGACGTAAGAGTACCGGCTGACCGCGCTGACGAACTGCGCCGTCGGGGCTTTGACTTGCGTCCTCGTGACAACTATCAGGCCAAAGCCGGCTGGCTCACCGGGCTTTTCGTTCCACATGACACGGACAAACTCAGTGAGGTCGTCTCGCTGGCCTTGGAAGCACTGCAAGAGGACTAGGCAGATGGCTGGTCGGCGCCCATAAGGCCCTGGCCATCTCCGTCAAGAACATAGACGCCCACCAGCGGGTGGCTTTGCCGTACTTACCACTTTCCTCGCCGGCAGGGGGTGGTGATGTTCACTTCAACCTGGCCGCCGCAGCAGGTGGTGACGTTTGGGCAACTTCGGTTACGTTCGCAGTTCAGGCAGAGAGCGGGTGCGTTGGGGGGAATTGCGTTGGAAGGCTGATTCCCATGAAGACTGTCAGACTGTCGGACTGTTAGACTATTAGGCGCTTCGCCCCTTTGGGGCGCGGCATCCGGCCTAACAGCCGAATAGCCTACAGGCTGTTCTTCCTGCCTTTCGGGCCTCCATCCCCAGGGGCGGCCAAGGGGACAATCGAAATCAACCAAGCCGCCCGGCACCGCGGCCCAGGTCGCAAGGCTTCCGCGCCAGGCCCGGGCCTGCCAGGATTGCGGCAACATGGTTCCTTTGAACCCAAGATCTTAGGCGGCAGTGGCGCAAAGCTCTCCGCGCAAAATCACGTGCGTCCGGGTCAGGCGATGTCCGGAGAACTCTTTTCAGTTCGGTTGCGGCCTCTCTTCGCTCGGCCCGTGAGTATATGTGTCTGCACCCAAGCGGATGGATATGGTTGTCTGTCCTTACGGGTTCTGTTTCGTCATCATGGCTGTATCCGTCACCGCTAAGTACATGGTACGAAGTGGACGACCAAGTGCGGCGGCTCTCGACTGAGTTCCTAATGGTACACAGCCGGATCATCTGCTGCCGCATATTCCCGTCCATGAACCAATCTCCGTGATTCCCGATATACATCGAGAGGGTCTACCCCGAAGGCGACTTCGGCGTCATTAGGGGCATATAAGCCCCAATGTCGTTCAGGATGCGGCAGATCCCGTCGATGGTTTCCAGGGGCACGTCCGGGTCGCATTCAGCCAGCAGCCACAGTCCTCCCTCAGGCAGGTAGAGCGCCTCGACGCACTGTCTGATGTGGGATTCGATCTGGCCGATCGTCGCCAACGGGAAGAGCTGCCGGTCCAGGTCCAGGTCGATGCAGACCTTGCCTTTGCAGGTCCGCACCAGATTATCCAAGCCGTTGGCCCGGATCTGCGGGTTGAGGACATTGACCCCGCAGTCGATCAGGTCCGGAATGATCTCATGAATGCACCCGTCCGTATGCATGTAGACGTCGTGACCGGCCCGGTGGCAGCGGCTGTAAATCGCCTGGTAGCAAGGCTTGAGGTACTTGCGCCACAGGGCTGGGCTGATGGGCAGGGCCTTCTGCGTGCCCAGGTCGTCGCCGAACCGTGTCAAACCGCCTGGCTCCAGCAGAGGCAGCGTCACGTCGAGCGTCCGGAGATTGTGTGCCAGTACAATGTCGATCAACATCTGCAATTCCGGCGGCTGCTCGGCGAAGTCGACCATGATCTCTTCGAAACCCCGCAGGTCCGCCAGTCGCAGGAACATGAACCCGTGCGGCAACCAGGGCGCCACCTGTGCCGGCGGCTTGAGGGTGCGTACGTCCTGTCGCGAAGGCACCGGATGCCCAGTGACCATGCTGGTCAAGCCGGCTGCGATGTTCTCCCATACGCATCCCCACTCATCGACGTGCTTGCCGGGCAAGTACATGGGGTTCTCTTCCCCCGCCCGGGCCGGATCGGCAGGAGCGATGACTCCCTCAAAGACCACGGGGTATCGGCGCATTACTTCCAGGAGAGCCTGTCCGTGGCGCCGCCAGGTCCCCGGCAGCAGGCTGACCTCCACCGGAATCCGCTGAGGGTGCTCAAACCGCATCGCCTTGAATTGGTCTTCCCTCTTGCCCATTAACGTAACCCGCTCGCCTTGCCTGATGGCCCGTCGGCTCAGCGCGGACGGGGCCATTTGCCGGGTCATCTTGACCTGCGAAAGGCCGTGGGACCGATGACGCTCAATCCGATCCGCCTTGCGCATCCTATCGCCCTCGGCGCGCCGAGCCAAGGAATTGGCGGACCCGGACGGCCTCTTGAGGCTACGACAAGACGCTGAGTCACAACGAAGCGTTGTACTCGTCGACAACCTGAGTGACCAGGCGGATCCGTTCAATGTCGCCGGTGGATGATATCTCGTCGCTTATTCCCAAGATCAGATTGGGGGCAAACAGGTCGATGATCCGCTTGGCGCAATTCACCAGCGTCTCTCCGCTGAAGGTGCGGTCAAAGTAGATGGCAGGGATGCCATCGAGGAGGAACATGTCTCCCAGGGCGGATTTGGTCTCCTCCAGCGTCACGTCGCCCTGGGGAACGGGCGTAATGGCCTCGATTCCGTCCAGGCCGGTCTCGCGGGCCAGGGGAAGCAGCGGCCCGCAATCGCCGTCCCAATGGGCGTGAACGAACTTGCCTGCCCGGTGAAGCATTTCGCAGCGGTGCTGGTAGACTGGCAGCATGTACTTCCGGAACAGCTCCGGCGTGCAGATCCGGGCATGGACATTGTCGCCAAAGTCGACGTATCGAATGGGGCTGGCATTGACGACCTCGATCAACCGTCCTTGCGTGAGGGCGAGCGCCTCAAAATACTGTTCGCAGATGGCCGGGTAGTCGTGCAGGGCGAAGACGGCCTCTTCGACGCCCATGTCCTCTACGAAGAGTTTCTGGACGTTCGTGCGCGGTATGCATGTGGCCGGGGCGCCCAGTCCCTTCCACACGGCGCAGAGGTCGTCGTACCTGCCCTGATCCCACGTCCACGTCCGCCGCTCCTCGCGCCAGGCGGCGACCTTCATCTCTTCCTCGTCGCTGACGGGCCACTTGACGGGCATGTGCCAGGGGCTGTTGGGACTGCGGCGGTATACGGCCCGCTGCCTGCCCACGGGTGTCTCAACCAGGACCTCGTAATCGGTCTCGTCCAGGTCGCGCTGGGTGATGTGGACCCTTGGGTCTTCATGACTGCGATAGCAGTCGCCGAAATCGTAGATGCGATTGGACACGCCCAGCGCCCGGTACAACTCCGGCAGCGTCATGCCCACGTAGGGTTCCGGCAGAGGTTGCCCCGCGAACTGTTTGTCGTAGTACCAGGCCAGAATCCGCGGTTGCCAGAGGATGCGCCCGCCTCCGTGGCCGGTAATGACGTCGAGGTTCAGTGCCGTCAAGTCGATCCTGCCGTGGTTTGTTGGTCGGCCAGTCACCGAGGTGTCCTTTGTTCGGAATGTCCCATTTGATCTTATGCAATTCTCCGTCGTGGAGCAGACAACCGCCATTATTGACTGTAGCGGTGGCTTTGGCCTCCTGCGACCTGCCGGCGGCGCTCAGCGAACTTCCACCCTGACGCCCGCGGGGCGGTTGTCGAAGCGGAGCTGTACCGTCTGCTTTTGCACGCGGCGTTCGACGCTTACGGCCTTACCCTCTGCGTCTTGGGCCTGAATATCAGGGCAGCACTCGTGGGGCCTGAACACGCGCACCACCGCCGGCGTACCCGCTGGGCCACGAATCTCGAATCTCAGCACGGCGTCCTGCCACGCCTGCCGTGTGAGCCGGTGTGTCGCATGCAACACCTCCATCCGCCCATCGGCGGGTGGTTCCACCACCCGGTACAGACCGCTGCCGCCCCTATCCAGCCGCGCTTCATCCAGCACGGGCAGCTCGGGGTCAAGCACGTCAACCACAGGCCCTGGAATCGTCATTTGATCGGCCATCGCGTGGGCGATGAGATAGGGTCCGCGCCGCACTAGGAACCCCGGTGCGGTGGGCAGACCCCTGCTCCAGCCAGCCTGGCGCAGGGCGAGGTCGATCAGCGGCAGGTACACCTGGCGGGCGCGCTGGGGATCGGCGTAACTTGCGGGGGAGTCTTGGCGCCGCAGCACCGCCCCCTGGCCCACGCGGTAGTCTCCCTGTCCGGCGGCCTCCAGGCCCAGTTCGCCCAACAGGTCCTCCAGCGGCGAAGAGCGGCCTTGCCTGTTCCACCAGAACTCCGGGCCATCCAGTTGACCGTCCGTGCCCAGCAGCACCAGTACGCCGCCCCGGCGGACCCAGCCTGCCAGGGCCTGGTGCGTCTGCTCGTCCAAGGGCTTGAGGGCCTCGTACGACAGCACCAGCACCTTGAAGCGGTCGAGGTATCCGGGATTGCCCGAACGCTCCAGGAC
>Ga0315277_10009091_pt1 | contig 12720 bp, 6 predicted proteins | sample YL17G05_15_MG_FD_203695 | JGI IMG/M metagenome (GOLD analysis project Ga0315277, IMG submission 203695) | Sediment microbial communities from Yellowstone Lake, YNP, Wyoming, USA - YL17G05_15 | ecosystem: Environmental > Aquatic > Freshwater > Lake > Sediment | place: USA: Wyoming | collected... | reverse complement strand
TTAATGGATTTGTCGTCTTCTATCACTGCAAAACCCCTTTCTTTCAAATCTGCAAAACTCAAAACCACTTCGTCATCAGACCAGTTTATCTTCCTGAATCCCACTTCAGTTAGCCCCTCTACAAATCTAAGCTGGGGTTTGATTTTTATAAAATCTCCCAGGTTTTCATAGCTTATCTTGAATTCAAGGACTGAAGGAATCTCATCTAAAAATTCTTTATTTATAATTAAGTATGGATCTAGCACAATGCTTTTGTCTCTCCAGGATATTTTTAATATTTGATTGTCAAAAGTAACATTTACTATTTCTCCAAGTTTTTTCCATTCGCCATTTAAATCCTTCAAAAATTCATTTGTACCATATATGGTCTCCTTACAAACATTATTTAGACAAGTTCTTTCCCAATTCGGACCTCTTTCTAATTTTGGACTAGAAACATCTTCTGGTTTTTCTTGAATGGAATCAGGATTTGGTTTGATTAACATTCCGGAAATTGGAAAAGCCAAAAGTATCTGACTTAAAATCACTAATGAAACCGCAATTATTCTGAGAAGATTAACTTTTTTAAACATATTTTAGATTTTATTTCAATTTGCCTTACTTCTCTGCCGGATTTATCTCTATATAATCTACTGGCGGAGGAGTAGTTGAGATTTGATGAGTAATTGAATCTGATCTCCCATTGTTATCATAAATTGTTAATTCAATTTTATCTTTGCGTCCGGTTAATACTATAGAAATCCTCGTATCATTAATCCCTGACGGAATCACAGAGTTATTTATTTTCCAAACCCTTTTTACAATCATTGCCCCGGTAGAAGCATACGAGTGTTCTGAAAATGGCTCATCCTTTAAATATAGCGTGTCTTTATTAATTATTGGATTTACTCCGCTACAATCTTTCCAATTGGTATTGTCCAATGAACACTCAAATCCAGCCGTGGTATCTTGAACAATTGTAAAGTCTTTTGTTTCTGTATCATAATATCCTTCTTTATCTGTTACCCGGAGTTCTACCCTCTGAGTTCCTGCTCCCAAAACCTGGGTTTGAATAGTATAATCGCATGTTCCATTACATCTTATATCTGGTTTTGTTCCCCATCCAAGAATATCCCATTCAGAACTTGCAATAGTATTTTTTCCATTAGGGTCAGTAGAACTATTTACTAATTTCAATCCTTCTCCGGTATAAACAGTGCAGTTTGGAGGCTCACAAGTAATTACTGCCTGAGGAGTATGCTCGCATCCTACGACAATAATCGCTGTATCTTCTGCATGCGCAGTACCTCTAATTACCTCGACTTTTGCCGTATAACTTCCTGGTGAAGAATAATCGCAACCATCTGCAAAAGTAGATACAGAATTATCAATATAACTTGGAGCATCATAATCCCAACGTCCGTCACTAGTGCAATCAAAACTGTAATGAATAGGTCCTGTCATTGTCCCGGTAACTATAGCTCTCAAGTCAACGTCGTTGAGCGGAGCAATTCCTGCATTAGGAATGGCTTCTAGCTCTACAAAAAGAGTTCCATTGGGAATAAAAACCTCTACCGTGACAGAATCAATTACCGTGCCACCTGAACCAGAACAGGAAAGAACATAGGTTTTTGTACTTGTAAGATTTCCCGTGTTCTCACCAGGAGATGTATTATTTATGGCTCTGGTTCCTGACCAACCATTAGAGGCAGTACACGAAGTAGCATTAGTTGAAGTCCAGGTTAGTGTGGCTGCGGTATTGTAAGAAATGGTAATGTGGTCTTCCTGATTATTGGCCTTAAGAGTCACTGTAGGAGCATTGGGATTGCTTACATTAATAGATGCTGTTGCGCATGCAGAAACGCCTTCTCTCTGCGCGCAAACTCTGGCTGTATAGGTACCTACTGATGAATAATCGCATAAATCAGGTATCGTAAAACTCTCTGCCAATACACCATTTACAATATGGTCCCAAACTCCATCGCTAGTACAATCAAATTGATAATTGATATTTCCCTTTGCAGTTCCATAAACACCTGCCCCTAGGTCCACATCGTTTAAGGGGGCCGTCCCCGAAGTTGGATTTGCCGTCAAGTTTATATAAAAAGTGGGGGCGGGCTTGCTTTTTACATAAACAATAACATAGTCAGTGGATGAACCTTCTAATCCCTGACAGGTTAACCTATAAGTATAAGTTGTTCCGGCCACAATATTTCTTTCTTCAGAACCGATAGTGCGCTTTAAACCATTCCAATCTCCAGAAGCCGTACATGAAGTTACATTAGTCGATGTCCAGGATAAGTTTATTGAACTGCTAATATACCACTCTAGATTTACCGGCCCATCCGAACCATCGGCTTTAATATCTACTGTAGGACAGTTTGCACAAGAAACGGCAACTTGTGTCTGAGATTCGGCACTGCAGCTTCCTCTTTCAACATAAACTCTTGCCGTATAATTTCCTGTGTTTGCGTAATTACAGGCATCTATTACAGTTTTGGGATTATCTAATTCCCAAACATTATTAAAAACATGGTCCCAAGTTCCATCATTTGCGCAATCAAATTTATAATTAATAGTCCCTGATTCCGTTCCGAAAACGGTTGCCTTCAGGTCAACTCCATTAAGTGGAGATTTTCCGAAATTGGGAATTGCTTGAAGTGAAACGCTTAAATTACAGGACTCTTGCCGTCTCACTGTCACGATTGCTGTAGCCTCTGCCGGAGGAGCATCATCTCTGAATGCTCTAACCCTTGCCGTATAGGTCTTACTTAAATCGTAATAACTATAATAATTACAAGCATCTACTACCGTTTTTGGGTTATCCCATATCCTATTAAAGGTATATTCAAATACTCCGTCATTGGCACAATCAAACATATAGGTTATTGCTCCCGTACCTGTTCCAGAAACAGTAGCCCTTAGGTCTGCCCCTATTAAAGGGTGGAATCCTGAATTAGGTATTACTTCCAAAGCTACGCTTAGGGTCTTTTGAATGTCTACAATTACAAAATCTTTAGCAGAGCCTGCTTCATTAGAACAGGTAATAGTATATTTTTTTCGACTGGAGATACTTCCCATATTTTCTCCTAAAGAAGAAATGGGTTTTGTCCCCAGCCAATCGTCTGACGCAACACACTGATTAGCTTTATTCGACGTCCAGGTTAAGCTAATCGAAGCACCTGAGAGAATTGTTACATTATCAAATAATTGTCCCTGGTATAATACCTTAAGGTCTACCGTAGGAGGCGCTATCTCAAGATTAACTGTTACCGAATCTGTAGCCGTACCGCCTTGTCCATTACATATTATGGTATAGGTTGTTGATTGATATATATAACCTGGATTTTCAGAACCAGAAACAGGCCTTGTTCCTAACCATCCGCCATAAGCATTGCAAGAAGTGCTGTTTGTTGATGTCCAACGTAAAAGAGGTGAAGTTCCATAATAAATAGTTACTGGCCCATCGGAGGGCATACCGTTTCTGTCGTCAGCCTTAATATCCACCGTAGGAGGATTGGGACGAGAGATTACATTTATTAAAATCTCCTCAGAGCATCCTGGTTGAGATTCATGGCCAATGATTTCTCCTCTTATGGTGTAGTTTCCTACATTAGGAAGAAAAAGATTTTTGTAGATGTCGTCATTTGCTCCATTATCATAAGATTGAGAAAAACTGGGTCCCCAGATTTTTAATCTCCCATCATAAGTCAGAACCCCTGCTCCATTTTTAAAAATCGCTCCCGAGAATCCTTCATTTTGATAAAGAGTTATATTTGTTAACCATGGGTCTGAATCTAATTTATGAATTCTGGTCTGAACAGAACCAAAAGGACAACCTGAAGGAGCAGAAACATTATATGAAACTGATTTTGAACAATTTTCATTATTGCCAAAAGTGGCGGTATAGGAACCTGAATTAGTAGAAGTGCATGTCCATCTCCACCAGCAACTATAACTGTCTTTGGGATTAATTTTTGAACATGTCGCCTCTTGAAGGCTACAGCTTTGAGCTCCGCCCCCGGGGTTTAAATTCACTCCTGTATAACCCTTATTAGAGGTGAAGGTAAAAGTAATAGAGCTATTAGAAAAAACTGGATTGGGATCTACATAAGCATTGATTGTCTCACAAGTGGTACCGGTTCCACAATCGCCAGAATACCATACCATATAATCAAGCATAGTACAGCAATCAGGAGCGCTTTGAGGGCAAGGAGGTTTCCAGCCACAACATCCCACACGACATTTTTTATCAAAAACATCTACCTGTACGGTCTTGCCACATCCCGGATTAGAACCATCTATCTTTTGAAAGGCACTCCAGATTTCGCCTTTGTCCAATCCTTCACAGTTCGTAAATTTACCATCGCAGATCCATTTAACCACGGAGTCCGCTGCTCCGGAACAAGAACCTGCCGAGGGATTACAATAAGATCCAATATGGCAATTTGCATTAACAGGATAAGTTCCGCATCCATTGAGATTTGTATAATATCCTGTTCCATATTTAGCCTCCGCGGCAACGCTTAAGGGAAAAAGCAGTAGTATTATGCCAAAAATAAAAAAGGTAGGATATTGTCTAAAAATAAAACTCCTAAATTGAGAAAGTTTATTGTTTTTCATAGCTTTAAAAAGATAAAAGTTTAAAACCGTCCCTCCTGGCCGTGGATGATGTCTCAATTAAGAGATTGCCTTTTTTATTCTTGCTTTATGGTTAGGGAAGTAAAATCACAACTCTTGCTTCAAATCCGGCCTTACCCTTGATATTGCTTTCGGATTCAGCAATTACTTCTTTGTCAACTTTAAAATCAGAAAAATCTGTTCTTATTTGCTTAAAAGACGATAAGGCCTCTCCGGGTCCCAACAGTTCTCTTTCTTGCATTATTTCCTCCGGTGTCTTTTCAATTCTTTTTACCAATTCTGTAGCATCTGTAATGCTAACATTCCACTGTTTTACTTTCGGATCTTCAAAAGGATTCACCGAATAAATCTTTTCCTCCACGACAAGGGTTTTTCCCTCAATCTTTTTAATCTTTCCTGAAATTGAGAAAATTTCTTTTGGCTCAGGAGCAGGAGGAAAAAGTTTGGCAATTTTTGTCTGATATTTCTGTTCCACTTCTGCCATCCCTTTTTGCAATCCTAATTGAAAGACCTTTTTTTGAGTTTGAATGCCCACTAAGTATCCGATAACAATTCCCACAACTAAAGCCGCTGCTAAAATTAGATAAGTTTTTGAATCCATTTTTAATATTTAAGTTTTAATATTTTATTTTAAGTCAGAGACGTGAATGTTTTATCAAAAAGCCATTATTATTCTTAGCAAAGGATAATGTCTTTTGAGGTCACGCCTTAATTAAGAAGGTTTCGACCTTTGCTATGTTTTAAACCATTTTATAAATTTGGTTTTTCTGGATGAATTTCTATCCATTCTGGAGGAGGAAGATTGGCATAGATCGTGTGAGTCACGGAAGCTGATCTGGTATTAGTGTCTGTAACATCTAATTTGATTCTATTAGTGTGTACTTTCATTACTGCAGAAGTATTGCTTTGATTCCCCGTAGAAAATACAGTTCCGTTTAATCTCCAGGTTCTTCCGGAAATTACAGCCCCCTCAGAGGGCACAGAGTGTTCTGGAAGTACGGGATCATCCTTAAAATAGACCGTATCTCCCACTAAAGGCTTTAAGGTCTCACATACTTGCCAATCTCGATTGTTGATTGAACACATAAACCCTGCAAAAATTTCATCTCTGATCGTAAAGTCTATTGTATCAGTATCTGAACATCCGATGGCATCCTCAACATAGAGTTGAACTCTATGAGTGCCGCGAGACAAAGTCATTGTAGGAACCGTAATGGGATTGAGGGAATTAGTTCCTGTATAACGGAAGTCGGGCGTAGCTCCCCATCCAAGAATATCCCATTCTGATTTTACAATATCAGATTGTCCATCAGCATCGGTAGATCTGTTAAGCAGGTTTAGAATTTCTCCTGCATAAGCTGTACAGTTTGCAGGATCGCAAGCAATCTTGGCATCCGGGCAATTATTCACGCGCGCACGTTTTGCTCTTATGGTAGCTAAAGCCTGGGCAGTTTGGACCAAGGGCGGCTGCCCTCTTTCTATATATACTCTGGCCACATATGTTCCTTCAAGTACATAATCACACAGGTCTACTGCTGTTTTAGGATTATTTGTTATATTCGTAAAAGTGGCCTCATAATCTCCGTTATTAGTACAATCAAATCTGTAAGTAATAAGTCCGCTTGCCGTTCCATAAACAGTAGCTTTTAAGTCCACGTCATATAAAGGAGCATCTCCATCATTGGGAATTGCTTCTAAGGTTGCCGAGAGAGTTGGCATGGCAATATTTACTGTTACCGAATCACTTGCCGATCCTTCTGAGTTCGTACAAGTTAAGGTATAGGTCTTTGAGGTGGTAAGATTCCCTGTACTTTCACCAGGGGAAGCATTATTGAGAGCTTTTGCTCCTGACCAACCATTGGAAGCAGTACAGGAAGTAGCATTAGTTGAAGTCCAGGTTAGGGTAGCTGCGGTATTATAATAAATAGAAATAGGACCATCTGAACCATTAGCCTTAATATCTACTGTGGGCAATGGGGGACGACTCTCAACATTTACCGTAACAGAATCGGTAGCCGTTCCTCCTGTTCCTGTACAAGTCAAAGTATAGGTCTTTGAACTAGTAAGGTTTCCTGTACTTTCACCAGGGGAAGTATTATTAAGAGCTTTTGCTCCTGACCAACCATTGGAAGCAACACAGGAAGTAGTATTAGTTGAAGTCCAAGTTAAAGTCGCTGCGGTATTGTAACGAATAGTAATGGGACCGTCTGAACCATTGGCCTTAATGTCCACTGTGGGAAGCTGAGGAACAGAAATTACTCTGACGCTGATTTCATTCCAACATCCTGATAGGCTTTCATTACCCTTAATTTCTCCTCTTACTGTGTAATTCCCTATATCGTGTAGAGAAAGGGCATAAAATATATCATCGTTGGAACCATTATCAAAAGAATTAGAATAACTCGGTCCCCAAATTCTTAATCTTCCATCAATAGTTAAAAGATCTGTGCCATTTTTGAAAATGGCTGCCATAAATTGTTCATCCGGATAAAGAGTCAGAGTGCTTGACCATGATTCCCAGCTTGTTTTTCGGACTTTGGTTTGAATTGAACTATAAGGACAGGTTGGGGCAGAAACAGTATATGATACCTGTTTTGGACAATTTTCATTATTGGTGAATGTTGCCGTATAGTTTCCTGTATTTGCAGAAATGCACATCCATCTCCACCAGCAACTATAGGAATCCTTTGGATTTCCGCTGCATTGAGCATTAGTTAAACTGCAATTACTTGCTCCGCCTCCTAGATTAAGAGCTACTCCTGTATAACCTTTATTTGATGTAAAAGTAAAAACAACAGAGCTATTAGCCGACACCGGGTTTGGATCTACATAGGCATTAATAGCTTCACAGCGAGGTGGAGCGGAAATCGTATATGATACTTGTTTTGAACAATTTTCAATATTTGTGAAAGTTCCGGTGTAATTGCCAGCATTAGTGGAAGTACACACCCATCTCCACCAGCAACTGTAAGAGTCCTTTGGATTTCCATTACATTGAGCATTAGTTAGGCTGCAGCTCGAGGCGCCACCGCCTGGATTAAGATTTACTCCTGTATAACCCCTATTAGAGGTAAAGGTGAAAGTAATAGAACTATTAGCCAACGCTGGGTTTGGATCTGCATATCCATTAATAGCATCGCAGGTAACAGGGGCTGAAACAGTATATGATACCTGCTTTGAACAATTTTCAATATTTGTGAAAGTTCCGGTGTAATTGCCAGCATTAGTGGAAGTACATACCCATCTCCACCAGCAACTATAACCATCCTTTGGGTTTCCACCACACTGAGCACTTGTTAAATTACAATTACTAGCTCCGCCGCCAGGATTAAAGCCCACACCAGTATATCCTCTATTAGAAGTAAAGGTAAAAGTAACGGAATTATTAGTATTGACCGGATTTGGATCTGCATATCCATTAATAGCATCGCAGGTAACAGGAACTGGACGAACATTAACCGTAACAGAATCAGTAGCCGAACCGCCAGCTCCTGTACAAAAAATAGTGTATGTTTTTGAACTTGTAAGATTGCCTGTAGATTGTGAGCCAGAAGTCGCTTTCCATCCTGTCCAAGCATTGGAAGCATCACAAGAGGTGGCATTAGTTGAAGTCCAGGTCAAAGTAGCTCCGGTATTGTAATCAATGGTAATAGGACCGTCTGAGCTATTAGCTTTAATATCTACAGTCGGAGGAAGAGTAGGAGCACTTACATTAACTGTGACTGAATCGCTAGCCGAACCTCCTGCTCCTGTACAAGTAATAGTATATGTTCTTGTGCCTGTAAGATTTCCTGTGCTTTCTGAGCCAGAAGTTCCTTTTGTGCCTCCCCAAGCATTGAAAGCATTACAGGAGGTAGCATTAGTTGATGTCCAGGATAGAGTAGCTGCAGTATTGTATGCAATAGTAATAGGTCCATTAGAACCATTGGCCTTAATGTCTACTGTGGGAGCGGGAGTAGGAGTGTAATTGTCTGAATACCAAACCATATAATCTACATAATTGGGCTTGTTTTGATTGTTCCAATCATTGCTGTAACAATCCCACCCACAATCACCAACTCTACACTTTAAAGGAAAAACATCTATCTGCACGGTTTTGTTAGTGCCGGGAAAGGGCTGATCTACTCTTACTGAACCAGTACTCCATACCTCGCCAGTAGCTGAAGCACAACCTGAGGGAACACAATCTCCAGCACATCCATCACAAACCCATTTTACTATCCAATAACCAGGAGGCGCTGTACAAGTACCAGTTGAAGGGTTGCAGTATGACGCGCTATGCCAATTTGCATTATAACCAGCACCATAAAGATTTGTATAAAATGCTCCTGAACCGCTAGGATACCTTATGTTTCCTGATCCATCACACATATATGCTTTAGCAACCAATGGAACAAGAAGCATCAATCCTAAAACTAAAAAAACGAAATAAGGCATTGGTATAATGCCTTTTATCTGAAAGAGTTTATTTTTTTGCATATGACTTTATGAACTTCCTTACTCGGGGCGACTTCCCCTCCTAAGGAAATCGTTTAATTTATTAAAATTTAAAGATAGGTTATTTTTGAATTTTTATTACTTCGTCAATTAGGCCATATTGCTTTGCTTCTTCAGGAAGCAAATAAAAATCTCTGTCTGTGTCTCTTTGAATTTTGCTCAAGGGCTGTCCTGTATGATAAGCCAGGATTTTGTTAAGTTTGTTCTTGAGTTTTACAATCTGCTTTGCAGTAATTTCAATTAAAGCTGCTTCTCCTGAGATTTTTCCCGCCACCTGATGCAATAAAATCTCAGAATTTGGAAGTGAAAATCTTTTTCCCTTGCTTCCCGCTCCTAACAAAATTGCGGCACCTGATGCAGCCAAGCCCACGCATACAGTAGAAATTGGGGACTTTACATACTGCATCGTATCATAAATAGCCAAAGCAGCAGTAACCGATCCTCCAGGACTGTTTATATATAATTGTATATCTCTTTTTGGGTCCTGGGAAGCCAAAAACAACATTTGGGCAATAATTGAATTTGCCATAATATCTTCAAGGGGTCCTGCTAAAAAAATTATTCTATCTTTTAAGAGCCGTGAGTAAATGTCATATGCTCTCTCTCCTCCTTGGGTTTTTTCAATAACAGTTGGAATTAAGTTCATTTTTATTGTTTTATCTTAATTTTATTGTATAAAACTCTCTAGCCTTGTTAAAACTTTTTCATTCCTTATTATTTCTTCAGTATAACTTTTCAACCCTTCAAGGTCAATATCCTTTTTTGTTCTATCAATATCGGGATATTGTGTTAAAATTTTATTGATTTCCTCCTTGGTTTCTTCTTCAGAAACTGCAATTTTTTCATTCTTTGCGATTTCTCTCAAAACCAATGATCTCTTTATTCTTTTTTTGGCCTCTGCTTCAAAAGAGTCTAAAATTTCTTTTTCTGATTTTTTAACTTTTTCCAAATATTCTTCAAATGAAATCTTAAAATCTCTTGGAACTGTTTGTTTTGCAGTGCTTAACATTCTTTGTTTTTCAGCTTCAATTAAAATCTCTGGGACTTCAAAAATTAATGCCTTCTCAATCTCTGATAAGATCTCTTCTCTTATTCTCTGACCCTCTTCTGTCGCTTTTTCCATTTTTATTCCCTCTTTTATGTTTTCTTTTAATTTCTCTAGGCTTTCGAATTTTCCCAGATCTTTTGCAAACTGGTCATTAATCTCAGAGAGTTGAACTTCTGAAACCTTTAGCATTTTTACATCAAAATCAATTGTTTTTCCTGCAATTTCTTTTTGGGGATGGTCTTTGGGAAAGGTGACCGAAAATTTCTTTTGTTCTCCTTCTTTCATATTCTCTATTTGGCCCTCAAAATCCTTGAGAGCATGTCCTTCCCCGAGTACAAAGTTGTCTTTTTGAGGCGTTCCCTTTTCAATCTGGGGACAAGAAAATTCAATTTCTACAAAATCTCCTTTTTGCGAAACCCTATTAAGTGGTTTTAGGGTAGAACGAGACTTTTGAAGCCAACTTAGAGTTTCTTTTACTTCTGATTCGCCAACGGATATGTCTCTTTTTTTAACTTCGGAGGAAATTTTTTTATAATCTGGTAATTCAATTCCTGGCAAAACAAAAAAAGAAGCCCTAAAACAAAAAGGGTTTTTATGGGCTACTTTTAAAATTTCAATTTTAGGCTGAGAAATTGCTTCTAGTTTATTCTCTGAAAGCGTCTGAAGATAGCTTTCTCTTACTGCAATTTTTGCCGCTTCCATTAAAACATTTTCTAATCCTATTTTCTCCAAGGCAATTTCTCTTGAAACTTTGCCTTTCCTAAATCCTGGAAGTTTAAGTTCTTTGGTAAGTTGAGAAAGAGTGTTTTCAAAAAATTTTTCAAAAACTTCGGCCTCAACTTCAATCTCTAATTCTACTTCAGATTTTGGTAATCTTTTAATTTTTGATTTCATTCTTTTTTGGGTTTTTTCTCCTTTACTTCTTTTTTAGGTTTTGTTTCTTTTGACTCTTCTTTCTTAATCTCTTCTGTCTTTTCTTCTGTCTTTTCTTCTGTCTTTTCTTCTGTTCCGATTTCTTCCGACTTAACCTCAGCCGCCCTCACATCAATTTTCCAACCTGTCAGTTTCGCAGCCAATCTTACATTTTGACCATCTCTTCCAATGGCCAAAGATAACTGATCCTCTGGAACTAAACACAGGGCTTTATTTCTAGGTTCAATTTTTACCTCTAGAACTTTGGCGGGAGAAAGAGAATTCTTGATAAATTTTGCCGTATCGTCACTGTATTCTATGATATCAATTTTTTCACCTCCCAATTCTGCGATTACTGCCATCACTCTTGTCCCTCTCTGGCCAACCACCGAACCAATAGGGTCAATTCCTTCAGCATCTGAAGCTACTGCAATTTTTGCCCGCGAACCCGGCTCTCTGGCAATTGCTTTTATGCTCACCTGTCCTGCTGTAATTTCAGGAACTTCCAATTCGAAAAGTTTTGAAATGAATTTTGGAAAAGCCCTTGATAAAAATATCAAAGGTTCTTTTGGGCTTTTTTCAACCTTTAAAACCAAAAGTTTAAATCTCTGGCTAAGTTTATAAAACTCTCCCGGAATTTGTTCTTCTTTTGGCAAAATCCCCAAGACTTTTCCAATATCAAAATATACGCTATTTTTTTCTACTCTCTGGACAATTCCTGATACTATTTCTCCTTCTTTTGTTTTGAATTCTTCAAAAACAGTTTCTTTTTCTGCCTCTCGGATACTCTGCAAAATCACTTGTTTTGCAGTTTGGGCAGCAATTCTTCCATAGTCTTGTTTTGATTCTAAAGAAATCTCTACTTCTTCATTAACTTCAATTTTGGGATTTAATTTTTTTGCATCTTTTAGCAAAATGTGCCTTTCCGAATTGAAACGCACTTTGCCTTCCGGAATTTTTGTAGTGTCATTTGATTCCTCTTCTGACAATATCATTTCTTCATTAACTACAAGTTTTACCTGCCAAAACTGCAAATCTCCTGTTTTTAGGTCAAACTTTGCTTTTATTTTCTGGGCTTTTTTACCATAATCTTTTTTGTAGGCAGACGCGAAGGCTGCCTCGATTGTTTCCAGGATTTTTGCTTCAGGAATTCCTTTTTCCTGAGCCAATTGTGCAATTATAAGTTTTATGTCTTTTAGATTCATGTTTTTATTTTTAAAAATTGTCCGTTCAATGAACGGACTAAATCTATTTTAGCAAAACTATAAAACCTGTCAAATATTATATTATTTTTATGGCTTTGAAAGATTTTTTCGACTAATCCTTTTTAGATAAATACTTTTTTATCTTTTCTACCAATACCTGGGGCGTATAATCCGTCTTGATAAGATAATCCAGAACTCTTAACTCCTGTGCCTCTTTTCTTGTTCTTGGCTCATCATAATTTGAGAGGGCTACTACAGGAATAGATTTTAGCATTGGTTCTTTTCTGAGTTTGCCTAGAAATGAGATTCCATTCTCTGTAGGCAAGAGTATATCCAGGATAATCAGGTCTGGGTTTTCCTTTCTTGCTTTTTCCAGGCCTTCTTCAGAGGTAAAAGCCAAGATCATTTCATATCCTTGTTCTGTGAACTTATCCTTAT
>Ga0315277_10009090_pt1 | contig 12720 bp, 4 predicted proteins | sample YL17G05_15_MG_FD_203695 | JGI IMG/M metagenome (GOLD analysis project Ga0315277, IMG submission 203695) | Sediment microbial communities from Yellowstone Lake, YNP, Wyoming, USA - YL17G05_15 | ecosystem: Environmental > Aquatic > Freshwater > Lake > Sediment | place: USA: Wyoming | collected... | reverse complement strand
CCCGGCGCTCGCGCCAAAGTGCAAACGTTATTCATTGACAGGCCCTTAGGGCTCGCGCAAGAATTACTTGGCATTTTGCTGCTGGCCCCCAGGCCCGCTGGCGAGGCGCGAGCGACGAGCTATACCCGGGGTGGTATGTGAGGAGCAAGCAACAAAGCCAGCGGGCCTGCGGGCCGCAGCCTGAAAGGGCGCGGCGGCGGGTGGGCATCTGCTTCGTTGCCGCTCCTCGACGATGTACACCGACATCGCCTGCGTCGCCCGACTCCGCGCTGTCGCCGATGGCGCGAGGAGATGTATTGAGTTTTCAACCGAAGCCCAATCAACCATTTGCGAGTCAGGTGGGTAACGAATGAATGTTCACCTCGTAAATCCGAGTCATGTGTCATTTGGCACTGCCGTTATCACGCCGCGCTGGCTCTATGTGCTTGCGGCTGCCACGCCCGCGTCTTTCGGCGACCCGATACTGGTCGATGAAACGCTCAGTCCTGTGGATCCAGGCCTCATCCAACGTGGCGATGTCGTAGGCATCGGTATACACACGGGGAATGCCCTGCGTGGATATGAGATTGGAAGACTGGCTCGTCAGCGCGGCGCCTATGTCGTCTTCGGCGGAATTCACGCGACACTCTACCCGGAGGAAGCGCAAAGCCTTGGGCGTGCGAACGCGGTCGTGAAAGGAGACGGTGACATCGTCTGGGCGGCCGTGCTTGAGGACTGCCGCAGGGGCGTTCCCGGATCCATCTACTCGGGCGGCCGTGTTGAGGCATCAGATTTTGTGCCTGCGCGTTGGGATCTTGTACCGCGCAACCGCTATATGTGGGCATCGGTGCAGACCGTCCGCGGGTGTCCCAAGCACTGCTCCTTCTGCTCGGTTTGGCGGACGGATGGTCAGCGCCCTCGTCAGAGCGCCTCAGACTCAGTAATAGAAGAGATTGTCCAGTTGCGGCGCCTCGGGTTTCGGTTTATCGCGCTTGCCGATGACAACTTTTACTCCGTTACACTTACGGATCTCCAGTTGGCCTCCCGAAAAGTCGACACGCATCGATTGGAGGAACTCAAAGCCATGCGCGCAGAGCGGTTCGAGCTTATGGCGCGCCTGGCTCTGCTGCCCTCAGACACGGTGTTCTACACCCAGATTACGATGGAAGCGGCGGAAGACCCGGCCTTTCTCGACGCCATGCGGCAGGCGAACATCAAAGGAGCGCTTGTTGGAGTTGAGTCCGTGACGCCGGAAGGATTGAAAGACATCTACAAAGATTTCAATCTGGCGGGACAGGGTTTGGTTGATCGCTTACGGACATTCCGAAGCCACGGTATACACGTGTTGGGTTCATTCATCTTCGGCCTGCCGAGCGACCGGCCCGAGACATTCGAGGCTACTGCCGCGGTGGCCCAAAGCGCTGAGATCACGTTTGCACAGTTTATAACCCTCACACCTTTCCCCGGAACCGTGGATTTCGGTCGATGGGAAAAGATGATGGCGGGTGATCCCCGGCGGATAGAGGGCATTCCGCTCACCCGGCATTGGCTGATCCCGCAGGTTCTTCGGCCGAAGATTTTTTCTCCTCACCCTGTAATGTCGGCCGAGGAAATCCGCCGGCGCACGCAGTCCGTGTGGGAGCGTTTTTATTCGCTGGGGTTTATCTGGAAACGTTCCAGCTTTCTGAAGTCCCTGCGGAGCCGCTTAACCTTCATATTAATCTCAAAGATCTATCGGCAGATGTATGCAGACTCGGGAATCGCCACGGATAGTGCGCGGATCGCCCGGTCGGCGCGCTGGGCCCGCTGGCTTTCAAAACCCTGCCGTTACCTCTTTTCCGGCCGTCCAATGCCGGAACTCCAAGTGCCGAAACCCATACCCTTTGATGTCTCAGCTCGCCTTCAGCAGATAGAAGGAGGTTATCATGCCAAATAAGAAAAGCGCGCCTGTCGATTGGGAAGCCATGCTCGCTGGAATCTCCCGCGGGAAGACCATCGCGGAATACGGCCCGGAGCGTCGCATCTTCGATCAAGGACAACCCGCGGATTCCATATTCTATCTTCGACAAGGCAAGGTGAAGATCTCGGTTATATCCCAACAAGGCAAGGAAGCGATCGTCGCCACACTGAGCGCCGGCGAGTTCCTCGGCGAGGGATGCCTCGCGGGTCAGCCGCTGCGCATGGCAACGGCCACAACCGTCACAGAGTGCAATCTCTTCCGGATCGAGAAGCTGCTGATGCTGCGCATGCTTCACGAGAAGCATGCGATCGCGGAATTGTTCGTCACGCATCTGCTTTCGCGCAATATCCGATACGAGGCGGATCTCGTGGACCAGCTTTTCAGCTCGAGCGAAAAGCGTCTGGCTCGGATCCTCCTGCTGCTCGCTCATTTTGGCAAGGAAAGCAGGGCCGAACCTGTACTACCCGGGGTCAGTCAAGCTAATCTGGCAAAAATGGTCGGCACAACCCGATCGCGGGTCAGTCATTTCATGAACAAGTTCAGGAAGCTGGGCTTTATCGATTACAGCGATAACGACGGGCTGACGGTCCATAGTGGCCTGCTCAGCGTGGTTTTGCACGATTAGGGTCTGTCACAGAGTAACATGACCGGCGACAACTAATATGTGACACAGAAGATAGCCCACGACGTTGGGCTGGCGGCGGACCGCATTCTCACCGGGAACCAGGTCGATACGATGGACGATGCCGCTGTCGCGGCTAGAGAGAGATTTTAGCGGTGCAGCCCACTTGGCTGCTCACAATTCCCCGCAGCCTGAGGTGATCGTTGTTGGAACTCGCTGAGAGGTTCGTATGCAGCGATTAAACCGCCCAAAATCTTGTTAAAGATGCGAGGCCGGCAAGCTTGCGCCGGCAACCTTTCGCAGGAGAACGCAAGGACATCTTCTCTTGACTCTTCAAAGAACCACGAGGGCCGCTCTTCGGGGCGGCTCTTTTTTGTGTGCGCCGAGCATGTTCGACAGTTTCTTTGAGAATTACACAACATAGTGACGCCGCCACAGTTCGTGCAGGGGCACGGCACGTCATATTCCTGCATTCCTGTTGTCACTATATTCGACAATGCTCAATAGTATCCCCAGATTGGAGTTCTCGAAATATTCCTCCGGATCACACCGCGATCGTCCCCATGAGCCGGGATGAGCAATCTTGACCTTCCCCGTGAGCAGTACTGAACTGAAACCGAAACTCTCCCGGGGTATAAGCATTGTGCCTCGAGTTGCCGGAAAAGAACCGGACGACAATCCGGCTCCTTAAGGCAAGAGACTGGAGAATCGTGAAAGAGGGGTTGTCAAAAAAGCGCCGCCCCGGGCTGCAGCTTACACGCATTTCTGGTAATCTTGAGTGGGGCGGAAACTTTGGACACGGATTAACTCATAAGGTTCTTTCCCGCGTGCGCTGATGCAAGAAAGGAAGTACTCACTGTGTTGACGCGGGAAAGAGCCAGTTGAACTAAATCGCTCTCCTATGGGTTTTGAATCGGAAGCTCTTTAAAGGCTGTAAGATACGGCAGATGACCAGTGCTGGATCTTATGCGGTTTATTATACTACCGCGCAGCGGTTTAGTTCAACGCGGGCGAGGGCTTGTTGCCGCCGCTGTCCGCGTCCGTCGGCGTTTTTCGGCGTCCATTCATAATATCTGGATATCTCCCATCAGAGTTGTGGAGTTGCGTATAAGGTTCAGGGCCCGCCTGCAATCCGGTTCGTTGAGAGTTCGCTTTTAAATGAGGAGAGCAGCTTGAAGGTGAGCAAGACGATTTTCGGGAACTTGCTACATTTCGTGGCAAGCCTCCACGGAAAAGGCCCGGCACAAAAGTACGGCGGCGACGAGCCCCCGTTGCGAGCGGAACTGTTCAGCAACGACCAGATGGAGCAGCACGGCAAGACCCTGGCGGGTTCGCATCGGGTGGGTTCGGGACGCGCACCGGACCAACTCCTGACACGCCTGGCAGAGAATGAAGGGGTGCTCATCGAGGTTCGCAACCTGCTGCTGGAGCCAGTCGAAACGAGCCGCCGGATGACGCCGGCCGGAGAATGGCTGCTGGACAACTTCTATCTGATCGAGGAGCAGATTCGCACGGCCAAAAGACATCTGCCCAAGGGTTACAGCCGGGAATTGCCGCGCTTGCTGAACGGCCCATCCGCCGGACTTCCGCGCGTATACGACATCGCGCTGGAGACAATCTCGCACGGCGATGGACGGGTGGATTCGGAAAGTCTCAGCAGCTTCGTAGCAGCCTACCAGACGGTCAGCGCCCTGAATCTGGGCGAACTGTGGGCAATCCCAATCATGCTCCGGCTGGCGTTGATCGAAAATCTCCGCCGCGTGGCAGCCCGACTGGGCGCCGGCAGAATCTATCGAAACCAAGCCGACCATTGGGCAAGCCGGATGACGGAGATCACCGAGAAGGACCCGAAGAGTCTGATTCTCGTGACGGCGGATATGGCGCGGTCCAGTCCGCCGATGGTGAGCTCGTTCGTTGCGGAGTTTGCGCGCCGTTTGCAGGGACAGAGCCCCGCTCTGGCATTGCCGCTTACCTGGATAGAGCAGCGACTCTCCGAGTCCGGCCTGACGATCGATCAGCTGGTTCAGTTGGAACACCAACAACAGGCCGCCGACCAGGTCTCCATCAGCAATAGTATCGGCAGCCTCCGATTTCTGGGAGCGATGGACTGGCGAGAGTTCGTCGAGACGCTGAGCGTTGTTGACCAGGCTCTTCGCGAGGACGCCGGCGGAGTCTACGGCAGGATGGATTTTGCCACCCGCGACCGCTACCGCCACGCAGTGGAGAAAATAGCGAGGAGCAGCCCTCTATCCGAAGATTCGGTGGCGCGCAAGGCCATCCAGTTAGCCCGCGAAGGCGCAGCCAACAAAGGGAGTTTCGATCGAGAGGCCCATGTCGGATTCTACCTGATCGACAAGGGCTTGCCGCAGCTCGAACGAGCTGTGAAGGCGCGCCTGTCTATTGCAGAAGATTTTCGGCGAATGAGTAATCGGTTTCCTCTGCTCCTCTATGTAGGCACCATCACGCTGATCACAGCGATATTCTCCGGAGGCTTATTGGCGAAGGCGCATGCCGGCGGGTTGTACGGTTGGGCGCTCGCTCCGCTTGGAATCCTGACGCTTCTGTGCTCAAGTCATCTGGCGGTCGCGCTGGTGAATTGGCTGGTGACGCTGCTGGTGACGCCGCATCCGCTGCCGCGAATGGACTTCTCCGGAGGAATTCCGCCGGAATCTCGCGCTCTGGCCGTGATCCCGACGATGCTCACGAGCTCTCAGAATATCGAGGTTCTTATCGAGGCGCTTGAAGTCCGGTTCCTGGCCAATCGGGATGAAAACCTGCACTTCGGCCTGCTGACTGATTTCCGAGACGCCCACGAGGAAACGATTCCGGAGGATGAGCCGTTGTTGAGGCTTGCCGAGAAAAGAATCAGGGAGCTGAATGAAAAGTACAGGGGTGAGAAATGCGACACTTTCTTTCTTTTTCATCGCCCGCGCCGATGGAATTCCCAGGAGCGGAGGTGGATGGGTTACGAGCGTAAGAGAGGAAAGCTCGCGGAATTGAATTCTCTCTTGCGCGGCAGCTCGAGGGAGCGTTTCTCGGCCGTGGTCGGTGAAACTGCGGTCTTGTCAAACGTGAAGTACGTGATCACGCTCGACACGGATACCCAACTGCCGCGCGATTCGGCGCGCCAGTTTGTAGGAGCCATGGAGCACCCGCTGAATCGGGCGCGCTACTGCGAGGACAAGCAGCGTGTCTGTGAGGGGTATGGCATTCTTCAGCCGCGTGTGGCCGTGAGCCTGCCGGGTACCAACCGGTCGCGGTATGCGCGCCTGTTCGGAAGCGAGCCGGGCATCGATCCCTACACGCGCGCAGTCTCCGATGTTTACCAGGACCTGTTCGGTGAAGGTTCGTTCATTGGCAAAGGCATTTATGAGGTTGATGCATTCGAGCTGGCGCTCAACGGCCGCTTTCCTGAGAACCGCATCCTCAGCCACGACCTTCTTGAAGGGTGTTACGCGCGGGCCGGGCTGATGAGCGACGTGCAGTTGTATGAGGAATATCCCTCCCGCTACAGCGCCGACGTGAGCCGCCGGCACCGCTGGATTCGCGGAGACTGGCAGATTGCCCGGTGTTTGCTGCCGCGCGTCCCTGGCCTCGACGGGCGCCGACAGAAGAACCCGCTCTCGGGAGTGTCCCTGTGGAAGATATTCGACAATCTGCGGCGTAGTCTTGCGGCCTCGGCGTTGACACTCCTGCTGCTCCTGGGCTGGATGTTCCTGTCACCCGTCTGGCTGTGGTCATTGTCGGTGACCGGAATCATCCTGATTCCTTCTTTGATTGCATCCATTCTGGAGATGTCTCAGAAGCCGGCTGACGTGCTGCTGAGTCAGCACATCACGGCTGCACTGCGCTCGGCCTGCCGACACCTGGCTCAAGCGCTGTTTATGCTCGTGTGCCTGCCACACGAAGCATTCTTCAGCCTGGATGCGATAGTACGAACGGCCGCAAGGATGCTTGTCACACGCAGGCGACTGCTGGAATGGAGCCCGTCGGCCGATCCGGATCGCAATAACCGCATGAGCCTCTTCGCCTCCTACCGGTCAATGTGGATCGCGCCTGTCTTAGCCACCGCGGCAGGGATCTATCTGACGCTTTTGAGACCCGCCGCGCTAGCTGCCTCCGTCCCCATACTGAGTCTCTGGTTTGCCTCCCCCGCAATCGCGTGGTGGATCAGCCGGCCGCTCGTGCGTCGGGAGGCGAGGCTGACGGCTGAACAGACCATCTTTCTCCGCAAACTCTCCCGAAAGACCTGGTCGTTCTTCGAGGTTTTTGTCGGCCCGAAAGACCATTGGCTGCCGCCCGACAACTTTCAGGAGCATCCGGTTGAAGTCGTTGGACATCGCACGTCGCCGACCAATATGGGACTTGCACTGCTCGCAAATTTGTCCGCTTACGACTTCGGCTACATCCCGGCCGGACAGCTCATTGAGCGCACGGGGAATGCATTCGATACGATGGAGGCCCTGGAGCGGCACAGAGGCCACTTCTACAACTGGTACGACACGAAGTCCTTGAAACCGCTGTTGCCTGCCTACGTTTCATCAGTGGATAGTGGAAATCTCGCGGGCCTCCTGTTGACATTACGGCCAGGTCTGCTCGAGCTTCCCGATCACAGGATCCTGGCGCCGCGATTTTTTGACGGGCTCGACGACACGCTGAGGATACTGGTGGAGGCTGCGGGAAAAGCCGCTCCGACCGAGCTGGCCGGACTACAGAGAGATCTGGCGCCGCCCTCGAGGCCGACGACGCTGGATGCGGCACGGCAGTACATCGGCAGGCTGGCAAGATCCACCGCAGCGGTGGTGAGCAGCCTCAATATCGACCCCGCGAGCCAGGCGAAGTGGTGGGCGAGCGCCCTTGCCCGGCAATGCCAGGGAGCACTCGATGACCTGATGTTTCTAGCTCCCTGGGCAACGCTGCTGCCCATGAAGAGCCCGGTCAGCACAATCTCCGCTCTCGATGAGATTCCAACCCTGCGCGAACTGGCAGGATTTGAGGCAAAACTGCTGCCGGCGATCGAGCACCGGCTCCTGGCGGGGGGGAATCCAGAGGAGAACGCATGGCTCGGGGAGCTTCGACCTTCCATCATTGAAGCAAGCCGGCGCGCCCAAGAGAGGATTGCAGCCATCGAGAGGCTCGCGCTGCGCTCGAGCGAGCTCTCTCGCATGGAGTATGACTTCCTGTATGACAAGGCCCGTCATTTATTGGCGATTGGATACAACGTTTCCGCCCACCGGCTCGATTCGAGTTACTACGACCTGTTGGCTTCGGAAGCGAGATTGGCTAGTTTTGTAACGATAGCCCAGGGACGGCTGCCTCAGGAGAGCTGGTTTGCCCTGGGGCGTCTGCTTACTGCCGCCGGCGGAGATCCGATCCTTCTTTCGTGGGGCGGATCGATGTTTGAGTATCTCATGCCGCTGCTGGTGATGCCGACCTACGAGAACACGCTGCTCGACCAGACCTGCAAAGCGGTGGTGGATAGGCAGATTGAGTATGGGAGGACGCGCGGGGTGCCTTGGGGCATTTCGGAATCCGGCTACAATGCGGTCGACGTCCATCTCAGCTATCAGTACCGGGCGTTTGGCATACCCGGCCTTGGACTCAGACGGGGGCTGGCCGAGGATTTAGTCATTGCACCGTATGCATCTGCATTGGCGCTGATGGTGGCGCCCGAGGAGGCGTGCCTCAATCTGCAGCGACTCTCGGCTGACGGCTTTGAAGGAAGATACGGCTTCTATGAAGCCATCGACTACACGCCGTCGCGTCAACCCCGCGGCCAATCGAGTGCCGTGGTCCGGTCGTTCATGGCACACCACCAGGGCATGAGCTTCCTGGCACTGGCGTATCTGCTCTTGGACCGCCCGATGCAGAAGCGATTCGAGTCGGATCCGTTGTTCCAGGCGACCATGCTGTTGCTCCAGGAGCGAATTCCAAAGGCGACGGCGTTCTTCTCGCAGGTTGCCGAGCTTTCCGACTTGCGCAGGACCCCGAGTGGCACGGAAACGCCGATCCGCGTTTTCAGCAGCCCCGACTCTCCGATACCGGAGCTGCAGTTGTTGTCGAATGGCAGATACCACGTGATGGTCACGAACGCGGGCGGCGGATACAGCCGCTGGAAGAATATCGCGGTCACGCGCTGGCAAGAGGACAGCACCTGCGACAACTGGGGCATGTTCTGTTACCTCCGCGACGTAACCAGCGGGGATGTCTGGTCCACAGCATATCAGCCGACGCACAAAGGATTGGAGAAGTACGAAGCGATTTTTTCGGAGGCGCGCGCGGAGTTCCGCCGCCGGGACCACGACATCGAAACACATACGGAGATTGCGGTCTCACCTGAGGATGACATCGAGCTGCGCCGGATTACCGTTACCAACCGTTCTCGGTCCCGCAGGGTGGTCGAACTGACGAGCTATGCGGAAGTCGTTCTCGCGTCGCCTGCGGCCGACGCGCTGCATCCAGCGTTCAGCAATCTCTTTGTTCAGACCGAGATTATCAGCCGGCAGAGGGCGATTCTATGCACCCGCCGGCCGCGCTCCCTCAACGAGCCGACGCCATGGATGTTTCACCTTTTCGGCGTCCAGGGCACGGACATTGGGGAGATATCCTATGAGACCGACCGCTTGCAGTTCATCGGCAGGGGAAACACCGCCGCCGATCCGCAAGCGATGCGCGGTTCTGCGACGCTCTCCGGCAGCCAGGGGTCCGTTCTCGATCCGATTGTCGCGATCCGATACCGGATCACACTCGGTCCGGAAGAATCGGCGTCGGTGAATGTCGTCTCCGGCATCGGTGAAACCCGGGACGTGTGCCTGGGGCTGGTTGAGAAATACCAGGATCGGCGTCTGGCGGGCCGTGTCTTTGAACTTGCCTGGACGCATAGCCAGGTGGTCCTGCGGCAGCTCAACGCCACAGAAGCCGACGCGCAACTCTATGGACGCCTGGCCAGCTCCATACTCTACGCCAACTCCTCCCTGCGCGCCGACCCGAGCGTCCTCATAAAAAACCGCCGTGGGCAATCCGGTCTATGGGGCTACTCCATTTCCGGCGATTTGCCGATCGTGCTGCTGCGGATTGGAGACGCGGCTAATTTCGATCTTGTGCGCCAGCTCGTCCAGGCACACGCGTACTGGCGCCTGAAAGGACTGTCGGTCGACCTGGTGATCTGGAACGAAGATCATGCCGGCTACCGGCAACTACTCCACGACCAGATCATGGGGCTGATTGCCGCGGGCATCGAAGCCAACGTGACAGATCGGCCGGGAGGCATCTTTGTCAGAGCTGCGGAGCAAATATCGAACGAGGATCGCATTTTGTTCGAATCGGTCGCTCGTGCCATCATCACCGACAGTCGAGGATCGCTGGCGGACCAGATCAATCATCGCGACCCCGTGGAAGTATCAGTTCCGCGCCTGGCGCCGGGCCGAATCGGCCGTGCCGTGCTCCGGCCGGCAGCTGCGCTGCCTCGCCACGATCTGATCTTCTTCAACGGGCTGGGCGGATTCACCTCGGATGGACGCGAGTATGTAATCACGACCGCGCACGGACAGGTAACGCCGGCACCGTGGGTGAATGTCCTGGCGAATCCGCAGTTCGGAACCGTCGTCTCCGAAAGCGGCTCTGCCTGCACCTGGAGCGAGAATGCCCACGAGTTCCGCCTCACTCCCTGGAACAACGACCCCGTGAGCGATTCGAGCGGAGAGGCCATTTACATCCGCGACGAAGAAAGGGGGCACTTCTGGTCCCCCACGCCGCAGCCGAGCCCCGGAGCGATGCCTTACGCCAGCCGGCACGGATTCGGGTATAGCGTCTTCGAGCACACGGAGCGCGGCATCCGTTCGGAGCTCACGGTTTTCGTGGCCCTGGACGCGCCGATCAAGTTCACGGTGTTGAAAGTGCGAAACGAGTGCGGCCGATCCCGCCGACTCTCCGCCACGGGCTACGTGGAGTGGGTGCTGGGAGATCTGCGGCCGAAATCGACCATGCACGTGGTCACCGAAGTCGACCCCAACAGCGGAGCGCTTTTCGCCCGGAACCCGTTCAACACGGAGATCTCCGGCCGGGTTGCCTTTTTCGACGTGGACGATGCCACTCGAACCGTCAGTTGCGACCGGACGGAGTTCCTTGGCCGTAACGGCACGCTTCGGAGTCCAGCAGCGATGTTTCGGGTGCGGCTTTCCGGGAAAATGGGTGCCGCGCTGGACCCCTGTGCCGCGGTCCAGGTTCCATTCGAGCTTGCCAACGGCGAAGAGCGTGAGTTCATCTTCAGGCTCGGAGCCGGGCGAGACGCCGAAGACGCCGGCAAGCTGGCAGATCGCTTCCGGGGAGCCGCCGCGGCGCATGGCGCGCTCGAAGCGGTGTGGCAGTACTGGAAGCGCACGCTGGGCGCCGTGCATGTGGAAACCCCGGACGAGTCCCTCAATGTCCTGACCAACGGCTGGCTCTTGTACCAGACTCTCGCGTGTCGTCTCTGGGCGCGAAGTGGATTCTACCAGCCGGGTGGCGCCTTCGGTTTTCGTGACCAGTTGCAGGATGTGATGGCGCTTATCCACGCCGAGCCACACCTTGTGCGCGAGCACTTACTCCGCGCCGCGGCACATCAGTTCCGGGACGGAGATGTCCAGCATTGGTGGCATCCCCCCTCGGGCCGGGGCGTGCGCACGCACTGTTCGGATGATTACCTCTGGCTGCCGATGGCGACGATCCGCTACGTTCTGAGCACCGGGGACACCGGGGTGCTGGATGAACCCATCCTCTTCGTCGAAGGTCGCCCTGTCAACGCGGAGGAGGACTCGTATTACGATCTGCCCAGCCGGTCTGAGGAAACGGCCAATTTGTACGAACACTGTGTGCGAGCCATTCTGCGGGGCCTCAGACTTGGTGAGCACGGCCTGCCGCTCATCGGCTCCGGAGACTGGAACGATGGCATGAACAAGGTGGGCGAACACGGCAAAGGCGAAAGCGTCTGGTTGGGGTTTTTCCTTTACGAAGTGCTCAGCCGGTTCACGGAAGTTGCCCGCGCGCGTGGTGACATTTCCTTCGCCGATCGCTGCCAGAGCGAGGCGGCTCAGGTGCGCCGGAACATCGAGCAGAATGGCTGGGATGGCGCGTGGTACCGCCGCGCATACTTCGACGACGGCTCGCCGCTTGGATCGGCGAGCAACCCCGAGTGTCAGATTGATTCGGTTGCGCAAAGCTGGTCTGTCCTATCCGGAGGGGGCGATAGCGAGCGCTCGCGCATGGCGATGGAAGCGGTGGACAAGCGTCTCGTTCGCCGGGACCATGCGCTGATCCAACTCCTGGACCCGCCGTTCGACAAGTCGAATTTGAATCCCGGCTACATAAAAGGGTACGTCCCGGGCGTGAGAGAGAATGGCGGGCAGTACACGCATGGGGCGATCTGGGCGACGATGGCATTCGCTGCCTTGGGCGACAGCCGGCGCGCGTGGGAGCTATTGTCCATAATCAACCCGGTGAACCACGCGAGGACTGCCGAGGCAATCGCGACCTACAAGGTTGAACCGTATGTCGTGGCGGCCGACGTTTATGCGCTCTCGCCGCACACCGGCCGCGGTGGCTGGACGTGGTACACGGGCTCGGCCGGGTGGATGTACCGTCTGATCGTGGAGTCTCTCCTGGGGCTGCGGCTGGAAGTGGACAAGCTGCACTTTGCCCCGTGCCTCCCCGCGGATTGGAAGGCGTTCAAGGTCCACTACCGGTATCGGGAGACCGTCTATCACATCGCCATTCTGCAAACGGCCGCCGCGAAGGCTGGGATGACTGTGACAGTGGACGGCATCGAGCGAGACGACAAGGCCATTCCGCTTGTTGATGACCGTCAGGAGCACTCGGTCGAGGTGATAACACCCGTCACACTATGAAAGACCGCACAGGGTCTTCCTGAATATTCCTCGCGACACCGAGCGGTTCCGCGGGTCGAGGCGGGCCAACAGCAAAGTCACGTACTGTCCGCCGTCGAGGTCCTTGACAAGGGCATCATTAACGCGGCTGAGGATAGTACCCATGTCTGACTCCAGCGTTGCATTAGACCGCACATAGGGCCTGTCAATGAATAACGTTTGCACTTTGGCGCGAGCGCCGGGCGGGCAGATGCGAGGCGCCGCGACGCAGGCGATGTCGGTGTGCATCGTCGAGGAGC
>Ga0315277_10009089_pt1 | contig 12722 bp, 7 predicted proteins | sample YL17G05_15_MG_FD_203695 | JGI IMG/M metagenome (GOLD analysis project Ga0315277, IMG submission 203695) | Sediment microbial communities from Yellowstone Lake, YNP, Wyoming, USA - YL17G05_15 | ecosystem: Environmental > Aquatic > Freshwater > Lake > Sediment | place: USA: Wyoming | collected... | reverse complement strand
GGGGTCGTGTTGCTCATGGCGGTGACTTGCTTGATCGGCCCCCAATCCAGCGGAAACTCGATGAAGATGAGGGCGCGGGCTTCGAGGTTGTAATTGCCGGCTTGTGACGGGGTGAAGGTGAAGTTGGTGGTGGCGGTGGCATTGGTGCTTTGCACCGTCAGCAGCTCGGCGTTGGTGAGAACGATGTCGTCGAGATACCAGCCTATCGGCAAACCGGATTGCGGTGCAACGTACCAGAATGGGAATCCCGCGTAGGTGTAGTTGAAGCGGAGCTGGACGGGTTTGTTCGTGAACGAGCTGAGGGGAAAGACTCTGGTGGTAAACCCACTTTCGATCGGCCCGGTCGTGCCGTCTCCGACGCCGGTCTGAGTGTAAACATCCTGCCAACTGGAGCCGCCGTTGGTGGACACCTGGATGCGGGCAGTTTCTCCATCTGCCGCATAACCGAGCCGACTCTTGACGCTCAAAGTTCCGTTGCTCAGCGTTGCAAAAGACTGGTTGAGCGTCAAAGTCTGGTCCGGTGGCGCGTCGGGATAAGTGTCGGGATGGGCCAAATGAAATGAATAACTGCCGGAAGCCTTCACGCTGGAATCCTGGACGGCGTAACCGGCGCTGATCACTGCGAAGAAATTCACCAAGCCCGCTTCCGCGCCGTCCGAAAGACTGTAGGGCGTGCGCAACGTGGACCGCCTTTGGTAGCTGGTTGCGTTCGACACGCTGTTGAAGGTGTAGGCGTTTGCCGTGCCGACGCTGGGCTGGCTCGGGCCACTGATGATCGGCGGAAAGTAATCCGCGCCCGGCACCGCGGGATCGAACACGGTGACGGTGTAGATGTACCAGGTTTGAGGCATGCCGACGATGTTGCTGATGGCGACGGTGTAAACTGTGTCCGCGCCGTTGAACGGAAACGTCGTCTTGAAGCCGTTCGCGTCCAAACCCATTGGCACCCAGGCGACCGTGTTCTCACCGTAACCGCTGACAACGGCTTCCTTGGCAACGGCAACCGCGACCCCGTTGCTGGTCATGGTGATGTTGGCCCCGGCGAAATCCGCGCCGGCATAACTGAACGACCAGCGCGGGAAGACCAAAGAGTAGGGCGCGTAGCCGGGCGGCGGCCAGGCGACATAGGGCGTCCGCGTAGCCGGACGCGGGTCGTAGTAGTGGCCGTCAATCACCCAGGTGGCGTTCGCTGTGGAGTAGGAGCTTTGTTTGGGCACATCGCCCGCGCCCATGACTTGCGTTTGCGGGCAGAGAATCCAGCGACGATGGCCGACGGCGGTGTTGTCGCCGCCGAAGTCCCAGATGTAGCCGGTGAGCGAATCCGGGCCGCTGTAACCGAGGGCGAGGTTGGAGTTGTTGGCCGCCGTGTAGCCGTTGCCGGTGTAGCAGAACCAGTTGGTCGGCGGATAGTGATTGAGGGCGTTGTTGCGAGACATGATGACTGCGGCCTGCTGATCGCGCACATTGTTCGTGGCGAGGAACGTCACGGTGGACGGCACGCCGGCGAAGGCGCGCAGCCAGTTGATGCGGCGCAACTCGGCTTCAAGGAAGGCGGTGGCATTGGTGCCGGGCGTGCAGGTGGCGACGTTCGCGCTCGAATCCATCGAAACGATATCGGATGATTTGTAAACCGCGTTGTAGAAAGAGCGGACCTCCTCGCGCGACGCGATGTTGACGGTGAAACCGCCGGTCACCGAGAGCGGGCCGATGCGACGGGGCAGGTTGGAAACATCCTTGGGCGCGGTGGGAGCGTCGCCCAGCGTGGGCAGCTCCTGCGCGATGATGGGCAGGGAGTTCAGGATCAATGCGCAGGCGCAAGCCAGCGGGAGAAGGTTCCAGCGATGCATCATACGCGCGGAATTTCCGCCGGGACGCGTGTCAACGCAAGTGAGGAATTATCGCCCGCAGCACTGTTTGTATTTCTTGCCGCTGCCGCAAGGGCAGGGGTCGTTGCGGCCAACTTTCGGGCCGGTGCGTACTGGCTTGGCTTTCTCGACCGCCGCCGCGGCTTCGCTGACCACGTCGCTGGCCTTGGCCTTGTCCGCCGCCGGGGCGCCGGCACCGCTGCTGAACGCACTCGTGGATTGATGGAGCGTTTGCTGCGGCACGTTGCGCAGGAAATTCTCGAAGGCCATCAGGCTCGACGCGCTCCGGAAGATGTTGTGGCAAATCTCGGTTTTGATGTTGACCATCAACTCCCCGAAAATCTTGTACGCCTCGGCCTTGTATTCGATGAGCGGATCGCGCTGGCCGTAGCCGCGCAGGCCGATGCTGTAGCGCAGGCTGTCCATTTCGTAGAGGTGTTCCTGCCATAACTTGTCAATCGCCGTAAGCACCGTGAACCGCTCGACGGTCTTCAGCGCCTCCGGGTCCTCGAAGCTGATCTTCAGGTCGTACGCCTTGCGGACGGACTCGGAGATGAGATTGCACACCGCGAACTGCGCCGCGCTCAGGCCGTCGAAGACCGAACCCGCGACGGGCTCCTGTTTCGCACCATTGGCGGCTTCGACGATTCTGCTTTCGAGAATGCCGAGCGGGAAATTCAGGTTCACCCAATCGGCGAGCGCGCGGACTTTCCAATCCCGGTGGTCGTCCTCCGCCGTCGTGAACTGCTGCACCTTCTGGATAACGACTTCCTCCATGATGTCCAGGAGGCGGTCGCGGACGTCCTCGGCGTTGATGATCTCGTTGCGGAAGCCGTAAATGACCTCGCGCTGCTTGTTCATCACATCGTCGTACTCCAGCGTGCGTTTGCGGATTTGGAAATTGTGTTGCTCGACGCGCTTTTGCGCCTGGCCAATGGAACGGTTGAGAAGCGGATGCTCCAGTTCCTGGCCTTCCTCCAGTCCCATCTTCTCCATGTACTTCACGATCTTGTCTGAGCCGAACAGGCGCATGAGGTCGTCCTCGAGGGCGATGAAGAAATGCGAACTGCCGGGGTCGCCCTGACGTGCGCAACGGCCCCGGAGTTGACGGTCAATGCGACGTGCCTCGTGCCGCTCGGTGGCGAGCACGTGCAAGCCGCCCGCGTCGGCCACGCCGGGGCCGAGTTTGATGTCCGTGCCGCGGCCCGCCATGTTCGTGGCGATGGTGATCGAGCCGCGCTGGCCGGCGCGCGTGATGATCTCGGCTTCCTGCTGGTGATACTTGGCGTTCAGGACGGAGTGGACGAGGCGCTCCTTTTGCAGCATCCGCGAAAGCTGCTCGCTGACTTCGACCGAAATCGTGCCCACGAGGATGGGGCGGCCTTGGGCGTGGACGGTCTTGATTTCGTTGAGGACGGCGTTGAATTTTTCGCGGCGGGTCTTGTAAACGGAATCGTTCGCGTCCTGGCGCGCCACCGGTTTGTTGGTGGGGATCACCAGCACGCCGAGCTTGTAGATGTCGAGAAACTCAGAGGCTTCGGTCTCCGCCGTGCCGGTCATGCCGGCCAGTTTGTGGTAGAGACGGAAGTAATTTTGGATCGTGATCGTGGCCAGCGTCTGCGTCTCGCGCTCGATCTCGACGCCTTCCTTGGCTTCGACGGCCTGGTGCAATCCGTCGCTCCACCGCCGGCCCGTCATCAAGCGGCCCGTGTGTTCGTCCACGATGATGACCTTGTTGTCCTGGATGACGTACTCCACGTCCTTCTCGTAGAGACAATAGGCTTTGAGGAGCTGCGAGATCGCGTGAATCTTCTGCGCCTTCGTTTCGAAGTCCTGCTGGAGCTTGGTTTTCGCCTCCATGCGCTGGCGGGCGTCGAGGCTGGAGTTCGAATCAATCTCGTGCAACCCCATCGTGATGTCCGGCATCATGAACGCGTCCGGGTCCTTCGGGCTCATGAAATTGCGGCCCTTCTCGGTCAGGTCCGCTTCATGGCTCTTCTCGTCCATGGCGAAGAAAAGTTCCTCCTTCTCCTGGTACAGCTCGACCTTCTTCTGGTCCTTGAGCAGCTCCAGCTCGCCCTGGTTCATCAACTTGAGATTCTCCGGGTCTTCAAGGATGCGGAGCAGCGCCTCGGACTTCGGCTGGCCCATTTTCACGCGGTAGAGCAAGCGGCCAATCTCGCGTTCCAGACTATCGACGTTCTCCGGATTCGAGCCGTCGGTGGGATGGAGCTTCTTGATCAAGTCCTGCGCTTCGGCGAGGAAGCGGGCGCACAGCCGTTCCTGTGTGTGGACGAGTGATTCGACCGGCGGCTTCCATTGCGGGTATTGCTCGTCGAACGTGCGCACCGCCGGGCCGCTGATGATGAGCGGCGTGCGGGCTTCATCAATCAGGATCGAGTCCACCTCGTCCACGATGGCGTAATGATGCCCGCGCTGGACCTGTTCCTCCTTGCGGATGGCCATGCCGTTGTCGCGGAGGTAATCGAAACCGAACTCGGCGTTCGTGCCGTAGGTGATGTCGCAGTTGTATTGCTCGCGGCGGACGCTCGGCGGCTGGTCATGGAGAATGCAGCCCACTGTCAGGCCGAGGAACTTGTAGATCGCCCCCATCCACTCGCTGTCGCGGGCGGCGAGGTAATCGTTCACCGTGACCAGATGCACGCCGCGACCGGCGAGGGCGTTGAGATAAATCGGCATCGTGGCGACGAGTGTCTTGCCTTCCCCGGTGGCCATTTCCGCAATTTTCCCCGAGTGCAACGCCATGCCGCCGATGAGTTGAACATCAAAGGGAATCATCTCCCAAAGGAGCGGGTGACTGCGAACCGTGATTTCCGCGCGGCGCTCGGTCAGCCGCCGGCAAGCGTTCTTCACCACGGCGAACGCCTCGGGCATAACTTCGTCCAGCGCGGCCGCCAGTTCGGCGTTGTCCTTGATGCCGGAGAGGCGCGCCTTCCAATCGGCGGTTTTTTGCCGCAGGTCGTCGTCGGACAGCGATTGCAGCCCGGCTTCGATCTCGTTGATGCGGGTGACGACCGGCCGGAGGCGTTTCACCTCGCGGTCGTTCTTCGACCCGAAAATCTTTCTGAAGAAAAACCAAAACATGTTTACCCTAGAAACGAGGCGGAAACGCTACGGGAAGAAGGTCAGGCCGTCAAAACTTAACGGGGTTCTGATTGCCCCGAGCCGCATCGCCCGCTACGCTGAGTCCATGAGCGCGTTCCCCGTCAGTCCGGAGAAGGAAGACCAACTCAAGCAGCGCATGGCCGCGTTGGGCGTGCGCGAGGCGGACCTTGAGGAGAGCTTCGTGCGCTCCGGCGGCCATGGCGGACAGAACGTCAACAAGACTTCCACCTGCGTCATGCTCCTGCATCGCCCGACTGGCACTCAGGTGAAATGCCAGAGCACACGTCAGCAGGGGCTCAATCGCTTCATCGCCCGCAGGCTGCTGTTGGACAAGATCGAGGAGCGGCGGAACGGGTTTGTCGCAGCGCGGCGGGCAGAGGTCGAGAAGATCCGCCGCCAGAAGCGCAAGCGCTCGAAGCGCGCCAGGGAACGGATGCTCGCTGACAAGGCGCACCATTCGGCGAAGAAAGCGTTGCGCAGAAGCGCGGCAGACGGATAGCGGATGGCGGCGGCTGGCATCGCGAGCCGGCTGGCGAGTTGCGCCCGGAGCTGTTTTTGGTTCCCGTTTTTGCTAGGCAGGATTGCGGACCGGGAGTATTCTGTGCCCCAGCTTGGCCATGCGTCGAACAAACCAAACCCAGTGTGGGCGGGCCGACTTGAAGGTGCGAAGCCTGCCGGAGAACAACCAGCCTGTTCACGCTTCAGGTTGCCATGGCCGGGCGCTACGTCTCACAGAACAACAAAATCAACCGAGGAAAAAGTCATGAAGATCAAAACGTTCATTGCCACAGGTGTGTTGCTGCTCAGTGTCATCGCGGCGCGGTCCGCGTTTGGTGCCGATGAGTGCAAGCCCGACAAGGATGGATTCATCCGCGACTGGCTGTTGTTGTCCCCGATCCAGTTGGCTTCGGACGCCGACGGGGCGGAGGCCATTGACAAGAATCAAGTGCCGGACGAGGCGGCGTTGAAGCCCAAGGCGGGCGACAAAGCGAAGGTTGGCACCAAGGAGTTGGGGTGGAAGAAAGTCAAAGCCACGGATTTCTTCCTCGACCTGAACGCCATCGCCAAGGAACAGACGGAAAAGACCGTGGCCTACGCGGTTTGCTACATCAACTGCGAAGCGGAGCGGAAGGACCTGCACTTGAAAATGGGCAGCAATGACCAGGGCAAGGTTTATCTCAACGGCAAAGCCCTGCTCAAAGCCAGCGAGCCACGCACAATGGACCAGGACTCCGACGTCGCCCGCAACGTCACGCTGAACAAGGGCGTGAATGTAGTGGTGTTTAAGATCTTCAACGACGGCGGCAGCGACTGGCAAGGCTGTCTGCGTTTCACCGACGCGAAGGGCAAGGCGGTGACGGACCTCGTCATCAAGCTGGAGCCATAAGGTGGGGCGGGCGTCGCGCCTTTCTTCAAGCGCGCAACAAGATTCAGTCGGTTCTTCCGCCAGCGCCAATTGCTGTTCGAGCCGGCTTTGGCGCCCGGCGGACAATGTCACGCTTTGAGCCCGACATGGATGACGGTTCTCCAACGCCGGAGGCATCCGGCGGGAGTGGACCTTCGGATTGCAAACGGCTGAAACGGGCGGCTGCCGCTGATATGTTTTGGCGCAATCTACTTCCTGCCATTCCAGCTTGTGCGGCGCTGGTCGTGGCGCAAGGGGCAGAGCTTCGGCTTAGGGTTGTTGACTCCGAAACCGCGCAACCGTTGCCTTGCCGCGTCCATTTGAAGAACACCGAGGGAAGGGCGATTCGAGCCGAGCGATTGCCATTCTGGCATGACCATTTCGTCTGCCCCGGTGTCGCGCAGCTTGACCTGTCCCCCGGCGAATACCGCTACGAAATCGAGCGCGGGCCGGAATGGACGCAGGCCTCCGGCACGCTGGCGGTTTCCGAATCCGGAGCGCAAATCGTGACCAATCGGCTGCGGCGCGTGGCGAATCTCGCCCGCGAAGGCTGGTGGTCAGGCGAACTGCATGTGCATCGTCCGCTCGCCGACATCGAGTTGCTCATGCGGGCGGAGGACTTGCACGTCGCGCCCGTAATCACCTGGTGGAACAACCGCAACCTGTGGACGAACAGCGCCTTGCCGGCGAATCCGCTCGTCCGCTTCGACGGCAACCGGTTCTATCATCTGATGGGCGGGGAAGACGAGCGCGGCGGCGGCGCGCTGCTCTACTTCAATCTGAGCCAACCGTTGAACATTGCCGGCGCGGCGCGCGAATACCCGTCGCCGATGAAATTCCTTGCCGAAGCGCGCCAGCACGCGGGCGTCTGGGTGGACATCGAGAAACCGTTCTGGCAGGACGTGCCGGTGTGGCTGGCCAGCGGCAAAGTGGATTCGATCGGCATCGCGCACAATCACATGCACCGCGGCGGCGTGATGGCAAACGAAGCGTGGGGACGAGCGCGCGACAAGCAACGCTTTCCTGGTTCACAGGGCAACGGATTTTGGACGCAGGAAATCTACTACCACATCCTGAACTGCGGCCTTCGCCTGCCGCCTTCAGCCGGCAGTGCCTCCGGCGTCTTGCCGAATCCCGTCGGTTACGACCGCGTCTATGTCCACCTTGACGGCGAATTGAGTTGCGAGAAGTGGTGGGATGGTTTGAAGGCAGGCCGCGTGTTTGTCTCGAACGGCCCGCTGCTGCGCTGTCGGGCGAACGGCCAGTTGCCGGGCCATGTTTTCACGGCGCAACCGGGGCAAACGCTCGAAATCGAAATGCAGGCCAAACTGGATTCGCGCGATCCCATTCCCGCGATGGAGATCATTCAGAACGGCCGCGTGGCACGGACCGTTCCCTTCACAGAATGGAAACGGTCCGGCTCACTCGGCAGCCTGCGCTTCACCGAGGGCGGCTGGTTTCTGGTCCGTGCGCTGGCGGACGTGCCGACGACGTTTCGCTTCGCCTCTACCGGACCGTTTTACGTCGAGATCGGCTCTGCGACCCGGCGCGTGAGCAAGGCTTCGGCTCAATTCTTCCTCGACTGGACGCGCGAGCGCATGAAGCAAATCAAGCTGGACGACCCGCAGCAACGGGAGGAGGTGCTGCGTTTTCATCGGGACGCTGAGCGATTCTGGCAGGAGAAAGTTGCACAAGCCAATGCGGAGTAGCGCGACCAAAATGTTGCGCCTCTGTCAACTGGGGTGGGTACGTCCATATTTGCTTTTGCCGAAGCGATGCGGTCTGCTATCCCAATCCACCAACACGTATGCCCCTCATCAATTGCCCAGAATGCGGCCGGCAGGTTTCCACGTCTGCGAAGGCCTGCCCGAACTGTGGATTTCCGGTCGCTGAGAAACTGCCCGAACCCACCGCAGTGCCCGCCGAAGAATTGCTGACGGAAGTCCGTCCGTCCTGGTGGCGTTATTTCTGGTACCTGCTGTTTTTCTGGCTGATCATCCCGTTCCTGATTGCCTGGGCGAAGCGCACCGCCGTCGTCATGCGCGTGTATCGCGGTCGCGTGACGCTGGAGCGCGGCATTCTCTCCAAATGCCGCCGGGAGTTCTTCACGCGGGACATCCGCTCGATTGACATTGACCAAAGCCTCCTCGCGCGCCTCGTCAACATCGGCGACCTGACCATTTCCACCTCCGCGACGGAAGACGCCTCGGAACATCTGGAAGGAGTCTCCAACCCCCAAGGCATCCGCGATCTGATCATTGCGCAGCGGCAGGGTCAATAATCGGCCAAGCTTGGCAATCGGGCGCGCGATTCTATCTCAGCAATACCTTCGCAATTCGTCCTCATCGCCCGAGTGGCTTTCTTGACTGCTCGACCACTTCGCGGATGGCGCTCGCCACTATTGTGGCATACGCGGGCCGGTCAAGGATGGAAATGTGCGTGGCGTTTGTGATGGTGCGCTGCATGCCGAGGCTGGACAATGCAGCCAGCTCGCGCTGATGCTCGAACCAATCCGCGTCGTGACCGGCGCCCGCCGTCAACACGATGAGCGGCTTCCCTGCGAGTCCGTTGGTGGAAGTCACCTGCTGCGCTAGGGTATCCCAAGCCTCGAGTTCCTGAACGATCGTTTTCAAATGCCTGCGGGTGGAGTTCGCGGCGATGTGCCGGTCGCGGATGAATGCGTCTTCCGGCAGCGGTACAATTCCGCCTTTCAGGAGCAGCCGCGCCGTCCCGAATGGTGCAGTGGCCGCGGCGAGCCGAACACGCTTCGCGAAGCCGCCCTCTGCGGGATTTTCTCCTTTTGTCTGCTGCGGATGGGAGACATCAACGAACACCGCTCCTGCCACGGCGTCGGGGAACTGCATCGCATGGCCGAGCACGTAAAGGCCGCCCATCGAGTGGCCCACCAAGACGAAGGGCGGTTTCGCGCCAAGCTCCCGCAAGAGGCGCTGAAGTTGTTCGCTGGTTTGAATGGCATCGTGCGGCTGGGGAGAGGCTTCACTCCAACCCACGCCCGCCCGCTCGTAAACCACCACCGGCGCGAATTCTGCGACCGCCGGGGCCACGTGGTGCCAGCAGTCCAGTGTCGCGCTCAAGCCCGACTCGAAGACAACCGTAGGCCCCGAACGATTCGTTCCTGCCACCCAAGCGTGGAGGTGGATTGGCCCGACTTGCACCAACCGCCCCGTCGGCGGAAAACTGCGCCGGTCTCGCGCTTCGGCAACCTGCTCAAGCAACCAACTCGCGGCCAACGCCAGCGCGAGGAGTCCCAGAAACGCCAGCGCGATCCGTTTGAACCAGCGCCTGATCTTGCTCCCGGTTGGATTCATGAAAGGATTTCTCTGACTCTCCTCAGCGCCTCGTCCAACTTGGCGACATCCTTTCCGCCGCCGCGGGCGCTGTCGGGCTTGCCGCCACCTTTGCCGCCCACAATCGGCGCGATCTGTTGAATGAGCTTCCCGGCTTGCACCTTGCCGGTGAACTGCGGTGAAACAGCGGCCACGAGCGCCACGGCGTTGTTCGCCGCGCCCGCCAGCAGGATTACGCCTTCGAACTGGCCCCTCAATTCGTTGACCATGTTCTGCAAGGTTTCGCCTTCGGCGTCGAAACGCTCGATGATCGCGGGGATGCCGTTCAACGTCGCGGCCTTGCTGACCAGAGCCTTCGCGGCGCCGGCAGCTTCCTTCTGTTGCATCGCCTTGAGCTGTTTCTCCAGAGCCTTCTGCTGGTCCAACAGGGTTTCGATCTTCTTGTCCAACTCGTGAATGGGCGAGTTGACCTTGCCGGCGAGCGATTTGATGAGCGCGAGTTCGTCCGTGGACTTGCGATACGCCTCCAGACCGGCGATGGCTTCGATGCGCCGGACTCCGGCGGCGATGGCGTTCTCGCCGACGATGCGGAACAAACCGATCTCGCCTGTCCCGCGCGTGTGCGTGCCGCCGCAAAGCTCCATCGAGTAGCCGTCCAGTGCGGTGGGTTTGCCGCCGATCTGGACGACGCGCACCCACTCGCCGTATTTGTCGCCGAAGAATTGCATGATCTCCTTGCGCTCCTTGATGTGGTTGTATTTGACCTCGGTCCACGAGACGCCGGCGTTTTCGAGGATGCGTTCGTTGACGAGCTTCTCGATGTCGGCGACCTGTGCGGGCGTGAGCGGCGCGCTGTTGAAGTCAAACGTCAACTTGTCCGGGCCGACGAATGAGCCTTTCTGCGACGCTTCCTTGCTCACGACTTCGTGCAACGCCCAGTGGAGCAAATGCGTGACGGTGTGATGGCGCTGGATGGCAGCGCGGCGCGGACGATCGACACTCAACGTGACGGTCGAGCCGACTGCCGGGGCGTCGAGATTCTGGATTCTGGATTCTGGATTCTGGATTCCGGAGTCGAGCAAGTGCAACCAGGTGTTGCCGGACTTCTGGGTGTTGGTGATGCGCCAGAGCTGGCTGCCGTGCTCAAGCTCGCCGGTGTCGCCGACCTGGCCGCCCATCTCGGCGTAGCAGGGGCTGGTGTCGAGGATGACGGCGGTCTTGTCCTTTAGCGCAACGACCTCCAGGACCTTGGCTTCAACCGCGAGGTTGTCGAAGCCCACGAACTTCGTGGGCGTGGTGGTCTCGATTTGCGAGAGCGAAATGACTTCCTTCTTCTGGGCGGCGCGGGCGCGGGCCTTTTGCTCGTCCATCAACTTTTCAAACCCGGCCTTGTCCACGGTCAACCCGCGCTCGCGCGCCATCAACTCGGTGAGGTCGAGCGGAAAGCCGTAGGTATCGTAAAGCTCAAAGGCAACTTGACCTGAGATGGCTTTCGGTTGTTGCTCGTTTTCCGCAATGATCCGAATGAATTTGCCGAGCATCGCGTTGAACGTTGGGATTCTGCTGCGGGCGCGAAACTTGAACTCGTTGAATGCCTGAGGAATGTCCTTCGGTTTTGACGTTACTAGGTAATTCACCTCGTCGTCCCACAAGATTTCGCCGCTCATGACACCCTCTTGTGCGGCAAAAGCCACGCGCTGACGCAGAATCTTCTTGCGAAGTTTGCCGTCCGGCGACTGCTGCTCGAATTCAGCAATGCCACTGTCCAACGTCTTGTTAAACGCCTCTTCCTCGGTGCGGATGACGTCCTGGACGTGCTTTTTCTTGGCGCGGATTTCCGGGAAGATGTCGCCCATCGTGTCGGCGAGCACGTCCACGAGTTTGTAGAAAAACGGTTCGTGGAAGCCGAGCGAGCGGCCGTAGCGCACGGCGCGGCGCAGGATGCGGCGCAGGACGTAGTTGCGGTCGTTGTTGCCGGGCTGGATGCCGTCGGCGATGGCGAACGAGAGCGTGCGGATGTGGTCGGCGATGACGCGGAAGGCGATGTCGGACTGGATGCTGGATGCTGGATGCTGGATGCTGGGTTCACCGGGCAGCGTTGAGCCGTAGCGTTTGCCGCTGAGTTTTTCCAGGGCGTCGAAGATGGGGCGGAAGATGTCAGTCTCGTAGTTGGAGATTTTGGTGTTGGCGAAATCGGTCAGGCCCTTCGTGCCCTGCATGATGCTGGTGACGCGCTCGAAACCCATGCCCGTGTCCACGTGGCGGGCGGGCAGGAGACTGAACGAGCCGTCGGGGTTCGCGTTGAACTGGATGAAAACGAGATTCCAGATTTCGATGCAGCGGGCGTCGCCCTTGTTGACGAGCTTGCCCTGCGTGTCGCCGGCGGGCGTGAGGTCCACGTGCAGCTCGGAGCACGGACCGCACGGGCCGGTTTCGCCCATCATCCAGAAGTTGTCTGTCTTGCCGCCGGTGCAGATGTGGACTTTCGGATCGAAGCCCGCGGCCTTGAAGAGTTTTTCCCAGTGACCGTAGGCTTCCTGATCGAGCTCCGACGGATCGCCCGGGCCGGGCTTGTAAACCGTGGCGTAAAGGCGTTGCGGAGGAAATTTCCAGATGCCGACGACGAGTTCCCACGCCCACTCAATCGCCTCCCTCTTGAAGTAGTCGCCGAAGCTCCAGTTGCCCAGCATCTCGAAGAACGTGTGGTGGTAGGTGTCGAGGCCGACGTCTTCCAGGTCGTTGTGCTTGCCGCCGGCTCGGATGCATTTCTGGGTATCGGCGGCGCGGCCAGGCGTGTAGGGGCACTTGGTCTGGCCGAGGAAGATGGGCACGAACTGGTTCATGCCGGCGTTGGTGAACAGCAGGTTCGGCGCATCGGGCATGAGCGAGGACGACGGAACAATGGTGTGTTGCTTCGACTTGAAGAAGTCGAGAAACGACTGGCGGATTTGCTGACTCGTCATGCGTTCAAACCGTTAAACCGTTGAATCGTGAACCGCAAGAATCATGGCCGCGAGA
>Ga0315277_10009088_pt1 | contig 12723 bp, 11 predicted proteins | sample YL17G05_15_MG_FD_203695 | JGI IMG/M metagenome (GOLD analysis project Ga0315277, IMG submission 203695) | Sediment microbial communities from Yellowstone Lake, YNP, Wyoming, USA - YL17G05_15 | ecosystem: Environmental > Aquatic > Freshwater > Lake > Sediment | place: USA: Wyoming | collected... | reverse complement strand
GGGGATCGAGATCAGCGACGACGCACTCGCTCGCGTCAAACTGACCCCGGCCACGTTTCACGGGGAATGGAACTACACCATCCGTCCCCGCAAGTAATTGCTCAAGTTATTTTTTCGCGGTGCCTAACTTCTGTTTAGGCCGATCTGTCTAACACGCCGCCTCGGCCGGCCTAACGCCGGACGGCATGGACATCCGTTTCTCCCTGGAGTCTTTCCTACCGAGGTCCTTCGCCAGTCTCGGCTTGCTCTGGCTGGCGCGTTAGGAAGCGGACTGGGCCAGCCTAACACGCCAAGCGGGCACTTACAGCCGGTCCATCAGGTTGGTCACACCTCGACCTCCGCGATTCAGCAGATGGGTATAGATCATCGTCGTCTTCACGTCCTTGTGCCCGAGCAACTCCTGCACGGTTCCGAGCCGGGAGTATTACACCACGGTACAGCAGAACCCCGTGGAATCCAAGGCGTCAAGACGCGGTGACGTCAACACATCTCGGGGCATACGCCACCCCGCCGCAAGAGGCAACTAGGGAGCCAGGGTGCCCTGGCCAGACTTCAGACTTGTTTGGCGATCCGCCGTTCTGTCGACGTTTCGGAGCATGTCCACGCCAGCGTGGACATGGCACCCGGCATTTCTCACCCAACACCCCAACGTCGGATCACAGTGTGCCACTGCTTCGCAGAAGCAGTGCGGGGCAGAACCCCCATCACTGCTTGCCTTACGTCAAGCAGTGGCACACTGTGGCGAGAAATGCGGTAGGGGCTTTCGCACCTGGAATTGTCGGACTGGGCCGCGTGAGTCAAGGCAACGCCCGCTGCCAGGGGGCAAAGACGAACAGCGCACCCAGTGCGATCAAGACGAACCCCATGAGATAGTTCCAACGGAGCGGCTCTTTCAGGTACAGCACGGAGAAGACACAGAACACGCCCAGCGTGATCACCTCTTGAAAAGTCTTCAGTTGCGCGGTGCTTACCCCGGCGTTGTGACCGATGCGGTTGGCGGGGACCTGAAAGCAGTATTCCACGAAGGCGATCAGCCAGCTTGCCAGGATGGCCGACCAGAGGGCCGTCTGCTTGTACTTCAAGTGGCCGTACCAGGCGAACGTCATGAAGACGTTGGAGACAATCAACAGGAGGAACGTGGCCAGCCACATGGCATCGTCGCAAGAGGGCGCATGGAAATTGTAGGGAGCCGACCTGCCCCCACGAGGGAGAACGGCTCTTCCCGGGGCTTCCAAAGGGGCCCAGGTGTACACGAATTCGGGTCGTCGTGTCAAGAAAGGTTGGGCGAGATCCCGCGGGACTTACAGCAGCGGCAAGAGCCGCGATATGAGCAGCGTGAAGCCCAGCCCCGCCAGGCCCAGGACCGTCGCCAGCACGGTCCACGACTTGAGGGCCTCGACTTCGGTGAGCACGCTCATGCGGGCGACGATCCAGAATCCGCTGTCGTTCATCCAGGAGGCGACCACCCCACCGCTGGCGATGGCCGTGGCCAGGTAGACGGGATGGCAGCCGAGCATGGCCGTCATTTGTTCGGGTGAGCCGGCCATGGCAGCCAGCATCCCCGCGGCGGTAATCATGGCCACGGTGGTGGATCCTTGGGCAATTTTCAGCACGGCGGCCACGCCGAAACCCAACAGCAGCAGGGCGATCCCCGTGTTCTGTCCGCTGCCGGCGAAGATCTGTTGCACCGCGCCGCCTACTCCCGCGGCGGCCAGCATGGCCCCGAAGGCGCCGCCGCCGGCGGTAATCAGGATAATCACTCCGCCACTCATCAGCGCGTCTTCGGTGGCTTTGGCGAGCTGGGCCAGCGTCAGGCCGCGCTGGCGGGCCAGCACCGCCATGGCGATTGCCGCCGCCAGCAGGAGCGCCAGATTCGCATCGCCCAAGAGCGCGGCCACGCGGGCGGCCTTCCGCCAGGGGGTCTCCCAGGTATGCCCCCTTAGATGCTGCGGAAAGGAGGCCTCCAGGAGCAGCCGATTGAAACGCTCCACCTCCGCAACCTTCAGTTCCTTCACGCCGAGGCCCAGAAGATCTCTGGACGCAGTGGCATTGAACTCCTGGACTTCTTCCGTCGGCAAGGCCTGCACCCCGCTGGCAAGAAGGGCCTTGGCCGATGCAGGCAGGACAACCCCGGCAAAATCCGCTTCACGGTAGAACTGGCGGTCGGTGAGGATCTTGTTCAACCCGGCCTGGAGTTCGGCCTGCAGCTCGAGGCTGAGCTGGCCGGTCCGGACGGCCTGGTCCAGGGACTGGCGGGTCGTTTCGCTCAGCAGTTCCCCTACCCGCCGGGCCGGCCCCGGTTTCTCCGTGGCTGCGCCGGCCTGGAGTGTGGCGCAAAGGGCCGGCCAGTCCGCCACGTCGCCTGCACGGATCAGCGGAGTGTGTTCGGCGTCGGCAATCGCCACTGTGGCGCTGCGCACGGAAATCATCAGCACCGGCAGCAGGATCGGCGCCAGCGAGATGAAGAGCGAGGGCAGATTGGCTTCTTCCAGCGGTTCCAGCTCGGGCCGGTCGCTGTAAGGTCGCATGGGAACGTCCAGCAGCCGGTTAATCGTGCGGCAGGCCAGCAAGCCGACGATGGCCGTGGGCAGGCCGACCAGTATGCCGCCGAGCATCATCACACCCAAGTCGATGCCCAGTTCGGCCGCGACAAATAGCGGGCCGGGCGTGGGGGGCACCATGGCGTGGGTCACGACCCCACCGGCGCCGATCGCCAGAATGTAGAGCACGTAATTCTTTTTTGTTCGCCTGCATAGCGACCGGGCCAGGGGGAGCATGAGGTAGAAGACGGTATCGAAGAAAACCGGTATCGCCAGCAGGAAACTGGCTCCCATCAAGGCCTCCGGCGACCGCTTTTCACCCAACACTCGCAGGAAGCAGCGCACGATCCGGTCGGCGGCGCCGCTGTCCATCAGGCATTTGCCGATCACCGCCGCCAGGGCGATCACGATGCCGATCTTGCCGGCCGAAGTGCCGAAGGCCGTCGCCACGCGGGTGATCTTCTCGGCCAAGGTGCCGGGGCTGAGTAGACTGACCAGCATCGCCGCGACGATCAGGGCGACGAAGGCGTTGACCCGCAGCACGATGATCATGCCGATCACCGCGACGACGCCGATCAGGAGGATGACCAGGGGATTGGCAGCCGTTTCGATCAGGGGCTGCCTTTTTTCAGGGCGAAGCCCTTGAAGAACCAGCCGTCGGGTTCGCTGCTGACGACCATGCCGGCGGCGCCGAGGTAGCGGCGGACGACGTCGTAGTCGGGCATTTGCGTGCCGTCGATCTTCTGGTGGCGAAATTCCCCCTTCTTGCCCGTGGCAAAGACCGCGTTGAGCACCCGGGCCAGCATCGTCTCGCTCTGGGGCATTTTGCCCTGGCGGATCAGCTCGTAGGTGGGGCGGTACTCTTCGTCGGTGCGGGAGAAGGACCAGGCGCATCTCTGGGTGACTCCCAGTTGGTCCACCGCTGCCTGGACAAGCTGGCAGTCTACGTTGGCGCCGAGCATGGCCCGCGGCTGATTGGGAGCCAGCACCTTCTTGAGAAAGTCGATATGCGAGGCCACGAACAAGTGACCGTGGGCGACGGCCACCGCCGCGTGGGGCAACCAGCGGACCTCCTTCTGCTCTTGCTCTCCTTCTTCCTGGCCCTGGTTGTCGTCGCCGGTCAAGCTGGGGACCGTGATGGTGGGGATTTCGGGCGGACCGGTCTGTTCTTCCTCGATCATTTCCCAGATGAGGTGTTCGTCGAACTTCTGGAGCTTGACGCCGGAGTTGGTCTGCATGGTCTTCTTGATGGCGGCGCGGACGGCATCCTCGTCGGTGGCTTCGATGGCGAACAGCAGCCGCTCGCTGGTGGTGGTAATGGGCTCTTCGTAGGCGGTGATCACGGTGACCCGCTTGCCCAGGTGTGCGATCAGCTCTGCCCGCAGGTTGATCCGCGGCGAGTTAGGGTCTTTCTGGTCTTTGTCTTCGAGGCCTTCCAACACCTGGCGCCAGTAGTCGTCCTCGGCGTAGACCCGCAGCAGCCCGTCCTTCTTCTTGACGATGTACGTTGCATCCTTGCCAGTGTTTTCATCCTTACCTTTCAGTTCCCAAACGCTGTCAGGTTCTCTGGCGGTAATCACCACCTTGGGAGGGATGGCTGGTTCAAGCTGCCTGGACTTCTGGCGGAACTCTTCCGGGAGAACTCCCTTGTCAAGCTCCTTCTGGCATTCCAGGCCTACGCTGAAGAGGAACTGCAGCGGGCCGAGCACCTCGTTGAACAGCGGCCCAAAGTTGTCGAAGGCGTTGAGGATGTCGACGTAGAGGGTGGCATAAGTGGCCACGTCGCGGGGCACCCAGCGTTGGGGCTCGAACTCGGTCTCGTTGGGGAAAACGAGCATCTTCATGGACTTCTGGAATTGATCGGAGCGGGGGGCGTAGACGGCGGTGCGGTGCACCAGTTGGAACTCGTCGGTCACGTGGAAGTCCACGAACCCGCCTACGCCTTGCACGGCTGCAAAGCCTTGATTGCGGAGAATCTCCAGGAGCGATTTCCCTTTGCGGCGGTGTTGTTCCGGGGTTGCCGCCCGCATCGTCGCCACGTAGCCCAAGGGGTGGATGAACCAGCGGATCTGGGGATTCGCGTTGCCGTTGTCGCGTGCGCAGCGGCGCATCACTTCCTGGAAAGCGGGCAGGCTGGCGAGGCTCTTGGGCTGGGCGGCGGCTGAGCGGGCGAGGATTCCCCGGACTACCTGGAGACTGTCCGAAGCGACCAGCAAGTTGGCCGAGAGGGAGTAAAAAGCCGTGCCCGGTTCGGCCGCCGGGTCGTCCTTGGGCTTGGGCAGGTTGTCGAATTGGACGACGGCGTCGGGGCCTTCGGAGACCTTGATCTCGGTCTGCTTGGCCCCTTGTTGCTGCAGGTTCTTGGAGACTTTTTCCAGCAGCGCGGTGGCCTGGGGGAGATGTCCGGTAACGTCGACCACGATCGCCAGGCAGGCGGCATCGGGCTTGTCCGGCTCCTGCTGTAGGATCAAGCCCACCGCGACCTCGCCGCCGGGCACGCCTTTGAGGTCGTCCAAGGTCAGCCCCAGACGCTCGTAGACGCCGGACCAGCGGCTCTCGAACTGCCGGCGGAGATCCTTGCCGAAAGGTTCCATGACCGGATCGGCCATGAGTTGGCCAAGCTGGGTCTCTTTCCAATGCTTGGCCAGCTCGTCGACGCTGGAGACGGCTGCAAAACCCGTCGTCGTCTCGGGGAGAAGCTCTTCGCTGGGACGGCCAGCCTGGACCGACGACGCAGCAACGCCCAGGAGAAAACCGGCAACCGACCACCACACCCACCTGCGAAACGGCGACACGAGAAACCTCCTTCAACTGTTCAGACGGCGTTGCACTAGCGGCTCATCTGCCCTCGGTTGAGGGGTGCCACGGTCGGCTTGTCCGACCGTGCCCTGCGGGGCAAGCCGTCAACGGCATCCCGATTGAGCCCGTCAGCTCACCTGAGATGAACCACTAGCTTAGCTGATCGGAAGAGCCGGGGGGAATACCGCAGTTTAATCCGCTGGCCGGATTGATGCTAGATCGGTTGGCGAAATTAGGGAAGTAATAAGTACCAGGGACCAGGCATCGGGACGACGACGGATGGGGTGGCTGCTGTACGACTTGGCTCTGCCGTGTTTGCCGAGATTCGCCAACTTGCCAAGAGCGCCAGCACCACTTCCGGATGCCGGCCGTGAGGTTGCAGTACCCGCAGATGGGTTTATGGACGCCGGCGAGTCAGGCAGAGATAATGTGCGTCATGCGAGACTTCCAGAACGAGAGCCTCAGCCACGACCCTATTCACGGGTACATTCCGTTCACCTCTTCCGTGGGGCTCCCGGAGGACGAGGTTTCCGAAGAAGAGATTATCGACCATCCCTGGGTGCAGCGGCTGAGGCAGATCCACCAGTTGCAGACGGCCTGGTGGGTTTTTCCCTCGGCCGAGCACACACGGTTCCAGCACGCGTTGGGGGCGATGCACCTGGCAAGCCAGGCCACGCAGACACTGTTTGCCAGCTTGCAGGACGTGTGCCCCGACGTGCCCAGTCGCGGCTACGTCGAGTCGCTGATGCGGCTGGCGGCGCTGTTGCACGACGTGGGGCATGGGCCGTTCGGTCACTTCTTCGACGGGCACTTTCTGGCCGACTACGGGCTGAACCACGAGACGCTGGGGAGCCGGATCATTTGCGGCGAGCTGGGGGGGCTGATCCGCCGCATCCACCGCAATCCCAATAGCCGCCTGGAAGAGAACGAAACGTTGGACCCGGAGCAGATCGCCGCACTGATCACCCGCCCCAGGCAGGCTGCCGACCAGGGCCGCCCGCAGTGGCTGCGATTCTTGCGGAGCCTGTTCAGCGGGCTGTACACGGTGGACAACATGGATTTTGTGCTCCGCGACGCCTACATGTCGGGCTACAGCACCCGCGCGTTCGACCTGCAGCGTCTGCTGCACTACAGCGTTTTTACCCCCAAGGGGCTGACGATCCACGAGCGGGGTCTTTCGGCGTTGGTGAGGTTTATCTCGGTGCGGGCGGAGCTGTTTCGGGCGATCTATTTTCACCGCACGGTGCGGGCCATCGACCTGGAGCTCCAGGAGTTGTTTGCGGACAGCAAGCGGCACGTGTTTCCGGGCAATCCCTTGGAGCACTTGGACCGCTACCAACGGCTGACCGAATGGTCGTTGCTGATGGAGGTGGCCCGCTGGCCCGGGAGCGGGGACCCCGAATTGCGGGAGCTGGGAGAGCGCTGGCGGCACTTTCTGGCCCGCCGGCTCCGCTGGAAGATGGCCTGTGAGCGGACGGTGTTCTTTGCGCCGGGCGAGCCGGAGCGGAGCAGCGTGTTCAGCAATCCGGCGGTCTTCGAGGCCACGGTGCGGGAGCACTTGCCGCCGGAGTTGAAGGACTTGCCGTTGCGGGTGGACACGGCCCGGCACGTGCACCGCCCGGGCGCGCATGCGCCGGCGGCGGGCCAGAACTTCCTCTACGATCCGGCCAGCGGGCGGATCCACAGCCTGGACGACCGGGAGCTGTTCCGCCGGATCGCCATCAGCTATCGGATCTGCCGGATCTACGCCCTGGACAACCGCTACAACGCCCAACTGGCCGCCGCCATGGACCAGCTCACGGGGGCGGGCGGGGCGGACGACGTGACCAACATGTGAGAGGAGACGGCCGAGGTTCCGCCTCGCTGAACCTGGCGGTGCACCACGACGGTTTCGACATCCGGACCAACTTCAGCGTTTATGATCTTGACCCCGACACGGGCCAATACCGCGTGATCCGCGAGGGCCATCTCGATCAACCGGGCGGAGAACTGTCCCTGACGGAAACCAGTCCGTGACGACCACGAAAACGGAGCTTTACCGGCATCTGGTTGGGCAATTGCGCGGCCTGCTGCAGGGGCAGCGCGATCTCGTGGCCAACGCCGCCAATACCGCCGCGCTGATCTATCACACGCTGCCGGAGCTGAGCTGGGCCGGATTCTACCTTCGTAAGGGCGACCAGCTTCTGTTGGGCCCGTTTCAGGGCAAACCGGCCTGTACGCGAATCGCCGTCGGCAAGGGCGTGTGTGGAAAGGCCGCTGAGCAGCTCCGCACGATCGTCGTGGAGAACGTGCACGGCTTTCCGGGGCACATCGCCTGCGACGCCGCCTCGAACTCCGAGATCGTGATCCCGGTGGTCAGCCAGGAAGGCCGCCTGATCGGCGTGCTGGACCTCGACAGCCCGCTGCCGGGGCGCTTCGACGCCGAGGATCAGGCCGGCCTGGAGGCGTTAGTGGTGGTCTTCGTGGCTGCCACGGAAGTGGACCTTGGTTGACTTACCCGCATGGTGGCAGCCGGGTATAATCAAGAATGGGGCGGCGTAGCTTGCGGGCGCGACCAAACGGCGGGCAAGCCCCAATATCGTTCAATTAGACGCGATATCAGGAGGATCAAGTGGCACCGGCGTCTCGCCGGTGTGACGCAACTTATGGCGATGCATTTACTTGTGTCACACCGGCGAGACGCCGGTGCCACTGTGTTGACGCCGCGTTGACCCGTAATTGAACAGTATTGGGGCAAGTCCGCCCGCTAAACACGGGGCATTCACGGCGGTCCCCAAGTAGCATCATGCCGGATTCTAAGGAGCGGCAACCCGTGAGTGTGCAAGTCCTTGGCATCAGTGGAAGTCCCATTCGGGAAAGCAACACCGACCGGGCGGTGAAGCGGATTCTCAAGCAGACGGGGCTGCGGACGCAGTTCATCAAACTCAGCGACCTGGAGTTCTCGCCTTGTCGGGCGTGCCTGGGTTGTGTCAACAGCAACCGGTGCGTGGTGGCCGACGACGCCCGGGAGCTGGCGGTACTCTTCCACGAGGCGCCAGCCTTTGTGCTCGGGGGGTACACCCCCTACAGCAGCCTGGATGCCCGCAGCAAGGCGTTCATGGAGCGGATGTACTGTCACCGGCACCGGTTTGGCGGCAACTCGGGCAAGGTGGGGGTGTCGGTGGTCACCACGGCCTGCACGCCCGGGGCGCCCAATCTGCCGGCGGCCGCGGAGACCGCGGTTTCACAGATTGCCTTCTGGATGATGGCAGAGGGGATGGAAAACCTCGGCTCGATGGTGGTGTACGGGAACGTCCCTTGCATCCGCTGCGGCCGGGGCGACGCCTGCCCGACCAGCGGCATCCGAATGCTCTTCGGGCCGGAGGCGACCGTGGCGTCGGCGGGCGTGAACACCTTCGAGGAGGACCAGTCGCTGCTCGAGAAAGCCAAGGAGCTGGGCGAGAAGATACGGCGGGCCGTGCTGGCCAGCGCAGAAATCCGCGGGACTTAGCCGTGGGAGGCACACCCCGCGGAACAACGGGAGTCGGCTACCTTGTCTGAAGACCCGAAATGGAAGGCCGGGCTGCTCTCCTCCGGCCTGCCCTTGGAGTACGAGGCCGCCAGGCTGCTGGCGTCAAGGGGTTTTCGCGTCGACGCCGATTTCAAGCACGCCTGGGCGGACGGCGGGGTGGTCAAGGGTTTTTCGGTCGACCTGCGGGCCAGGGCGCACGCGCCCTTCTCGATACCCGGCCAGGTCAGCGGGACGCTGGACCTGGTGGTGGAGTGCCGGCACACCCGCGGCGACGTCAGTTGGCTGTTTCTCCGCGACCCGAATCCACCGGGCGGGCCGGCCACGGTTGCCGGGCGCACGATTCGCGTGGTGGACGAATTCTCTCTCTGCTGCGTTGACGCCGGCCCCACGGCCGCCTTCGAGGCCGGGCTGCCGATCTGCTCCAAGGGACTGGAGATCGACCAGGTCACCGGGCGGGTGGACGACACGGAGCTGGGCCGCGGGCTGGGGCAACTGCAGTATGCCCTGCCCCGGCTGATCGTCGAGAGCGTGATGCTCTGTTTCGGCGATCAGTCCAACCGGAACGTCCCTTTGCTGTTCTGCCCGGTGCTGTTGACCACGGCGCCGCTGCTGGTGGCCCATGGGGGGCTGGGGGTCCAGGAGGTGGAGCGGGCAGCGGCCTTGCAGGAGCTGGCCACGGAGGTGCCTTACCTGGCGACGGTCTCGGACTACGGCCCCGATTTTCAGGCGCACTGCCAAAGAGAGTTCAAGGCGTTGGAGCGGCTGGAGCGGAACGACGGGCTGTTGATGGTGGAGACGAAGCGGGCCGCGCTGTGCCGGAGTCAACGTGAGCTTCCTCTGGCCACGATCGAGTCCCTGTTGGCCGGGGACCACTACCGGTTGCAGGATCTCTTCACCCGGTTTATCGTATGCACAAGGTTGGGATTGCCGTCCCTGGTGGAGAAGATCCAAGAGGCGGTGGAGGCGGCCGTGCAATCGCGGAAGGAGCTTCAGTAAGGGGGAGACCGAAACCATCGGTTGAGGCACGCGGCAAACAAACGCCCGGGGACTGCGGTCCCCGGGGTTTGGCGACATTTATCCGGCGGCTGGGGAGGAGGGTTGGGTTGCTGAGGTGGCAAATGTAAAATGGATGGCGGGAAAGGAGGTTCTTCATGGGTGACAACATTACTCTGGATGATAAACTGATCGAGGAAGCACGAAAGGCCGGCCGGCACAGGACGAAGCAGGGCGCCGTGACCGCGGCCTTGCGCGAGTACGTCAAGTACCGCAAGCAGTTGGCCATCCTTGATCTGGTGGGCAAGGTCGATTTGGACCCCGCTTGTGACCATAAGACCGATCGTCAGCGAGAGCGTTGAGGGTCATCACCGACACCCTGAGCAGTAGGTTCCCACGTTGGTTTTCTGCTGTCCGCTTGCCAAAGGAGGCGAAACGTGGATCCTTTCAAGCTTGGTTTGAGAACCGTATTGGGCGTAATGTTGCCGGGGACGGTGTTGGTGCTAGTCCTCTGCTTCGCGTTCCTTACGATAGCTTTCTTCCTCGATGAACCATTGACTAATCTGGCATGGTTGAAAGACCAACAGTTCCTCAGCTTACTTGTGCTGTTCCTGGTGAGTTACTTCCTCGGCAGTATGATGCGTCTGAACGCTGCCGACGAAGTTGACAAGAAGTCTCAAGAATACTGCCTTGTCACCTGGCGTACCAAGCATGATCCTTCCGGAGAACTAGAGAAACAATTTGAATGCGCCAGACAGCAACTCTTGGCTGGCGAAAGAGACCTTAGCGATGTGCCGGAGGGCTTTGATTCCTGGGTTTGGCGCAGGGAGTCTTTTCCATACCCGCTGTGGCAATTCAGGAAGCTTCACCTCTACCATCCTCACGAAGTGTACAGATTCTATCAAAGGTACCGAGAGTGCATTTTTGGGAGAGGTGTCGCGGGCCGTGGGAAGGAGTTTTTCAATTACTGCAAAATGGTCATACGTCACGCGAGCCAGGAGTCAGGCAGCGCGGTACTCCAAGAGGTCAACTTTGCGGAGGGAACAGTTCGGTTTTACGCAGGGACATACTATGGCTTGGTGATCTCTATCTGGATAGTGTTGTCGTTACTCTTGTTCTGCACTTTCTGAAAAAAGCGGCGCGTCAAATGGCAATTCTGGTCAGTTGTTTGACCAGGGCGAGGATTATTCGAGGAAGCCACCAGCAACGGGTGATGGCCAATAATTGCTCTTCGATCATCTTCCGACACAAGGCTTTACGGCGATCGGCGTGCGAAGGCCGCCGCGTAGGGTCGTCCCAGGGCGAGTCGCTGCGATCGCAGATTTGATCTTTGGGTTTGTGCCAAGCCCATAACTCGACCAGCGTGTGCATCCAGAGGTTCAGATGATAGACGCCGATGTTCGCCCAAAGGTTGCGAACCTGCTGCTGGCCGGTCCCCCAGACTTCTTTCACGTCGTGGAAGTCTTGTTCCAGGGCCGCCCGATCGGCAAACGCCTCCAGGATTTCCAGCACGCTGGCCGACGGATCGGTGCAGAAGAATGCTTCCCAGCCATCGAGTTCCTTGACCAATACCACCCGGATCAAACCGCAGGCCGGCCGGTACGTGGCCAGAAACGTCTTGTAGGTCTTGGTGACCAGCTTGCCGTAGAGCAGGCAACGGACCGTCTGCCAGCCGCCTTTTTGTCCGGCCCGCTTGGCCAGGCTGATACGGTTCTGGCCGTACTTGCGCGGGCGTCCAGGCCGGCGACGTTGACCCTTCTTGAGCTTCGGCGGCACGTCCCGCAAGGCGGCGTCTTTGCGCAGACGGCTGACCACCACCACGCCCGCCGCGATGGCACGCCTGAGAAACGGCCGTTTGGCGTAGGCCCCATCGGCCACGATCCAGAGGCTTTTTCCCGCCGCCTGCACGATCTTCGCAGCCCACTCCACCAAGCGGGCGGCCAAGATCAGCTTGGTCTGAAAGGCCCACTGGTAGTGCTTGGGAATCTTGCCAATATCCTTCATGCGTACGTAGAGCATCGCCCAAAGCGGCAGGCCGATGGTGCCCCACAGCGGGTGCCGCACGATCCAGGCCAGCGTCACCCAGATGTGGCCGTAGAGGTACTTCTGGTCGGCTGGCCCAGGCGTGGGGTTGTGATGGATGCCCGCCCCTTGGACTTTCGGGCCGTAACGCTTGGTGGGTGTGTCGTCCAGGCCCAACAACAGCCGCGTTCCCGTCGGCAAGCGAGACAGCAGCAACACCAGCAGCCGGCTGGCCAGGATTTCGGTCTTGCGTCCCACCGCTGCAATGAAGTAATAGTAGTCGGTGAAGTCGTCGCCGACACCGGCCGCCCGCAGCCAACTGCTGACGGTTCGCCGCCCCTGAGCGAAGAGCATACCGCTCAGAAGGATCGGCAGCCGCCAGCGGCATCGCCCGTGCAGTCCGGCTGCCAACCAATCCATCCACTGCGACCATTCCTGCGGAGATTTCCATTCAGCCATCCTTGGCTCTCCCATTGACGAGCGCGGATTGACCAACGCAATCGTGATGGAAGAGCCTTTTTCATGGAACACCAATCTCTACACGAAACCGCGTGCTAGCACCTGCTTTTTTCAGAAAGTGCAGAAAGCTAATGGCACATCGTTTATTGACTCTCAGAAAACGAATGTCCTGTGACGTTTAGCGGCCGACGGCACGTCGGCCCGGAAAACGCTATCGTCGCCGTGCCGGCGACGGCTATTGCGTCTCAGAAAAGTAAAGTCGTGCCCGTTTAGCGGCCGACGGCACGTCGGCCCGAGCGTTCGCCGCCGTTCCGGCGGCGGCTAAACGACATTACTTTTCTGAGGGTCAATAGCCCCGGCGGCCACGCCGGGGAATTGCGCCGCGTGGCCGCGGCGGCT
>Ga0315277_10009086_pt1 | contig 12726 bp, 15 predicted proteins | sample YL17G05_15_MG_FD_203695 | JGI IMG/M metagenome (GOLD analysis project Ga0315277, IMG submission 203695) | Sediment microbial communities from Yellowstone Lake, YNP, Wyoming, USA - YL17G05_15 | ecosystem: Environmental > Aquatic > Freshwater > Lake > Sediment | place: USA: Wyoming | collected... | reverse complement strand
CGAACAATATAGAATGCCAAGAATGATTCTATGACCAGGATGCGATAACCTGAACTTTTCAGTTTATCATCTCTTGGGATGTGGCCAAGAAAAGGATGAGTTTTAAGATTGCCAATTCCTTGGTCGAGTTTTGCAATAAAATCTGCTGCATTGGCAGGACTATCCTCTGCAATCCAGTCGAAGATCGAGATAAGGTCGTCAACCGCAGCTGGAAGGTAACGGACGATGTAGTTATTTGCCATGCAAGCGCTGCCTTAGCTTCTTGATCACTTGCGAATGGGTGAGTCCTTTTTCCCCAGCCGCAACTTGAGCTTGGGCAACGGCAAGTTTTCCAAAAAGCTCAACTCTTGCCTTGAGTCTTTCGTAATGTTCAATGCTCATCACAACAAGGTCGCCTTCGCCGTTTGTGGTCAGATAAACGGGTTCATCTTGTTCATGGCACAACGAAGCAATGTTCCTTGTTTGATTGCGCAGGCTTGAGATGGGTTTTATGATAGGCATGTTACCTCCTTTTAAGCCTTCATTAAGGAAATGCTATCACCTAATTTTGATAAAATCAAGTGTTAATTTGCCGAAAAAAATAGGAGGAGAAAAAGGGGAGAAACGAGGGGCGGTTGGGTGTTTACCCGACACTTAGCGAGAAGACGGCTGATCAGCCATGCGGCTGTTGAACCGATTGAAATACAACGCACGTAATTTTCTATTGTAAATTGATCAGGGTAAGATATGAATCCAAGTCAATTTCATAAGTCAAGAAGGATGCGAAGGCGTTCTTCCACTGCGGCCAGAGTATTTGGAGTCACTTGTCCCAATCTTTGGACAAGCCGCTCTTTGGATACCGCTCGGATGTCTTCACCTTTTACAAAACTGCGTTTGGTCAACCCCCCTTCAGGAGATTTGATTTCAACATGCCAAGGTATGCCTTTTTCCCTGGCAGTGATGGGAATAACAACCACAAGCCCCGCCGGCCCTTGATTAAACAGGTCTACGGAAACCACGAGACCAGGTCTTTTGCCCGCTTGCTCATGCCCCCGCGTAGGATTTAAATCGATGAGCCAAATTTCTCCACGAAGAGGGTTATCCATCCTTAATCATCCTCTTGACCGTCAGTCATGGTAGAATCCCATTCTTTCCTTTCTGCAAGTTCCTCTTTCCACTTCTTGGGATCACTTCGCAAGGCTGCATAGGCGGCGTTGGCCTCGTGAAGGAAACGCTGGCGACGATATTCTTCGATGGCCGTCTCGAGAATGGCCTGCATTGGTTTCCCCTCTTTGGAGGCAATCTTCCGAAGAATATTATGAGATTTCTGATTAATTCTCACTGTCCCTGTTGGCATTATTTTTACCTCCATTCAGACGATAATTTAGTATACGAAGTAATCTACAAATTTGTCAATAAAAGAATTAATGATGATCTCGTAAAAAGTAAAATTTCCCCTTCACGCGTTGGCGTGACGGGAGGGGATGATGGGGAGGGGGATAAATAACTTGTTGAAATTTCTTGATTCTTCACCCTCACCCTGACCCTCTCCCATCAAGGGAGAGGGGGTATTTTTGACTTTTTACGAGAACATCAATTTTAATAACCCGTACGTTAGTCGTACAGGGGTTGTCTGGAATTTTCGGTTTTGAGGTGGGCCACAGCGCAAGGGCCGGGTTTTGTCCTATTTGATTCGAAAGGAATGATGCGGGGTGATCCCCTGGCATAGGCTTCCCTCCTCCTTTGAGGACGAGGAAAGATTATCATTTATTCGATGAAGCATAAAGGCTGGAATTCTTAGGCAACGTCAGGAGCTTCTATTCTAGCTCATTTTAACCAGCTCGACGATCTTCTGGGCGGCTTCTTTCATGCTGGAAGCACTGATGATGTTTAAGCCGGATTCCGCCAGTATTTTCCGGCCCAGCTCCACGTTGGTCCCCTCCATGCGGACGACCAGAGGCACGGTCAAAGGTTTCTCCCGAATCGCATCCACGATGCCCTGCGCATAATTATCACACCGGGTGATGCCCCCGAACATGTTGATCAGAATTCCTTTGATCTTGGGGTCTGCACTAAGGACGCTGAAGGCGTTATGGATGAGCTCTTTGGAACCCCCTGCCCCTGCATCTAAAAAATTGGCCGGCTCTCCTCCGTAATAGCGGAGAATATCCAGGGTGGCCATGCCGAGGCCGGCTCCGTTGACAATACAGCCGATATTCCCGGAGAGATTGATAAAATTCAGGTTGAGCTTCGAGGCTTCGACGTCCCGGGGATCCTCCTGTTCCACATCCCGCAGAGCCAGGATATCGGGACGGCGGTAGAGGGCGTTGTCGTCGATGTTCATCTTGGCATCCAGAGCGACTAAATCTCCTCGCGATGTTACAACCAACGGGTTAATTTCAGCCAAGGAACAATCGTTCTCCCTAAAAGCCCGCTCAAGGGCGCAGGCAATGGCCGCGCCCTTCCCGATGTTGCTACCTTCCAACCCCATAGCCATGGCTAATTTCCGCCCCTGGAAGGAATTAAAGCCGCACCCCGGCTCGACGATTATTGTATGGATCTTTTCCGGGGACCTGGCTCCCACTTCTTCTATTTCGATTCCTCCATCGGGGCATGCAATCACCACGACTCGCCCCAGCGCGCGGTCAATCGTAACTCCCACATAGAGTTCCCGGGCAACCGGGACAGATTCCTCAACCAGCACCCGGCTCACCGGTTTTCCCTGGGGGCCGGTCTGTGGGGTTACCAGCTTCGTCCCGAACATCCCCCGGGCAATGCCCCCAACCTCGGAAAGGTCGCTGGCGATCCTGATTCCGCCCCCTTTTCCCCGGCCGCCGGCATGCACCTGGGCCTTAATCACATAAGGACCCGGACCGATCTCCCGGGCTGTGGCTTCGGCCTCTTTGAGATTGAAGGCGACTCTGCCCTTGGGAATCTTCACCCCGTAGCGGGCGAGAATCTCCTTGGCCTGGTACTCATGGATGTTCATGGCATGCCCTCTCTAATATTTTTCCGTGATCGCTTTCTTCTTCAGCTCGCCGATGGCCCACGTGGGATTCAAGGACTTCGGACAGATGGTGCAATTGAAGATCGTGTGACAGCGCCACAGGCCGTGGCGGCTGTTCAGAATCGGCAGCCGTTCCTCCAGTCCTTCATCCCGCGAATCGAAGATGAACCGGTAGGCCTTGAGCAAGGCCGCCGGCCCCAAAAAGTTCGGGTTGGCCCAGTAGGAAGGGCAGGAGGAGGTGCAGGCTCCGCAGAGGATGCATTCGTAGGAGCCGTCGATCTTCTTCCGGTCTTCGATGCTCTGGTAGCGTTCCTTATCCGTGGGCGGGGTACCCGCGATGAAGTAGGGTTTTACGGCGTCATATTTCTTGTAAAAATCGTCCATATTCACGGCCAAATCCTTGATCACGGGAAAGTGCCGCAAGGGTTCGATCTCAACCGTCCCCCCGCCCAGGGATTTGACCTGGGTCTCACAGGCGAGTTTATTCAGCCCATTGATGGTCATGGCGCAGGACCCGCAGATCCCATGGCGGCAGGAACGGCGGAAGGTCAGGCTGCCGTCCTGGGTCCACTTGATCTGGTTTAAAACATCCAGGATGGCCATGCCCTCCACTACGTCTACCTGGTAAGACTTGTAATAGGGTGTCTTATCTTCATCGGGGTTGAAACGGAAGATTTTGAAGGTCTGCATCATCTTTTTGACTCCTTGAGATAGAATTTCGTCATGGCCTTCACCCCCACCCTCCCCCTCCCCCATCAAGGGGGAGGGAATTTCTTTCTTATTTCAATATGTTTACCCTCTCCCCGGGAGGGAGAGGGTAGGGTGAGGGGGTATATTCCAAATTTTTCACACCTTCCCCCGTCGAGGGGGAGGAGGTTTTTATATCCCCTATGATTCACCCCTCCCCCGGCGGGAGGGGACTCGCCCTGTGGAGTAGGTTCGGGTACTCCACAGGTTGAAGGGGAGGGGGTAACATCTATTAGAATTTCCTCTCCTCCGGCTTGAACCGGGTAATCACTACAGGCTTATAGTCCAGCCGCACCCCCGCTTCGGTCTTCCAGGCCAGGGTATGCTTCAACCAATTGGCGTCATCCCGCTTCGGATAATCCGTCCGGGAATGGGCCCCCCGGCTCTCGGCCCGGGCCAACCCTCCGACGACGATGACTTCGACGAAGTCGAGCATGTTGCCGAGTTCAATCGCATCCAGAAGCTCGGTGTTGAACCGCTGCCCTTTGTAGCCCACCTCAATCCATTTATATTGCTCTTGGAGCGACTTGATGACCTTCAACTGTTCCTTTAAAGATTTCTCATCCCGGAAGATCCCGCAGTTGACCATCATGGTCGCCTGCAATTCATCCCGGATGGCCGCCGGGATTTCTTTACCCTTGGCTGTCAAAATACAGTCCAGCTTGGACTTTGCCCGGTCGAGTCCATCCTTCGAAACCCGAACTTTTTCTGCGCCGGCGATGATAAACCGGGCCATGGCCCGGCCGGTTCTTCTCCCGAAAACCGCGCAGTCCATGGTCGAGTTGCAACCCAGGCGGTTCGCCCCATGCAAAGATACGCAGGCACACTCCCCGGCTGCGTAAAAGCCCCTGACCGGGGTGTTCTTGGCATCCATAACCACCCGGCCATTCACGTCGGCCGGGATTCCGCCCATGGCATAATGGGAGGTGGGTAAGATCGGAACGAAGTCGGTGACCGCATCGATGCCCTTGAACTTCAGGATGAGCTCGTGGATCTGCGGGAGCTTTTCCATGATGGCCGGGCGACCCAGGTGGCGCAGGTCCAGGTGGACATAATCCTTCCCCCCGATTCCCCGTCCTTCGTTAATCTCTTTCTGGATGGACCGGGAGACCACATCCCGGGGAGCCAGTTCCATCTTGGCGGGGGCATATTTCTCCATGAACCGCTTCCCTTCATGATTGACCAGATAGCCCCCTTCTCCCCGGGCACCTTCCGTGACTAAAACTCCGGAAGGGTAAAGGCCGGTCGGATGGAACTGCACAAACTCCATATCTTCCAGCGGCAGGCCCGCTTGCAGGACGACGGACATCCCGTCTCCCGTGTTGGAGAGAGCATTCGTATTCACCTTCCAGGCCCGGGCATATCCGCCGGTGGCAAACATCACGGTTTTGGCGTGAAAGACGTGCAACCCCCCATTTTGCATATCCCAGGCCACCACGCCGGAGCAGATGTTATTCTCCACCAGGAGGGTGAGCACAAAAAATTCCGAGTAGAAGCGCACGTCGTTCTTTACGCATTGTTCATAGAGGGTATGGAGCATCGCGTGCCCGGTGCGGTCCGCGGCGTAGCAAGCCCGGCGTATCGGCCCTTTGCCAAAGTCGCTGTAATGCCCCCCGAATTCCCTCTGGGCGATCTTTCCTTCCTCTGTCCGGCTGAAGGGGCATCCCATATGTTCCAGTTCAAAGGCCACTTCCACCGCTTCCCGCACCAGGATTTCCTGGGCATCCTGATCGCCCAGATAATCCGCCCCCCTGACCGTGTCGTACAGGTGCCATTCCCAGTCGTCCCCTTCCATGTTTCCCAGGGGCGCGGCGGTCCCGCCCTGTGCCGAGATGGAGTGAGAGCGGGTCGGAAATACTTTGGAAAGAACCGCTGTATCCACGGAACGGCTGGATTCCAGGGCGGCGTAGAGGCCGGCAATCCCTCCGCCGACAATGACCACATCATGTTCATGAACCATTTCCATCCTCCGATTTCTAATGAAACCATTCACCGCAGAGAGCGCTGAGACCGCTGAGACGTCCAGTTCGGCACTGCGAACGATGAAAATCCCCCCCGCCCCCCTTTCGTAAAGGGGGAGTTGGGAGGATTTGAAGGTTATTTTCTATCTAATCCTCTGCGTTCTCCGCGTGCTCTGCGGTGAATAATTTTTTCAACTGCCGAAAGGCACTAACGTTACAACCCCCAAAATGAGGAACACTAAACCGACGACCCAGGCTAATCCGAAAAGGGATACCCTGAGCCAGTTGGTGCGGACGTAATCCTCCACCAGCAGCCAGACCCCATTCAAGATGTGGTAAAGGAGCACGACGACGAAAGCCAGGTGGAAGACTTTCCATGACGGACTGCCGAGGTCCACCGGGGAGGCCCCAAAATGAACGGCCCCCAGATGGATGACCAGAATAACGGCGATGAGAATCCCCGAAATCCTCTGGAATAACCAGTTGAATGCCCCGGCATTACTCGCTGTTCGATAGGCCATTTTTTCCTCCTCCTAAAGGGACGCCAGCGTGGTCACATAGATGACCAGGCCAATGATCGTCATCACCCAGAAGAGCTTCTTGTGGTATAGGGCCCCGTTTCCGAAATCGATGATCAGCTCCCGCACCCCGTTCAGCGTATGGTAAATCAAACAAGCCAGGAGGACGACCACCACGACCTTGGCGCTTATGAAGTTCCTCAGCCCTTCCAGCCCGCCGTACTTCATCCCGAACTGGCCGAGGATGTGCAGCAACAGGTAGAGGCCCGCTACCGCTCCCGCGATGCGATGGATCAACCAAGCCATCGCCCCCGTCTGCCAACGATACCGCATCTCTTTCTCCTTTAATTTATTGGGACGCAGATTTACGCAGATAAACGCAGAAAATTACTTTGTTACAGCACCCGCATCGCTTGGTCCCTAAATTTAAATCCTATGAATCTGCGTTCATCTGCGTCCAAAAAATTCAACACTACCGGGCATACTTGCGCATGCCCTCTTCATACAGGTCATTCCCTTTCGTGTCGTTGACCACGATCACCGGAAAATCTTCCACTTCCAGGCGGTTGATCGCCTCCGGGCCGAGTTCATCATAGGCCACTACCTGGGCCTTCTTGATGGCCTTGGCCAGAAGCGCCCCCGCACCGCCCGTGGCCGCGAAATACACGGCTTTATATTTCTTCATGGCCTCCACGACCTCTTTCTTGCGCATGCCCTTACCGATCATCCCTTTCAGGCCGATCTCGATTAGCTTCGGCGAGTAGGCGTCCATGCGGCCGCTGGTCGTCGGGCCGGCCGAGCCGATGACCTGGCCCGGCTTGGCGGGCGCTGGTCCCACGTAATAGATCACCTGCCCCTTCACCTCAATGGGCAAAGGCTTCCCTTCCAGCAGGAGATCGTAGAGTCGCTTGTGGGCGGCATCCCTTCCGGTGTAGATCACCCCGTTCAGCAAAACCTTATCGCCGGCTTTCAGCTTTTCCACATCCGCGTCGGCCAGGGGGGTTTTTAATCGAATCGCTTCGCTCATTCTTCCACCTCCTCCCTCATAGTACGGCTTCTTTATGCCGGTGGGCATGGCAGTTGATGTTCACCGCCATCGGTAAGCTGGCGATATGGCAGGGGATCATCTCCACGTGCACGGCCAGCGCCGTAATTCTCCCTCCCAGCCCCTGCGGCCCGATCCCGAGGTTGTTGATCCGGGTGAGAAGATCCGCTTCCAGGGCGGCCACCTGCGGGTCTGAGTTCTTCTGCCCCAACGGGCGCAGCAGAGCTTTCTTGGAGATCAGCGCCGTCTGCTCGAACGTTCCTCCGATCCCCACCCCGACCACCACGGGGGGACAAGGATTGGAGCCAGCCTGTTTGACCCAATCGACCACCCGCTTCTTGAGGCCTTCCATGCCGTCCGAAGGAGAAAGCATGTTTACCGTGGACATGTTTTCACTCCCTCCCCCCTTCGGGGCCACCGTAATCTTCATCTTATCCCCCGGGACCATCTCCAGATGAATCACTGCCGGGGTATTGTCTTTCGTGTTGGCCCGGGAAAAACAATGGCAGGCGGATTTTCTCAGGTAACCCTCCTGATACCCCTGCCGCACTCCTTCGTTGACCGCCGCGTTGAAGTCTCCCCCGACGACATGAAGGTCCTGGCCCATTTCCACGAAGACGACTGCCAGCCCCGTATCCTGACAGTAGGCGACTTTTTCCTCCCGGGCGATGCGGGCATTCTCCTTGAGCTGCTGGAAGATCTCTTTCCCCACGGGTGATTCTTCCGCTTTCTCCCCCCGGTCGAAAGCCGCCAGCACGTCGTCCCCGATGTAGAAGTTGGCATCGATGCAGAGCTTTTTCACCACTTCGGTGATCTGCTTGGCGTTGATTTCTCTCATCACATCCTCCTTACAAAACCGATGGATTCAGGGACCCGGCAATTCTCCGATCCCCCGAACGAGGGCCAATGCCGGGTCCCCGCCCTTCGGCCTTAAATTGAACAAAACGGAATGACCCCACTTTCCATCAATACCTTCGTTTCTTCCCGGGCTCGGTTGATGATCGCGGAAGCTTTCTCGAAGAGCTGGTCTTTGCTCAAGGTGATCCGGGCCACTTTCTGTTCAATGGCTTTCAAAGCCACGGCCACCGCCTGTCTCGGGAATACTTCTCTTTCATCCATCGTGGGAAGCAGATAGTCTTCCCGGAGGCCTTTGTCCTCGGCGCACTTGGCCAACTCCCGGGCGGAAGCGATGCACATCTCATCCGTGATGGTTCTGGCCATGACATCCAGGGTTCCCCGGAAAATCGCCGGGAAGCATAAGGAGTTGTTCACCTGGTTGGGAAAGTCTGACCGGCCCGTGGCGATGATCTTCGCTCCCCCCTCTTTGGCCTCCCAGGGATAGATCTCCGGGATGGGGTTGGCGCAGGCGAAGATGATGGGGTCCTTGGCCATCTTCTTGATCCATTCCTTCTTGACCACATCCGGGCCGGACTTGGCCAGGGCGATGAGCGCATCGGCCCCTTCCATGGCTTCGGGAATCCCACCTTTAACCTGTTGCGCGTTGGTGATCTGGCAGAAGTGCCATTTTTCCTTGAAATCTTTCTGCGTATCCGTCCGGCCTTTGTGCAGCGGTCCCTTCGTGTCGACCATAATCATCTTCCCCGGGTCTGCGCCGGCGGCAATGAGGATCCGGGCGGTGGCGATGTTCGCGGCTCCCGAGCCGAGCAACGTCAGGCGGGCCTTCTCCAGTTTTTTCCCGACGACCTTCAGGGCGTTGAGCAGCCCGGCCAATGTGACGGCCGCCGTACCCTGCTGGTCGTCATGCCAGATGGGGATTTTGGCTTCTTTGCGCAGAGTATCCAGGATGTGAAAACATTTCGGCTGGGAGAAATCTTCCAGGTTGATTCCCCCAAAGCACGGGGAGATCAACTTGACGGTTCTGATGATCTCCTCGGCGTCTTTGGTGTCCAGGCAGATGGGCCAGGCATCGACGCCGCCCAGGTACTTGAAGAGGATCGCTTTCCCCTCCATCACCGGAATGGCCGCTTCCGGCCCGATGTCCCCGAGCCCCAGAACCCTTGTCCCATCCGAGACCACCGCCACCATGTTGCCCTTGTTGGTATGCTCGAAGACCATCTCCGGATGGGCTTCGATGTCCTTGCAGGCTGCGGCCACACCGGGGGTGTACCAGATGGCAAAATCGTTGAAGTCGCGCACGCAGCATTTCAGCGAGGAAGCAATTTTGCCCTTAAAAAACGGGTGCATTTTCAGGGCGTCCGCGGATGGTTTCTTCGACTTTTCTAAAAGCTCTTCTTTGGTTGGCATTTTTTCCTCCTTTTTTTTTCGTTAAAAGTTATCTCCCCTCTCCCCTTGGGGGAGAGGGTTAGGGTGAGGGGTAAGAACGGCATGTCGGGTGGTCTTTCACCCCCACCCTTTCCCTCCCCCCTCAAGGGGGAGGGTTTCCCTCGTTCTTCCGTATTCTCCAGAGCGGTTTCTCATAACTTTTTTGACATTATCTCCTTACGCAGGTTGGTTTTTTTGGCTGCCGAATTCTTCTCCCTTGGTTCGGGTCTCCTATCGTTCACTCAATTCCAGGAGTACTCCGTTCGTCGATTTGGGATGGATAAAGGCGATCTTCGCCCCCCCGGCACCCCTCCGGGGTTTTTCGTCAATCAAACGCACCCCCTTTTCTTTCAATTCCTTCAAAGCCTCCTCGATGTTGTCAACCCGCAAAGCGATGTGTTGAACTCCCTCGCCCCGGCTTTCGATGAACTTGGCCAGCGCCCCATCGGGAGCCGTGGATTCCAGGATTTCAATCTCGCTTTCTCCCACGGGGAGAAATGCCGTCGTGGCCTTCTGCTCTTCCACCGTCTCCTTTCCCGCCATCGGCAGGCCCAGAATCGTGTTCCAGAAAGGGGCCACTTGATCGATGGATTTAGCCGCGATCCCGATGTGATCAATCTTCAATATCTTCATGCCTCACCTCCAGAAGCCTCTGGTTTACTTAAACGGACAACTCAGTAGGAATTACTTTTTACCTTTTGCCCTTTTGCCCTAAACCTTTACATTCTCCCGGACATACTTCACGATCGTATCCGTGGAGGTCCCAGGCCCGAAGACCTCGGCAACCCCCAGGGTCTTCAAACCGGGCACATCCTCATCCGGGATCACCCCACCCCCCAACACCAATAAATCTTTCACCCCCCGCTCCCGCAAAAGCTCCATCACCCGGGGAAACAAATAATCGTGCGCCCCCGACAGGATGCTCATCAGGAGCGCATCCACATCCTCCTGAACGACGGCGCTTACGATTTTCTCCGGCGTCTGCCGCAACCCGGTATATATCACCTCCATCCCGGCATCCCGTAACGCCCGGGCGATCACCTTGGCCCCGCGATCATGCCCATCCAGCCCCGGTTTGGCCACCAGCACCCGTAATTTCCTCTCCGCCATTCCGCACCTCCCTTTATCAATTTGGGGGGATTCAATAAATTTATAGGACGCAGATTTACGCAGATAAAAACAGAAAATGAATTTTGATGGAATCGTAAAAAGTCGTCACTCCGGTGGAAACCGGAGTCCAGAGAATTTTTAAGTATTTGAAATAACTGGATTCCGGCGCCTGCCCCGGACCCGATCCGGGGTTCGCCGGAATGACGGAAATACGTCTTTTCAGACTTTTTACGAGATCATCAATTTTATTTGCAAAATCTTTAAAATCTGCGTTCATCTGCGTCCAAAAAAATGGAACTTTTTGCGTCCCAAAAATTAGACTTTTACCGTCGGTTCATATTCCCCAAATACCCCCCGCAGCACGTCACATATCTCCCCCAGGGTACAGTTGGCCCGCACACCATCTAAAATCGGAACCATTAAATTCCCATCCCCCTGGGCTGTTTTTCTCAGACTTTCGAGTGACGTTCCCACTCGCTGCGCATCCCGCGAGGCACGCACCTCCGCAAGCCGTCTCATTTGCACCTCCCGGACCTTGGGATCCACTTTCAACAATCCCTTTGGCGGAGGCTCTTTCGTCTGGAACCGATTCACTCCCACAATCACCCGGTCGCCGGCCTCGATCTCCTTCTGGTACCGGTAGGCGCTCTCCTGGATCTCCTGCTGGATGTAGCCTTTCTCGATGGCTGTCACGGACCCGCCCATCAGGTCGATCTTGGCGATGTAATCGCTGGCTCGCTTCTCGATTTCATTGGTCAGGGTTTCAATGTAGTAGGAACCGCCCAGAGGATCTGCCGTGTCCGCGACGCCCGATTCGTAGGCGATCAGCTGCTGCGTGCGCAGGGCAACCTGCACGGATTGCTCGGAAGGCAGGGCTAAGGCCTCGTCCATGGAATTGGTGTGCAAAGATTGCGTGCCGCCCAGGACCGCGGCCAGGGCCTGCCAGCCGACCCGGACGATGTTGTTATGGGGCTGCTGTGCGGTCAGGGTGCACCCGGCGGTCTGGGTGTGAAAGCGGAGCATCCAGGATCGCGGGTTCTTGGCTTTAAAGCGTTCCTTCATGATCTTGGACCAGAGACGCCGGGCTGCCCGGAACTTGGCCACTTCCTCCAAAAAATCCAGGTGGGCGTTGAAAAAAAAGGAGAGCCGCGGTCCGAATACATCCACGTCCAGCCCGGCTTTGATGGCCGCCTCTACATAGGCAATGCCATTGGCCAGGGTAAAAGCCACCTCCTGCACGGCCGTGCAGCCGGCTTCCCGCATATGGTACCCGCTGATGCTGATGGTGTTCCAATTCGGAACTTCCTTCGTGCAGTACTCGAAAGTGTTCGTTATGATCCGCATCGAAGGTTTGGGGGGAAAGATATAGGTTCCCCGGGAAGAATATTCTTTCAGGATGTCGTTCTGAATGGTTCCGTTAAGCTGATCCGGGGTGATCCCCTGTTTCTCGGCCACCACGATGTACATGGCCAGTAGGATGGCTGCGGGAGCATTGATGGTCATGGAAGTGGAAACTTTTTCCAGAGGGATCTGGTTGAAAAGCACTTCCATGTCCTGAACCGAGTCGATGGCCACCCCCACCTTCCCCACCTCCCCCTGGGCCAGAGGGTGATCGGAATTGTAGCCGATCTGGGTCGGCAGGTCAAAAGCCACGGAGAGACCGGTCTGGCCGTGTTCCAGGAGGTAACGGTAACGCCGGTTCGTATCTTCAGCGGACCCGAACCCGGCATATTGGCGCATGGTCCAGAAGCGGCCCCGGAACATGGTGGGCTGGACGCCGCGGGTGTAAGGGAATTCTCCGGGTAAGTTCAGGTCTCGCGAATAATCCAATTCCGCGATGTCCGGGGGTGAAAAAACCCTGCGGATCTCGATCCCCGATGTGGTCTGGAAATCCTTGCGCCTCTCCGGGTTCTTACTCAAGGTCTTTTCAATTTTTTCGTTCCAGCTTTTGGTCTGATTCCGGGTATCCTCCATCTTCTTGGGGTCGAACATGGCTTTACTCCTTTTTCATCGGGTTCCGCATTGATGGTTTCGTAAAAAGTCCATCTGCTACGTTGCGCTTCAACTTCGTCGTTG
>Ga0315277_10009085_pt1 | contig 12727 bp, 10 predicted proteins | sample YL17G05_15_MG_FD_203695 | JGI IMG/M metagenome (GOLD analysis project Ga0315277, IMG submission 203695) | Sediment microbial communities from Yellowstone Lake, YNP, Wyoming, USA - YL17G05_15 | ecosystem: Environmental > Aquatic > Freshwater > Lake > Sediment | place: USA: Wyoming | collected... | reverse complement strand
ATCTGAAGATCCGGTTTTCTAATCACCTCTGCTGCTTCCCTTGGAGGCCGCAATCTTCCTAGTAAATCCTCGAGATCACTCCTCCGCAGAATCACAAGGTCATTCCCGCGGATCTCGCGCGCTAGGTAGATCGCCAGGAGCGGAATCTTCCCCTGCCTGCGTTCACCCGAGCCTGTTCAAGCCAGACCAGGAGGCGCGCGAGATAGTTCTACTGAGATGGAGGGATCATCCCTCGCTTTGAGACAGGCAATGCATTTCGGTGACAGGCGCCATAACCTCGAAATTTCGTGGATTTCGCAGAAGCCCTTTCAGGCATTTTCTGAGGTGCCACGGAATGACCAGGTCGCTATCTCCTAGTCCCCACGCTGCCGGGCGCAGTGATCGCCAAGTTTCGCGGTTATGGCGCCCGTCACCGAAATTAACTAGCTTCGGCGCCGTTCCTCGGCAAATTCGCTCGCTCGCAGAACCCGCACGCCGTGTTTCATCAGGACCGCAAAATGTCGGCGATTGTCGGTCACGACGACACTGGCCCCGGCCAGGCGCGCGACCTCGGCAATGTGCGCATCATACACCCGGCCTCCCGCCACGCGTTCCCTGACCGCGGTTTCGAGAAATGGCAGCCGGGCTTCTTCCGGCAGCTGTTCCACCCGGAACATCGCCAGGATTTCCTGTAGGAGGCGCCATGCCTGTTGCGGCGCCAGACGGTACCCGCCGGGCAGACGCGTCGCTACGGCATAAAACTCGAGACAACAGTGCCAACCCGTCAGCGAATTGCGGATGCTCCCATCCGCGACGTCATCGAGCAGCCGCTGCGCATCGACAGAGGAACACCCGAAGTCGATGCAGCCGCCCAACAGAACCGTGGTATCGAAAAAGACCGGCGTTACCAGGGCCACCGATTCCGCTCCTCTTCGACCATTGCCGCCAGATCGACCTCCGGCAAGTCTTCCTGCACGCTTGCCGGCTTAGCAATCAGCCGCTTGCCTCTGCGCACCAATTTGGGCGCCGGTCCGGTGCGCACGAGGCGGATGCCGATGTCGTCCGTGACTATCTCCAATTCAGTCCCAGGCTTGAGGCCGGCCCGGGCGCGAACAGCCGCAGGTATTACGACACGGCCCGCTTTGTCTATGGTTACGTTCATGCCATTATCATACCAGATTATATGCCAATACGTCTCAGTAGTTCTTCTCCTTTGCTTCTTTGATATTTGAGCGCTAGAACCCGTCCTGCCAAAAATTAGATTTCCCAGGCCACTCCCCATCCAGAGGAAGCTCAAGAATCAAGGCTGCGTCTGGCGGCGGGGCGAAAACTCAATGACGATCGTTTCTCTTTCCTTCAAATCAACCGGCTCGGCGAAGATCAGAAGGCCGCGTCCGAAGCACATGCGCAGTCTCCTGAGCACGCCACGGTGAGGACGACCATCGGCGGCGGCGAACGCAACCTCCGCCCCGCTGTGCGTCTGCAGCCATGCCGAGAGTCGTTCTCTATCATCGGAATTCTTGTGTCTCACGATCACATAGCGGATCGCAGCCAACGGCTTTGTGGAGGATGTGGGTGGGCCTGAGCTTTCAAGCACCTCACATTCCAGCTTCGTGAGATCCGCGCTCTGCGCGCCGACGCGGCCGGCTGAAAAAGCGGCAAGCATTGCCATTATGACGATCGCCAATTGCTTCATTGCCCGCCTCATGATCCTATGGTCGATGGCACGATAACAACGAGTTCCCGGCCTTAATGTTTCGGCCGACGCAGATTTATTTCCAAGAAAAGCACTGTGACAAAAGATAGCTGCGGCCCTAACCTGCCCATTGCGCCGAAGTCGGCTCCGATTCGGAAATAGGGGACTCTGCCCTATTTCTCTTGCGGGGTACAATGGTGGTCGTACGATCGTCGGGTACCGCGCATAGCGAGGGTAGTAATCCCGGGAATTCCCCATCATCTCGCCCAACGGGGCAATCGCCGCGAAAAGCACGATTTTTCTCCTGCCCGCTGGATGAAGAACATCTGTGGTCGGCGATCCGGTTTGTGGAACGGAATCCGGTGCGAGCGCGGATAGTGCGCAGGGCGGAGGTTGCAGCCCAAGTCGGTCGGTCGGCCAAGAAAGAGCACATCAGTGGTCGTCAAGAAGCGAATATAGGGTAGCGTCCCCTATTTTCCCTGTCGCTATCGAAGCAGCGGGAACGCGGCTCAGCGCCTCTGTGATACAATGAACAAAGACAGGTCGAAGTATGGAAACCGTTTATCTCGAGACGACCTTGATAAGCTACCTCGTCTCTCGTCCAAGCCGGGATCTTATTGTTGCAGCTCATCAACAAGCCACAAAGGATTGGTGGTTCGAGCGACGTCCCAATTTCGAGTGCTACGTTTCGCAGGTCGTGCTTGATGAGGCATCTGCTGGAGACCCGGAAGAGGCGAAAACAAGGATGGCAGTCATCAGCGATTTTCCGGTACTTGAGATCACCGAAGAGGCCGAATCCCTTGCAGCAGCAATCATATCCGGCGGTGCCATTCCGCCCAATGCAGTCAGGGATGCTGCTCATATTGCAATTGCAACAGTCAACGATATGAACTACATTTTGACGTGGAACTGCAAACACCTTGCCAACGCTCAGATAATCCGACGGGCGGCAATTGTCTGTAACCGGCAAGGATATAGTATGCCGGTCATTTGCACTCCAGAAGAACTGATGGGGGAGTAATTCTATGTGGGAAGACCCTATTGTCTCTGAAGTAAGGCAGGTACGCGAGCAACTCGCAAGGCAATTCAACTTTGACGTGCATAGAATGTTTGCAGACTTGCGAAAGAGGCAAACCCTGCTTGGATCGAGACTAGTCCGCCGACAAAAGACGGCGAAAGCCGAACAGGCGGCTGCACCTGCCCAGGATTTCATTGCGCTCCATCCTGGCAGGTGAGTACGAGCCTCTCATCGGCTACATCGTGCTTGAGCAGAGCCAGGCAGCGGTCGACATGCTTGGCCATCGGCCGATACATATCAAGCGCATGGACCTTAAGTAAGCAAGCCAAACGACATGATACTCAGCGGCCTCTGCGTCTCTGTGGTGCTCTTGTGAAGCGCTCGGGATCGAAGGCAGAGGCGGGACGCTCGTCCAGCAGCCGTTCCAGCGTCGGCTGCTCGGAGTCTTCAATCCGGGCAAGCAATCGTGTTTCGCCGCTTTCAACCGCGGCAACAGGGATACCGTCCCGGAATATGATTCGGTTGCCAATAACTGCGGGAACTCGTGGGCCTGGCGTGAGAATTCCGACAAGGTTCAAGGGATCACAGGCGGATACACGCAGGTAGTTTCCCTGCGGCCCCTTCCGGCGCAATGCACGCAGGCTGTCCACGGCCTCCGGCAGCGCAAACTGCTCACCTGTTAGCCCGTCGATGAATCTTCCGCCGCGAATCTCTCCGCGCGCCTCCAGGCGCCGCAGGACCGAGAGCAGCTCGCGCCACGGTGGAGCGGATGTCTCGCGAGCCGCGAGCTCGCGGAAGAATACGCCATATCGGCGCAAGTACTGACGGGAACGCAGCTCCACGAGGTTTTCGGGAATAGGACCTAGCGGCTCGAGGAGCGACCAACGGCCCTCCCGTGTGCGGCGCGGCTGCCTGCGGCGGCGCGCAGAGTTTTCTTGTCTTTTGGCTTCGCCGGTTACCAATGAGCGCAACGCGGCAAAAGAATCCGCCGTAACCAAACCGGCAGCGACCAATTGCCAAAGGGCGTCCTCCACCTCCGATGGAAGATGACGCGTGCCGGCCATGAGCTCAGGAAAGAACGAAGCTCCGCGCCTGCGCAAGAAAGCCAGGACATCGCGCGCCTGAACCGAAAGCGCCTGTTCATCGGGCGGCGTTGCATCCAGCAGCCAAGGCATATCTTCGCGCATTCCCAGACCTAGCACTGCAGTCCGTGTAAGCCCGGGACGCCGAGACGGCACCTCCGCCTGCGTTACACGGCGCATCCAGCGTCCCCAGACAACGTCACCTGCCAGGCACAGGCTGTCGAGGAAAGCCGGATCGTAATCGCTCACCCTCGAGCGGAGGATCTCGTCCTCCCATGCCGCTGCCGCGGTTTCGTAACCCTGAAGCTGCTCGACTGCCTCGAGAACTCCGTGATCACCGGCGACCTGGGATCCAGCCGCAACATGCTGCCAGTCCGCAAGAAACGTGAGGAAAATGGACGTGGGAACCGGCTCGATTTCGCGCCGCAGATGCGCGATGGTCGCCCGGTGGATACGGGCAAGAATGCGCCGATCGCAGAACTCCTCTTCCTGCCTGACATCGGTGAAGAAGCCCCTCAGGACAAGGCCCTCACCCTCGAGACGGATCAATGCGTTGCGTATTTCCGGGACAGGTAAGCCCAGCAGCTATGCCAAAGCGCTGGTTGTGAAGGGTCCGCTTACCTCTACCCAACCCCTGATCAGAGCGACGAGCGGATCTTTGGAATCGTCAGCTGGAGCGTCTTCTGGCTTCAGCAGGCGTTCGACCAAATCGTGGTGCTCAACCGCAGCCCAGAACCGACGTTCGCCTGATTCGGCCAGGAAGGCAACCCCGCTCTTCACGAGGGACTCGAACCAGAGCGGAGCTCCGGCAGGCAGGCGCCCCATTGCGCCTTCGGGGAAAAGAACCAGTCCGAGGAGCATGTCGTGCAGTTCGTCCGGATCGCGTACGGTGGGCCAGGCATCCTCTGCAGCGCTTCGAATCGCGTCCGGGCTGAGCCGGCCGAGATCCGAGGTGCTTTCCGGCAACGCTCTCCGCAGAATCACAGCGCGAGCACGGCGCTCTTCCAGTGGCGCATCGTCCAGAAACGCGTAGGGCATCGCGTTCAAGATCTGGTGAGAGAAAGCGGAGGGAATCGGCGTGTCCTTGGCCAGGAACCGAATCTCGCCGCTCTCAAGGGCTTCCAGCACGCCTCGAAGGCCCTCGAGATCTAGCGCCTCGTGCAGGCAATCGCGCAGGGTCTCGAACACCAGCGGATGATCCGGAACAGGAACATCCAGCTCCGTCCTATTGTCCTGGCACTGTGCCTGAGCCGGGAAGACCGCGGCCAGCATGTCATCGGAGCGCAGGCGCTGGAGGGGAGCCGGAACCCGCTTCCCTCCGATAAAGCGCAGGAGCACCAGCGAACGTGTCAGCGTCCAACGCCAGCGCGTCGTAAAGATCGGAGATGCCAGCACCGCCTGCACTAGAGTTTCTCCAACTTTGTGGGAGCGCAGGAACTGGAATATGTCCTCCAGCGGAAACGAGTGCTGAGGCCCAAGAGAAAGATTGATGCCATCCTCGGTCGCCGACGCTTGAAGCTCGAAATCGAAGCTGCGACAGAAACGTTTGCGCAACGCCAGTCCCCAGGCCCGGTTGATGCGCCCGCCGAGGGGCGCGTGCAGGACAAGCTGCATGCCGCCGCTCTCGTCGAAGAAACGCTCGGCCACGATCCTCTTTGCGATGGGAACGCAGCCAAGGACGCGCTTGCCTTCAGCCAGGTATTCTATTGCCTGCTCCGCGGCCACCCGTGAAAGGCCGACCTCTTGCTCGAGCCAGAGAAGGCATCCGTTGCGATCTGCCAGCCGTTCGTCAATTCCCTCTCGCACCTCGGAAACCAGTTCGGAGAGTTCGCGCGTGCGCGACGGTGCCTCGCCCAGCCAGAAAGGAATGTTCGGCGCCTGGCCGTGCGCGTCCTCCACACGGATTTTCCCTTTCTCGATGCGGCGGATGCGCCACGACGTGTTGCCCAGCAGGAATATATCGCCCGCCAGGCTCTCCACGGCGAAATCTTCATTGACGCTTCCCACATAGGTTCCATCCGGTTCCGCAATGACTTGGTAGTCGGCATTGTCGGGGATGGCGCCTCCGCTGGTCAGTGCTGCAAGCCTTGCTCCGCGCCGGCCGCGAAGCACTCCATGAATGCGGTCGTGGTGCAGCATGGCCGAGCGATAGCCCAGTCGGGGAGATACCCCTTCAGACAGCATGCGCACCACGTGGTCGAAGGATTCACGGGGCAAATCGCGATAAGGATAGGCTTGGCGCACCACGCGAAAGAGATCTGCCACACTCCACTCCTCCGCACTGCACATGGCCACGATTTGCTGAGACAGAATGTCGAGTGGCCAAGACGGTATGCTGAGGCAATCCAACTCGCCCCGGCGAACAGCGTAAATCAAGGCTGCGCACTCGATCAGTTCGTCGCGCGTCAGTGGGAAAAGGCGTCCCTTGGGAATGCCGCCGAGCCAGTGACCCGAGCGGCCGACCCGCTGGAGCAGTATGCTGATCGAGCGGGGCGATCCAATCTGGCATACAAGTTCCACAGCTCCGACATCTATGCCCAGCTCGAGCGACGCCGTCGCCACGCAGACCTTGACCTCCGCCTTCTTCAGGCGCTCCTCCGCCTCGAGCCGCGTCTTGCGCGACAGACTGCCGTGGTGCGCCACTACGGATTCCTCACCAATCTTCTGAGAGAGAATGTGCGCCACGCGCTCGACGAGCCGCCGCGTGTTGACGAAGACCAGCGTCGTGCGGTGCTCCTGGACCAGCGCGGCGATTCTCGAGATTGTTTCGTCCCAGAGCTCGTGATTGGCGATGGGACCCAACTCGTCGTTGGGCATCTCAATCTGAAGGTCCATCTTGCGGCGATGACCCGTGTTCACGATCGCGCAGCGAGGCCTGCCGTCGGGATCGATATGCGCGGCGCCGACCAGGAACCGGCCAACTTCCTCGATCGGTCGCTGTGTCGCGCTGAGACCGATGCGCGTGATGGGCTGGTTAACCAACGCGCACAGACGTTCCACGGAGAGCGCCAGGTGCGAACCACGCTTGTCGTCCGCAACAGCATGGATTTCGTCCAGGATCAGCGTCCGGACGCCCGCAAGCCCGCGACGGCCGCTGGCAGAGGTGAGCAAGATGTAAAGGGATTCCGGCGTCGTAATCCAGATGTGCGGCGGCTTGCGGGCGGTGACCTGACGTTCGTGCGCCGGCGTATCTCCGGTTCGAACGGCGATCCGGATCTCCGGGACCATCACGCCTTTGGCCCATGCCAGCTCTGTGATTTCCTGCAACGGCACCGAGAGGTTCCTGTGCACGTCATTGGAGAGGGCCTTCAGCGGCGAGACGTAGACGACCTGCGAGATGTCGGGCAGGTCGCCGCGCATTGCAGCCTGCAGGAGCCGATCGATGCAGATCAGAAATGCGGCCAGCGTTTTTCCCGAGCCCGTAGGCGCCGAAATCAGTGTGTGCCTGCCGCCTGCAATGGCCGGCCAGCCTTGCGCCTGGGCTTCCGTCGGCACGCGGAATCTCCGCTCGAACCATTCCCGAACGATCGGGTGGAAGACAGACAGAGGGTCCATTGCGAGAAAAATTTACCACAGAGACCTAGCGCGGCCTAGCGCCGCGCTGCGATCTCTATGTCTCCGCTGAGGCCTTGACTTTTCCCGGTCTCTAGGAGTGTGCGGCCTGAGCCGCCAGCACCTTCTCCATCGCCTCGACGCAGCGGTGATTCTCCTCGTCCCTGCCGGTGGAGATGCGCACGCAAGCGGGCAGGCCGAAAGCCCTGAGAGGCCGGACGATCACCCCCAGCTTCAGAAGCTCCTGGATCAAATGGCTCGCTTCCTGCTCGCTCTTGAGAACGATCATGAGGAAGTTGGCTTCCGACGGCACAACTTCAAGCCCGAGGCTTCGCAGGGACTCGCTCAGGATCTTCATCCCTCGGGCATTGAGCTCGAGGGAGCGATGGAGGAACTCCCGATCGGCAAGTGCAGCCATGCCCGCCGCCTGGGCGAGCGTGCTCGGCTCGAACGGCAGCTTGACCTTGAGCAGATTCCGGATCAGCTCGTCGTGAGCGAATCCGTATCCGATCCGAACACCGGCCAGCCCGTAAATCTTGGAGAAAGTCCGCAACGTGATGACGTTGTCGTACCGATAGTACATCGAGTCGGGATAGAGCGGATTGTCCCTGGCGTATTCGAAATAGGCCTCGTCCAGAATGATCAGGACGCGCTCGGGGACGTGCTTGTAGAAGGCGTCGAACTCCTGCTTTGTAAAAATGGTACCCGTCGGATTGTTGGGATTCGCGAGGTATATGATTTTGGTCCGGCCGTTGACCGCTTCGGCCAACGAGGGCAGGTCATAGCGCCAGGCATTGTAGGGAACCGTCCGGTAGGTCACGCCCCGGGACTTGGCCAGCACCTGGAAGCCGATAAATGCGGCTTCGGTTGTAAGGACTTCGTCTTCGTCACAGAGGAACGTGCGGATGATGTTGGACATGATCCCTTCGGATCCACTGCCGACGATGACATTGTCAACGCGGAGGTTGAACTTCCGCGCCAGCACCTGGCGCAAGTCCAACCCGCCGTTGGGATACCGGTTCAGGTTGCCCAGGTGCTCCCTGATGGCCTGAATTGCCAACGGCGAGGAACCCAGAGGGTTCTCGTTGGAACAAAGCTTGGCGACTTGCGAAATCCCGTATTCTCGCTGGATTTCTTCGATGCTGCGTCCGGCTACGTAAGGTCTCAACGATTCGATGTACTGCGGTACGAGTGGCATATTGAGATTATATCAAAAGTCTCAGGCAGTTCTGGTCTACCCTGATTGACGGGTGCAATCAGAAGTGAGAGTCAATCCTCAAAATGCAAACCGCAAAGACCTCAAAGACCTCAAAGAAACTACCTCAGATTCCTTGCGGTCTTCGAGGTCTTCGTGGTTTGATTTTCGAGCCAGACCATTCGGAAGCAGTTTCTGAGTGGGCTGAGTTGACTCCCACTTCTAATTGCACCCCTGATTGACGATTTACGATTGACGATTGAGTTGGGGCTCAAACGAACGCTAAAAAAAGGGAACAAACAAGCGCAGCAGACGTCAAAATAAGAGGTTTTATTTGGTCAGATGGGAGGGTTCTATGCTCTCCGTGATTCTCGACATATTGCTTCTTTTCTCGCCCTTTTTTTCGATCCCGTCGCTTCAGTCATCCGCCAAATCAGGATGGCTTGCCCCATTTCCGGACGTCCAGCGGCCTCAGACAATACCGTACCGCTCTAGCCCAAGGCTTCTCCACAGGGTTGAGCCTGAGCACCCAACGGCAGGCACTGTCCACTTTGAACTGATCATCAACGAAAAAGGAGAAGTGTGGCAGGCTCGCATTCTGAGCAGTCCGTCACCGCTGGTTGCTGCGGCGCTGGACGCCGTCCGCCAGTGGCGATACGCGCCGACGATTATCGACGGGCTGCCGGTGCCGGTTATCACGACGGCCAGTGTCAGTTTGGGTCTTCGCGAGGGATCGAGTCAATGCGGCGCCGCGCCACCTAGCATGGAACCTCTCAGGGTTGGAGGCAACGTCCAGGAAATGAAGCTGCTGCGCAAGGTAGACCCGGTCTATCCGCTGGGAGTTAGCGGAAGCGGTGTGATCATCCTGCAAGTCACAGTTAACGAACAAGGGGATGTATTCGAAGTTCGGATGCTCCGCGGCCCTGCCGTGCTCGAGAAGGCAGTAGTAGCTGCGGTCTGCCAATGGAAGTACTCGCCCACCTACCTGAACGGCGTAGCAGTGCCCGTCATCGCCACAGTCACCATAGAATTCAAGCTGCTCCGCCCGAGATGATGTCGGTACTTCTCTTTGGGGTGCGCGGCATGCCGCCGCGCTCCAAAGAATCATTTTGCGTTGCGGAAATTCGGGATGCGGTGGAATGTCAGGAAGTTTGCGTCGTGCTGGTTGTGCGCTCCGCCTTCCCCGTCGCCGTAGGCAGTCCGGACCACAGCAATCAGATCCTCGCCATCGAACAGCCAGTCGACGTATTGAAAGCCGTGATTCGCGGCGTCCGGATGATGGAGGATGATGGAGCGGACTTCCCAACGCCGCAAGTCCGCGGAGCGAATGAGCGCGAGCGTATTGCGGGTGCGCGCGGGCTCACCGCTACGCTGATCAGGAGGAACGTAGTTGCTCAGCGCCCAGTAACTGCCGTCCTTCGGATCGCATCGAATCGTGAACTTCTTGCAGCCGCCCGGAAAATCGATGAAACCGGTTTGAGAATCGAACGAAGCACGCTTGCCGTCTTCATTGATCTCAATGACCGCCGCTTTCTCTTCATAGGCCGGGTAGTCTACCCGCAGCATGTTGACGATGCGGCCGGCAGGCGTGACTACGGCATTCCCTTCCAGCCAGCCTCCGAATTTGCCGCCAAGCCATTCCTCGTTCCGGCCTAGCCGGTTGCTGAAGATCCAGTTATCCGCATGGAGCAGATCCGCATCGGCCGGCACGGACATCATGAAGGAATTGAAATGGCGGCCCCAGCCCTCGGGTCCCATCGCATCTTCCATGGCGCGCCAGAGCCGGCTGTTGTGCTCCACGACCGGTACGGGAGCGCAGTGGTATTTCCCATCATTCAATAGGAGGCCTGACTCGCGGTCTCTTGGCGCACTCCAGGTGTGGCCGCCGTCCGCCGATAGCCGAATGACGACATAGCCGTTCTCGCGGCTCGTGCCTATGATGTAAAGGGTTCCCCGATGAAAAAAGAGCGTCGACCACCACTGACCTTCGATTTCAGCCAGCCGGCTCCACGACGCGCCTTTATCCAGCGAGGCAAAGACGCGTGTCCGGTCGAGAGTGCTGCCGGGGCCGAACAGATCGTGCGAAGCCACATAGCGGCCATCCGGCAGCACGGCGACGCTCGGGGAGCCGACGTACTGCCCCGTGCGAGCCGGGCTGTGATCGATGATCACACCCGGCACACGCGCGGTTGGAGCTGAGGCAGTCTGCGGACCCGCAATGGGAATGCGACACAGAACCGCTGCATGGAAAATAACAAGTACAACGGCACGAGTGTTCCGCATCGCCGGGTCCTCCGTAAACCAATTGACGATTGACGATTCCTACGCCACGGTCACCAAAACGGTGACGATCGACATGGGCGGCAAATCGACCCCGATCTGGGAAGCTTCGACCTTCACTGCATGATCTTTCGGAACGATGCGGTCCGGATTTTCGAAAGTGTTGCACGCATTGAAGTCCGAATCGTGCAGGATTCGCGCCTTCCCTGAAGCGGCTGCCACACCGGAGAGAGAGCAATTCACCCTCATTGCCACATCGTGCTTCGGATTGACAAGGGTAAGAACCAGATCCTTGTCCTTGCGTGACGCCGAGACGGAGAGTCCGAGCGGAACCGAATCGCTATTTTCCACATGGACGGCGGCCTTCGCCCGGTGCGCCTTGAGCAGATCGAAGGCATAGTAGGATGTCGTTCGGATGCAGCGATCTTCGTACGTCAGCAGCATGGAGTGCAGGACGTTGACGATCTGCGCGATGTTGCACATAACCAGCTTGTCCGCCTGCCTGTGGAAGACATTCAAACCCAGAGCGGCTGCTACGGCGCTGCGCATGGTGATCTGCTGCCACAGCCGTCCATAGCGCTTTTCCTCTTCGGGGACCATCCGGTCCCAAACACCCCACTCATCCACCAGGAGACCCATTCTGCGTTCGGGATCGTAGCCGTCCAGCAGTGCGCGCTGCTGCTTGATTGCTTGCTCCAGCCTGGCAAAAGACGAGAGCTGCTCTTGCATCGCCTCAACGGTGAAATTCGTCGCCGTGTTCTTTCCGCCGGAGTAAAAGTGCATGGAAAAGCCGTTCGGATAGCGACGCCCCCGCATCGCATCCATGAAGCGGCGGCTCCAGTCGGGATCATTTCCGCTGGGCCCGCAGGCGAGTAGGTAGGGCCGTGTTTCGCCGAAGCTTCGGATGAAAGTGGCAAATCGTCGGAATTGCGACGCATATTCCTCGGGAGTCATGTTCCCGCCGCAGCCCCAGTTCTCGTTGCCGGCGCCCCAGAAACGGACACGGAACGGTTCGGGCGAGCCGTTTCTGGCTCTTTCGTCTGAGAGCGTGCTTCCTGACGGAAAGTTGCAGTACTCCACCCAGTCGCGCAGCTCTTCGGGAGTGCCGCTCCCCACGTTGCCGGCGAAGTAGGGCTCTGCCCCGATGAGACGGCACAGACCGACGAATTCGTGGGTGCCGAAGCTGTTGTCTTCCGTGTAATTTCCCCAATGGATGTTCACCGTTTTCGGGCGCTTCTCTTTCGGGCCTATGCCGTCGCGCCAGTGATAGTCGTCCGCGAAGCAGCCGCCGGGCCAGCGCAACACGGGAACACCCAGCTCACGGAGATACTCCACGGCCTGCTTCCGGTAGCCGTCAACATTGGGAATGCGCGAGTCCTTGCCCACCCACAAACCGCCATATGTGCAGGATCCAAGGTGCTCGGCAAAATGCCCGTGAAGCTCGGGGCGGATCGTGCCAATCTCCACATCCGCGTTAATGCGTATGCGCTGTTCCTGCGCCTGGAAAGAAAAAACCCTGCGCGACGCTATAAGTGAGAAAGCAGCCGCGCCCACGCTGTAAGCAAATTCGCGTCTGGTAAGAATCCTGTTCATAGTGTCTCCTCCAGTGCCCAGTATAATGCGATTCTATAGATCGCACCACAGGGATGCAGGACGTGAGAAAATCGGAATAAAGCAGATTCCTGCGATTGCAGAGACCGCAAATTGCCAATTGCAAATAGTGCTTATTGACTTAGCTCCTAATCCAGATCACCCGAGCAAAAAAATGCAAACCGCGAAGACCTCAAAGACCTCAAAGTCAGTGGAAAGAGGCTGGATATGCCCCTGGTTGGTGGCATCGTTCATCAACGGTGCGAGCTGGGAGATCAAGGAGCCTTTGAGGTCTTTGCGGTCTTTGCGGTTTGCATCATTGATTCCGGCTTTGC
>Ga0315277_10009083_pt1 | contig 12730 bp, 12 predicted proteins | sample YL17G05_15_MG_FD_203695 | JGI IMG/M metagenome (GOLD analysis project Ga0315277, IMG submission 203695) | Sediment microbial communities from Yellowstone Lake, YNP, Wyoming, USA - YL17G05_15 | ecosystem: Environmental > Aquatic > Freshwater > Lake > Sediment | place: USA: Wyoming | collected... | reverse complement strand
CGTTCAAAGACATCTCACCGTCCGTAGTTATGACGCGCACCAGCCCGGCCCAGGTCAATGCTCTCCCTCCTATTCACTGGCCCTCGCGTGCCTCAGCCTTCCATACACGAAACGCAGCACCAGCAGGTACACGACACTCAAGACCGCCGGCACCAGGATGAGCGTTGCCGCAAGAGATATTGGATTCGGTCCAAAAAGCGGTGACCTGAGGAATCCCGTGTACAGCCCTAATGCTGAGGCTGCGAACAATGCCACGCCGGCCAGAGTGATCTTCATCCGGGACCCCCGCATGAGTACCAGCAGTACGCCGCCGAGACAGGCGGCCGCAATGGTAGCCAGTGTGAGGAGCCAGAGCCTGCCCCCCTGCCGCCAGTAGACAGACGAGAAAGCCGGTACAAGACTTCTTCCCGGCGACACAAAGACGCTCAGGTTTTCGCCCGGCAGCGCGGTGAACTGCAGTTTGTAGGCGGTGTATGCGCCGCCTCCGCCCGGCGCGCCACCCGCGACATCCTCGAGCTTCAGGTTGGAGGCAGCCGAGAACGCCGGCGGGATGCGCACGGTAACGCCGATCCGGCGCACTTCCGGCCAGTGCCTGGCAGGCATGAGCAAGTAGTCGTAGCGCAAAGCCGGCTCGACGAACCTTGAGTAATCCCTGCCTGGCATCTGCCTGTAGCGGACTGTCAGCGTGCCCGTCTCGCCCTCCTTGAAAGCAAGATCAAACGACACAAACACTGGCTCGGCCTCTTGCCCGAAGAGACGGGGCTCATACGGCACGCCGGTAAAGGGGTCGAGCCATCTCTTATCTATGGCCAGGTCGGTCTCCACCACCTGCTTTGGAGCTTCGACCCGCCGGTAGGCCAGCGCAGCACCGTTCCAGGAAACCTGGACTCCGCCCCCGTCTGCCTCGACGGGCAGTTCGCTCGGCGGAACGGGGAACGCCATGCTCAACTTCACAGGCGCAGGCGCAAGGTTCCGGAGAACATATGTGACAGTCACAGCTGCATCCGCCTGGGTCGCGCTGGATTGCGTGCCGCCATCGCCCGTAGCGCCCGCTCGCGACGCATCAATGACTATATCCGCCTCATCCAGGACCACTGGTATGCCCGGTACTGGGACAAGAAGACCGCCGGCAGTGGTGACATGCGCCGCCGTCGGGAGTCCGTTGGCAAACGCCGCGGGGGCGGCAAGAAGCAATGATATCTGCACGAACAGGATCGCCAATACGCGCAGGAGCATCCCCTTCACGGCAGGAACACCTCTCGCATCCAGGTTTCTGCCCGAACGGGCGTTTAACCTGCCGTGGGAGGGTTGTCCTTCCTGCGAGGATACGCCTGTAAAGCGAGGACATCGAGCGGCCAGGCTATGCAGTCTTGATGGGAATGCCCAGTTTAGTGTATACCTCGCGTGTCACTGAGCCTGTGGGCTCCAGATCGGAGTCGAGCTGGAGGTGCTTGACCGCAACGCTGGTCTGCGGCCCGTACAGCCCATCTGCCCTACCCGCATCGTAGCCCATCTGGTTCAGCGCCACCTGTACAGTTTCTATGTCCTCGCCCCTCATCATCGGGGTCCTCAGCCTCAACTCGCGGAACCTTACTGGCTCGGCCGCGAGCACAGGCTTGCCCAGGGAATCGATTAGCTCGGTCACCGTGCCGAGCATCAGATCGCGGCCTGTGATGCCCTTGATTACCTGGTCAAGGGCCTGCGTGGTCGATGGTGTCACCTCATGGAACAGGATGATGTTGCCGGGCGCGATGTTCTTCAACACCGATTGCAGGATAGTGCCCGGCGAAGAAGCGTAATCGCGGGGATCCACGTTCCACATCACGTTATACTGGAAACCGCACTCGCCTGCCGCTTTGAGGACCATCTGGTTGTATGCGCCGTACGGAGGCCTCAGGTATGGGGAAGGTTTCCCGGTCGCCGTTGTCAGCGCTTTCTGGGCCTTCAAGAGCTCCTGGTAGGCCCCTCCATAACCCAGCGAGACCAGGTTCTTGTGGCTGTAGCCGTGTGAGCCTATTTCGTGACCGGCGTCATGTACCTGCTTCACCAGATCCCCGAGCCTCTCGACGCGCAAGCCGGGGAAGAAAAACGTCGCCCTGACCCCGTGCCTGGCCAGTATGTCCAGCGCGCTCGGGGTGAACTCCGGGTGCGGCCCGTCGTCAAACGTTAAGGCGACGAGCGGAGCGGCCACGTCAATCCTGCGAACTACCTGGATATCCAACTCCCTTCACCTCACACCATTTTATGCCGTGGTGCAGGGTGGGGAGCGTGCATGAACCCCGGTTCAGAACATCCAGTGCCCGCCGTCCACAAGTATGGTCTGCCCCTGGACCCAATCGCCCGCCTCTGTCACAAGGAAGACCACTGCGTTCGCGATATCCTCCACAGTGCCCATCCGGTGCAGGGCAAATGTATCCAGTATGGCCTCGCGCTCTTGAGCCGGCCTCTCCGCCCAGTGGCACTGTGACTCTTCCGTGCTCATGATCAGGCCGGGCGCTACGCTATTGACGTTGATGTTGTACTTGCCCAGTTCGACCGCGCACTGGCGGGTAAACCCCATGACCCCGGCTTTGGCCGCCGAATAGGCGTGAATCCCTGTCCTGCTGTGGGCCCTCCCCGCGCCGGAAGAGATGTTGACGATTTTCCCATACTGGCGCCTCTTCATCTGGCCCGCCACGGCTCGGGTGAAGAAGAACGGGCCGTACAGGTTGGCCTTGACGATCCTATCCCAATCGGCCGTAGTGAACTCGTCGATGGGATGCCACCTGACACCGGCGTTGCCCCCGGCATCATTCACAAGGATATCGACCTGCCCCCAGCGGGCGAGCACTTCTGCGACGAAGGCATCTACCTGCGCCTCGTCCGTGACATCCACATGCTTCAGGTAACACGCGATGCCTGCCTGGGCAAGTATCTGCCCGGTCTCTGTAAGTTCCTGGTCATTGATGTCACATGCCGCGATACGGGCGCCGAGCCCACCGAGTTGTCGACAAATCTGTCGCCCGAACCCGTGGGCAGCACCGGTCACTATGGCCACCTGACCTGCGAGTTCTGCCGGCAATCCTGCCACCTCCTGGTTGTCTGGACCTGGGACTCGTTGTGGATGGGAGACGCGCTTCGGCTCTTGCCCAGCTGCTACTCGCCGAGCTTCGGGTCAAACGCGTCGCGCAGCCCGTCTCCAAGTATGTTCATGGCGAGCACGGTGACCATGATGGCCACGCCGGGGAAAGTGGTCATCCACCAGGCCACGCCCATGTAGGCGCGGCCGCCCCCGAGCATAGCGCCCCACTCAGGCGTTGGTGGCTGGGCCCCGAGCCCCAGGAAGCTGAGCGACGCAGCAGTCAGTATCGCCGTGGCGATGCCCAGGCTCGAGAGTACTATCAGGGGAGAAACTATATTGGGAAGTATGTGCCGGAACATGATCGTTGACTCGGAACAGCCCAGCGCCCGGGCGGCTTCGACATAGGCGTTTTCCTTCGTGAACAGCACGGACCCACGGACCAGCCGGACCCTTGAGGGAATCGCGGAGATGCCAACCGCTATCATCGAGTTCCTGAGGCTCGGGCCCAGGATCGTGACGATCGCCAGAGCAAGCAGGATACCCGGGAACGCCAGCATAAGGTCCATCGCCCTGACTATCGAACTGTCCACGCGACCCCCGTAGTAACCCGCCACCAAACCGAGAGGCACGCCGCATATGGTCGCTATCCCCACAGAGACTACGCCCACTTGCAGGGATATCCTTGCCCCGAACAGGACCCGGGCGTATATATCTCTTCCGAACTGGTCGGTGCCCATGATGTGCTTTGCCGAGGGTGCCTGTAGCGAGTCGGGCGGTTCGATAGCCACGGGGTCATATTGTGTAAAGAGAGGCGCTCCGGCCGCGATTACCATCTCGGCCACGAGCACAAAGAGCGCGATCACGGCGGCCCTGTTGCGTCTAAGCCTGGTGAAGGCTTGCCTGAACGGGCTCTTTATCGCCTGCTGGTCACCGGCCGGTGACCGAGGCCTCCTTGACATCCTCGTCGCCGAGCCTGCCCGGGACAAGCCCTCACCTCCTACTCGTACCGCACTCTGGGATCAAGCCACCCGTAAGAGATGTCAACCAGCAGGTTGACTGCGATGAATATCAACGCGGACAGGAAGACGCCGCCCTGGACGACCTGGAAGTCCTTGTCGAGGATGGCGTTCACGGTGAGCCGGCCGATGCCCTGGCGGGTGAAGACCTGCTCGATGACGACCGACCCACCAAGCAGGCGGCCGAACTGCAGCCCGACCATGGTCACGACGGGGATGAGTGAGTTCCTCAGCACGTGCTTATATATCACGATGCGTTCCGAAAGGCCCTTGGCCCTGGCCGTCCGGATGTAGTCCTCTTTGAGCACGTCAAGCACGCTTGACCTGACCAGCCTGGCGACCACCGCGAGCGCACCGAAGCCGAGGGCGAAGGCCGGGAGCACCAGATGCCTCAGTGTCGCCGAGCCCGTGGCGGGGAAAAGGTGCAGCGTGAAGGAGAAGAGCATGATGAGCACGAGCCCGAACCAGAAGTCGGGCATCGAGACCCCGATCAGGGCTACCAGCATCGAGGAATGGTCCAGCAACGAGTTCCTGCGCACCGCTGCGATTATTCCCAGGAGCACCCCGAGGACGATGGCCGTCGCGAGCCCCGCGACGGTCAGCTGGAAAGTGCTCGGGAACTGTTCGGCCAGCATCTCGGTCACAGGCTGGCTCGACCTGAACGAACGGCCGAAGTCCCCATGCAGGGCGTTGGCGACAAAACGGAAGTACTGCACATGGATGGGATCGTCGAGCCCTAGCTGCTTGCGGAGGTTTGCCGTGGCCTCGGCGGACACGCCAATCTCGCCCAGCATCATCTGGGCGGGGTCGCCCGGGACAAGGTGCATTATCGAAAACACGAGGACGGACAGGGCTATGACTATTGGCACCGACCCCACGATGCGTCTTGCGACATACGTAGTCACACTCGGCCACCCCGCTTTCGAGGCCGGTTTTGACGCATTCGCCTGGAGGCTCATGAGAAGCCGAGATACATGTCCTACTTGGCGATATACGTGTCAAAGAAGATCGGGTACGAGCTGAAGCTCCACGCAACATCCTTCACCGTCTTGGACCATCCGGTAATGGTCACATTGGCGTGGATCGGGAGTTCCGCGGCATCGCGGATATACACGATCTCCTGGACCTTCTTGTATATCTCCTCGCGCCTCTTCTTGTCACCGGTCTGGCGCGCCTCGACTGTCAGCTTGTCAACCTCGGGATCCGAGTAATGCGACCAGTTGAACCCGCCCATCACCTGTGATGAGTGGTACATGCTGTAGAGGATATCGGGATCCGTGCCCCAGAGAGCCATCGGAGCCATGTTATGGGTTCCCTCGGTCAGGGCAGTGTACCATGCTGGCCGGGCTGATCCCACGATCTTCGCGTCGAACCCGAGCTTCTTGAGCTGCCCCTGGACCATCTGGGCGAGATCTTCGTGGCTCGACAGACCAGCCTGGATGTTGATATCCAAAGTCAGCTTCTGCCCCTTGGTGTTGACGCGAATCCCGTCCTTGCCCATCTTCCACCCAGCCTGGTCGAGGAGCTGGCCGGCCTTGACTGGATCATACGGGTAGGCTTTCTCAACGGCAGGGTTGTAGCCCCACAACACTGAGCTCATGGGCCCGTAGCCGGGGGGATACATTCCCTTGAAGAGCGTGTCGCATATCTCCTTTTTGTCTACGCCGTAGTTGATGGCCTGCCTGACCCTCAAATCGTTCGTCGGGGGCCTCTTGCAGTTGAGCGGGAAGCGCCTTGGTGACCCAGCATACGTCTTGATCACAAGGTCGAATTTCGGGTCGGCCTTGATCTTCTCAGCATAGGTAACCGGGATTTCCTCGGCTCCCATGAGTTCACCCGACTGCAGCGCGCCGGCCCGGACCTGCGCCTCAAGGACGAACTTGAAGATGATCTTGTCCAGGTAGGCAGCACCTTTGTGCTTGTAGGAAGGAGGGCCCCAGTTGTAATCGGGGTTCTTCTCGAGGGTGACGTGGTCCCCTCTCACCCATTCGACGAACTTGAACGGCCCTGTTCCGACCGGCTTCTTGCCAAAGTCTGCCCCAGCAGCCTTGGCGGCCTTCGGCGAGACGGGCGCCAGCCCGCTGTCGGCGACGTTGGTGAGGAACAACGCATAGGGCTCCTTGAACTTCACTTTGACTGTGTACGGGTCTATGACCTCAGTCCCCGCATATGGACCCATGGAGCTGATGGCGCTCTGCGATTTGGTGGCGGGGTCCACTATCCGGTCAAACGAGTACTTCACTGCCTCAGCATTGAAGGGTTCCCCGTCGTGGAACTTCACGTCTTTTCGCAGTTTGAAGATGTATTCGGTGGCATCTTTGTTGACGCTGTATTCGGTCGCCAGGCAGGGTTCGATTTCCCCCTTCTCATTGGTGTAAAGGAGCGCATCGAAGATGTTCATGCTGATACGTGTCGTGACCGCCTGCCCGGTGACATGTGGGTCAAGGGTCTCGGGCTGCTGGTAAAGGCCGTAGATAAGTGTGCCGCCCTTTGTCTCTTTGGCCACCGGCTTGGGGGCTGGGGCGGCGGGCTGGGAACAACCGGCGACACCAAAAATCATCGACAGGACCACGATGCCGAGGACCAGCTTGCAGTAACGTCTCATCGCAGGATCTCCCTCCTACTCTCCTGCCCTGCTTTTCGGGCGAGTGCTGGTGCCGCGCCGGTTGGTGCCATGGGTTCTTATGGTAGACATTGCCTCCCAAGCATTCCCGGACAGGAGTCTGGTGGATGACGTTTCGTGCCTGTCTTTTGAAACTCCTCCAAACCATCAGGCAATTTCCACAATGCCGATAGGTATTGCATCAATCACCATCCAAGTAACGAGCAGACCACATGGGGGTGAGGATATGTCCAGGATCGCTGTCCGCGCCGGAAAGCTCATAGATGGAACGGGAAAGGCTCCGGTCGATAGTGCGCTCATCTTCATCGAGGATGGGAAGTTCAGAGCGGTAGCAGAGGCTGGATCAGCAATACCCGAAGGCTACGAAGTCATGGACGCGAGCAAGTACACGGTGCTCCCCGGCCTGATAGACTGTCACTTGCACATCTCCGGGAGCGGGGACCCGCATGAACGAGAGGATTCGCCGTTCCGGTCCATCCCGGCCTTCACCCTGGCATGCTACACAAATGCCACCAGGGACCTGGAAGCCGGTTGGACGACCATACGGGATGCATCGTGCCAGCATTTTGCGGACATCGCTGTGAGGGATGCCATCAACTCCGGCAAGATGCTGGGGCCACGGATCTGGTGCAGTGGACTCGGGATAACCTCAACAACAGGTCATATGGACCGGGAGAAAGGGATGCCGCCTCATCTCAGCCTACCCGGTCTGTCCGCGGTGGCCGACGGGCCTGTTGAGGCGCGGCGTGCCGTCCGCCTCAACCTCAGGTACAACGTGGACATTATCAAGATGAATGCCACGCTCAGCGAGCACGTAAGGCGCTACGGCGGTTACTGCGCGCCTGAGATGACGAAGGATGTGATGGAGGCAATCATCGACGAATCGCACTGGCACGGCCGAAAGGTCACAGCCCACTGCCACGGCGGCCCCGGAGTAACCTGGGCCATCGAGGCTGGTATCGACGGCCTGGATCACGGCTTCTTCATAGACGACCGGCAGTTCGACATGATGGCTGAGAAAGGCGTTGCGCTCTGCCCCACTCTGACGGTGCTCGGCCGTTTCAGGGAGATGATGGCGAAGGGGATCGCGGCCGATACGCCTGAACTCGAGGTGTGGCGGGGGAAGGCGGTAGCTTCGGGCTGGGATACTGTGCGCAGGGCGAAGAAGGCAGGCGTCAAGATCATCTGCGGGACGGACTGCGCGATGCCCTATGCCTATCACGGGACTAACGCCTACGAGCTGGAAATGCTCGTTGAAGCAGGGCTTTCTCCGGCTGAGGCTATCTTCGCCGCCACAGGCGCGGCAGCCGATGGTATCGGATCCGGCGATGTAGGCAGGGTGCTGCCCGGTAAGCATGCTGACCTGGTGTTCGTCGCGGGCAACCCGCTGGATGACGTGAAGGTTCTTCAGGATCTCTCCAAGATACCGGTAATCGTCAAGGGCGGAACGGTCGTGGTGGACAGGAGGTAATCTTCCATAGCCTATGGTTCCTGCGGGCGGTGAGACTGCGGTTAGCATTACTTTTCCATGTGTTCATAAAGGAGTAAACGCAGGCAACCTAGAAGTCAATTCCGAATAGAGCGATAGCCAAAAAAGGGGGGTTGCCATGGGCGGTGCCGACAGTCACCTAACCGTCCAGGGGTGGTCAACGGCCAAGTAGTTTCCATTGGTTGGGTATCCGTGGAAGAGGAGGGACAAGAGCTTGGCTTTCAACAAGAACGTGTATTTCCACCTGTTCGTGCTCGTAGCGTTCATCGCGACTTTCTACTACACCGCTAACCGTTTTCGCCGGGGGGGCAAGTTCTCCATCAGACCGCTGGACGCCATTCCTAAGATGGAAGAAGCGGTTGGGCGCGCCACTGAAATGGGTCGCCCGGTACACTTCAGCTACGGCATGGGCGCGTTTGACGCCCAGTACTTCGCGGCATTCACCCTGCTTGAATATGCCGCAGGACTATGCGCCAAGTACGACACCCGGTTAATCATCAGTATTTACTTACCTGAGGTCGTTCCGATGACCGAGGAGGTCGTCCGCAAGGCCTACACCGATGCCGGGAAGATAGAAAGCTACAGGCCTGACGACATCAGGTTCTGGGGCGGCTCCCACAACCCTGCGATGATCGGCTTGATTTCCCGGGAACAGGTCGCCGCCAACTTCATGATCGGCAGCCTATTCCACGAATCCATCCTGGGTATTGAAGCGGCCGCGCGAAACAACGCGATCCAGGTTATGGGCACCGCCAACACTCACCAGCTGCCGTTCATTGCAGCAGGTTGCGATGCCATCTTCATAGGCGCCGAGATGTTTGCCGCCGCCGCTCATCTCCAGCCCAACCCAGTCCGGGTCGGGTCGGTTTTTGCGGAGGACTGGCTCACCCGCCTCATGGTCTTACTTATGGCCATTGGGGCAGTGCTCGCCACGTTCGGCAACACCTCTCTGTCGGCCTTACTGAAGAGATAGGTGGTGAACAGACATGATATTTGTCAAGACTCAATTGCCGATCATCGTGACTTTCGTAAGCGCGTTCATTGTTGTCGCTTCGTACTACCTGGACATTCAGGCCTGGAAGACTTTCGCTGCCGAATTGCTTCGCTGGAACGTTGTGCTGGCTGCTTTCGCGCTGGCTCTGGGCATCGGCGGTATTGTGCGGTTGCACTGGGGACGGATAGCCCGGCGTGAGCGCACTGCGCCTTACAGCATCATCTGTCTTCTCTCGCTGGCCCTCTTCCTGGTCGTCGGTCTTGCCCAGACAACCCGTGGCAAGGCCTATCAATGGCTGTGGGACTACATCCTGCTGCCCGTTCAGGCCACGTCGTACGCCACAACTTTCTTCTTTATCACCTCCGCGGCGTACCGGGCCTTCCGGATCAGGAACAGCTATACGGTGGTTCTGATGGTTTCTGCAATCCTGATGATGCTCCGGGTGGGCTTCTTCGCCTCAGTGTTGCCCTTCACGCCTGCCGTGTCTGCCTGGGTTTGGGACATACCGACGACCGCCGGCATGCGCGCTGTAACCATCGGTGCCGCACTTTCCCTGGTGGGCAACTCGTTCCGAATCATCGTCGGACTCGAACGCGGCCACCTGGGCGGCGGCGAGTAGAGGAGGTGTGCAGCGATGCTTGAGAAACTCAATAACCTTGACGTTCGAATCCTCTATGTGCTTATGGTCATTGCGGCCACCTTCCCTCTCCTGTGGCCCATGGGCCTGCCCTTGCCGATTTCGGAGCAGGTGAAAGCGTCTTACAACGCGATCGAAACCAACATCAAGCCAAACGATCTCGTCTTCTTCGGGATCGACTTCGAGCCCACCCAGGAAGCTGAGCTCTGGCCGCAGGTGCTCGCGGTGGGGCGCCACGTGGCCAGCAAGGGTGCCCGGATGGTGCTGGTGAACATGATCGCGGGCGGTTTCCGGTATGAAGAGCGGATCGAAGACGTGCTGATAAAGCAGTTCAATATGAAATACGGCGTCAACCTGCTATCCCTGCCCTTCTCTGCAGGGCGAGAGGCGGCCTTCCAGTCCATAGTTGCGGACTTCAAAGGGCTATATAAGGTGGACTACCACGGCAAGACGCTGACTGATTTCCCGCTGTGGAATGAGATCAAGAGCGCAAAGGACTTCAAGATGTACGTCCAGATCGCCGATGCTCCGGACTGGTGGTTGCGGCCGATGAGCCAGGTAAAAGGACTCCTGCTCTGGAATGGCACCGTCGCCAGCGGTGCTTCGACCATGGCTCCACTGTACCAGTCGGGCCAGATGTGCGGTTTCATCATCGGCATGTCCGGTGGGGCCGAATACGAGTTTCTGACCAAGAGGCCCGGTCCCGCCGCTGCCGCCATGGATGGTCAATCGATGGGACACGCGCTGATCATCTTGTTCGTGATTCTCGGCAACATCGGCTACCAGATGACAAAACGCAAAGAAGCCGAAGCCAAGAAGGCGAGATAGGGGAGGTGACTTACATGGGTACCGCCATAGGCACCTGGATAGGTGCGTTCCTGACAATTGGCCTATTCAGCTGGATGTATAAGGAAAATGCCTGGTTCCGTGTCGTGGAAAACATCTTTGTCGGGGCCTCCCTTGGCCACCTCGCTGTCACGGGCTACCAGAGCATCGTCGACATTGCATGGAAGCCAGCCCTGCAGGGCAAGGCCATCATGTGGCTGCCGCTGATCGGGGGATTCATGTTGTTCTCTCGTTGGTCCAGGAAGTATACATGGATAAGCCGTGTACCGATGGGGTTCCTCGTAGGTACCACCGCTGCCGTGGTCATGAACGGCGCCATCAAGGCCCAGTTGATCGAGCAGGCCGCTGCCACGATGATGAAGCTGAACACCATAAACAACATCATATTCGTGGCCGTGACCCTTTCAGCCACCATATACTTCCTATTCACGCTACAATCCAAGAAAGCTGAACCGGTTATCAACCTGGGCAAGTACGGCATGATGATCGCCTTCGGCGCGACGTTCGGCCAGACGGTCATGTCTCGTATCTCGCTGTTCACCGGCCGTATGCAGTTCCTGCTGTTCGAGTGGCTCAAGCTCACACCCGGTGGCTAGACCCCGGGACGCTTAAGAAAAGGGGGGCTTCCTGCCCCCCTTGTTTTTATCGCTGAACCTAGCGCAGCAGGTCCTCCCACATTCTAAGGTAAGTTTCCCTCGTGTACATTGGCCTGTAGCCCGCGATGACCTCCCTGGCGGCGGCAGCGTCGTCCCAGAGCAGGTCGATTACCGCGGCGGCGACGACCTTCGCGGATACCACATAGCTCAGATATTCGTCCTCAATCCGCACATTTTCCGAGTGACCCTCACCCCTGACGCCGGCAACACTCAGTGTCGCCACCGGCATGAGGTGGGATACGTCGCCAAGGTCGCCTGAGGCGGTTGTGTGCCCGCGAGGTCCGACCGCATCCGCCCCGAGCAGCGCTTCGGCATTGGCGCGGAAGATGGCGTTCAGGTTGGGCTCGGAAAGCGTGGGCAGGTAACCGGGTAAGGTTTCGATAGAGACTTCGGCGCCGACCGCCATCGCGCCGGCCTCTAGCGCACGGTCAACCTTGGCTGCGGCGTCGATGAGCGCTTCCATACGCTTGCCGCGGACGTACATCTCCAGGCGCACGTCAGAGGGGATGATGTTGACCAGATCGCCGCCTTTGGTCATGATCGGGTGGACCCTGACGGTGTCGTCATCCCTGAATGTCTCGCGCTGCGCATGGATCCCGAATAGGCCCAGCATTGCCGCGTTAAGCGCGTTGACTCCGGCGTGCGGGGCCCCGCCAGCGTGTGCCTCACGCCCGCGATAGCGTACGAACTTCCCGACAAAACCGTTGGTGGTCCCACCGTACCCCATCTTGATGGGGGGAGGCTGGCCTCCCTCGTCGAACATGGCGTGTATCATCAGGGCGATGTCCACGTCATCCATCTCGCCGTGCAGGATGAACTCCTGCTTGCCGCCCAGGAAACTGATCTTGCCCTCACGGCGGAGGCGTGACCGGTATTCGATCTCCACGTACTCCTCAGCAGGCACCGCGATCAGCACCGTGTCGCCTCCGAAGAACTCTGCCGCTCCAGCATCGACCAGGCCCATGCCCACACCCAGCATCATTGCCAGCTGGCCGTTGTGTACGCACGAGTGAGCCGCGCCGGTCAACGGGTCGGCGTTCGGGTGCCCCGGGCACAGGACCGAGTCGAGTTCGCCCAGCACACATACGCTTGGGCCCTGCGACTTGCCCTTGATGCGGGCCTTGAGCCCGGTGAGGGCAAGGCCTTCCTTGAACGGGACCCCGAGCGACTTGAACTTCTCAGCAACTCTGGCCGCCGTCCGGGTTTCCTTGTAGCCCAGTTCGGGATGCGCGAAAATGTCACGGCCAAAATCGATGATCTCACCGGCCCGCTTGTCAATTACCTGCCACACACGCTCCTTCAAGGCTCCTTTGTCCACGGCAGTTCCCCCTTTGCCTGACCTTCGGATGTGAAACCCAAGCCCTCAGTGCTCCAACAGGGAACACAACAGACGCCGGAACTCGCGACT
>Ga0315277_10009082_pt1 | contig 12732 bp, 13 predicted proteins | sample YL17G05_15_MG_FD_203695 | JGI IMG/M metagenome (GOLD analysis project Ga0315277, IMG submission 203695) | Sediment microbial communities from Yellowstone Lake, YNP, Wyoming, USA - YL17G05_15 | ecosystem: Environmental > Aquatic > Freshwater > Lake > Sediment | place: USA: Wyoming | collected... | reverse complement strand
CCCACCGCTTCACCTGCACCGGTTTAGCATTATAAGCATTGATGTCTTTTACCGGGTCAATACTCAGCTTCTTAAACTTCTCCGGGTCCTCAATCATATGGAAGAGCGGGTCGTACCCCTTGGTAAAAGCCAGTCTCATGGCTTCGAAGACTAATTCCCTCCCGGCTTCCTTACTTCCTTTCTCTTTCATCAGCAGGGATAGCATGCGAAAGATTTTTCTCCTGTATTCTTCCTTAATGATAGGTGGTCTCATATTAAGGAACCTGTCCAGCGCCTCCTGTCCCTCTTTGGTCATTACTGGTTCTGTCATGATGCCTCCTTATGCGTGTCACTGATATTCGCGGTATAAATTGAGGACATTCTAGCTAGTCTGCGAGGTCTTGTCAAACGCACAAGCACTCTAAACCGTGTCTTTGTGAACGGCGTTGAGGGATTCAAGACGTTACGGAAGTCAGGAAACGAAGATTCTGGCAGCGAGCTCGGCAAGTCTCATTATCTGCCCCGGGACAATACCCAGTGCCAGGACACCGATTACTGAAATAGCCAGAGCTACCCGCAGCGCCGGAGAAGAAGGCAACTTTTCCTCGGACGCCGGCTGACCAAACCACATCACTTTCACTACCCGCAGGTAGTAGTAGGCTGATATGACACTGTTAATCACGGCGATGATGACCAGCCACAGCAGGCTTTGCTTAACTGCGGCACTGAAGATATAGAACTTAGCCATGAAGCCAGCCGCCGGCGGCATGCCGACCAGAGAAATAAGGCACAGCGTCAGACCCAGCGCCAGCAGCGGTGAACGCTTACCCATGCCTGAGAAGTCGGCAATAAGGTCGCTATTGAGTTCATTGGTAATGGCGATAATGGCAATGAATGCGCCCATATTGGTCAGGGCATATGCCGCCAGGAAGAAAATGACTCCACTCCGCCCCGGAATAAAGGCTGTCGAAGACAGTCCCACAGCAGCCAACCCTACCATGATATAACCGGCCTGCGCTATACTTGAGTAACCTAACATGCGCTTGATGTTAGTCTGAGGAATGGCAGCAACATTGCCCAGAGTCATGCCTATAGCCGCGAGCACCGCAAATATCATCCCCCAGTCACTACTCAGTGAGCCTGGAGACTGGAAAGCAGAATAGAAAACACGCAGAATGACCGCAAAACCGGCCGCCTTACTGCCTACTGAAAGGTAAGCAGTTATCGGCGTTGGCGCGCCTTCATAGACATCCGGTACCCACATATGGAAGGGTACGGCTGCAATCTTAAAGCCAAAGCCAGCTATCAGCAAAACTACCCCCATAATAAGCGCCGGGCTCGACTTAAGGGTCTCCAGGGACATCCCCTGAATAACCTGAGCGATTTCGGCCAGCTGAGTCTTACCGGTAAAGCCGAACACCAGCGCCATACCAAAGAGCAATACTGCCGAGGCTGTAGCCCCCAGCAACAGGTATTTTAGTGAGGCTTCATTAGACTTTCCATCTTTCATGTAACCCACCAGGATGTACAGCGAGACACTGGTCAGTTCTAGAGCGATATAGACGGAAATTAGCTCAGTGGTGGCTGCCATAAGCATCATGCCCAGGATAGACGTGAGTATTAAAGCGAAGTATTCTCCGCGAAAACGAGTACGCTTAGCAATATAGTCCACAGATGCCAGGATAACCAGAGCACCAATACCCAGGAATAGCAATTTAAAGAAAAGGGCAAAGTTATCGACTGCCAGCATATTGTTGAAGGTGGACTGCGCAGTACCTCCCCACAAAGCTATGGCGAAGCCACCAGCCACCAGTATTCCGGCTATGCCGACTGCCGCCAGTAGTCCCCCGCGCTGGACAAAAAGACTAACCAGCACTAGCAATATGGCAAAGAATACCAGACTTAGTTCTGGCGTAAACAGTTCAAAGTTCAAAACTTTGCTCCTTTATCCAAGCGTCTCTAACCACCAAGAAGGCCGACTATAGGCGAAACCCCCATTTTTATAACATCGGTTACAATTGCCGGATAGATACCAACCAGCAGAATCAGGGCGACAAAGGCAAACATGTACACCTTTTCCATGGCATCGGCATCTTTGACACCGTTGTATTGCTCCAGCACCGGACCGTAGAAGACACGCTGTAACATCCATAAGATGTAGCCCGCAGCAAGGACCACCCCCAGCACGGACAAGATGGTGTACACCTGAATGCCACTTACCAACTTACTGGAGAAACTGCCGGCAAATACCAGAAACTCAGCGGCAAAACCACTGGTGGTGGGCAAGCCCAGCCCACCTAAACCAGCTAATGAGAAGATGACAGCGATAACGGGTATCTGCCGTGCCAGACCACCAAGTTTGTTAAGGTTCCGCTCACCAACATTGTGCATGGTCAAACCGGCCATAGCAAACAGAAGTCCGGTTATCAGCCCATGGCTGACCATCTGCAAGGCGGCTCCAGTCACGCTTACCTGGCCCAGGGCAAAGATACCCAGAAGCACAAGCCCCATATGGCTTACACTGCTGTAAGCAATCAGTCTCTTCAAGTCAGTCTGCCTCAGGGTTACGGCAGCCCCATAGAGCACGCCAATCACCGCCAGCGTAATCAGTAATACAGCATAGTCTTGAGCGACCTGTGGGAACATACTTACGCACACACGTATCATTCCGTAGCCGCCCATCTTAATCAAAGCTCCAGCTAACATCACACTCCCGGCGGTAGGGGCATCAGTATGCGCGTCAGGCAACCAGGTGTGAAAAGGTACAACCGGTAACTTTATCGCAAAACCAATAATCAATAAGAAGAAGATAGCGGCTGCCGGCATAATCGACTGCACCATGCCCAGCCCACGCTGAGCTATCTCCACCATATTCAAACTGCCGGTGGTGAAGTACAGGCTAAGAATTCCAGCAAGCATGAAGGCACTACCGAACAGGGTATAGATTACGTACTTTATAGCTGAGTATTCCTTCCTGCCCGAGCCCCAGATAGAGATTAAGAAGTACATCGGGATTACCTCTATCTCCCAGAAGATAAAAAATAGCAGGAGGTCAAGGGAAGCAAATACTCCCAGGATGCTTGTTTCCAGAAGTAGTAGCCAGGCAAAGTATTCACGGACTCTGAGCTCAGTTTTCCATGAAATCAGGACTACCATGAAACCCAGAAATGCGGTCAGCAAAACCAGCGGCAGGCTGAGACCATCTACACCCAGATGGTAGTTAGCGTTAATCGCCGGAATCCAGGACAAACTCTCCTCAAACTGGAACCCGGCGGTTCCTGCCGACCTGTCAAAATTGACGAATATTATGATTGACAACGCCAGAGCAATGAGGGTGAATATAGCAGCAATACGCTTAATAAGTCCGTCCGATAAGCGGGGTATGAAAGTAATTAAGATGGCTCCCACCACCGGGGCGAATATTATGGCACTAAGATAACCCACTTCCTAAGTCAATCTCCTATATTTTTACCTGCAGCTTCGACTGCTTCTTACAAAAAATATGCAAAAAGGAAAATAACTACCAGACCTACTGCCATTATCAGTCCATAAAGCTGTAACTGCCCGGTCTCTCCCCTGCGGAGAACTTTCCCTCCGACTACAGTCACCCGAGCCAGTCCATTAACCACTCCATCTACGCCCCTGCTGTCCAACAAATGCAATCCAGTAAATAATCTTCTCATTAAGACCAGGCCCACGATACCCTTCTCATAGAGTTCATCAAGCCAGTATTTCCTGTAGAAAAGGGTATACAATGGAGCAAACCGCCTGCCTATTTGCTCCGCTGACAGCCATTTAGCGCCATATATAGCATAGGACAGGAGAATACCCAGGCCAGCCAGTATCAGTGAAAACCAGGGCAGTGGATGAGCAAAGATACCGAAGAATCCCTCAACAAAGCCCTTCGTTTCACCGTGTCCCATAAACGCACCAAACTGGCCGGTAACATTCCAGAAACCGGAGACCACTGCCAGTACAGCCAGTACCACCATAGGCATAACCATCACTGACGGCGATTCATGAGGATGAGCGCCGTGCGTCTCCGGGCCACCCCCACGGTACTCACCACCAAATGTAAGAAACATCACCCGGAACATATAGAAAGCCGTCATGAACACTGTTATCATGGCTAGAACAAACAGTACCGGCTGGCCCTCAAGGGAGCTGGCAAGAATTTCATCTTTGCTCCAGAACCCGGATAGCGGCCAGATACCGGCAATACTCAGCGAGGCGATAAGGAAAGTAGCGTAGGTCCAGGGCATTATCTTGCGTAGCCCGCCCATGTGCCTCATATCAAAAGTACCGGTAGCATGATTTACACTCCCCGCCCCGAGGAACAACAGCGCCTTAAAGAAGGCATGGTTAAACAGATGAAAGATGCCGATGGCAACCCCCCCGGTCCCCAGTCCCAGCATCATATAACCCAGCTGACTGATAGTAGAGTAAGCCAGCACCCGCTTGATGTCATGCATCACCAGGCCCATGCTGGCGGCAAATATAGCGGTAAAGCCACCTATAGCCGCCACCGTAGTCACCGCCTGTACTGAATGCTCGAAGAGAGGGAAGGTACGGGCAACAAGAAAAACACCAGCCGCCACCATTGTAGCCGCATGGATTAGCGCACTGACCGGGGTCGGACCCTCCATGGCATCCGGCAACCACACATGCAGCGGGAACTGGGCTGACTTACCCATCGCGCCGGAAAAGATACCTATGGCTGCCCAGGTAAGGGTAGTACCGGCCAGAGTCCCAGCCACAGCTAAGCCCTGGAGTTGACCGATATCAAAGGTCCCGGTGCTGGTAAACAAAAGCAGTATGGCCGCCAGGAAGCCGAAGTCACCAAGCCGGGTAACAATGAAAGCCTTCTTAGCCGCATTGGCCGCCGCCGGCCGGTGAAACCAGAACCCGATAAGCAGATAAGAGCACAGGCCCACCATTTCCCAGAACACAAACAGTTGAAACAGGTTATCGGCAAGCACCAGACCCAGCATCGAAGCGGTAAAAAGTGACATCCAGGCATAATAACGGTGATAACCGGGGTCACCCTTCATATAACCCTGTGAGTAAATCTGCACCATCAGGCTAACTAAGGTAACAACTACCAGCATTACCGTCGTTAGCGAGTCCATTATCATCCCGATATTTAAGGTGAGATTGCCGACAACGAGCCATCTGATAGGTTCTACTTCCACCAGGTGATGGGGTGCACCCATCACTCTTGTCAATGCCCAGATTGACAGAGCAAAAGAACCGGTCAGGGCGGTGATAGTAATATAGCCGGCAACTTTCGATGCCGGCCTGATGAAGGGTCGAATAAATAAAGAAATTATGGCAAATGATATAAACGGCAGCAGGAAGATGAGCCAGAATTCCATATTATTGTCTTTTCAATACCTCTTTTATAATATGCTCTTTATCTCCAGGCACCAGAACCCGATAGGTAGTTGACTTTTGCCCGGCAGCCTCACCCCCAGAAGCTGGGAGGATACGAGTGGGAACCCCCTCGTCCTCAAAGAGCTTCTTACACTCCTCAGCCTGTTTTAACCCGGCTACCCTTTTTATTTCCACCCACATCTTATATTACCATTTCATCAAATTGATTTCGGTGGCATCTATAGTTTCGCGATTGCGGTAAATAGCTATTATTATGCCCAGTCCAACGGCCGCCTCCGCCGCGGCTACGACCATAATAAAAATGGTGAAGACCTGTCCCGTCAACAACGTCGGGACGATATACCGGGAGAAAGCGACCATGGCAATATTCACCGCATTAAGCATAATTTCAATAGACATGAGGATAACTATGGCATTACGTTTAGACAGTGCGCCATAAAGCCCAATGGAGAAAAGTACCACGGCCAGTATCAGGTAATGCTGCAAACTTACCATGCCATCATTTCTCCCTGACTAAAATGATAGCCCCTAGAATTGCAACCAGCAAAAGGATAGGGGCAATCTCCACCGCCAGAATAAATCCCCCATCACCAAATAATCTGGCACCCAGTGCAGATATAGTTGGCTCCACCGGCGGTACGCCGGATATCTGCCATGGGGTGTCCACTACGGCAAAGGCCATTACCCCCAGGAACAGACCAGCCACAATAACTGCAGGAAATAGCAATCTGTTAGCCGGGCTGCCACGCTGAACCTCTCTGGTCAGCATAATACCCAGAATAATCAGAATTGATATAGCGCCAACATAGACCAGTACCTGAATTGCTGCCAGGAAATCGGCGCTTAGAGTAAGAAATATCCCGGCTACGGCGAGGAAACACAGGACAAGGCAGAGAGCTTCACGGAAAACATTCCGCAATGACACTACCAGTAAAGCGGCAGCGACTCCGACTACAGCTAGTATCCAGAAGGTAATCTCAAGTCCCACTGCTTATTCTTCCCACATAAAATCTCTATCCAAAAGTAATGTCTGCTCCGGCAACTCTGCCTCATATTCCGGTCGGGCATAGCCGCTGGGCTGCTTATTGTCGGTTAAAAGCAGGTCCTCTTTCTGCAAAATCAGTTCCTGGCGTCGATATTTCGCCCGCTCGCAACCATAGTCGAAAGATAACGCATGGCGAGGGCACATTTCCACGCACAAGCCGCAGAAAACGCAGTGTCCTAAATCCACCTCAAGTTTGTCAACTTCATAAGCAAGGTCACACTTCAAGCACCTCGACGCCTCTTTGACAGCCATCTCCGCACTTAACTTGAGCTCCACCTCTTTAAAGTTGCCGACCCGCTCAGCAGGTGACAGCTCATGGGGATGTACCCGTCCTCCCTTCTTCGCTACGGTGAGAGGGGACGCCTTCTCTTGCGGTGGCGCCAGTGTCTCATCAATTACCCCTTTACCACCCAGGTACTTGTCTATGGATATCGCACCCCGTCTGCCCGCGGCAATTGCTTCAATAACCGAAGCTGGCCCGCTGGCAACGTCGCCACCGGCAAATACGCCTTCCTTACTGGTCGCCAGTGTGTCGGGGTCAGCTTTAATTGTGTTTCCGCGCTCGACAGTCAAACCAAACCCCTTGGGAACATCTGGCCGCTGACCAATAGCTGCAATTATATTATCAAAGCTCATGGCAAATTCGCTACCTTTGACCGGTTCCGGACGCCGCCTGCCACTGGCATCAGGTTCGCCCAGTTGCATGCGAACGCATTCCAGCTGTAGCTTGCCATCTTGAGTATAAATCTTTGACGGCGCTGCCAGGAAATAGCACTTTATTCCTTCAGCCAGAGCCGCCTCAACCTCTTCCGGGTTGGCCGGCATCTCCGCCTGAGTCCTGCGGTAAACAATGGTCACCTCTTTGGCTCCCACACGAAGTGCCGTCCGTGCCGAATCTACAGCGGCATTACCACCGCCGATAACGGCGACCTTCGCCCCAAGCTTTACCTTCTTACCCAGACTGACGTCCCTCAGGAAAGAAGCGCAGTCCACCACCTGAGGATTGTCCTCACCTTCAACACCTACTTTCATACCCTCGTGCGCCCCTATAGCCACAAATACCGCATTATAACCCTGCTTAGACAAATCGTCTAGCGATTCTACCCTGGTGTTCATCTTTATGTCAACACCGGCTGCTTTTATTTCATCAATCTCAGTCTTGAGTATATCCTTGGGCAGGCGATAATCAGGAATGCCAACCCGCATCATGCCTCCAGGCTCAGGCAAAGCCTCGAAGATGGTTACGGAATGACCAAGCTTGGCCAGATAATAGGCAGCGGTCAGCCCCGCCGGTCCCGCACCGATAACAGCTACCTGCTTACCGGTCTTCCCGGCCACCTTTGAATTTGCTTTCCATACCCCGGTATCATTGTCAGTGGCAGACCGCTTAAGCACCCGGATGGAAATGGCATCGTCAAGCTGAGTCCGCTGGCACTTAGTCTCACAGGGATGGAAACAGACGCGACCGCATACCGATGGGAAAGGTATTTTTTCCCGTATAACAGCCACCGCCTCACCGGGCTTACCTTCGGCAATGAAACGAACATAACGCGGTATATTAATGCCGGCGGGACAGGTTTCGCGACACGGTGCCATGAGTATGCCATCACCGGATGTCCTAATCTTAATGGTGCCCTGGGGACAACTCTTGGCACAGGTCAGACAACCGCTGCACCGCTCCTCATTCCAGATGAGCTCGGTGCCGCGTATGCGGCGAGAAAAGACAAGCCTTTCTTCCGGATACTGCGTAGTAATCGGCTTGCGCAAAAGATTCTTAAGAGTGACTGACATACCCTTGGCTATGCCAGTGCCGTACCGTTCAAACTTCAACCCTACCTACTCCCACTTTGAATAATCTTGACCATAACAGTATTAATACTCCCATTATGGCAAAGTTCGCAAAAATCATTTGCCACGGTATTCCCTCGGGCCAGAGTACAACTTGCAGACCAGTAATTAACAGATTAATAAGCGCTGCAGGCAGCAGGAATTTCCAGGCAAATCCCATTATCTGGTCTATTCTGAGACGGGGAACAGTGCTCCGCACCCACATAAGAACGAAGAATACCGCAAAGACCTTAATTAAAAACCAGAGAACAGGGGGCAATCCCGGTCCCCTCCAGCCACTAAGGAAGAGCGTAGCAACTATGCATGACATAGCCAGAGATTCAAAGTACTCCACCATATAAAACATAACAAACTTCGAGCCGGAATACTCGATATGGTAACCGGCAACAAGCTCTGATTCAGCTTCCAACAGGTCAAACGGGGCACGATTAATTTCGGCGCTAGCTGCCAGAAAGAAGATTAGGAATCCCAATGGTTGAAACAGGATGAAGGGAATATTCTGCGAAGTCACGATTGTGTTCATAGACAGCGAACCGCTCAGCAGCACAACGCTCAATATAGCCAGGCCAAGTGGAATTTCATAGCTTACCACCATGGCTATTGCGCGCATGGCCCCTAAAAGCGAGTACTTATTGTTTGAGCTCCAGCCTGCCATAAATACCCCAATCACGCTTACTGAGCTAATCGCTGCAATATAAAGGATGCCGACGTTAAGGTCAGCCAATAATGCCCCATCTTGGAAAGGAATCACGGCAAAAACCATGAACGCCGGAACAAAGGCAATAATCGGTGCTAGCCAGTAAACCAGCTTATCTCCTTTAGCCGGAGTAATGCCTTCCTTGAGCAATATTTTGATAGCATCAGCTATGCCTTGAAGCAGACCAAAGGGGCCGGTCCGGTTAGGACCGAGGCGGGACTGAAAACGCCCTATTACCCTCCGCTCCAGATAAATAAGGACTATAATCATAACTATGATAAAAACCAGAAGAATTCCGGCAAAAGTTCCGAAATGAGCCCAGAATCCCCCGGGCCAGTCTGCAGGTATAGCTGATATGTGATTCACTATCTGTCCACCTCACCCAAACAGATATCAATGCTGCCTAAGACAACCACGGCGTCCTGCACTTTCCAACCAATTACCATATCCCGCAGAGCGGTCAGATTAATTAGTGCTGGCGCCCTGATATGCAACCGATAGGGAGCAATCGAACCATCCGATACCAGATAAAAACCGAGTTCGCCCTTAGGACTTTCAATATGCCCGTAGGCTTCCCCCGGCGCTGGACGAAGCAGCGGCGGTACTTCGCTTTTCACCTCCCCCGGCGGCAGTTGCTGCAGAGCCTGCTTAATAATACGCAAACTCTGCCGCATCTCTTCAATCCTTACCCGATAACGGTCGTAGCAATCACCCGTGGTACCCGTTGGAACATCAAACTGGAAGCGGCCATAAATAGAGTAAGGGTCTGCTTTCCGAATATCCCACTTGACGCCGCTAGCCCTGAGCACTGGACCACTGGCTGAGCTATTAATGGCTAGCTCCTTAGATAGAATGCCCACCCCCTTGGTGCGAATCAGTAATATTTCATTTTCAGCCAGCAACTCATCATATTCGTCGATAAAGAAAGCCATTCTCCCTATGAATTTATCAAGAGCCCACAGGAATCTCTCCGGAACGTCATGACTCACCCCACCAATTCGCATATAGTTATAGGTAAGCCGCTGGCCACAGACCATATCAAACAGGTCTACGATGCTCTCTCTTTCCCGCCACATATACATGAAGGGAGTAAAATAGGCACCACAGTCGTTTAGTAAACTACCGACGGCTAGCAGGTGATTAGCAATCCGCTGTAATTCAACCATAATCACCCGCAAGTATTCCGCCCGCTCAGGAACAGGAATTTCAGCCAGTTTCTCAACTGCCAGAACATAAGCCAGATTATTGCTCATAGGTGATGCGTAATCCAGCCTATCAGTGATGGGGATAATCTGGGCATAGGTGCGCCCCTCGGTCAACTTCTCGATTCCCCGATGCAGATAGCCAAAAACTGGCTCCAAATTAACAACAACTTCGCCATCAAGAGTCAACCTCATACGAAACACCCCGTGGGTACTGGGGTGCTGAGGCCCCATATTGATGACGAACGGTTCAGTTCTAATTGCCATTATAAATAATCCCTACGTAATGGGTGCCCCTCAAAACTATCCCACAAGAAAAGACGTGTCATGTTTGGGTGGCCGTCAAAGCTAATTCCCATAAGGTCATAAATTTCCCGCTCCTGAAAATCAGCTCCCCGCCACAGACCGACCACTGAAGGCAGGTGGGGATTGTCACGGTCATAAAAACGTGTCTTCATCACCAGACTGTGATTATGTCTTAACGAAGTCAGATGATAAACGACCTCAAAGTAGTCGTCATAATCAACAGCAGTGATACTGGCTAAGTAATTAAACTCGAGCCCCGGCGTGTTTTTTATATAAGTGGCTACCGGAAGTAAGAATTCGCTTTTGACCAGAAAGCTATCCCGATTCGACTCAACAATGCTACCCGGGAATTTCTCCTCCAGCTTGGTACCTGTTTTCTCGCCAGAGAGAAGCAGCGTCATTCTTTCACCTTAATTTTATATTCTTTGTTTTAGCTATCTTATCCTGTAGCATCTTTATCCCGTAAAGCAGGGCTTCCGGACGCGGTGGACAACCGGGAATATAAACATCTACCGGAATTATGTGGTTATAACCTGGAACCACGCTATAAGACTGGGCAAAGGTACCGCCGCTGATAGCACACGCCCCCATGGCGATGACCCATTTCGGTTCAGCCATCTGCTCGTAAATTCTCTTTACCTGAGGCGCCATCTTCCAGGTCAATGTGCCGGCAGTAATCATCAGGTCAGCCTGGCGTGGCGATGCCCGCAGGATTTCCATACCGAACCGTGAAATATCAAAACGAGAGGCAGCAGTGGACATGAATTCCATAGCACAGCAGGCGGGGAAACAGAGTACCGTCCATAATGAGGAGCGCCGCGCCCAGTTAAGGAAGTAATCCACAGTAGTCAGGAGAATATTCTCCTTCAATTCCTGTGCTAACCATTCATCCGGGTCAGGAATAATTTGCTGTGAATGCTCCTTTAGCGACTCTATAACCTCAGCCTCAGCTTTATTAAGCTCTGTGCTGGAATATATCTGCACTTTATTTATATCTACTTCCATTCCAAGACCTTATTTTTCCAGGCATACAAATAGCCTACAATAATTATAGCAATAAAAATCAGGATAGCCGCCAACCCGGCTCCGCCAAGCTGTCTCAGAAAGACCGCCCATGGGTAGAAGAAAACAACCATTACATCCAGAGCCAGAAACATAAGGGCATAAAAGTAATAGCGGAAGTTAAACTGTACCCATGTTTTACCGATAGTCTCCAGACCACACTCATAGGTGTCGTTTTTTACCGGATTGGGATTGTGTGGAACTATTCGGATAAATCTAAGAAAAACGGGGAGAAGAATTAAAATGAGAGCAAACAAAATGGCAACAGCAAGAAACAAACCAACGTATCCGTAACCTACCAGCACCAGTTGTCCTCTCTAATTTAACCAACGAAGTATACCACACCAGAATCTTAAAAACAAGTAGGCTTAAACCTAAAAATTTAAGTAAACAGCAAAAATACAGGGCCTTCGCATCCCGGAATTCCTCCTGATAACCTTTCTGACGTTAAAGCTTTCTGTATTCAGAACAAGAAGCGCTTGCTGACAACAGCCGGCGTTCTGTATCAGGCTTACGAAGCAGAACGCATTAGTATTGATGAGGCTGATAAAATCTGGACTGAAATGCTCTCCAAGAGACGGAAATTGCCAGCCTCATCTTTCTCTGAGTACCTGTCGGTTATCAAGAAGGGTAAAACCTTCTTCCAGCAGTTCATCAACTTCCTGTCCCAGGTTTTCTCGTTCTGATTGTTACCAGCCATTGTTCCTCCTTTTTGTTGTTATTTCTCAGTAGTCTGCACAGCCAAGCAGGTATCAAATTCCTATCCTGCATAGCTGTCATTCATATCTACCGCCATGAGACGGTTAGCTATGCATTTATTTCATCACCTTCTCTAATAGCTCCTTGGGGGTGGTGACCCCATCTATCATTCCGTGGGGCACCCCGCCGGGGCGGATTAACCAAGATTCATTAGTTTTCATGATTTTCGACTACGGACACCTCGCTGATTTACGCTAATTTGGGCACAAGTCGGCTATATGTGGAAAATGGGAAAGTCAGCGTACTTCCGGCCCTGAAAGGTGCGTCCCTCATCAGGGCACCTCCAGGCTCAGTCTAAGAGTTAGATTGTCTTTAGCAGACTGGTCAGAGCTTTGTTATTCAGTTGTTAAAGTGCGTGTTTTCAGCTTCATTATTTAACAATTAGTCACAAGGTAAAATTTCAAGAACTAGCTTGTTTTAGAATAGGGGGGAGTGGATAT
>Ga0315277_10009081_pt1 | contig 12733 bp, 9 predicted proteins | sample YL17G05_15_MG_FD_203695 | JGI IMG/M metagenome (GOLD analysis project Ga0315277, IMG submission 203695) | Sediment microbial communities from Yellowstone Lake, YNP, Wyoming, USA - YL17G05_15 | ecosystem: Environmental > Aquatic > Freshwater > Lake > Sediment | place: USA: Wyoming | collected... | reverse complement strand
CCGTGCAGATAAGATTCATACACGTCGGAAGACGTTTGATATTTTGACGGCGAAATCATTTCACCGCGAATGCCGATAGCTCTGGACACCTCGCTAACTATAGACTTTTTCACCTCAAATATTTCACCCCTTGATACATCATAACTACGCTTCCAGATCTCTTTATTTGTCTCGCCGTCGATGAGACGAGCATGATACTTGACGCGTGCCGCAAGAAGCTGCAATTCACTTTTCAATATATATCTTGCGCCGAGCTGTGCTACAAGCATACTATCCGGCGAGGTAGTATCTTTAAGCAAAGTGGCGATACTTTGACGTGCGATCACTATTAAATCCGGAAGATCCGATAATTCGTGCGCGATTTCTTCAGTAAATCCGTTCGCATAATACAACTGTTCAGGATCACCGATATTTGAAACCGGAAGAACGGCTATTGTTTTACTTGTAATGCTTTGAGGAGTTCCTGTTTTCAGGAGATACATGATGCCCACGACAGCCAGAATAATAATTATCAAGCCAGCCACTAAACCGACTTTTAAACGGTCTTTTTTCAGCGCGTAGCGAACAGCCCGCGATGCTGATTTCCAATCGGATATTGTTGTTACATCAGCATCAGAAATCTTCCTCAGAGCTTTCAGATCCGTGACAAGCTCATTCATATTCTGATATCGATCGGTTCGTTCTTTCTGAAGCGCCTTTGCAATAATTAGTTTTAAATCAAAGGGAATCGAGCTGCGGAAAGTTTCTATTGGCAGAGGATTTTCATTTGTTATTGAGTACATCATGGCAGTTTCAAACTCGCCGCGGAACGGCAGTTTCGCAGTGAGTATCTCGAAAAGCATGATTCCCAACGACCAGATATCGGATCTTGAATCAACCTCTTCACCGCGAGCCTGCTCCGGCGACATGTACGCAACCGTGCCTAGAGAAGTATTGCTTTTTGTGAGCTGAACACCACCCGAGAGCTTTGCCAAACCAAAGTCTATAATCTTTGCAACGTTGTCGTTCGTGATTAATATATTGCCGGGTTTAAGATCGCGGTGAATTATACCGCGTTCGTGTGCCTTTACCATTCCCAGGGCAATCTGTAATGCGATGTCTATTGCTTCGTCGACAGCCAGCGGACCTTCTTCGATTTTATGCTTCAACGTTTTGCCGTCATAGCACGCCATGACGATGTACAGATAACCGTCTTCTGTTTCATCAATTTCGTAGATTGTGCCGATGTTCGGATGATCGATGAGAGACGCTGTTTTTGCCTCCAGGATGAAGCGCTGTTTTTTTTCTTGGTCGGAAGCAATGTGAGGAGGTAGGAACTTCATAGCTACACAGCGGCCAAGTTTCGTGTCTTCCGCCCGGTAGACTACGCCCATCCCCCCTTCACCCAACTTTTCAAGAATTTTATAATGAGAAAAACTTTTTCCAATCATATGGAACACCTGAGTGAGGGTGTCGAGCTCCGATGGGAAGATTCAACCCGACGAAGCTCCCTCTTCTGTAGCGTAGTCGGGTAGCCTTCAAAGAGTTTTTCGGCTATTTTATAGTGAGATATTTTTCTGCCGATCATCGTTAAAATACCTCTTTTCTTGCCTAAACATAAATCCGGATAATGCTTTTTAATGAGTTGCTAAACACCAGCGCCAATATACAAAAAGCACAATGGACATTCAACCATCCGCATTTGACATTGGGTGATGCTTTTATTACCATTAATTAAACAATATTTCTTACCCCATATCCACATCATCTGATAAGATGAGGGTCTTTTTTTTCGATATATAGCTTAAATACAAGATGGAAATATTCAGTTTCTATATGCATTTTTCCTCAAAATTACATGCCGAGTAGAATCTATATAAAAAAAGAAGAGTTATACAAAATGGGAGATTTTACCATGAAAAATACAGCAATCGCTTTCCTGGCAATCCTTATGATAGGATTCGCATTTACTCCAAAAAATGCCAAACAAACTGACGACCCAGCTGCTAAGGTACGTTCAGACAGTATTAACATTCACGACACGAATAAGGGTCAATACCATTCTCCTGTTGGGGCCCCAAAAACTGGTCAGCCGGTGGAAACGAGTATAATTAACGATGATAGACTAATGGCATTCTATCCCTTCAATGGTAATGCCAATGATGTAAGTGGTCACGGTTACGATGGTACGGTTTCCGGCGCGGTATTAACAAATGACCGTTTCAATCTACCGACAAGCGCCTATAGTTTTGATGGATTGAACGACAGTATTGGTCTTCCAAATGATTTTCAATATCCAAGTATGACATTGTGCGCGTGGATCCAACCCCTATATAACAATGATTCTAGTAAGTCGATTTTCATGAAATATAATTTATATAGTTACTTCACGTTTGGATATGATCCAGATGGTTTCATTTATGCTTGTATTTACCCTGATGGACCTGCCCCGGTTTACCAATGGTTTATCCAATCACCTGCAGGATCGATAAATACAGACAAATGGGTATTTACTACCGTTGTAATTAACGGAGATAATGACAGTGTATACCTTTACATTAATTCTGAACTTGTAGCGTATGAAAGTATCACCCCCGGTGGTATAAGCGAACCGGTTTATATATCTCTGGGTTACAGTCATGATCCTTACGTCGATGATTTCAATGGAAAAATCGATGAAGTGAGAATCTATAATGATGCGCTCTCCGGAATGGAAGTGGCGGAACTTTACGATATCGGCCGGCGCAGTTCATGGATCGAACTTAACAGCGAAGTTACATCAAACTTAAACTCTATTTCGATAGTAGGCGAAACGATCGCTTGGGCAGCCGGTGCCGGAGGTACAGTAGTTAAGACTACCGACGGCGGAGCTAATTGGGGAATTCCTGTCACGCCGCTCGGAAATACGGTGAATAATATTTTTGCGGTAAGCAGTGCAAGAGCATATGCCTGTGTAAATCCTTATCCGTCCGACGCTCGTATCTATCGTACCTACGATGGTGGCAATTCATGGTCGATGGTTCACCAGGTAACAGGGGCAGGTGCATTTATGAACGCGGTATGGATGATCAACGAGAATGAGGGGTATGCATTTGGTAATCCTGTTGGTGGATCTTTTATACTTCTGGAGACTTCAGATGGCGGGACGTCGTGGTTTAATCTTCCATCACTACCGCAGTACAACGGTGAGTTAGGCTATCCTAATAATTTCACATGGCGTAACAAGGAACGCGGATGGTTCGGAACAAGCAGTGGGAGAGTATACTCGACGATAAACGGTGGTAATTCATGGACATATGCTACAACCCCGCTGGATCGTGTTTTTGGAGTATCATTTTCTACGCATAGTCATGGAATTATAGGGAATCTAACAGATGATAAAACTGCGCTCACGATGGACGGTGGTCAGACATGGATGGAGGTGGCACCGGCCGGAACAGGCGGCGCTTTAATTTCAGCTGGAGTCGCAGTTCCCCAACCACAGTGGTGGGCCGTTAGCGTTAACAAGATCCTCCACTTATCCTCAGCTGACCCGGTATGGTCAGAAGTATCCACGTCCCTGGCTGTGCTGCGACATATTTCAATGAAATATATTCCGGACGATGATCTCATCGTCGGCTACGCAGTGGGAGATTCGGGAGTTATCCTGAAGTATGTGGAATTTGTTCCAAAAACTTCAATCAGTGGAATGAAATTTCATGATCTTAATGGTAATGGTGTGAAAGGAGAGGGTGATCCGGCACTTGCAGATTGGACTATCACACTTAAGAGCCTGGATGGTATGCTCTTCGATACAAAAAATACAGATGGAGCGGGTACATATTCATTTATGGAAGTACCGGCGGGCGAATATAAAGTTGGTGAAGTATTAAAAACCGACTGGCTGCAGACGTTTCCTACGGGTATGGGAAATCATGTGCTGGCGATATCAACAGGTGAACAGATCACAGGTAAGAATTTTGGCAACATTTTTGGCTATAGGTACATCGGGCCGAGCACGGGGAACTGGTCGGATTCGCTCAACTGGACAGGGAACCAGCCGCCGGGCCCAACTCACGCCGCGATCATTCCTGGAGATGCCACCGTTATTGTAGATTCGCTACCAAACGATAGTATTCTCGCGTTGAGGATACAGAATGGCGGCCGTTTGGCTTTTAATTCTGATGTCGGTGAAATTAAAGTCGGAGGCACAGTTCAGATCGATGCTGGCGGTATACTGCAATTTTACACCGGAGCTGGTGCACCAGGAATAGTCTGTTTTGGAGATTTCATAAACAGAGGTACACTCCTACCCGGTCAGTCTCATATCACAATGGAAGGCGATGATCCGAAATTAATTGCGCGTGAAGGAACAAATCAGACATTCTATAGATTGGAAATAGCGGGAGAGAATACATCTCTTATTGGCAACATGTCGATTTTGAATAATTTGATTCTCCAGAAAGGAATTAATTCGCGGGATGAAGACACAATCTTCGTTGGTAATCCGGATACAACGGCCATAAGTGGGACTGGCGGCATTCCAAGAGGAACGGTAAAACGGAGTATAGCGAGCGGTTTAACAGGGCAATATCGGTTTGAGAGTCCACTTTCGTATCTCCGGTTCACGGGAGAGGGAATTAATCCTGCCGCCGTATCGGTTACAGCGTTGCCTGAAAGGACACCAATGAATCTACGGTGGGATAACGTCGGAGGCATCGTAAATACGGTAGAAAATACAATTCGGGTAGATTCCGTATCGAAGTTCTCGAAGTGGGTCTTTGGTATACCGAGACCCGCAGCTGCATCATCAGTCGCAAGCGGCGAGAAATCGTTTATCGATCCGGTCAATCGTCTCTATGCGATCAAAGCGGATGGGGGCAATGGATTCAAAGCGACTGTCCAATTAAGGTATGAACAGTCGGAAGTTCCAGCCGGAACGGATGAATCCCAGTTACAGTTATTCCGCGGACCCGTTATTACAGATAGTGTCAATGAGAAGTGGAACATGTTATCGCTTCCGCTTATACCGGATAATTCTCATAAAGCATATCTCTTTTCGGAAGCGGTTAGCGATGCATTTGCATACAATGGTGGGTACATAGTCAGGGACTCTTTGCGATTCGGCGAGGGATTCTGGTTGAAGTTCCCGACAGCAGTTGTAAAATCGATTCTTGGTGAGGATCGAAGCAGTGTCGTTATTCCCGTGAATGAGGGGTGGAATCTGGTAGGATCAATTAGCTATCCTATCCCGGCATTTAGCGTCGCATCGATGCCGCCCGGAATCATTGCATCTGAATTTTTTAAATACACGACCCGGTATGAAGTCGCTGACAGCATCAAACCGATGCATGGTTACTGGGTAAAAGCGAGCGGGAGTGGAGAGTTGGTCCTTTCCGTTGAAGCCGGCATGATGAGCAAATCGGAGTATGTTTCCTTCGATCCGGAGAGTATGAATAAGCTTATTGTGATGGATGGATGTGGTAATGAGCAGTCGTTATACTTCGGATCCAATAATAAAATTGATTGCCATCGGTATGAACTCCCGCCCGTACCGCCTGATGGGTGTTTTGATGTGCGCTATGCCAGCGGACGGATGGTGGAGGTGAATGACGAAATTAAATCCAAAGAAATTCCTGTAATGATTTCATCAGTGAAATATCCCATTGTTATTAGTTGGCGGATTGTAGAACCGGATGAACAGAGCTGTTTGATCATCGGGAGTGAAGTAATAATGCTGAACGGAAGCGGTGAGAGGGTTGTAAGAGATTCAACTATTTTAATAAAACTGTGTCTCGGGTCTGCGCAAAGCGAAGGGATACCGAAGGAGTTCGCGCTTGATCAGAACTATCCCAATCCATTCAATCCATATACAATGATTCGGTATCAGTTACCGGTTGACAGCAAAGTGACGATAAAGGTATATAACGTATTAGGCCAGGTAATTCAGACGCTAGCAGACGAAGTACAAAGTGCAGGGAACAGGACAATAGAATGGAACGCAGGCGAATACGCAAGCGGCGTATATTTTTACAAGCTTGAAGCAGCAGGGATTGAGGGAACAAATCGACAATTTACACAGGTGAGGAAGCTAATTATCATCAAGTAAAGAGAACACGGATGACACAGAAGAGGCACGAGATCCACACAGATTGTTTATCCGTGTTAATCTGTGTCATCCGTGTCATCCGCGTTCCATCGCTTTGATATTTCTTGAAAATCCAGAATAATTTTTGTACATTTAAAAACTCTAAAATTTTATCCATTTCTTCAATTAGAGCACTGGACAGGTAGCTCAGTCGGTAGAGCAACGGCCTGAAAAGCCGTGTGTCGCCAGTTCAATTCTGGCCCTGTCCACATTAGAGGGTACTGATATTGTTCGGTACCCCTTTTTATTTATTGAACTTATGTATCGACAGCCTGTCCGCCATCTTTTGGGCGGATTCCCTGCCCGACCGCCCGTAGGAAGATCAACATAAGTCGGGCGGGCGGGAATTCTGGACCTGTCCACAATAAGAGTGTCGAAAAACGGCACTCTTTTTTATTAATAACTGATGTTACGTAAAACAGAAAATAGAACACTGATCACACGGAAAAACCGGATTTTCACAGATTAAAACCCGTGAAAATCAATCATAATCAGCGTCATCCTTGTTGTATTGTTTTTAATGAACATCTATTTTTTCATTAAAAGCTAACGATGCGTAACATCAGTTAATAATAGCTTTGTGTCGCCAGTCTGCCCGCCATCTTTTGGGCGGGAATTCTGGCCCTGTCCACAATAAGAGTGCCGATAAACGACACTCTTATTTATTTTCATACCCTTTTTCTACCAACCTATACACTACTATTTTGATTGAATTTGAATAAGTAATTGGTTATCATTCCACTCGGTACATAAACCGGGGGTATTTCAGATATGAATGCAAGCAAGGAGGGGCTCGCACATATTGCTGTTCCTGGTACTGATCTTAAAGACTACACAGTACTCACAACTAACAGAGGATACAATCACAGAACACTGAACCAAAAAAGAAAGGATAATTACTATGCTATACATTATCGCTGTTGTTTTGATCGCATTGTGGCTCCTGGGGCTAGTCAGTTCTTACACCATGGGCGGTTTTATTCACATTCTTCTCGTCATCGCTATTGTGGTTGTCTTGATTAGACTCATACAAGGCCGCAATGTGTTTGGAAAGAAGATTTGAGTTTAAATACATTGCTTATCCGGTCGAACTACCCAAACGAACCGGCAAAATACATTCATAAAACACTACGCTATTTAAAAAAGGAATATATCTATGAAATATTACTATACAGTCATCGCACTTTGTTTGCTCCTCGCCGTTCAGGTGTCCGTTGCCCAAGAGCGCACCTTTGGACTCGGCGTGATCATCGGTGAACCGACGGGAATAAGCGCTAAGTTATGGACATCACCGGTGAACGCGTTCGATTTTGGTCTCGGTTGGTCTATCGGAGGTGATCGGATCGGGAAATACAAGGGAGACTATAATGGAGGAAGCCGCGTTCATTTTCACATGGATTATCTCTGGCATTCATTTGATGCTATCAGATCGACCGAACGATTCCCGTTATACTACGGCGTCGGCGGACGTATCAACACAGGCGCCGGTTATAATAGCTCGGTGGCTATCCGTGGTGTGATAGGCATCGCATGGATGCCGCGTGAAACACCAATTGATATATTTCTAGAAGTTGTTCCTTCACTCCAGCTTACATCATCAACAGGCTTTGCGATTGATGCAGGTCTCGGAGCACGGTATTTCTTTTAATCCAGGTGTCATGTCAAGGGGTACCTTATGTTAGGACGAATTTCATATAGAAAATCCAAGGGAGGAAAGATATCATACCTGAAAATTGCCGGGCATGCGAGTATTGCTATACTCGTTTGTGTACTGGTAATCTTGTTATTCCCGGATATCTTTACTAACAAGTTCCTGAAATTCAGGATTACACAAGCTTTTGAAGAAGCGTATCCAACATACTCGATACGAATTGCGGGGGTGCATTACAAAATCTGGGAGAATCGCCTTGAGTGCGACTCGGTAAAAATTATGAAGACCGATTCGACCTTATCGTGCAGTGTTACTAAGTTATCTGTGAGCGGGATCGGCCGGATGCAGGTTCTCTGGGGAGGGAGTGTTGCTTCTGATAAACTTGCAAGTTCTCATGCGGAGGCACAAGATATTGTGCTTACTTTTATACAATCGCAATATGAGCTTCGTTGCGCGCGCCTGCAAGTATCGGTACCGGATTCAGTGTTAGCGATTGAAATATTGGAGTTTCATCCTCCGGTGGACGATGAGCAATATTTTGCAGGAAGCAAGTTCAGGAGAACACGATACAATCTCGTTATTCCTCAGTGCCGCGTGGCGGGTCTGGACTGTCTTGGGCTGCTGCAGAGGAAGAACTACCGTGCCCGTGCCGCTCAAATTTACGATGCATCTCTCTCCGTTCTCGTCAACAAAGACAAGCCATTTAACGGTGACTCTTCAAGCCCCCGTATGCCAAATGTGATTCTTTCATTGATCAAGGAATCTATGCAAATCGATAGCATCGGACTCAAGAATGGGCGGTTGATGTATAACGAGAGATTCGGTGTCGGCTTGGAGCCGGCGGTGCTGACGTGCGACAGTATGCAGGTTATGGTAGAAGGGATTGGTAATACTGCCGCCCGTGGCGATACGGCAGTTATTCAGGCGCAAGGAATCCTAATGGATACAGGTGCGATGAGCGTGCGGATATCGATGCCGGTTGCATCACCGGAATTATCGTTTCGATACTCCGGTTTCCTGAGCGGAATGAATCTTAGCAAATTTAATCCGTTCATCGAAATATCCGAAAATAAGCGGTTCAAAACCGGCATCCTTCATACGGCGGCATTTCATATCGATGTTACAGCCGGAAGAGCGAGCGGTAGCGTACGCGCAGTATACGAAGATTTAAAAATCGTTGCCATCGAGAATCTCACTGGGAGCGAAAGCGGCGTTGTCAATACATTCGTTTCATTCTTCGCCAACAATATGAAGCTTCGAACGACCAATATGCCGGATAAATTAGGTTCCATGAAAATCGGGCAAGTGAAATACGAAAGGAAAAGGAAAGAGACGTTTTTTGAGTTCGCGTGGTTTGCACTTCGCAGCGGAATCAGTGATGTTGTCGGGCTCTGAGGTGAAGATGATGGCAGAACATTTTATAGCAAGGTTTGTTGTGCGGCTATCAAGAATCCAGAGTGTTTCACTTTTCTCAGTTGTTGGGGATTAGTCGCGCCATAATACAGGATATAACGAAGGAGTATTTTTGATGAACAAAATCCGATTGTTACTTATTGAGGATAACCGCCTTCTGCGGGACGGTATCGCAGCGATGCTAAAAGGTCGTCAGGATATCAAAATGGAAAAGCTTACACTCCATACACGATTAGAGGTTGCCAACTATGCCTACACCGGCGGCACATTCATGAAGGATATTACTAAGAGCATTTCTATGATTCACAATTAGATTGCCTGTTTTAACAACGCAAGTTAGGGCATTCACGGTTTTTTAAGATGCCATAATCTGGCTTTCAAGCATCAATCAACTTATAGAGGATCAATCACATGAACACTCACCTCGAAATATCAATTGTCTTATATTGAAAGCTTCCTGAACCCAGCTAAGACTTCTTCTACTGATATATTTTGCATGGCGCTTACTCTGTGAAGATAGTAAAGGCTTTTGCACCTGCATGTAAATTTGTCTATTACGATATCTTTCGTGTTAAGAGGCATAAAGTTCTTCGGTGCCGGACCTAACAAACTTATGCTCCTGAGATCGGCGAGGTGGGCTAAATTCCTCGGGCCGCTGTCGATTCCGATAAAATAGTCGCTGATCCTCATTATGAGGAGAATTGTCCTCAAGTCAACTCTGTTTATGAAAGAAAATATTTTGAAGTCAAGATTGTTCTGGATGTAATCGAAAGATTTTTCTTCCAGGTCGCCTCTTCCAACGAAAATAAATTTAAAGTCTCCCTGCTCATTTATCTTCCTTAACAATTCAACCCATTTTTCATTGGCCCATAATTTTACGCTCCACCCGGATCCTGTATGGATTATGATTTTTTTCCCACTTCCTTTCATCTCTGGCATTTCCCTGACCCGGACATAATCAGATTCGCTCAATCTAAAGATATCATCAAAGATAATTATTTTAACGGTTTTTTTAATCCCTATTATCTCGAAATTGATTTCACTCCACTGCTTTACTTCTTTTTTTAGCAGAGTGTTTTTTATCAGATGGCCGCAATATTTGAAATAGGGAATATCATAGATTTCGATGTTCGAATATTTTATGTTGTTAAGTACATTATATGCTTCGGGGCTTATTCTTAGAACCATGACATGGCTGTAATTTTTAGGCATGGTTTCACGATTCTCTCCGTTTTCATAGCTTCTTTGATATATTGATTTTGCCGTAAAGACTCTCTTCACTCCTCTAATCGCTTTCGCAAGGGATTTAACGGGTGGGATAACAACCAGATCGACATCCTGACCTTGCTTCTCAATAAAGAGTCTTAGTGCGGGGAGCGTAGCGACGAAATCACCGATGATACACGTATCAATAACTAATACAAACGTATTAAGAAATGTTACATAATCTTCGGATTTTCTGACAAGACCATGAACGAGTTGTTTTACGAACAACGGTCCAGAGATTGTCGAGATTATCGAACCACCGGTTGGTGGTGGATTCATAGCGAATCCTTCGCCAAATCCTTTCTTGCATGTTTAAGCCTGGTTGATACGGTGGCAAATATTCGAGATGGAGCCTTGAATGTTTTTTAAGAAATTGATCAATCGGTTCACCCTTATGCCAACGGGCACCATCGACATACAGCCAAATAGTGTATCCTTTCAACCTCCCGTAAAGGTGGCGCAAAATATTGATGAATCCTTCTCGATCACCCCGTTGTGTCTTAATCATACCATAGCGCCCAAGCAAAGGATTGACCCAGCCGGAGATATTCAAGCGGACACGATGCTGGCTTGTCGTGGGAATCTTCAGCCGTTTTCCTTTCTTTGCCCAACCTCGACTCAATCGAGGATGCATAGTAAATCCTGTTTCATCCTGAAACACGATGGTCTCGTTTGGCTTGAGAGACTTAAGTTTTTTTTAACTCCCTCTGGAATTTCTGTGCTTCTTGACTTCGCGCTTGAAGATACGAATAACTTGCCCTCTTTAGCCGATAACCAAGATGGTGCATCCATCGTTGGGCTTGTCGTACCTTCAGGCTTATTCCAAAGAAACGCTTCAAATGAATCGCCACCGTTGGCCCGTCCCACTGTGCACGGTTTAATCCAAATTCCCGCGGAGACTTCTCTAAGTGTTCTGAAAGTGCCCTTTGTATCTTCGGCTCTAACCGTGAAGTCCTTCCCGATCTGGGCTTGGGTTTCAAGAACTCTAAACCGTCTTTATTCACTCCGTGAATCCAACGGCTCAAGCTCATCCGGGTCAACCCGAACACCTCGGTTATCCACCCTGGGCGTTGTCCTTCAAGTACTAAAAGTAGGGCGGCGATCTTTATGCCGATCCAAGCTCCTGGTATTTGATCAGCTATGGCTAATAATCGTTCTTTATTGGCGTCTTTATGCTCTAAACTTAATGTGGGGTTTTTCATACCCCTATTATAACAAATTTATATCACAATGTCACCTTATTTAGGACGTTTGTATTAGTATTCCACCATCATTCTTCGTCTTTCTCCGTAAAATCTTCTTCAGCCTTAGCTTAAGTAGAAGTGGAATCTCTCCTAATAATTTGAACTCATCGTAGTTGATCTTATCTCTCATCATGAAATAGTTCCACCCCTGGTTGATTTATCGCAATTTAAAAACGAAATGATAACGATGGGGGTTTTTCACAATCCATTATCGTACTGGAGCGATTTATCCTTCGATTTCTTTGCCGGCTTGCCGAAGTGATATGTGTATGTCTTCAAAGCTTTTTGGACACTTAGCCACATAAATTAAGAGATAGTTTTTGAGATAGTCAAGTTATTAGTTGGTAATGTTTTTAATTTGATAGGTGTTATGACTTGCCCCCCCAAAAAGTGATCCAAAAACAAATTAGTATATTTCTTGTGGTGAACTGCTCCCCATTTTGGTCAACGGAGTCTTGTCTTGCGACAGAAGAATTGGAATAGTTAATATATAGCGGTCATCGAATGAGCAGCATTTTTTTAGTGTCGTTATAATACGCATGCTGCCCCTGTGCAGATAATGAATAGAAATATATTCCGCTCGAAATATTCTCTGCGTTGAATTCAACAGAATGCCTTCCGGCGTCAAATTGCTGATGCTCAATAATGGTAAAAACCGTGCGCCCGAGAACATCGAATACATTCATTGAAACAGCAGCAGGCTCCGGTAAATCAAATACAAAGACTGTGGTGGGATTAAACGGATTGGGATAATTCTGGAATAAATCAAACCGTGTCGGCGTACCATCTAATTGACTGACTTTTATAATTACTTTTCCGATAGTTATATCTGATACGTCCAAAGAACCTTCTCCTGAGAGAATATGTGAACCAATCAGGTTACCATCAAATGCGTCGGTTAACACAAATTGCGTATTCGTCGTGTCAAGTATTTCCCATTCAATTGTAATAGGATTTCCGTTACCCTGGATAATAACTGGAAGCTCGACGTTTTGTTTACTACGCAGAGGGTACAATTCAACCAGTTTTTGAGAACCAAACCTCACATCAAAT
>Ga0315277_10009080_pt1 | contig 12735 bp, 12 predicted proteins | sample YL17G05_15_MG_FD_203695 | JGI IMG/M metagenome (GOLD analysis project Ga0315277, IMG submission 203695) | Sediment microbial communities from Yellowstone Lake, YNP, Wyoming, USA - YL17G05_15 | ecosystem: Environmental > Aquatic > Freshwater > Lake > Sediment | place: USA: Wyoming | collected... | reverse complement strand
CGCAGACGTTGTTTACGTTTTCAACCCATTTCTTCGATGCTATGATCGCCATTTTCCTGCCTCCTCTTATCTTGTTGATTTTCTAATCGACCATCGCATATCCGCCATTTGCGGATAGAACTTGACCGGTGATGAAGGTTACGTAGTCAGAAGCCATCAACATGATGGTGTTTGCGGCATCCTCCATAGATCCCAAACGCTTCATGGGATACCTTTTGATCATTTTCTGTTCGATCTCCGGGTTGCCCTCAAAGAGGGCCGCAAACATCTCTGTCCGAATGGTGCTAAAGCATACGCAGTTTACCAGAACGTTGTTTCTGGCAACCTCCTGGGCAATGGCCTTGGTAAAGCCGATGACACCTGCTTTGCCCGCTGAGTAGATGGCTAGCCGCGGCTCCCCAACCCGTCCAGCGTCGGAGCAGATATTGATGATCCTGCCGGAGTTTCTCTCGATCATCTGGGGAAGCACGCAATGGCATCCGTTTAGGACGCCGTAGAGGCAGATCCCGATATCAAAATCCCATTCCTCGGGACTGGTGGTGACAAAGGGTGCCATATTGCCTGTCCCGGCATTATTGACCAGGATGTCCACCTTTCCATGGACCTCAGTCGCCTTGTCAATCATTGCCTGGACTTCATCGTATTCCCTCACATCGGCTTTCACCGCTATGGCCTTTCCCCCGGCTTCCGTGATCTCCTTCGCGGCTTGCTCCGCCCTCGCCAAATCAACATCGCTGACAGCCAAAAGTCCGCCTCGCGCGGCCATCTCCTTAGCGGTGAATTTGCCTATCCCCGCCCCTGATCCAGTTATCACGATCGACTTGCCTGTGAAATCCATGCACACCTCCTCAAACGAATAACCACATTTCCTGCATGTTAAATAGTTGCGGTTCCGAGAGTATCTTGCTCACTGTCTCAGCGACCCTTGAACTCCGGTTTCTTACCTGTTGTAAAGGAAACCACGCCCTCCACAACATCTTCGCTCTTCATCAGATCCTTAAGAAACTCGCGCTCCATCTTCAGGGCTTTCTCCAGCGGTAGGTCCTCCCCCTCGTAGATGCATTGTTTTGCCTTGGCTATGGAGAGCGTGGCTCTCTGAGCAAGTTCCGAAGCCAGTTTCTCGCCCTCTTCCTCCAATAATTCAGGGTCTACAGCTTTGTAGATAAGGCCGGCGGCTTCAGCCTCGTCCGCGTTCAAGCGCTTGCCCAAGAGAATCAATTCAATTGCTTTGCCTCTGCCCAGGAGCCTGGTAAGCCTCTGGGTCCCCCCGGCGGACGGCAAAAGCCCCAGATTCACCTCCGTCAACCCAATGGTAGCGGAACCCCTTGCCATGATGCGAAAGTCACAAGCCAGGCAGAGCTCCAGGCCACCCCCCAGGGCATGACCGCTTATTAATACCACGGTAGGTTTGGGGAGGGATTCAATTTGATTCATGACCCCTTGAGCTGCTTCGAAGATGGGGATAATAAAATCGATAAGCCGCGGAATAGTTTTCTTCATGACCTCTATGGGGGGGAGATTGGGATCGATATCGCTTAGATCTACGTTCGGCGGAATCGTCTTCAAGTCAGCCCCAGTCATGAAATACTTGGGAAGAACACTCCGGAAGAGAACCGCTCTCACCTCGTTGTCATCCTTTAATTCCGCGAGCACCGTTCCGAGTTCGTCGATGAACTCCACACTCATTGCATTGGATGGAGGACGGTTTATGGTGACTTTTGCCACTCCATCACTCTTCTCGATATTGAAAAATTCGTATGGCATTTCCTGTAACCTCCTTTTTATGAATCACGCTCTGAGAGCTTCCTCACCCAATTTCTGCTCCCTCTCCCGCAAGAGCTTCTTGTCGATCTTTTCCGTATGCAGCATGGGGATCTCATCCATGAACTCGAAGCAGCGCGGTTTGGCATAGGGGGGAAGCTTGTCCTCGCACAACTTAAGGATCTCCTCCTCTATCTTTTGACTGGGCTCGACTTCCCTATTCAGCTGGACTATCAACTTTACCCTTTCGTTGTTGGGGTCTTTCTCATCTGGTACCGCGATGACGGCGCACATAGCCACGCCGGGGTGCTGGTGGACCACGTCCTCCACCGTGGTTCCATAGACCTTGAATCCGGAGACGTTGATCATGTCCTTGGTGCGGTCGGTTATGAAGAGCATCCCATCTTCATTCATGTAACCGGCATCTCCGGTATGGACGTATCCTTCCTCATCGTATCCGGGTCCGGTATATCCCTCCTCTGTTTGCAAATAGCCTTTCATCCTCTGCGGTCCCTTGAAGCAGATCTCGCCGACCTCTCCCACCGGTACGATGGTCTTCTTATCCTCGAAATCCACGATCTTTACGTCTGTATTCCATACCGGGATGCCGATGGACCTGATCCCCTCTTTCATATCTTCCTCGGTGACTTTCTTCTTGTATTGTTTTCTCGTGAAGCCCAAGATGCGGTGGTTGGTGGAGCCGAAGAGCCTGTCAGGCCCGATCGCTTTTACCAAGAGGGTAAGAGATTTGAAGGCTAAGGGATTGAGCACCGGCATGGTCTTCACAAAGATCTTCTGAACGTTTCTTTTCCTCAAGATTGAGCCCAGGCCGAAAGAGTTCAACAAGCCCGGCAGATTGAGGGTGATCAGTCCCGTGCTCTCGGTCTGGCCATAGGCCTGCACCGGGCTCATTCCGGTCTTCTTCCCGTATTTTGCCCCCAGCTCCGGTGAGAGAGCAGCCATGCCGGAGAGGCTGATGACATGCCCTATCTTGGTCAGATCCACGTCCTCCATTTCTATCATGCGGGAGATCTGGCCGGGGGCATAGAGGGCGAAGAAAACCCCCGGCTTGGTCAAATAGTTATAAAGGCTTCTGGTGTCTCTGGGATCGTAGACAACGTAGGATGTGCAGCCAAGCCTCATGCCTAGAAGCCAAGTTGCCAGCCCGATGTGGAATATATGCTGGGCCACCACCATTGAGATATGGCCAACCAAGACGTCCTGCAGGGGACCAAACAGTGTGTTGATAATTGCCTCGAAATAATTAAAACCTCTCAGCGGTATTTGGACACCCTTAGGTTCCCCAGTGGCCCCTCCGGTGAAGATGAGCACCGCTACATCTTCCTGGTCTCGAGTAAAGCTGGGATCCAACGGTTCAGCCTGCGCCAGCAGGTTTCTCAGCTGATAAGCCCCCGGCGGATCGCTTACCGTGGCCTCCTGTACGGTGGTGAAGTCCCTTTCCGAGGTGACGATGATGTTCTTGAGCTGGGTCTTGTCCTTGATGGATTCTATCAGACCCAGGTAGCTTTCATAACAGATGATGGTGGTTGTACCGCTCTCTCTCAATTGCCGCTCAATTTCCGGCGTCTTCTGCAGAATGCTGATGGGCTGACAGGCCATTTCGGCCAATTGAACGGCCAGCATAGAGAGCGAGAGTGGGATGCCGTTTCCCATCAGCATGGCCACGATATCGTTCTTCTTCAGTCCAAGCCCTTTGAAAGCGCCTATCATCCTTTTACTGCAGTTAATCATCTCTTTTGCCGTCATCTCGTAGCCCCCGCAGACCAGGGCTATCCTGTCGGGAGGGACCTTTTCCGTCCATACCTCATAGATGCTTTTCATTATGGAAGGGCACTCCTCAGGCACCTCCTCGGGAAACCCCAAGATCTTGAACCATTTCGTCCAAAAGCGGTCCGAGTAATTCAGGTTTTCTTCCACTGATCTCCCCTTTCTCCCCTGAAACAAATCGGTATAGATACCGAAAATAGCCGCTAGAAACTCATGCTTGAAGGAAGGAACTCGTATGCAAATAACATCAGCACAGAGCGTTCAAGCCCAGGATGCTCCTTGCTACGATCAATTTCTGGATCTGAGTGGTACCGTCAGGAATGGTGAACATCCTCGCGTCCCTGAAAAGCCTTTCAACCGGAAATTCTTCGGAGAGCCCATTCGCTCCGAAAACCTGGATGGCCTTGGAAGTAACCTCCACTGCCATCTCCGTGGCGTAGTACTTGGCCATGGAGGCCTCCTTGTCGCAGCGCTTGCCTTGCTGAAGCAGGGAAAGAGCCCTATAGGCAAGCAAGCGCGCTGTATCGATGGCGGTGGCCATGTCGGTGATTATCTCCTGGATCATCTGGTGTTCGCCAATGAATTTCCCCCACTGTTTTCGTTCTTTGGCATATTTGACCGCGTGCTCGAAGGCCGCCTGGGCCATAGCCACTGCCCCCAAAGCCATGGCGGTCCGAGCGTACTCGAAGCCCTCGAAGACCATGGCCAATCCCTTTTGCGGCTTTTCACCTGAGCCTTTTCCGCTCCCCAGCCGGTTCTCCTTGCGCACCCGGCAGTCGGTGAAGAAGAGCTCGGAAGTGGGAAAGGCTTTGAGTCCCAGGTGGGGCAGTTCGCTGGAATCATAGGGGGATTCCTCGCGGTCGACGATGATGGTCCCGATGTTATAGCCGTCCTCATCCTTGAATCTACAGACTAAAGCAACGATGTCTGAGATGCTGCCGTTGGATATCCAGGTCTTGCTGCCATTGATGACGTAGTAATCGCCGTCTGGCACTGCGGTGGTTTGTACGGCCGAAGGGTTCGACCCTACCTCCGGCTCCGTAATTGCAGAACAACCGATTTTCTGCCCAAGAATAATTGGAGGGACGAATTTCGCTTTCTGTTCTGCATTGCCGTACATAGACACCATACCAGCAGGCCCTATGGCCATGCCGATGGTACATGCCAGAGAAGGGTTGGCCTTGAATACCTCCTCGATAAAGATACCGATGGAGATAAAGTCCAAATCAGATACATCCATACCTTGGATAACCCGCATAAATGCGGGCTGCAACCGGCCCCAGATCTCCTTATACTCGGAGTTGGTAAGAGGGCGGCCAAAATCGTAGAGGTCATAAAGCGGCATGATCTCTTTCTCTGCGAATTCCTTCGCCATCTCTTTTATCATTCTTTGTTCTTCAGTAAAATCGAGAAACAAATTAGCCCCTCTTTTAAGCGTATTCTAGCCCGTTCCCACAAATATTGTCCGCTGACCGCACCTATCCTGAAAAGGATACGGAAGTGAAAAAGCTTGATTTTTCTGAATTGGCTTAAAGTATTACTAACTAAATTTCTATTTTAGTAACTTAGTTATTTCTAAACCTTTAGGGGCGTTTTGTCAATATAAGTCTCAGGAATGATTCGGCCGTGCGCCCGAGAGTCAGGCAAAGAGGAGCAAAAAGGATATTTCAGCTAAAGAAACGGAAGAATTAGAGGCCTCTCCCATAGATCGGCTGCTGGAGAAAGCCGAAGAGGTGAAGACGATTTCTCCGGAGGGGGGGCAAAACCCGTAATATCTTTAGGGCTTGACCTGGAGACCTTAAAGGAACTTGAGATATATGCAAGGGAAATAGGAGAGAAACCTACGGTTGTCGCCAGGGAATTCATTCTGGAAGGCCTACATAAGCGAGGGAAGAAGCTGTCCTCGGAAAACCTTTTGGATATTGCAAAATTGAGAATTAAGGCGGAGAGGAGTGAACTGCTTGTCAGACTGTCAGAGTCTGTAGATAGCCCTTCCGTTAAAGGGAAGACAGTTGCACGAAGCAGTGAAAAGGCGAAGCTCGCTAAACGCACTAAGGCTGCCGGCAAGAAGGCATAGGCTTTGCACCCTCTCCTGTGGCCACTAGATTATGGTGCGTTTGCCCTTGAGGAACTCCAGCTCTCCCGGGAACCTCAGTGGGTAGCTCTCCTCATAAGGAACGCTCGGGTCAGGCTTCCACTCATCCGGAAGCGGTTCCTTGCTCAAGACCATCTTGCCGCCGACATCTTGCAGCTTGACGAAGGCAAACCAGTCGTTGTCATTTCTGGCAGGGAAGTCTTCCCTGAAGTGCGTGCCCCGGCTCTCGGTTCGGAAGAGCGATGCTCTTAGCTTCATCTCCGCGTTCAGGACCATATTCCTCGTTTCGTGTGCGAGACGGAGTTCATGGGTGTCTTTGGCGGTCAACATCGGGACGAGGTGGTCGCGCATGAACTCAACAATCGTGAGGGCGGCTTTCAGTCTCTTCTGCTCCTTTACATAGAGGATGAAATAGGGGGTCATGGTGTTCTGAAGGACCTGGGTGACCCACCCCGGTGTGAAGCCGCCCTTGCGCTTTGCGGGCGCGAATATCGCTTCGGTAAGCTCTGCGATCCGCGCATCGTCTATATGGGGCTCGCCCGTACTTTCCGCATATCGCGCCGCTGCCTCCCCGGCTCTTGCACCCTGGCAGGCGGAACCGCTGAAAGACATCCCCGTAACCGCCCGGTAGTCTGCGCCGCACTGCATCGAGCCCAGTGCATCGCCCGCAGCAAACAGTCCGGGGACTTCCGTGCCGCCCTCGGTGCCGATCGGCCAGATACCCTCCGCCTTGTGGTGCGCCATGCCGCAGGAAGCACCCCCGACCAGCTCGCGATGGTAGATGAACTTTGTGCCAGGGACAGGCGACTGCATGAAAACCGGGGCACGCCCCTCATGGGCCTCGAAGATGATGTTGGAACCTGTCTCGAGGCCGGCGCCGCCCACCGTATCGCCTTTCACGTTCTTGAACAGGCTCTTGAGCAGTGGCACAGGCATCCGGCTGAAAGGGTACAGCTTCATAGGCCATGGATGGTGCAGGAATTTATGCGTCTGGAAGATGCCCCATGCGGGGTGGTCTGCATAAGTCCAGTGGACGTCGACGAACTCCTTTCCCGTTATGCCTGCGCCCGCCCTGTAGGCCATGGCGTCGCCGTCCCCTGTCAGGGAAGCCACGGGGAAGCCGGACGGCTTAAAGCTCGCCGCGCCGCCGCACATTACTGTCACTTTCGATTTGATGACTACCGCGCGGTCCCTGTCCAGCGAGAACCCTGCAGCGCCGACCACGCGCCCGTCCTGCTGGAGCAGGTCGGTGATCATCGTCCGCTCGACGGTCTCGATGCCGCTCTCTCTCACCTTTTTTCTGAGGACGTCGGGGATGTTCTTTATGCCGTGATAGATCACGAGGGACTTGCTGGGGACCGATGGGAATCCTGCCCGGTGCGGCCTTCCCCAAAAGGTCTGCGTGAACGGCAAGCCCCAGGAAGCTAGGTCTTCGTAGCGCGCGTAAGAATCGTCGAGCAGTCTCTCCAGCCACGGCCTGTTGAGAAGGTGGTCGCCATTGGTCAGGCAGTAGTCCATCCACTGCTCACGGCTGTCGCCCCACTTCTCGTTGAACACCGCCATCTCCGTGACCCACGGTGTACAGCCGGAGCTTCCAATGCCTCCCTTGTCGACCAGCAGGACCCTTCGCCCCTTGCCCTTTGCTCTGACGGCGGCGAAAACGCCCGCCGCGCCGCCGCCGATGACGAGGACATCGGTCTCGAATTCTTTCGCATCCGTCGCGGGCATCTTCCTTCTCCCCAGCTATCCCCAGGCCATGACGGTGTCGGCCGGCCTGTCGCGCCCAACCCGGATGGCTTTACGCGGGCACTGGTAGGTGCAGAAGTTGCAGGACATGCACTCCTCGGGGTACCTGATCACGGGCTTCTTCTCTTCCCTGTTTATCCGTATGACATCGACGGGACAACGCAGGACACATGTGCCGCAGCAGTTGCACTTTCTGTAATCGATGTACTCGATGACCATAATCCTCCCTTGCCCTCAGCGAACGCATGGGACCGACAACCATTCTTTGGCCCGCTATAATACGCTCTTCATCGCCCGCCGCTCGGCCGCGCATACAAGTTGACAAATAGTTTAAAATGACTGGCCATTCCCAAACAGTCGCTGTCAGATCGAAGCTCTGTCGTGTCGGCGTCTTATCCAATTATATGTGGGTTGTGCTGGAATTATAGGCATATATTAATGAATCTGTCAAGGTTTGGTGCTTGGCAATAATCGATATTACTTTCTAATATAGCTTCATAGATGATTAACAATTTAACCCTGGAAAGGGTAGGGTTCGAACCCCCGGAGCCTTGCGGCTCAAAGGTTTTCTAGACCATTGGACTAATATCATCTCTTGCCCCTCCGGTGGTCACCAGATTATGGCACTTGATTTCGGCAAAAACAGCAACCGTACCGAACGAATATTTCCTTACAGAGACTATGTTCATTATCTTACGGCCAGCGCTTCGATTATATCCTGCAGGATGAGATCCTTTCGTCCGAAGATCCCCTGGACCTGCTTGGCGTCGCGCATACGCTTCTCCTGCCCGTAGTCCTCCATGTAACCGTTTCCTCCCAGGAGCTGGACGCCGAGTATGCTCGCCTCTACCGCAACCTCGCCGGATACTACCTGGGCCGCCGCCGCAACCGAATCCTCCGCCTCGGAAGGATCTGCGCAACTGATGCTGCGGAAGAGTTCCCTTGCAACCAGCATGTTGACCGCGATACGGCCCAGCTCGGCCCTCACCTGCAGGTGATCGATGATCTGCCGGTAACCCTGGTACCTCTCCGGGGCATATGCACTGACTTCCTCGAAGCACCCCGCGATTATACCGGCGCATATCGCCGCCACCGCTCCGCGCATCTCGCCCACCGTTTTCAGATATATCTTCCGAGCGTCATCGCCGATGACCAGCAAGACACCCTCCGCATCGTCAAGTTCCAGGTCGGCCACGGGACAGGCTCTGAGACCGAGCGTGAGTAGAGGTTCGTCCACCTTTAGACCAGTGTCTCTTCTCACCAGGAACAGCGCCGTTTCCCCGTTCAGGAGGGCGGGCACGATGTACGAGCGGGCCACTGGAGCTAAGACCACATAATCAAGTGTGCCCTTCAGCCGGTACGAGCCATTCATGCTTGAAGCATTTACGCCGGCTGGGAGCTCCATGGGATCATCATAGAGGGTGGTAGCTATCAAGCCGGCTTCGCCTGCAAGGACCTCCTTGCTGACACCCGCGAGCAGGCGGTGGGCGAAGGCCTGGCAGAGTATCACCGCAGCCACCGAGGCATCGGTCTTGGATATCTCGTAAAGGACCTCGGCAAGCGCCCCTGTCGTCTCCCCTGCTCCACCTGCCTCTTCGGGGAGTAGAAAGGACAGAAAACCGACTTCTTCCGCCTTGGCGTAGAGGGGTTCCCTGAAGGGGACATCGGGGTAATGGTCGTCTTCCTTTACCGTCTCCACGATCTCGCCCTTTACGAAATCCGCGGCCAGGCTCACGACATCGGTATAATCCCGCTCAGCCATTATCCCCACCCCCGAATATCTCGATCCCGGGTTCCTTGCGGGCTATTAAATGGTTGAACAAGGCCAGGCGGTTGAGCTCGTTGGTACCTTCGTAGATCTGTAGAAGTTTAGCATCCCTGAATATCTTCTCCATCCCGCGGTCATGGCGCAGCCCCGCCTTTCCCATCAGGTCTATACCAAGGCTGGCGTTGGTCATCGCGTAGTCGCTGCATTTCACCTTGGCGAAAGCACCGTAGCCCGCATCCTGGGGCGTATCGATAAACCGATTGATGGCCCAGTTGGCGTACTTTTCAACCATCTCCTCACGATCGGTTATCTTTTTAGCCAGCTCGGTTGCCATGTAGCGTTCCGCGAGCAGCTTGAACCGGAAACCGCCACGCCTCGGCGGCACCACCTTTCCGAATCCCCAGTTCATACTGCAGAAGGCCGCATCCATGTAGATGGCTCTGGCCCCCAGAACGTTCATCAACATCTCGGCGAGGATAAACTGTGCCCATTCGTGGTTTATGAGCAGCTTCCCCCTCACCTTGTGCTCCCGGGCAAATGTGACAGCCCTCTCATATGCCCCGCGGGCGACACCCGTGGATATGGCTCCCACGCAGGTCGTGCCGGCGCCCATGATATTGTAGATCTTCGCCATACCGCCCACCGGCGTGAGGCGGTACTCGTCGGGAAGGTAGCAGTCCTCGTAGATCATAATGCTTGCCGGGGTCGCTTTCATGCCCATCTTGTGCTCGTCACGACCGAAGGAGAAACCCTCCGCCTCTGTCGGCACCAGGAAACCGGTCAAGGTCTCCAGCGGCCGCTTCCTGTCCACGGGCATGATGGCAACATGGTAAGTGGAGAGGCTACCATCGCTGATAAAGCACTTGGTGCCGTTGAGGACCCATCCTCCATCGACCGGCTTGGCCTCGCATCCGATGCGGGCGCCGGAGATCAGCTCCTTCTGCAGGTTGTCCGAGCCCACCAGGGGCTCGGTCCAGGCCATGGCCAACAAGGTAGGTTTGTCGCTCTTTTCCCTCTCCACGATCTCGCGGCAGATCCTATCGAAGAGGCGCAGCTTCATGGAAATATAGAATGGGGCATATCCTAGATAATGTGAGGCCACAACGTTTCCCTCTCCGGAGCATACCGCGCAGAGCTCTTCCCAGACTATGGGGCTGGCCATCAATGGGAGCCCGCCACCTCCATGGTTTCTGGGAAGGAGCAGCGTGAACATTCCCGCCTGCCCGCACAGCCTCGCGAATTCCCAGATGGGCTCCTTGTTCTCCGGGTCACGCCGCAGTTCCCGGTCTATATGTAGAGCCATGGGCGCCGCCTTCTCCCGCGCGAAACGCCGGACTTTATCGAAGGCTGCTTTCATCTCGCGGTAGTAATAAGGGTCGATGGTCTTGAATACTCGCAGCGACTGATAGGTCTCCTCGAAGGGAAAAAGGTCCTTATCCCCAACTTCCAGGGCGTTCATGATCCCTCCCCCTTTCTAACGGTAGCGCATGAAGAAGGTCCTGTTGGCCCAGAAGATGCCCGCACAGCCCACGGGGAACATGTAAGGCGCGCCCAGTATGTCGATTACCGCTATGCGACCATTGATGGCATCGCCGGCCACCATGTGGGCTATGGGATCGTACTCCGACTCGGCCACAGATACGGTCACCTCGGCCTCGTAGGATTCGTGGATCTCCTCTATGGGGCGGAAGAGCCAGACGAGGTTGATGGCCATGAACTGCCCCATCCCGCCGACGTTAAAGGTCTTGACGTTGAAGATGGGTGGTGGGGAGCTCTGCGCGGCCCCGCGCTTGCCCTCCATGGAAAGCACTTTGACGCCCCGGCGGGTTACGCTGGCGCTTATTTGGTCCCCATCCTCCTCGAATACGATATCCGCCATCTTCTTCGGATACCCCAGGAGTTCGCGGCCGTAGATCAAGGCGGTATCGTCGTCCACCGGCATCCAGCAGCAGTGATATCCCTCGCCCAGAGGGGTGCGCACATGGATGAGAGCGGCGGATTCCTTGTAGGGGACGGTGAAGCCGGTCTTGTTGTAATGGCAGATGAACAAGGTGGCCAGGGGCGGGTCGGAGGGTTTCAACCCCAGGGGCAAGATCTTCTTGACTTTGTCCCCGTGAAGGGGCACATCCGCCAGCAGGAAGTGCGCGTCTTCCCACAGCCTGCCCTCGATTTTCGCCCCCTTCATGACGCGATTTTGCAGGAAATCCTGAAATGCACTAACCTCAGAAGCCATCTCTACCCCTCCTATTCCTATCAACGGATAATTTATATTTGGTAGTGCTCGGTTGTGCCCCGCCAGCCTTAACTATGTGAGATAACGGAAAGCATAAACCACCTACTGCAGATATTAGTTGAGATTTCCCATATGCGCCTCACGATGCCATTATTCTACCATCTCGCAGGCAGGTTGACGATCAAACCAAAACTTCTCTATAACCGCAGGATAAGGAGGGTTCGCCGAAGCTATGCATGAATAGAGGCGATATTCTACACTCTTGCGGGGTTCTCTCTAGCCCAGCTCTGTCGGACTTGAACCTGAATCTTTGTGATGATTGTTCTGTCGATTTGTCGAAACTATCACTGTTGAGGTATCTGTATCCCCAACAACCGCACTCCATGCTCCGTCCGCATGGAAAGTGTTGCCGGCTCGGAGATAAGGCAATATCCCTCCTCCAGCACGACTTCCTCTCCGTCCACTAGCAACGTAGCGCTCCCAGACACGACGGTGAAGACGACGTTGGAGGCCATCTCGCAGGGATGGATCACGCCTCCGGGCGGCAGTGCGACGATCCTGGCGGAGAACTCCTCCGAGAGAAAGAGGACATTCCTCTCTCTTCCTTCTTGTGAATGTGCCTCGATGCTTTTCAGGTCGAAAACCTGCATGCTCGCAACTCCTTTCCGGATGCGCCTTCCACCTGATTATGAATCCTCTATGAGACTGCTGCCGCATGGAGGAGCGCAACTATTCCTTCCTTGTAATATTCTCATAACAATAATATTATTGCTATATGAGCATTGTATCGGTCAAAGCGGGCAGGGGGTGATTTGCCATGTGCGGACACGATATGAGTGACGACCGCTGTTGCTACGATAGCGGGGGCGCGAAAGAACTTGCGCCAGGCAGTGGAGCCTGCCACTGTGGAGGCAATATCCCCAGGCACTTCATTCTACCGGCCATCCTGCTTCTTCTCGATGAGGAACCCTCGCATGGCTACTACCTTTTCCGCAAGCTCTCCGAGCTGGGAGTGACGGACGGCGACATGAGCCCCGCAACGGTGTACCGTGTTCTCTCCAAGCTTGAGGAAGAGGGCCTGGCCGTACACGAAAACGTGGACGAGGGGCAGGGTCCGACGCGGAAGGTATACGCCCTAACGGAGGAGGGAAAGGAAGCCCTGGTGGGATGGAGGTCCCATATCGAGAGGACCAGGGGACTGCTGGACTGGTTCGCGAAAAGGCCCTCGAAGAAATAATCTGCAGCATGTGGTGTAAGCGAAGACGCGGGATATGTATCTTATCGACATCGGGGTGACCCAGCGATGCATGACGACAACCACGCCATAGCGGTGGAAGGGTTGGT
>Ga0315277_10009079_pt1 | contig 12736 bp, 16 predicted proteins | sample YL17G05_15_MG_FD_203695 | JGI IMG/M metagenome (GOLD analysis project Ga0315277, IMG submission 203695) | Sediment microbial communities from Yellowstone Lake, YNP, Wyoming, USA - YL17G05_15 | ecosystem: Environmental > Aquatic > Freshwater > Lake > Sediment | place: USA: Wyoming | collected... | reverse complement strand
GCTCTCGGCGCCTCGATCAGTTCCAGGCCGATTGTCTGTGCCAGCTTCAGCACAGTGTCGAAAGGGGCCGACTGGAGGGACGACGTGTGCGAGAAGGAGGGCGAAGGGGCGAGAAGACCTTCCCCCGTGCGGAGGAAGCAATCGACGAACCCGTAGACGCTTCCGAGCACTGCCATGTCCTGAAAGAAGCCAAGCCCGCCGTTGGCCGCAAAGACCGCCTTTATCACCGCCTCAATATTTTTGCGGTTTTGGCTGTCGGGCGACTTGGAGATAAGGCTGATCGGTTTTCCGAACAAAAAGTCTGCCGCGGCATGGACGCGCCAGGCAATATCGTTTTCGACGACGACCTCCTTCCGCTGGAGGTCGCGTACGGCCTGCGAGCCGAAGACGCCCGTCTGCGGGCAGTGGACCAGGCCGGTGATGCGTGAGGGCAGCCCGTACTCCTGGGCCTGGACGTAGGGCCGGCCCGACTCGCTGATCTTGCGGTCGGCCGCATTGACCCCGAGGACTTCGACCATCGGATTGGCGTAGTAGTCCCACAGCCGCGAGAAGTGCCGGCAAATCGCCGCCGACTGCTCATCCACGAGCCATTCCAGGTACTCCGCATCGATCCCGCCGTCGAAGACATCCAGCTTGAAGCCCATGCCGCGATCTCCATTGATGATTGATAATTGATGATGGATGATTGGAAGAACACTCCGAGTTTTCCTCTTCAATAATCGATCATCAATCATCCATAATCACTTCCCGGAGGCCTTTATGCGTGCCTCCACTATGGGACGAAGGTGCACGAATGATGCGAAAAAAATGATGTCGAAAACCGCCTCGACGCGCGCAAGTCTCTATGGGCAAATGAATAAGAAAATTTGCAGTGACACCCGTTTTACCTTCTGACCAGGTGCACGTTTGATTCGAAATTCGAACGATTCGCGCACCGGGTCCGGGGGTGGGAAAAGAAGGTAAGAGGCGAGGAAGGAGAGAGGCTTTGAAGGTAAGAAGGTCGGAGGATCTCGCCCAGTTCCCACCTTCCTACCTTCTTATGTTCTCACCGTCTCGGTTTCCGACCTGCAGATGTTTGCGGAAGAAGTCGCTGACGAGGGAATCGACGTTGGGGTCCTGAAAGCCGCCGTGCCCGCTGCCGGGGACCGTGTAGAACGTCACAGTCACACCAGCGTCCTTCAGAGCCTTGCAGAGAATCTCGCTCTGGTTGTGCGGCACGAGCGGGTCCTTGTCCCCGTGAACGATGAGGAATGGGGGGTCATCCTTCGTAATGTAGGTGATAGGATTGGCCCGCCGGGCTTTGTCCTTGTTCTCCTGAACAGGCCCGCCGATCAACAGGGACTCCGGCGAGTCGGGGGCGTCATGGTTCATTGTGCTCCAGAAGTTGCTCATTTTCGTGAGATCGGTCGGGCCGAAGAAATCACAGGCCGCCTGGACACGGCTGGAGACGCCGGCGTTCGGACCGACGTCGAACTCGTTGACGTCCCCGGCCGTGCCGAGCATCGCGACGAGATGCCCGCCGGCCGATGCCCCCCGAAACACCGAAGCGATTTGGATCATAACCATATTTGCCGGCATTCGCACGCAGCCAGCGAACGGCTGCCTTGCAGTCCTGGACTTGGGCCGGAAACACGGCATGCTGGCTCAGCCGATAGTTGATGCTCGTGACAGCGTAGCCTTCGTCGACGAACCGAACCGCCGGACTGCGATCCTTGCTGCCACCGCGCCAGGCTCCCCCATGGACCCAGATAATCAGGGGCCTGGGGCCCTTTGACACGTCCTGCCCGTCCTTTGGCTGCGGCAGATAGAGGTCCAGTTTCTGGCGTTCGTGTCCACCGGGCACGTATTCGATGTCCCGCAGCACTGTGAATCCGGACGGCGTCGGCTGGTTGAACCTGGAGGCGCCGGATTGCCCATCCGCTGCCATCGTCGCGACGACCGCCGCAACCGCAGCAACAACCCAGTGCCGTTTCCATCCCGTATGCGCCGATTCGCTGCACATGCTCATTCCTCCCGGTTTCGTGCACTCACAATTGTTCTTACACCCGACCGTCGAGTCTACCGCAATCGACGGGACAACACGAGGGCGGATGAAGAATTCCGCGGATTTTTTCTGTCGGCAGGTCCTCGCCAGACAAGCGATGGCCCATTTGCAAGTCTCGACACCATCTGCAATTATGGACCGTGTGCGTTGTCTGATGTACTGTCGTCAGAAAGATTTTCGATAAAATCTGAACAAAGTGCTTGACTTCGCGTTTCTGGAGGTTAAACTTCTGATAAGTTGCTTGGTCACAGAACACAATGGACTACAAGTGAGGTGTTGTGGATGTCAATGGCGAGGTAGCGGAAATCGCCGGAGCAGCGTGAGGCGAGCCGGCAAGCGATGGGCTTCTCGGAGTGCGTGCCGGAGCATGCACGACGAAGCGTTGGAGCGGGAGATATGGGACACACTGACGGTCATGAGGCAGCCGTCGGCACGAACGAGACGGCAGAGGGTCGAGACATCATGGAGATCATTCGCACGCGGGCCCACCTGCTTGCCAGCGCCGAGAAGGATCTGTTGTTGATGTATCTGGAGCAAGGCAACCGCTTTCGGCAAATCGGCCGGCTGGTGGGGTTGAGCCGTACGAGCGTCGCGCGCAGGATCCGCAAAATCTCCCAGCGGCTTCTGGATGACACCTATTCACTGTGTCTGAGCAACCACGATGAGTTCACCGGGCGAGAGCTGACGATGATCAAGGACCATTTCATCCGCGGTCTGTCCATGAAGAGGATCAGTCGCAGCCGTAACGTCACTCTCTACCATGTTCGGATGGTGATCCACAAAGCACGGAGGTATGCGGCGTCGGCCAGGGCGTTGTGCCCGTAAATCGCAAATCATAAGGGGAGATAGGATGGCAGTTTACGAGATCTCGAAATCGTTTGCACGGCCGGGGGCGCTCACGGACAAGGGCGTGCAGCTCTGCCGCATGTTCGGCCTGACGGTCGACCGGCTGGCGGACAGGATGGTGACTCACCGGTGCCACCTGGAACTCAATCCGGGCGATATCCTCTATATCATGGGGCCGTCCGGCGCGGGCAAAAGCGTCCTCCTGCGCGAGTTGGAGGGCGCGGTCCCGCGCGGCGACTGCGTCAATCTCGCGGATATCCCCCTGCCGCAGGATCGGTCCGTGATCGACTGCTTCGATGGCGACGTCGTGGCGGCCCTGAGGCTGCTCGGCCCGGTGGGACTGAGCGAAGTCTTCTGTCTTCTGAATCGGCCGAGGGACCTGAGCGACGGCCAGAAGTACCGGTTCCGTCTGGCAAAGGCCATGGCCGCTCGCAAGCCGTTCATCTTCGCTGACGAGTTCTCCTCCGATCTGGACAGGGTCAGCGCCGCGGCCGTGGCGTTCAACGTCCACAGGTTCGCCAAGCGGACCGGCACGACGTGCATCCTCGCGTCCAGTCACGAGGACACTCTGATTGACCTGGCCCCGGATGTCCTGGTGATCAAGGATTTCTCGGGGTCGTGCGAAGTCATCTACCGGACACGGAGGTGAGGCATGAGGACCTGTTCCCTGCACCGCAGGCTCCAGATCGTCGCGGGCGATTGGGCCGATTATAAGCACCTCGCCTGTTACCACTATCGGGATGAGCAGCCGGCGGGCGTCAAGGCGATCTTCAGCGTAAAGCCCGGCAGAGGTCTGCACTTGCCCGGAGGCAAGGCGATGGGCGTCATTGTCTACACGATGCCCGTTCCGCGCATGGAGCAGCGCAACGCGGCCACCGGCGATCTCTTCAAAGGGTTCGACCGGCAGACCCAGTTAGCGTTGATCAATCGGAACATCCGCTGCGTCTCGCGAGTCATCATTGAGCCACGATTACGCGGCATCGGTCTGGCGACCCGGCTCGTGCGCGAAACCATGCCACTGATGAACGTCCCGATCATCGAGGCCCTCGGCGTCATGCCGCTCGTCAATCCGTTTCTCGAAAAGGCGGGGATGAAGGCCTTTGCGCCCCGGATTCGCTCCGAGCAGGTCGAGTTGATCGAGGCGTTCAGCGTAGTCGGGATCGAGGAAAACGATCTGATCGATGCTGAGGTCGTTCAGCACAAGCTGGATGCGTTGTGCCCGTCCGCCGCAAACTTTGTCGAGGTCCACGTGCACCAGTTCCTCAGAAGTCAGGGCCGTCGCCGGAGCATGCCACCCGGCATCGAGCGCACACGGTATATCTTGGGCAAGCTCGCCGAGCGCCCCGCTTATCACATATGGTTCCATCCCACTCTGGAGGTCAGCCTGCCATGAACGCGAAGATCGAGTGCATTGCCCTGAACAAGCTGCTGCCGCATCCGGACAATCCGAACCGCATGAGCCGGGGCAATCTTGCCAAACTCATGCGCAACATCGAGCGGACTGGCCGCTATGAGCCGCTGGTGGTCAGACCTCATCCGAGCAAAGCCGGCCTCTTCCAGATCATCAACGGTCATCACCGCCGCGAGGCCCTCGAAAAGCTCGGCCACAGGACCGCCGACGTTGTGGTCTGGCCCGTGAGCGACGAGGAAACGGTGGTCCTGCTGGGCACGCTCAACCGGCTCAACGGCCGCGACTCGCTCGAGAAGAAGCTGACGCTGTTACGAAAGCTCCGCGCACACATGCCCGTCCATGACATGTCCCGACTTCTGCCGCAGACACATGGCCAACTGGTGCGGCTCCTGGCCCGCAAGCCTCTCGTCCAACAGAGGCCGCAGACAGCCGACGCCGTGGCCATACCACTGGTCTTTTTCGTGGACGAGATGCAGCGGTCCGCTATCGAGAGCGCATTGTCCCGCGCCGTCGATTCGGCGAGCGCCAAGGGCAGGGCCAGGAAACGGGCTGGAGCCCTGATGCGAATCGCCGAATGTTTCCTGACCGGGGCGCAATGCCGACAGGACGGAGCGTCACATGAGCGAGCCGCTGAGCCGCAGAAGGTCGAGCATCGGGCGAAAATGAGGCAGATGTCTCAGCGCCCCGTGTGACACCGAATACTCTTTGACAACTTCACAGCGACTGCTTTTTGATTACCGATTTCCGATTTATGATTTGGCTGATGGAGCGGGCGCGGTTGCCGACGGCGGGCCTCAAATCGTAATTCGTAAGTCATAATCCATAGATGGCAATCCCTAGCGGGAGGCCAAGCGATCCGGCCTCAGTCGTTTCTCCATCAGCGAGCGGGAGATCCGCGTAGCCAAGCTTCGCGGGGCCAGACGCAGCAGCCCGTGGATGGTCAGCTTGTTGAGAAGGCATGGAACGATCATCGTCCGGCCCCGGAGCATCGCATCGTAGCCGGCCTGAGCTACCTCGCAGGCCGACGCCATGCGCGCGAAACCCCGCGCATCCAGCGTACCGGCCTGTCTTGCGAACTCCGTCTCGACAGGGCCGGGGCACAGGGCAGTCACGGTGACGCCGGCGCCGGCCAGCTCATTGGCAATGGCCTCGCTGAACGAAACGACGAATGCCTTGGTCGCATAATAGACAGCCTGCAGGGGACCGGGCAGGAAACCGGCCATCGAGGCGACGTTCAGGATTCGGCCGCTGCGCCGGGCAATCATGTCCGGCAGGAACAATCGCGTCAGCGCCGCCAGGGCCAGAATGTTGACTTTGATCATGGCTTCGTTTCTTGCCCAATCCTGCTGGTAGAACAGGCCGTAGTATCCGAAGCCGGCGTTGTTGATCAGGTAATCGATCCGCAGGCCCCGCGAACTGAGATCATCGTAGATGGCCTGGGGCGCATCAGGTTCGACCAAGTCCTTCACGATGACATGCACTCTGGAGCCGTGCCGGCTCTCCAGATCGGCCTTGAGTCGTTCAAGCTCCTTCTGCCGCCGTGCGGTGACGATAAGGTCACCGCCGCGGCTTGCATGAATCCGGGCCAACTCCGCCCCGATGCCGCTCGACGCCCCTGTGATCAACGCCAGTCTGCGCTCCATCGCCATGGCTGCCCTCTACTGCTGGAATATTGGGTGGATGACCCGCACGCCCCCAGTATTCCATTATTCCAGTGTTCCATTCCTCTCTCCCAGGATTCCATCTCCCCCATCTGACGGCTCAGAAACAGTAGTACAGGGTGAGAGACAGAACGGGGTAGAACTTGAAATCGTGCAAATCGTCTTCTATATCCTCTTCCTCCTGGGCTAGATGGGCCCGAAATGTGGGGTCCGAAGCGAGCAGGCCGGTGGCGGACAGATCCACCCCGGGCGAGCCGATGAAGGCCACGCCCAGGTCCATCGCCAGTCCCAATCGCCTGCTGCGTCCGACCGCGTTGCCCCAGCCGATGCCGACGTAGGGAGCTATCGGATTGAAATCCGATTGTCCCCTGAGGGTGCCCACCTCGGCCGGGGTGTATATTGTGCCGCCAATCTCCACGGGCTGGCTCGGTGTGGCACGCAGGTCGACATCGGACTGGTTGAAGAGGATGCCTCCGCTGAGCCGGAACGAGCCGCCGAAGGGATACCAGTCAAGCAAAAGGAGAGGATTGAGAAAATCCACATCGACGCTGTAATCGATATCCTCGAATTCGGTGTCGAAGTCCAGGCTGAACCACTGGACGCCGCCGCGAAGGTTCAACCCGGGCACGATATCCGTCGTCAAGTCGCCGCCCAGACCCAGCGTGCCACCCTTCACCCCGAGGGCCCAGTCGTCGAGCACTGCCCCCGCCCTACCCGATGACAGCAGAATGAGGGACATCACGGCCGATACGATCGAAATCCTGAATCTCATGGTTTGCCTCCTTTGCCACAACCATCTGATGTACGATTTCTGATTTACGCTTTACGAATTAGAATCGGCTCTTCGGCGCGGCGGGAGCCAGAATCGTAATTCGTAATTCATAAATCATAAATGGCAAGTCGTCAATTCTTATCGATCTTGACTGGCCGCTTTCATCTCCTGGAGCTCTTCGACGCGGATGGAGGCGGGGCCCCGGATCGGGAAATGCATGACATAGACTTTGGAATCGCCGATATCCTCCTGCCAGCCGAAATCATAGTCACGGCTGCCGCGGAATATGATGTACGTGACCTTGCCGATGAAACACACGACCGGGGGCTTATACGTCGCAATGGTCTTCAGGGCCCTTTGCACGCCCGGCCTTTCCTCACCCTTCTTCAGTTCAGTCACCTGGGGCGTCGGGCGGTCCACCAGGTTGATGAACCCCAGCCGGTACCGGGGGAGGAATCGACGGTCGTACATCTCCTTCAGGCTGTCGTCTTTCCTCAGGTCGTCTTCGTTCTCGTGCAGCAGCCCCGCCCGATTGAGGAGGTACCAGAACATCTTATTGTTGGAGAACGGGACGCCCCGGCGATAGGAGCCCGGATGCGGATTGATGCCCACGAAAAGGATGCTCATCTTCCTGCCGAACTTGTACTCGATCATACGGCGTCCCGGCGCGGTCCTCTCGCGAGGAAATGGAAGATGGGAATGCTGGAACGTTGGCGGGAGCACCCCCACCATTCCATAATCCCATCCCTGCGAGGTTTTTATGTGGCCGCCAGCAGGAGACCCTTGAGGTCCTCGCTCTGGAAGGTCTGGTGCGATGCGATCAGTTCGCGGGCGGCATCGATCTGGCCCCAGACGTTCCACAACAGCACGCCCCGCACGCGGCCCTCGTGCAGATAGTAGATAACACCTTTTTGGTACGGCTCCTCCCAGTCTGCCACGGTCTCCAGACGGGAATCCAGATCGCCCACCGCCTCATAGCCAAGTTCGAATAGATCGGAGTAGAAGTATGGGAGATGATGGTACGGCTCCTCCTCGCCGGCCATATTCCTGCCCGCCTGTCGGCCCATCGTATTGGCGTTGTCTTCATGTTCGACCCGCAGACGCCTCTCCAGGGCCGGATTGTAGAACGCGGCCACGTCGCCGGCTGCATAGACATCCGGATGGCTCGTCCGCAGAAGCTCATCGACCACGATGCCATTGTCCAGGTTCAGGCCGGCCTGAGCCGCCAGGTCAACATCCGGCTCGATGCCCAGCCCCGCCACGATGCCATCGACAACGATCTCCTGACTCGACGTGCGGAGGATGAACTGCTCGCCCCGCCTTTCAAAGTTGGCGACGGACTCACCTACCAGCACCTCGACATCTTTGGCGCGGTAGGTATCATCCAGGAATTCAGACAAATCGAAGGGAAACATGCGGCTGCAGATGCCGGCGCCGGGGAAGATCATCGTCACTTCCCGCTCGTTCATTGCCAGGGCGGCCGCAATTTCCGAGCCGATGAATCCGCCGCCGATCACGGCAAACCGCCGCCGTTGCTCGGCCGTGGCGTAGAGCCGCCGAAAATCCTCCAGTGTGCGATAGTAGATGATGAGCGCCCCGCCGAAAGGCAGGCGACGAGGCTGGCCTCCAGTGGCCAGAAGCAGCTTATCGAAGGTGTACATGCTGCCCTTGTTATCCGCAATTTGCTTGTGCTGCACATCAAGGTTCTGTGCCCGGCAGCCCAGATGCATTTCGACGTTGCGGTCTTCCGTGTGGCGCCAGACGCTCTCCAGCGGTTTGCCCTTCCAGAGCCCCTTCGTCAGCGGCGGCCGATTGTACGGCGGGTCGTGCTCCGCGCCGATCAGTCCGATCGTGCCGTTGGGGTCCACCTCGCGGATGCCCTGTGCGGCCGCATCAGCGGTCATTCCGCCGCCAATAATCAGATAGTTGTAGTGCGTCATAGTGCCCCCTTCACGTTCCCGCATGATCCTGCGGCAATTTTCCACCTGTTTCGTCAGTCGGCTGCGTCTTCGGATACGCTCGGCCCCGTCCGGCGTTCTCACATTCTCTACGCAAGCCGCAGTTCTGTGGAATTCGCGAAGGGTACGAGCTAACCAAGCCCGGAGGCGGAAAGGCTGGTCCTTACCTTCTTACCCTCTCACTTTCCTACCTTCTTCATTTTCACGGTGCGGGGAGCCTGTCTTCGGAGGGGGATATGGCGGCGATGTAGGTGAGGATCTTCTTGGCGGCGGCAAAGGCCTCGGCGGCGGAACAATCCTCGGCACCCATCTCCTTGAGAAAACTCTGGGCCGCCTGGTAGGCCGTCTGCTCCTCCTGGCCGGGGCCGAACAGGTAGTACAGGGCGCCGGCCCCGACGTAGACCGCCTTGGCGATCTCCGTCTTGGCCTGCTCGCCCTGGTCGCTCTCGATGAGCTGCCTGGCCGATTCCATCTTCGCCAGTGCGAAGTTCCATATTTCAGCCGCTTTGGGGTTCATATCACTGCGAGTTCATTCACCGCCGCTGCACGATCGCGTATGACGCCGCATGCGTCTCTTATCGAGTGTAACACTCACCTACCGATGTTCAAAGACTGTTTCGGCGTCGTTGCCGCAATTCTCAGCCAACCATTCAATGTAAGGGTAGAACCATGTCTGAATCGAGAAAGCTGAACAAACGACAACTTGCAGTTCTTGAGGATCTTTTCACGGGCGAATTGGACGAGCAGGGCGTGCTGGACAAACACGCCGTGCCCCGCTCCCTGTATGAGAGATGGTTCGCCGATGAGCGATTCAGCGACCAGCTCGAGCGGCGAATTGCCCGCGCGTATCGTCAGAGTCGCATGATCCTCGCCCGCAACGCTCCGACGGCCGCCGTCAGGCTAGTGGAGCTGACCGATTGTGACAAAGAGGAAACCGCCCGCAAAGCGTGCCTCGACATCATCTCCCTCCAATGGCCCGCCGGCTACAACGCGCCGTCGGGCGCACCACCCTTATCGCAAGCCCCCGCACCGGCGCCCGACCTATCCCCCGAGGCCGCCAGCCGCCTCCTGGCCGCCCTGGCCGAGCAAGCATGATAGAGAGGTCGTACATCAGGAGAAGGAAACTCAGAGGTCGGTCTCCATAAACAACCTGTGCGCAGCGACCCTTGTGAAGCTCGCTGCGCACAGGCGCTAAGTCGATCGCATCCGATCCCGGTTTGTGAGAATCTCAGCCTTTTGCCCGGCTGAGGTAGCTGCCGTCTTCGGTATTGACGCGGACAACCTCTCCGATCTCGATGAACGGCGGTACGCGAGTCCGCAGGCCGGTTTCGAGCGTGGCGTCCTTCATCTGGTTCGTGGCCGTCGCGCCCTTCATTACGGGGGTGGTGTCCGTCACTTTCAGCTCCACAACCTTGGGCAATTCAATCGAGACGATATCGTTGCCATGCATCAGGGCTGTGACCGGCGTGTTCGGCTTGAAGTACTTCACCGTATCGCCGAGCAGTTCATCCGAGACGGTGATCTGATCGTAGCTCGCGGTATCCATGAACACGTGTGAGCTTTTGTCCGAGTAGAGGTACTCCATGTCCCTCTTATCCAAAAACGCCTGCTCCACTTCCTCCGTGGAGCGCAGACGCTTCTCCATAATGACGCCGTCGGAGAGCCGCCGCAGCTTTGCCTGCACGAACGCCCGGAGGTTCCCGGGGGTCACGTGGGTCGCCTGCGTGCAGATGCACAGTTGACCATCGACCATGAAGGCCATACCTGGCCGCATATCACTTGCTTTCACGCTAATCACCTCTGATCAAACCGGACTCTGGATTTACCGGCGAGGCGGAACCACACACCGGTCCTCGCCATGCACAACCGCAGTCGCCATCCACTGCGGCACAAAAGACATTGCGTCTGCAATCCCGACGCGACGGTGAAGAAACAGCCGTATAGATATACATGCCTGCGAAATTCTTGTCAAGCAGCAGTTTATTGTGCCGCAAATCTCGTCCGCCACCGGTACAGACGCAAGACCCTGCGTCTCTACTCTCCGCCCACGATTTGCAGCACACGGCTGAAGGATTCCGGAATAGGGGCCTCGAACGTGCGTTTCTGGCCGGAGGGCAAGTGGATCGTCAGCCGCAGGGCGTGCAGCATGAGGCGGGGGCAGGACCTCTGAACGGCCTTATCGCCATAGAGGGGATCGCCCACGACGGGGTGGCCGATACTGTAGAGGTGTACGCGGATCTGATGCCGCCGGCCGGTCCGAGGGCGGGCCTCCACCAGGGTGAAGGCGTGCAGCCGTTGAAGGACGCGGAACTCGGTCAGGCTGTCCTTGCCGCCCTGGAGATCGACGCCCACCCGGCCGGAGCCGAACTGCCGCAGGGGCTTGTCGATCTCGCCCCGGTCATCGCCGATGACGGCGTGAACCAGGGCCAGATACACCTTCTCGACGGACCGGGTTTCAAACTGCCGGCTGAGCAGCCGGTGCGTTGCGGCGTTGCGGGCAAAAATGATCACGCCGCTGGTCTCTTTGTCGAGGCGATGGACGATGTAGAGCCTCTCCGCCCGGGCGGCGCAGAGCATCTCAAAGAGCGACGGGTCCTGCCGGCGCCGGTCCGGGATCGCAGCCACCCCTTCCGGCTTATCGACAGCCAGAACATTCTCGTCTTCGTACAATACGTCAATCATAGAAAGGCTGACTACCCTTTCGGAATGGAATGATGGAACATTGGAATACTGGAATGCTGGGGGCGCCCCCTGTCCATCATTCCACTATTCCACCATTCCAGTATTCCACGAAATGGCAAATTGTAAATAGTCCACCATGAGGATACGCTGTAGCCACGTATGAGTGTGAACCGTTTCTTCATTGCGGCATCGAGCATCGAGGGCGACCGGGTTTGGCTGAGCCCGGAGCAGTCGCACCAGGTCTGCCACGTGCTGCGGCTGAAGCCGGGCGATACGATCGTCGTGCTCGACGACAGCGGGACCGAATACGATGTGACGCTGACGACAGTCAGCCGGACAGAGACCGTTGGGCAGGTGACGAGCAAGCGCCGCGCACCCGGCGAGCCGGCGGCGGAAGTCACCCTGTTCCAGAGCCTGCTGGTCCGAGAAAAGTTGGAGTGGGTGCTGCAAAAGGGCACGGAAGTGGGTGTCACGCAGTTCGTGCTTGTTCTGACGGAGCGCAGTCTGGTCCGGACGAAGACCATCGAGCAAAACAAGCTGGATCGCTGGCGGCGGATTCTGACGGAGGCGGCGGAACAGTCCCATCGCGGCCGCATCCCACAACTTGAGCCGATCCTGCCATTCGATCAAGCCCTCCTCCGTCTGAGAGACTTCGATCGGTATTTGATCGCCGCACCATCCGAGGGAGCGATGACACTCCGGGACATTCTGCGAGGTATCACACGCTCCCCTGCCTCAGTGGCTGTCATGATCGGTCCCGAAGGCGGCTTCACGGAAGAGGAGGTGGCCCGGGCCCGTGACAAGGGTGCCGTACCGATCAGCCTGGGCCCGCGCATCCTGCGAACGGAGACCGCCGCGATAGTCGCCTGTGCCCTCGTCCTGTACGAGCTTGGCGAGATGGGAGCGTGAGATGGCGCAGGCTGGCACGTTGTACTTTGTGGCGACGCCGATCGGGAACCTCGGCGACATCACGCTGCGGGCACTGGAAACGCTGCGCCAAGTTGACTACGTCGTGAGCGAGGATACGCGCAGGACCGGCCTGCTGCTGAAGCACTTCGAGATTAGCAAGCCGCAAATCGCCTACTACGAGCACAAAGAGCGCCTCGTGGCACCGAGGATCATTCAGTTGCTCGAAGAAGGCAAGTCCGTCGCCGTCGTCACCAGCGCGGGCACGCCCGGCATCTCCGACCCCGGCTTCGTGCTGCTGCGGCAAGCCATCGAGGCCGGCATCGAGGTCACGACCATCCCCGGCCCGACGGCCTTCGTGACAGCCCTGGTGCTCTCCGGCCTGCCGGTGCACAGTTTCACCTTCCGCGGCTTTCCGCCGCACAAGAGCGGCCAACGACGCCATTTCCTCGAAGC
>Ga0315277_10009078_pt1 | contig 12738 bp, 11 predicted proteins | sample YL17G05_15_MG_FD_203695 | JGI IMG/M metagenome (GOLD analysis project Ga0315277, IMG submission 203695) | Sediment microbial communities from Yellowstone Lake, YNP, Wyoming, USA - YL17G05_15 | ecosystem: Environmental > Aquatic > Freshwater > Lake > Sediment | place: USA: Wyoming | collected... | reverse complement strand
TCTCGGTGGAGAAGTCGGAGAAGCTTTCCGGCATTCTGAAACGCATGGGCGTGCGCCACGAAGTGCTGAACGCCAAGAATCACGAGCGCGAGGCCAACATCGTCGCGCAGGCCGGCCGCAAGGGCGCGGTCACGGTCTCGACCAACATGGCCGGCCGCGGCACCGACATCCTGCTGGGCGGCAACCCGGAGTTCATGGCCAAGGACGCCTGCCTGCACGAACGCATCGCCGAAACGCTGCCGCCGGGCCAGGAAATCTACGTCGCCGACCAGCACTATTTCTACTTCCAGCACTCGGGCGCTTTTTACCGGGCGCCGCGCGAGCGGTGGAACGAGATCTACGCGCGCTTCAAGGCCCAGACCGATCTTGAGCACGACGACGTGGCCTCCGTCGGCGGCCTGCACATCGTGGGCACCGAGCGGCACGAGTCGCGCCGCATCGACAACCAGTTGCGGGGCCGCGCCGGACGCCAGGGCGACCCCGGCAGCTCGCGCTTCTTCCTCTCGTTGCAGGACGATCTGCTGCGCATCTTCGGCGGCGATCGGATCCAGAACCTGATGCTCCGGCTGGGCATGGAAGAAGACGTGCCGATCGAGTCCCGGCTGATCACCAAGCGCATCGCCGCGGCGCAAAAGGCGGTCGAGGCGCAGAACTTCGCCGCCCGCAAACACCTGCTCGAGTACGACGACGTGATGAACAAGCAGCGGCAGGCGGTCTATGGCATGCGCCGCAAGCTGCTCGAAGGGCAGGACCAGCGGGAGCGGGTTCTGGAGATGATCGATGGCATTGTCGCCACCTTCGTCGACGCGCGCTGCCCGGAACGGGCCCACCCGGACACCTGGGACCTGGCCGCGATGCAAACGGACGTGCTGACGCAGTTCGGCGTCAAGATCCATCCGCAGGAGCTGGCCGGCATGAACCGCGTCGAGATGGAGGACGCTGTTCGCGAGACGTTGCGCAAACGCTACGAGGAAAAAGAAGCCCTGGTCGGCGTCGAGGTGCTGCGCGAGACCGAGCGCATCATCATGCTCAACGTCATCGACAACCAGTGGAAAGACAACCTGCTGTCGATGGACCACCTCAAGGAAGGCATCGGACTCCAAGGCTACGGCCAGAAGGACCCGCTGGTCGAGTACAAGAAGGAGTCCTTCAAGATCTTCCAGGACATGATGGACCGCATCGAGGACGAGACCATCCGCTACATCTTCTATCTCCAGGTGGGCGAGGAGGCGGGGCTGGGCGGGCAGCCGATTCTGCCCTTCTCCGGCGACGACGAGGAAGAAGAGGAAGAGCCCGAAGTGGTGGCCGCAGTGAGCGCCGACCAGCGGCGCGCGGCGCAGTCCTCGATTGAAGACCTCACGCGCAGCATCGAGCGCAAGAAGGATAGAGAGCTGGCCGCGATGCAGTTTGTGGGCGGGGACGCCTCGACTTCGCAACAGCCGATCATCAAGGGCAAGAAGATCGGCCGCAACGATCCGTGCCCGTGCGGCAGCGGAAAGAAATACAAGAAGTGCTGCGGAGCGTGAGATGAGACCCGAATTACGATCCCGCGGAATCCTGTCGCGGCGCGACGGTTTCGCGTGTTGGCCGCGGTTGTGCCGCGCTGTGCTGGGAGTTCCGGGCTGTCTGTTGCTGGCTCTCGCGCCCGCCTCGGCCGCCATCTGGCCGGATCAGATTCCGCCGTTCTTCCGGACCTCGGCCTCCCCGGTGACGGTTGCCGCCGACCGCGCGGTCTGGGACGAGTACGGATTCGACCAGGCCGAACGGGCGGTCTATGAGGCGGGTGGGAAGCGCTACGCAACCACCGCCTGGCGTTTCCGCGACGCCACGGGCGCGATGGCCGCCTACCAGTGGTTGCGGCCGCCGGATGCCCAGCCGGTCGAGGTCGTCAGCATGGGGGTCGCCGCCAAGGGCGGATTGTGGATGGCTTACGGCAACTACGTGCTGGCGTGGGAAGACCGCATGCCCACCGAGCCGGAGCTGCGCTTCGTTTTCGATCGTCTGCCGCGCCTGGACCAGTCTCCGCGGCCGGCCTGGATCGACGTCTTCCCCTCGCGGGGCCGCGTGGCGAACTCGGAACGATACATCCTGGGACCGGCGTCGCTGGAGAAGTTCGAACCGCGGGTGGCGCCCTCGCTGGCTGCCTTCCACTTCGGAACCGAGGCGCAAGTGGGCCGGTTCGCCATTGACGGCAAGGACTTCGCCCTGTTGCTGCTCAACTACCCCACGCCGAAAATTGCGCGGGATCGGCAGGCCGAATTCGAGAAGACCCCCGGCGCCCTGGTCAAGCGGGCCGGACCGATGGTCGCGGTGGTCATGCCCCCGGCCGACGCCAACGCCGCCGAAATCGTACTGGCCAATGTTCGCTATCAAGCCTCGGTGACCTGGAGCGATACGAGCGTGGACAAGTCCGACCTGCAGAAGTTCGGTGAGTTTATCTTGAATGTTTTCATATTCATAGGGATGCTCATCGTGTTCTCCGCGCTCTCCGGAGTGGCGGTTGTGGGCATCCGGCGCCTGTTCAGCCGCTCCCGGGGCGGCGGAGATGCCGGGGACTCGATGATCCTTCTCGACCTTCGGGACAAATAAAGCTTTTTGGCTTACCGCCTTAGACTGAAATCCACAGGCTCGCGAGGCTCGTTTTCGGTTTTTTGCTCCGATTCGCCGATTCGCGGCCGGTGCCCGGAACTGGCTGTTTTTCTTTCGCTTAGAGACGAATTCTGACGCGGAGCTTTTTTTCTTGACTTCACCCGCCCAAGACCATAAGATCCAATCACGAACAGATTTTGGCGGTCGCGAAGCCGTCGAAGCTGATTCTCCCTTACAACATCGCCCTGGTAGAACAGGGTTGCCGAAAATGCCCACCGGAAGGTGGGCGTTTTCGTTTTGGAGGGTGGGCTTTAGCCCGCGCGGGGCTTCAGCCCCGCTGCGCCACCGACAACCATCGCATTGATGTGTTACAAGTAGTACTGGATGGATACGACAATCCGGAACCTCGACGAAGACGCCTATCGCGCCCTCCGTGCACGCGCCGTGATGGAACGTAAGACCGTTGGCGCCCTGGTTACCGAGGCAATCCGCGGTTATCTGGCGCGGCCGGCCGTCCGCCGGAACGTCTCCACCCTGCGCCTTTTGCACCCGCGACCCTTTCCGCCGGGTAACGAACGGCTCAGCATGGAGATCGACGACATCCTCTACCGGAACCCGCGGTGATCGTACTCGACTCCAGTTTCCTGATCGCCTTTTACAATGAGAGCGGCGCGCACCACCAAACTGCCAGCGCCCTCATTGAGCGCTTTCTCGACGCCGAGTGGGGCAAAGGACTGCTCCTCGAGTATGTTTTCCTCGAAGTCGTGACGGTGCTCATGCTGAGGCTCGATCTTTCCGCCGCCACCCATGCTGGCCGCATTTTGCTGGATGCCGAAGAACTCGAGTTTGTGCCCTGTTCGGATCTTTTCCAGGAAACGCTGGACTGCTTTTCCAGACAGACTGGAACCCGCCTCAGCTTCGTGGACGCCGCCCTGGCCCACGCGGCGCGAACCCGCGCGGACGGCCAGATCCTGACCTTGGACCGAGAATTCCGTAAACTCCCCGCCCTGCGCATCCATCCAATAGCGCCCTGATCGAATCCGGTCCCACGGGAGGGCGGGCTTTCAGCCTGCGCGAGGGGGGCACCCGGCCGCGGCCCGGCCGGGCGCCCCGCTGCCCCACCGCCATGGTCCGGTTAAGTCCATGGTAAATTGGGATTTCTATGACTGAGCGTAAGTTGCAGGTGATCCCGCTCGGGGGCCTTGGCGAGTTCGGCATGAACTGCATGGCCCTGCGCTACGGCGACGACATCCTGGTCGTCGACGCCGGCATGATGTTCCCCGACGCCGAGTTGCTGGGCGTCGACATCGTCACGCCGGACTTCACGTATCTGGAGGAGAACCGGGAGCACGTCCGCGCGCTCATCCTCACCCACGGCCACGAGGACCACATCGGGGCCACGCCGTTTCTTCTGGCCCAACTGGATCTGCCGATCTACGCGACGGCGTTCACCCTGGCGCTGGTGGAACGGCGCCTGGATGAGCACGAGATGCTGGCCCAGGCGAAGCTGAACGTGGTGAAGCCGGGGGACCGGATCGAGATTGGCCCTTTCCAGGTCGAGTTCATCCACGTCACGCATTCGATCGTGAGTGCGGTCGCGCTGGCAATCACGACGCCGCTGGGCGTCATCATCCACACCGGCGATTTCAAGGTCGACGCCACGCCCACCGACAACGAGGTGTTCGACCTGCACACTCTGGCCGCTTACGGCAAGCGCGGCGTTCTGCTGCTGCTGTCGGATTCGACCAACGTCGACCGCGCCGGCTACACGGAAAGCGAGCGGGCGGTGCGCCCGCGTCTGGAGGATATTTTCTCCCGCTCCGACCGCCGCCTGGTGATCGCCTGCTTCAGCTCCTCGATCCATCGGTTGCAGCAGATCCTGGAACTGTCGGCCGAGTATGGCCGCAAGGTGGCGCTGGTGGGCCGCAGCATGGTGAGCGTGACCGAGATCGCGCACTCGCTCGGCCTGCTGCACATACCCGACGGCATTCTGCTGCGCCCGCAGGAGATCATGTCGGCGCAGGCGAGCAAGGTGACGGTGCTGATCTCGGGCACCCAGGGCGAGCCGATGTCGGCGCTGTCGCGGGTGGCGGTGGACAATCACAAGAACTTTTCCATCGAGCCGGGCGACACGGTGGTGCTGAGCTCGCGCATCATTCCGGGCAACGAGAAGCCCATCTTCCGGATGGTCAACCACCTGGCCCGCCGCGGGGCGGATGTGATCTACGGTACGATGAACCCGCCGGTGCACGTGAGCGGGCACGGCTCGGCCGAAGATCTCAAGCTGATGCTCAACCTGGTCCGGCCGCGCTACTTCGCGCCGATCCACGGCGAGTACCGGCAGTTGGCCCAGCACGCCACGCTGGCGCAGCACTTGCGGACGCAGGGCCTGGAGGACACGTTTATCCTGGAAACCGGCGAGACGCTGGAACTGGACTCGAGGGGCGCGCGCAAGGGCGGGCGGGTCACGGTGGGCCGCGTGTGCATCGACTCGGGCACCATCGACGAGGTGGTCGAAGACATGGTGATCCGCGACCGCCGCCACCTTTCCGAAGACGGTTTCGTGCTGCCCATCATCGCCATCAACAAGAACACCGGCCGCTCGGAGGGGCTGCCCGAAATCGTCAGCCGCGGATTCGTCTCCTCCGAGGATGGTTCGGACCTGCTCCAATCGGCGCGGCAAGTGGTGGCGCGCACACTCGAACAGTCCACCGCCGAAGAGCGCGGCGACTGGGGCGTGATGCAGGAAAAGATCCGCGCGGACCTGAAGCGGTTCCTCATCAAGGAGACCTCGCGCCGCCCGCTGATTATGCCGGTGATTCTGGAGGTCTGAAGCCGTCCGGGCGCCTGCCGAGCCGCCGCGCGCCGCGTGCCGACCATGCCGGCGATTGTGGAGGTCTGAAGCCGTCCGGGGGCGTCCCGAGCCGTTGCGCGCCGCGTGATAAACTGAGAGAAGTCCTCTATGTCGAAGGAAAAGAAGCCGAGACAGCCGATGCCGCCGCTCAAGCAATGGCTGCACGTGGTGGCCCTGGGCTGGCTGATTCCCGGCGGCGGCCACCTGTTCCTGGGACGCCGCGGCCGCGGAGCCCTGCTGGCGCTGTCGGTGGTGGTGATGTTCGTTTGCGGCCTGATGATGCGCGGCGCGCTGTTCCAACCCCAGACCGGCGACCTGCTGACCACCATCATCTACTGCGGCGGTTTCCTGGGTAACCTGGCCTCGGGCATCCTTTACCTGCTCAGCGTCTGGCTGGGCTACGCGCAACCGGACGTTGCCGGCCACGTGCACGACTACGGCACCAAGTTCCTGGTGGCGGCGGGACTGCTGAACGTGCTCGCGATGGTGGATGCGTTTGAAATCGCGGTGGGAAGGAAGGACTGATGCCGAAGATGAATCTCTCCCACTTCGAGGCCTCGTTCCTGTTCGCGCTGTTTACCTCGATCGTGCTCGGCATCGTGACCAAGAAGACCGACCGCGAGCGGATGATCTACGGCGCGCAGTGCTTCGGCTACTTCCTGCTGGCGCTGTTCGGCCTGGGCTGGCTCATGAAGCTGGGCCACGGATAAGCCGGAATCAGCCGCGAATGAACGCAAATGAACGCGAATAGGATGGATTTCATTCGCCTGCGGTCGGGTATATTCGCGGCTCTCAGCCGGACTTGACCTTAGCCCGCTGAGTGGGCTAACATCAAAGCATGCCCACCGTCGTGAACATGCACGATGCCAAGAGCAGCCTTTCGAAGCTGGTGACGCGGGCAGCCGCGGGCGAGGACATTCTCATCGCGCGGGACGGCAAGCCGGCCGCGCTTTTGACCCGCATTCCAGCGCGCAAACGTTCCAGCCCGATAGGGGTTTTCAAGGGAAAGCTCCACATCGCGGACGATTTCGACGCGCCGCTCGATGAATTCAAGGACTACATGTGAGCTCGGGGTTTCTGCTGGATACGCACGCCCTGTTGTGGGTGCTGGAGGGAGACCCGAGGCTGTCGCGCAAGGCAAGAGAGATCGTCCGGGGCGAGAGTTCGCGCCTGAGCGTAAGCGTCGTGTCGGTATGGGAAATCGTGCTCAAGGACCAGGCGGGAAAGCTTCGCATCGGTTTCGTTCTTGAGGACTTGCTCGATTACGTCCTCGATTCCGGCAACTGGAGCATCCTGCCGGTCTTGGGCGCTCACGTAGCCGCGCTGAGCAAGCTGCCGATCCTCCACAAGGATCCTTTCGACCGGCTTCTGATTGCCCAGGCGCAGGTGGAGCGGCTGGCAATTCTGACGGCCGACGGCGAGATCCGAAAGTACCCCGTTGCGACGATCTGGTGAGGATCACTTGCACTCGCCGGCGCAGACGCGCTCGCCGATTTTCCGGTAGGCGCCGGAAGGTTTTGAGCCGTCGGGCGCGGGCCGCCGCACACTGACGCTTTCAACCACCGTTCCGTCCGCGCCGGGGCGCCGCTCGACCAGTTGCTGCTCGATCAGTCGCGGCGCTTCCGCCACGGGGCGTCCAGGGACCCAGACGCGGTACACCTCGAGTTCGGTTCGTTCGGAGCCGTCGGCGTTTTTCACCGAGTGGCTCACGGTTTGCGAGGTGAGCTCGAGCCGTCCGGCGGGCCCGGGTTCGTATTGCGCCTGGTTCTCGGTGGCGCGGCCGTCTTGCTCGGTTTTTTCCGTCACCTGCCGCAGGGCCTCGCTGAAGCGTCCGCCGGCGTCGCGCCGCCAAGTGACGGTCTCCTGTCGCACGCCCTGGCCGGTCTTGCGTTCGGTGGCCGAGCGTTTCTCGACGGTCTCAAACGCGCCGTTGAGCGCCGGCCTTTCAATGCTCAGGTCCGAGCTTACGAAGTCCCCGGCCGGCCGGGTCTCGCCCCGCGCCCGTTCGGCGAGCTGAAGACGGCCGTTGACGTCCGCCCGCCAGGTGAGCGTCTCGGTGGCGGTTGTGCCATCCGGGTTCTTGCGCTCCTCGATGCGAATCTTGTCGGTTTGGCCGGGGTTGCCGTTCGGGTCGTAGCGGCGGATGAGACGTTCGACCACGCGCTTGGATTCGTCCTGTTCGATTACGCGCTCCTCGACCCGCTCCAGCGGCGTCACGCGGCCGTTGATCGAACGCGCGCTTTCCACTTTGAAGGAGCCGCCGTCGAGCTTGCCCGAGACGGCCCGCGGCCCTTCGATTGGCCGCCCGTTGATATCGTAGGTGTAGCTGGCCTGCGCCCAGGCGAGCGCGCAGCACGTCATCATCAGGCACAATGCCCTCATGCTCCCAGAGTAAGGTTTTTCCGGTGGGGCTTCAATCGGGGAAAAACCGTAGACGGCGTATTTCTTTCCGGCGGTCCCGGCCGGCAGTTTCTTAACCGCCGCCGCCCTTTGTCCGGGGGCTTGGACGTTGCGCGGTCCGTCAATTCCGGTCGGGTTGGACCTCGACATAGTCGATGGCCGCGGTTTCGCCGCCGTCGGGAAGGCCTTCGATGCGGATTTCGTCTCCCGGGCGCAGAGCGATTCCGGAGACCGTGCGCCGGGCCGAAGAGGATCCGTCGACCCTTCGCGTGGGCACATGATCGGTGGCCGCCCACTCGTCGACAAGCTGGTTGGCGACCCACAGCCGAAAGCGGGATGCGCCATTGTTCTGGTCGAAATACCGGACCTGGAGGGCATACCAGCCGGGCGCGCCGTCGTAAGAGAAGCTGGCCACGCAACGCGCCGCGGCGCACTCGATGGCTTTTCCGCCGGAAGCGGCTTCCCACGGTTTGACGTCGCTCACGGAGTAGCCCTCGAGTTTCATCGCCTCGCCCTCGACGCGGCCCGGGTAGCGGCCCACGCGCCCCTTCGCATCCGGAATGCCGGAGGCGCGGTGAAACCAGCGCGCAACGGCATCGCGCCATACCTGCGCCTGGCCGCCCTGGTATTCGAGCTGGGCCAGCACCTCCCCATAACGACGGTCGTCCACGCGGCCCTTCAGCGATTTCCACTGGCGCGCGTACCCGTCAACCGCTTCCGCGCCCTCGTAGTGCGAATCGTATATGTACTGGATCACCGTCTTGCCGGAGTGCAGCAGGTGGGTGTAGGGCACGTGGTGCAGGAACACGACCAGATCGTCGGGACAGGTCTTGAGCGACTCGTATATCGCGGCCACCGGCGGGCGGTACTGGCCGATGAAGCCGGTTCCGGTGGCCACGGTGCGGTCCATCCCGACGCCCCGTTCGTCGGCCCGGTGCCACTGGCCCCAGCCGTTGCGCTCGGAAGCTTCCACCGCGACGCCATAGTGATTGCCGACGATGTCGGTGAGGGTCTGCAAACCGAGCGGTCCGGTGTAGTTCTCGAAGATCCGCCAGGAGCCGAGTTGCATCGCGGAAATCGTCGCGACGACTTCGGGGTCGTCTCCGAAGGTGAGGCGGGTCCATTCTTCCGCGATTTGCCGGGCGCTCAGATTGGGGTCCCAGGCCAGCCGCCCGAAGCCGTAAAGGTTGGCCTGGGAAAGGTGGTTTCCGAGCCAGTTTTCGTCCAGCCCCACATTGGCGACGCCCACAAAGCCTCCGGAAGGCCTGCGAAACGTCTTGCCCGACACGAGCGCTTTCACGGGCGTGCCCGCGCCGCGGGCGTGCATGTCGAAATCCAGCGTCTCCTTCCACATGGGAACCAGGAACACCAGGTGGCGGGCCTGGCCGAAGTACTCCTGGGTGATCTGCAACTCGACCGCCTGGTTGGTTTTTTCGAGCGTGCCGAAGAGCGGGGACGCCGGCTCGCGGGCCTGAAAATCGATAGGACCGTTTTTGATCTGGAGCACGACATTGTCGTCGAAGCGGCCGTCGAGGGCGCGGAAGTTGTCATCGGCCGCGCGCGCGCGATCGTTCTTCGGATTGCGCCAGTCCATGCGGTGGTCGTAGACGAAACCGCGGTAGAAGAAGAGGCCGCCGTGCGGGGCGAGCGCGCGCGCCACGGCGTTGGCGGCATCCGCGTGCGTCCGGCCGTAGGCCGACGGGCCCACGCGGCCTTCCGAGTCCGCCTTGAGCACGAACCCGGCGAGGTCGGGAATCGCGCGGTAGAGTTCGTCCGCTTTCGATTTCCACCACGCGGTCACGCGGGGGTCGAGCGGATCGAACGAATCAAGCCCGCCCACGATCTTCGGACTTCCGAAATCCACCGACAACGCGACCCGGACGCCCCACGGGCGGAGAGCGCCGGCGATGCGCACCACCTGGGGGAGGAAATCGGATGCCAGAACGCGCGGGTTGGCGTTGACGTTGTTGATGGCGCAGGCGCCGATGCCGAGCGAGGCCAACATGCGGCCGTAGTCGCTCACGCGGGTGAGGTCCTCGCGGACATTGCCGTTGTCCCAGAAGATGGAGCGGCCGCCATAGCCGCGCTCGATCGAGCCATCCAGATTGTCCCACTGATTGACCCAGCGGACCGGGGCGTAGGGCGTCTGCCGGTCGTCGAGATCGCCGACGGATTCGCCCAAGCCGATCTTTCGCAGCAGCGCGAAAGCGCCGTACAGCACGCCGCGGTCATTCTCCGCGGCGATAACCAGGTAGCGCGCCCCGTCCACCCGGAGCGTCTTCAGCCAATAGCCGTCCGCTTCGAGATTTGCCGCGAGAGGCAAATGCGGCGCCGCTTTCCGGATCTCGGCCAGCGTGCCCAGCACGATGCCGCCCTCCCGGGGGACGCGGGACTCGACCCGCAGAGTCCTGCCGATCATGCCGCGGATTCCCCGGATTAACTCCCGGCGCGCGCTTTCGACCACGGGCGAATCGCTCAGCGCCGTGAGGGTGGCAGGCAGGGCCTCGCGGACCTGGCGCATTGCGCCGTCGTCCACTGCGGCGTATCGCAACCATGCGTCGTTGCCCGTTTCCGCGTGGAGGCCAGCGGCCGCCAGCAATCCCAACAGTGCGCGAATCCTCGGTAGCATTGGACCTTCCTTCACGAGAATACACCGCCCTTGCCGCTTGCCGGCGCGGTTCCAGTGGAATTCTCGCCTGTCAGGCACGGAAACTGCCAGCGGCAGCCGCCGGCAGGCACGGGCTGGCGGGGGCCGGAGACTCTAAACCCGGAGAGAGGCCAGAGCTTCATGCAGCGCGAGGATGTTCTCCTTCGGCATCCCAGGGCTCACTCCGCCCCCTACCGACAGGATGATGCCGGCGCCTTGGGCCTTTGCCAGAATGTCCCGGGCATATTCTTTGACCATTTCGGCGGTGCCCCTGACCCCGATCTCCAGGGGAGGCACGTTTCCCATGAGGCAGAGCCGGCCGTCGGTCTTTGCGATTGCCTCCCGCACGTCCAGCTTGTGGCTCCAGTTGAGCACGTCGAATCCGCTCTGGGAAAGCTCGCCCAGAAATGGCCGGACGTTCCCGTCGTTATGGTAGACTTTGACCCAATCGGACGGAAACGCGTCGCAGATCCGCTTCAGATAGGGGTGCGCGAATTCCGTGTACGCCCGCGCCGGCAGGAAGCCCACGATGTCGTCGAGGATCAGGATGCCCTCGACGGTCTCGCCAATCACGCCGGCTTGCGCTTTCAGCCAGTTGATCACGGTCTGGGTGACGTGGTCGAGCAGCTTGTGAACGGCGCCCGGGTTGTCGGCCAGATCCAGCATGAATTCGGAGACGCCCCTCAGAAACGCGGCAATGCACAGCGGCCCGCGGGCTGCCACGACCGGGATGGTATAGCCGGCATCCAGAATCCGTGTCCTGTGCATGCGGTAGCGCTGCAACACAAACGCCATCAGGCCGTCGGTGTGAGGGTTGATTGCGGGCAGCGAGTCCGCGTCCTCGATGCGGGCTAGAACCGGCGACTGGCCTGGCGGCTGGTCCGGCCAGAAGTGGATCCGGTTCCCGTAGGCGGAAGGCTCGGTTGCCATCCCGTACTCTACCCACCAGGACGGAAACAGGATGACCTCGGAGAATTCCCGCAGAATCCTCAGATTCGCCTGGAACCAGATTTCGGGGTCCAGGTAATAATCCAAATGGGTGATTCCGAGGTAACCGGGAATCCAGGGACTGTCGACGATCAGCGCGACAGGCGTCGTTGCGCCGGGCATGCGCTTTGCGGCCTTCTTGAAAGATTCCCACTGTTCGGGACGCATCGTTCGTTCAAGCTTACAACAATATGCAAAAAGGGAGAGAAGAAGCGCCGGGCCAGGCTGCCGGCCTCAGGCCGGCACTTCGCGCACCGCGCCGAAGTGCTTTTGCAGGACCAGGGCGACGGTGCCGCGGAGGCGGGCCATGCCGTCTTCGTGAGCCGGAATCAGGCGCGGCGCGCAGCCTCCGGGCAATACCTGGGCCTGCACTTCGGCTTCGATCACCGGGCCGAAACGATGCCAGGAGCGGGTCAGGTCGCCGACCACGACGATCCGCTCGGGAGCAAGGCCGGCGACGATCATCCGCATACCGCGGCCCAGGTAGTGCGCCATGGTCTCCAGAGCCTTGACGGCGCGAGCGTCGCCTTGATCGGCTAGGCTCAACAGGTCCTGAAAGCTCAAACCCCCGGATTCCGAACTGGATTCGTGGTAATAGCGGAGAGCGGCCCGATTGGAGCCGAAAACCTCCCAACAGCCGCGACTGCCGCACCCGCAGGGAGGCCCGTCCGGGTCCAGCGGCACGTGCCCGAATTCCCCGGCCATGTTGTTGAAGCCGCGCGCGAGCTGACCGTTGGCCAGGATTCCGGCGCCGATGCCTTCCGAGACCGTGACGACAACCAGGTCGCGGCAGGATTCCATGCGATCGAACCAGACCGCCGCCAGTACGCACGCATTGGCGGCGTTCTCCATCTCGACTTCCAGGCCGGTCGCCTTCACAATGGGGCTCCGGATATCGAAGTCTCCCCATTTGAGGTTGGGCGCGAAAACCAGGCGGCCCGAACTGGAACGGCCGGGCAGGCTGATTCCGATGCCCTCGATCTTCTTCTCCCGGCAGGAGGCGACGATGGGCTGGATGCGCCGGATCAGCGCGTCCATGGCAGTCTCGGGGTCCGGAGGCGTGGCGATCACCTCTTGTGAAGTGAACCTGCCGTTCACGTCGGCCAGGGCCACGGTGATCTGAGTGGGCCGGATATCGATGCCGATGATGACGCGGTCATCGTTCAGCCGCAGGAAGGTGGGACGGCGGCCTCGCGGCAGCCGGCCGGTGGGACCCGCGAGGACCCAATGCTCCTGGGCCAGTTCCTCGACGATCAGAGAG
>Ga0315277_10009077_pt1 | contig 12738 bp, 8 predicted proteins | sample YL17G05_15_MG_FD_203695 | JGI IMG/M metagenome (GOLD analysis project Ga0315277, IMG submission 203695) | Sediment microbial communities from Yellowstone Lake, YNP, Wyoming, USA - YL17G05_15 | ecosystem: Environmental > Aquatic > Freshwater > Lake > Sediment | place: USA: Wyoming | collected... | reverse complement strand
CATCGTGCCAGGGCAAGTAAAAAATGCAATAATACCCCGTGTCGCCCGGATTCTCCTTGTATGCACGTGCTCGCGGGACGAGCCCTATCCGTTTCACGTGGTTTTCGAGGCGATCGTGGCTCTTACGCATCGTGGCAAGGATCGAGTCGAGCTTCTTGAGCTGGACCCGGGCAATCGCTGCTTGCATCTCAGTCATTCGGCGCCCGTGGCCCCAGCCGAGCGGATCATCGCCATACCAGTTCCTCGCGGGCTTTTCCAGGTCCTTCGCGAAACCGGCATTATGGAGCGCCTCGATGCGGCGATACAATTCCTTGTCCTTCGTGACGATCATGCCGCCTTCCCCCGTCGTGATATTCTTATTTATTTGCAAACTGAAAATCCCGATATCGCCAAAGGTTCCGATCCTGTACGTTCCCGCTGTTCCGGCATCGATGGATCCTTGCTTGCCGGTGGCGTGGGCACCGAGGGACTGCGCACAATCTTCCAGCACGCGGATCGGCGGGAGTTCCCGCTTCGCACGTTCAGCGTTGGCTTCCCGAACGACGTCCATGATCGCGCCGATGCGCACGCACCCGCCAAGCATCGGCACCGGGATCACCACCTTGGTCCGATCCGTGATTTTTTTCTTCAAGTCGACGGGGTCCATGTTCAAGGTATCGTCGGAATCGACAAGAACAGGGATCGCACGGTTCCGCACGATGGCACTGATGGTGGAAATCCACATGAAGCCTTGCGTCAGCACCTCGTCGCCGCAACCAGCGCCAAGGGCATCTAACGCCACCTCCAAGGCACCCGTGCCGCTGTTGACCGCGGTGACGAGATACTCCGTTTTTTCTGACCACTGCTGCCCGGGCTTGCTGGCGATGAACCGGCCGAATTCTTCCTCGAAGTGTTTCACCTCGAACCCGCAGTTCGGGCCATAATACCTGAATGGTGATTGATTCCGCACCACGCGAAGGATTGCTTCTTCCTCCTCGTTTCCGTACCAGATCGCGCCTGGGAATTCCCGCGGCAACCCGAGATTCTTGTCCACGGGTGTCGAAGCGACCCTGCTGGGCTTATTTTTCCCCGGCGTTCCTTTTCCTTTTGCCATGCTGACTCGACCCAGTGTTTTGATTCAAAGAATTCTCACAGACTTAAATCCTAAATCCTAAACCCGAAATACCAGCGACGACGATCAACCGTAACCATGACCACGTTATCCGACTCAGCATCTATCCAGAAGAAGATCACTAGGTCAATTCACACCATGTACGTGACGTCGTTCATGGGCGACATGTGCACGGGATTGTTCGGATTTGCAGTTTCTTTATACACGTCAATCATGGCAGATAGAATGGGCATAGCCGGATCAGAACGGGAATTCTGGATCGGGATGGTTGCCTCGGGATACGGCATGATATACTTCATCTCGCCATTTTTGCTCGGAAGGGCCTCGGACAAGATTGGCCGGCGCAACTCGGTGTTGATCGCCATGGCAGGCTTCATCACGATAAATATCTTCGTCATATGTTTTGCCACGCACCCGTTGCACCTCATGATCGCTCTCGCTTGCGTCGGCTTTTGCTTCGGGTTCGTATTCCCCGTGCTCGAGGCATTCATGTCAGAGATCAGCGAGCCGTTCGGCCAGAAATTCCATGCCCGGAAGTTGAGCGTGTTCATGATCTCGTGGAGCATCGGGCTTACACTCGGGCCTTTCATCGGCGGTATCTTCGAGCTATTCTCGCCGGTGGTCGCGTTCGGATACTTGATCATCCACGCGATCCTCTTCGCTACCATCATGATCACCCTCCTCCCAAGCACCGCGAGATTGAAACAACACATCGATTTTATCAAGGATCATGAAAAAAGTAATGGCGACCAACATATCGATGAGTTCTTCAGCGGTATGAGCAAAAAAAAGTTCAGATTTTTCCAGATCGCCTTGTTTCTGTTACCCGTTATCTACGCATTCACCAGCCAGATCTACGTGGCCATCTTCCCGGCGTATGGGGAAAAATTCGTCGCTCCCGGCGTTCTCTTCAATGGTCTTGATTCCGCGGTGATAGCCGGTTTTCTGATTTTCTCCATGGGCATCGGCCGGACCATCACGTTCTGGCATGCGGGACGGCTGGGCTCCAAGGGAAAGACGCTGGGAATTCTCATCATGCCTATCGGGATGGCCACCTCGTCGCTGGTTATTTTTCTTGTTCCTATTGCGGACATTATTTTACCCTCGATCATCATCTTCGGGTTATGTTCCGGGTATTGTTACGCAATCGGGTTCATTTTACTCATGGAATTGACTCGAAAAGGAAAGGGAATGAAAGCGGGCATCTACGAGGCGGCAAACGGGGCGGGAGCGCTTGCTTCGACGCTCATCGCCACGTTCGTGGGACAGCTTAATCCTGCTTTTCCTTACCTGTTGGCGGCCGTGTTCGCCGCGAGCACTGGCATCGTGATCCTCGGCCTCTACCGGTGGCAACAAGGTCAAGGCAAGAAATGAAACCGCTCCAGCCGCGCGATCGATTTGTGGTTCCAGCATCTTTTTTCACGAGCCGGCAGCATTTATAATACGCACAATGACGGTTGTACAAACCATTAAATCTTCTCCGGAAATCACTAAGCTTGTATGGACATCGAAGGGCAGCAAGTATTTCTCAAGTCATCCGAGCACATGGACGAGGTCGAATCGAGATCGGTGACCCTTGTCGTCACGTCGCCGCCGTACTGGAATGTCCGGGATTACAACATCAACGATCAGATAGGATTCGGCCAGTCCTACAAGGAATACATCGACTCGTTAAACCGCGTGTGGAAGGATTGCCTCCGGGTGCTTCAACCGAATGGAAAAATCGCGATTAACGTGCAACCCCTGCCGATCCCTGGGGAAAAATCCGGGTTTGATTTCCGCGTGATTTGCGACATCATGCACGACATCGAAGCGTTCTTCCGCGATCACGACTGCTTCCTTAGCGGCATGATCTTCTGGAACAAGGCAGCATACGTCAACAACGTTTCCTGGGGATCCTACCCGAAACCGACGAACATTGCGACGAACACGTCGTTCGAGCAGATCTATACCTTCGTGAAGCGCGGCGATACCCGGAAGGTTCCCAAGGAAGTCATGGAGAGAAACTTGCTCACGAAGGACGAATGGCGGCATTGGGCAGTACGCTGCGTCTGGGACGATATATCGCCCGTGATCAAGATCAACGCGAAGGGTGAGAACTTGTTCGGCCACGGGGCGCCGTTCCCCGAGGATATTCCCTACCGGCTCGTAAAGATGCACACCGTGGAAGGGGAGCTGGTGCTTGACCCGTTTCTTGGTTCAGGGACGACGTTGAAAATCACGCGTATCTTGAAAAGAAAGGGCATCGGCTACGAGCTCAACAAGGCGTTCGAGCCGCTCATCCGCGAACGCATCAAGGAGGATTGGAAGCCTCCGGCGATCGAATCGCATTACCGGTCCGTCGGGAACGAAACCATGGCCAAGATCATCAAATCTTTCTACGATTTTTCGAAACACGGAAAGATCGATATTGAAACGAGAGCGTTCTACTCGGGACTCATAGACCAGCTTCGTAAAGCGTTGCCCGACTTGTTTTCAAGCGCCTATCTTAAAAACATCAAAAAGGAATTGGGATTGGTTAAGGAAATGCCGGAGGATGATTGAAAGTTCCGGTTATTTATTGGCTTGGATAAACTTGGTGACCATATCGAGAGTGGGTAGATTTGCACGCGGACTCTCCCCCTGCACCACGAAGGCCGCTGTTGCATTTCCATATCGTAAACATTCCATAAAAAAGTCCGGCGTTTCGCTCTTTGTTTTTAAGAATTCCTGGAACAAATCCTTGTAGGTATGCTCCTTTTTCTGTTGCGATCCAAGCCATTCCTTGAACGGTTTGAACAACTTGGCCATAAAACCAGCAGCGAATCCGTCCCCTGCTCCGGTCGTGTTAACAACCGGGACCGGGAAAATCGGCTCTATTTCCGAGGATTGCCCTCGAATAAAATATTTCGCTCCGCGCGGGCCGAGCGTAACTACCACGAGCTGGACCGCCGTTTTATCAAAACATAATTTCGCATTGCGTTCGATATCAGCAAATCCAAACATCTTGTCGAATTCGCGACGAGAAACCACGAGCAAATCGACATTATCAAGGATATTTTTCAAACCCAAATATCCGCGTGCAGCATTCATCGAACCGGGGTTCATGGACACGATGCAATCGAGCTTTTTCGACAGCTGCGCCGCTTCTGTCAAGGGTTCGGTGACACGTAAGCTCCCGAGATGGATGACCAAGGCTTTTCTCAAAAACGACATTTTTGCCCGGATATCTTCCTTCTTCAGCGATTGTGGAGCGCCAGGAAAAGAGAATATCATGCGCTCCCCATTTTTATCCACCGGAATGAACACTTGTCCTGAAGGAAGGGATGTATCGATGATGATGCCCTCCGTGTCCACGCCGACATCCTTGAATGCATTCTCGAGCTCTTCCCCGTTGTGATCGTGCCCCACTCTTCCAAGAAAACCTGTCTTAAGACCTAACTTTGTGATGCCGACAATGGTGTTGGCTACAGAACCACCAGGAGCATATTTCAAGCTTGTTATGGGAACTTGATCGTCGGATTCGGGAAATGTGTCAACTCTGGCTATGATATCCATGTTGGCCGCGCCGATCCCGATAATATCGAGTGTTTTATCCATGTTCAAATCCCAATTGTGCTTAAGCGTCAGTGCTTTGTCGAAAACTGCGATGCCGACATCCTGGAAGGTACAAGTGCCTCTTGATTAACTACTCACCAAATCCGTCAGCATCCTTATTGTATTAGCGTTAAACATTTTAAAACCTAAAATAGAAAAAGCCATGCATTACGAGATTCAATATTCGAAAAAAAGGATGACCGCTCAAGTATGAAATCACACGATGCGTTTTCGGGAAAGTTTGCCGCCATCACGGGGGGATCATCTGGAATGGGAAAGGCGATTGCCATGCAGCTCGCACAACGAGGAAGTTCCGTCACGATCATGGCCAGGAACGAGGAACGACTGGCCTTGGCAAAGCACGAGATCGAGCCGCTGCTCGTTGGCAAGGCCTTTGTTGAAACCTTGAAGGTGGACGCGACCGACGAAGCGCAAGTCAAGACAGCCTTTACAGATATGGTGTCGCGGCACGGGGTTCCCGATTTCCTCTTCAACTGCGTCGGCGCTGCCGAGCCAGGCTACATCCAGGATTTTACCATTTCGCAGTATGAAAAAGCCATGAAACAGGATTATTTCGCATACGTCATCCCGGCCATGCAATTGCTTCCTCGATTCATAGAAAAAAAGGCTGGATACATAGTGAACATCGCATCGATTGCCGGATTCTTGGGACTCATCGGATATGGCACATACACGCCTGCCAAGTTCGCGGTGGTAGGTTTTTCCGAGGTCTTGCGGCACGAGCTGAAGCCAAGGGGAATTAACGTGAGCGTCGTGTGTCCTCCCGACACCGACACGCCAGGTTTCCACGAAGAAAACAAAACAAAGCCGGAAGAATGCAAGATCCTCTCGCAGCGGGGAAAGCTGATCCAACCGGCGCAAGTCGCAGCAAAGATTCTCGAAGGCGTTGAAAAAAAACGATTTCTTATCTTGCCGGGCGATGCAAGATTCATCTTCACGATGAAGCGATTGTTCCCGGGCCTCGTGTACAAGACGATCGATGACGACTTGAAAAAAGCCTTGAAGCAGCTCGGCAAGTGACCACGTTAATGCTCGCGACCACCCACGCGTTCATCGCCATACTTGTCGCGGCGATCTTGTATTGGAAAGCCCCGCCCAACCTACGACCAAACCACGGACGGTTTATGCTGTATGCCATGGCGTGCGGGATGCTCGTCGATTTTGATTTCCTGTCCGGGTTTCTCGATCTACTCTTCACGAATGCTATACCCCTGACCCTCCAGCAATTCATCAACGAGGGGCGGCAAAACCATCCCATCTTCACGCATCACGCCATCACGCTCGGCATCGCGCTAGTTGCCGTCGCAGTCGGGCTTGCCTATTGTGTATATCTCTCGGTTGCGAAAAAAACGAGCCCACTTTCGACGAGGCGCTACGGGAAGCACGTGATTGTGGCGGGAAATGTTATGCTCCTTGTAGCAATCGTGCCCCAGCTACTGCTGAAGACCGGGTCGTATCACTTTTGGGGCATCGATGACGCGCAGCGGTGGACATTCAACATCGCGATGGTGTGCATCTTCATGCTTGGCATCGTGCTGTCGATCATTGCCAACGTCAAGCGACCGGCGTATGTCCTGGTGCTGGGACTGGGAATCAGCTTGCATTTTCTTTGCGATTTCATCCAATACTGGGTTGTCGTGCTCGGGCCATTCGATCCTGCTTGGGCGGTAAGCATGGAACCATTGATCGTGGGGCTCAACCTGTACTCTGATTCCGATTACGTGCTAGGCGGCATCATCGAGGGGCCATTCAATATTTTCTTCATCGTATACCTGGTCTGGTATTTCACGAGAGGAAAGAAAAAAATCGAGGGACGGAATAAGGAATAATTTGCTCACGGGATGACCGGCAAGACGAGGCACGACGGGCGATCCTTGTCGTGGAAGATCGTCTGCTTGGCGACCGTGTATTCTCCTTTTTTCCCGTTCGCGAGGTTCGAATGCACGGCATATTTCGGGAAGTCGCTCGACGAGATCACCACACGTAGGCGGTGCCCGGGCTTGAACAGGATCGATGTTGGCCACATGGGAATCTCGTACGAATATACTGTTCCCGGTTTCAAGAGTTTGGGTGGATTCAAGACGCCTTCGCGATACCGCGCCCTGATGCCGAGATCATCGATGTTGTACGATTTGCCGTTGGGATAAACGTCACACAAGCGCACTATGAAATCCGTGTCAACGGCGGTCGTCGCCGCGTGTAACAAGCATTTCACGTTCCCCGTGACTTCGATCGCCTCCGTGAGCGGCTCAGATGTATAAACGAGCACGTCAGGTCTCGATTCGAAGGCTCGTTGCTCGAAAGCGCCTTTCTCGATATGGAGGTTGTTACCACCGCGGCTGATTACGGGGTTTGAGGGGTCATGTAAATAGTGATCCGGCTGCTCGTCCGCTGCGGGTGCATCGAAGTTAAGACGACCACCACCATTCCTCGAGTTTGCGGCCCCCGACGAGTGGAAGTAGAGGTTTTTATAGACCGTGCGGGCCAGCGGCCACTCGTGTTCCCATCGCCAGCGGTTCCGTCCGAGCGTGAAGATGCAAAGGGGCGGTTGATTTATAAACTCCTTCTCGATCTGCTGATGACCAGCAAAGTCGTCACCCTTGAGCCAGTAATCGAACCATTCCATGTTCATGATGTTCTTGAGCATGTCGAGCAAGCCGCCGTTAAGCACGTTCTTGACGTCGGGATGGCGCACCGCGCCGTGGCCCCACGGCCCGATAAACATCTTGGTGTACTTCCGAGCGAGCGGTGCAGCCTTGGACCTGATGTTGCAGAAATCCTCTAGCGAGATCTTGATGAACATGTCGTACCACCCGCCGATGATCAAGTTCGGGCGCGTGATCTTCGCGTAATCAAGATCCAGGTATCCCGGCATGAATTCGGCATAGAGATCGAGGGAATGCCCGAAAATGAGGGACATCACGAACCGCTGGTATACCTTGGGATCTGGTGTTTTGCCGTGTAAATCGAGCCCATAAACCGCCTTCATGATGCTGATCATTTCTTTTTTCTTGATCGCGGCCATGTCCTTCATGGTGATCTTTTCCAAGCCCGGTACCAAGTTGTACATGCCCTTGGCAGGATCATTGATGTAATGCCCTGCGTATTGGAAATAGGGCATTCGTTCTTGCTTCCCCGGGCTCATCGGCTCATAGAACCACGCACCATCACACTGGATGCGGCTGATGGCGACGCTCAGCTCGTTGATACCGAGACCATTATGTTGTGCCCAGATATTTCGGGGTGATGACACTTGTATGTTGAAACACGTGATGTCCTCGCTGTCATAGACTGCCCATTGAGTGAGCCCGAGGTAGGAGGCACCCCACGTTCCGAGCTTCCCGTTCCACCAGAATTGTTTCTTGATCCACGCGATGACATCTTGCGCGTCCTCGCGTTCGAGGATCGTGTAGGAGTTGACACCGGTCTTGTTGCTATGGCCTGTGCCCCGGATATCCTGGACAACAACCACGTAACCGTTTTGCCCGAAGTGCTGGTTGATGACCTGGAGCTTGTCCTTCCAATATGGCATGCGAATGAGGATCGTCGGGCATTTTCCACGCGTATCATATACATGGCGTGGAAAATACACGTCTATTGCCACTTGAATACCGTCACGCATTGTTAGCATCAAGTCGCGGAACCGGTATGGCGTGCCGGTTATCAACTTGTATGCAAACAACCACTTGATGAGAGAGCTCGTGATAGGTCCAAGGGTCGTGAGCAAAGGACCGAATACATCCACGTCCTTGAAAAGATTGGCGGGCACGCTCGCTTCCTTGTCGGTGATTTTGCGAGGTGGTCTATCCTTCACGTTGAAAACGACGCCGGGTTCTATACTAGAATCTAGTTCGACCATCAAATAATCACTGAAAAACGAATATAAATTCGATAAAACAATTACGCCCGAACGCTTTATCTTCTTTTAGCCCTTAAAAACCTCAAAGTGATGGCATATGGCAAGTGACGGCAAAGCTGAAAGGCCGTGGTGGAAGAAAACCGTCGTCTATCAGATCTATCCTCGCTCGTTCTGCGACTCCAACGGCGATGGCATCGGCGACCTGGACGGCATCATCTCCAAGCTCGATTACCTCCAGGATCTCGGCGTGGAGACCATCTGGTTCTCGCCGATTTTCAAGAGTCCACAAAAGGATTTCGGTTACGACATCAGCGATTACCGGGACATCGCGCCGGAATATGGCACCATGCAGACTTGTGAAAAGCTCATCAAGGAAATGCACGAACGGGACATGAAGTTCGTTCTCGACATGGTGCTCAACCACACGTCCGACCAGCACCCGTGGTTTATCGAATCGAGATCGAGCAAGGACAATCCGAAGCGTGACTGGTACATCTGGCGGGATGGCAAGAAGCCCTTGGGGAAGGCTCCGCCCACGAATTGGAACGCGGTGACTACCGGCAATGGCTGGCATTACGACCCGGCCACGGACCAGTGGTACTGGTCGCAATTCCTCGATATCCAGCCCGACCTCAATTACCGCAACCCGGACGTCAAGGCCGAGATGTTCGACACCGTTCGCTTCTGGCTGAAGAAAGGCGTCGATGGTTTTCGCCTCGACATGATCAGCTCGATATACGAGGACGCCGAGTTCCGCGACAACCCGAGATCGTGGCGGTTGCTTCCTTCGGACAAGGAAATGGCAGTCTTGTTCCAAAAGCCAGTGTACACCCTCGATCATCCAGATACGCTTACGTTCATGAAGGAGCTCAGGTCGGTCCTCGATGAATTTTCCCCGCCACGCTTCATGGTCGGGGAGGTCTCTGGACCGCTGCCCATCCTGAAAAAATACCTCGGGGACAAGGCGGATGGGTTGAACCTCGTCTTCATCTTCCAGGCGTTGCGCGTGGGCCTTGAAGCGGAGGATATCAAGGAGCTCGTTTCTGATGTTGAAAAAACGTTCCGGGAACCGTATGACCCCGTATGGGTATTTTCCAATCACGACCGGATGCGGCGGATATCGAGGCTTGGCGGCAGCTTGGAGAAAGCAAAATTAAACATGGCATTTCAGCTGACCGCTCGTGGCGTGCCGTTCATCTATTATGGCGAGGAAATTGGCATGGAGCAGCACCGTTTGCCCGTCAAGAGAAGCCTTGACGTCGTTGCTTTGAGATTTATAAAGAAATTTGGTTCCGGTCTCGTGCAGCTGGTCAACAACATCGCCCGGTCGGTTGCCAAGGAATCGATCAACCGCGACGATTGCCGCACGCCCATGCAATGGAACGCGGGTGAAAACGCGGGATTTTGCTTGCCAGCCGCGACGCCGTGGCTTCCCATCACGCCATCCTACAAGGAGCGAAACGTGGATCTCGAGAGCAAGGACTTGAATTCCATCTTGTCGTGTTACAAGCGATTCTTGAAAGCACGACAAGAGTCGCCCGCGCTGAACGCCGGGTCATTCGAATTCCTCGACAAGGGGAACGCTCCGGATACCTTGTTGATGTACGCGCGCCGTGCAGCCACGGACGATGGTGTAAAAGAAGCGATCGTCATGCTTAACTTCAGCGACGAGAAGGTCAAAGTGATCAACACGCTTGACGAGGTAAAAGTCATCGTGTCCACCCGAGCCGAATCCGAGCCCATCCAAGGGAACCGGATTTTGTTGAATCCATGGGAAGGTATCGTCATCACCAAGTAAATGAATAACAATCGCACCCGGTTCCAACGAATTCCGTTTTTTTCTTCCATCTTGATAATTGTTGCATTTGAACAAGAATATCCCGTTCCTTTTTTTTCGTCGGCATCGAAACTGAACATTTTCCAGCTCGATCTTGACGTGTTCGGGGAAAACGATAAAAGTATATATTTGGATATATACATCCAGAGTTCCCGTGAAAAACGGGAAGAATCTATTTCACCCCTGGTGATTTGCTTGAAAAAAAAGTCGTTTCTCGTGACCTTGGTCGCGCTGGCCTTCCTCGCGGGCGCGATCTCGATTCCCGTGGCCAGAGCTGATTCAGTTCCGGATGCCGGCATGGAACTCGTTCAATATTTCATCGACATGTTTGAAAACGACTGGTCAATCGGATCCTATTATGACATGAGCGCGGACGGTTACGGGTACGCCCAATCTACCTCCATTCCGGGAAGCCCGGCGTTCACTCCTTACAAGCGTGATCCCCTCGATGTCCAGGCATCCATGAACCTCACGCCCATCCAATCACCAAGCACGTCCGAAGATGGGATCATCGATCTCATCAGTCGTGCCAATGAAACGCTGTATATCGAGCAAATGTACATCTATGAAACCTTGAACGACCTTCTCCTCGAAATCATCGATGCCAAGGATCGCGGCGTGGATGTCCGGGTGATCCAAGACGATGGGACCTACGATCACAACGACGCGAGCGCGACGATTCTCGAAGCGCACGGCATTCCCGTCCGGCGCCTCGTCGAGCAACCTTCCTCCGGCGCACCGTTTGACATGCTGCACAACAAGGGCGTCATCGTCGATGGCGAGCTCGTGCTCGTCTCGAGCATCAATTGGTCGCCCACATCATTGCGAAACAACCGCGAAACGGGCGTCATCATCGAATCCTCATCCGTGGCTGCATATTACGAAGATCTTTTCACGTATGACTGGGCGCGTGCCGTGGACTTCGTGCCAACGGGAAGCCGTGCCGACCCGGTTCCCGAGTCGTCCCACTATTTCTCGCCGACCACGTACTCGGGATACACGAACGTGACGTGCTTGGCCGCGCCAGATAATTGCTTTGACGTGATAAACAGCTTGCTCCTCGGTGCTCATGAGTCCATCTTGATCAGCACCTATACATTGTCGTCCTCGTTCTTGCTTGATACGATCGGCCAAAAAGTCGGAGACGGGCTCGATGTGCGGCTGATGCTGGAAAAAAGCCCCGTCTCGACCGACGAGCAGAATTACAATCGCTGGAGCATGGCGAACCTGACCGCCATCGGGGTCATGAAACCTTCAGGAACATATTACTACGCGAATGGAAAATGGGCGTCCTCGACCTTCGATTACCAGCACTGCAAATATGCCATCATCGACGGCGAGACGCTGATCATTTCCAGCGGGAACTGGGCGCAAAGTTCTTGCCCGAAACCCCAAGCAGATGGCGACGTTGATGGTAACCGTGATTGGTGGTTCGTCGTGAAGGGCGCCATGATAGATGTCGAAGAAACGCCCGGGATGGATCCCGTGCTCTTGATGCTGGCATTAACGACGTCCGCTATTGCGTCTTCGCTATACGTGCACAAAAAGCTGAAATGGTAACCGCTCTTTTGCATATTTCCTCAATTTTCCATGCAATGAGAAAAAAAAATAGGATGGTCCTGGTGGGATTCGATCCCACGATCTCCGGTTTGCCTAGATTCACGATTTGTTTAAAGCGTGGACATATAAGACCGGCGCTTTAACCTGACTGAGCTACAGGACCATGGTGATTCTTGCAGGCCAATTCACGCGCCCGCGCGTACCGGGCAATCCTTGGCTCATTTTTTTCACGAACCACGCATGGTCGTAAAACGCGTGAAAAAATAAAAGTCTTTGCCTCGCTGCTTAGGGTTGCTTTCCTTGAGCCTTCTCGACCTTTCCTATGCTCCGTTCCAAAGCCTTGGCAAGTAGAGGCTCGCTGATCAAGTCGTGCTCGATAGCACATGCAAGGCGATGCTTCAAGTCCTTGTCTTCCAGTTCCAGGACCACGCTGAAGAATTTCTCCAGGAGATGATGCATGTCAATCACGCGGTTTGCCAGATCGAGGCCCTTGGGCGTGAGTTTCACGCCTTTGCGCTTCTTCCATTCGATCAGCCCTTCTTTGGCGAGCTTTGCAAGAAATTCGGTGACCGACGGGGGTTTGATGTTCATTTGCGTGGCAATTTCAATATTACTTATATAATCGTCTTTATTCTCCTTTTCTTTATATATACGTAAGATAATCTCAAGGTATTCCTGGTAGGAATTCGAAAAGGATTTCTTGTTCATACTTTTCTTCAAAAAGGTTTGCTTGGTCATGGATTGAATCGAGCCACGTGTCCATGTGAAAATTTT
>Ga0315277_10009076_pt1 | contig 12739 bp, 27 predicted proteins | sample YL17G05_15_MG_FD_203695 | JGI IMG/M metagenome (GOLD analysis project Ga0315277, IMG submission 203695) | Sediment microbial communities from Yellowstone Lake, YNP, Wyoming, USA - YL17G05_15 | ecosystem: Environmental > Aquatic > Freshwater > Lake > Sediment | place: USA: Wyoming | collected... | reverse complement strand
CTCTCTCACGTTCTCAAGACACTCCAGTTGGATGAACACCGGAATCTTTGATGCCAACGGTTGCTTGACGAAGAACTTCGCCCCCGACTGCTTGGCTGCATCGTAGAGGTCGTAGTAACCCTGACGGTTGACTTCCACAGTTGGCTTTGTCTGTTCACCGATGATGACTTGCTTGATGAAGTCAAGGCTGATTTCTCCCGGTGAGTTGAGCAGGGGCTCCGCCGAGATGAATAGGTTCTCCGATGGAACTTGACGGAGATACCATAGTCGGGAAACGAGCTCTTCCCTCTCACCCGTTGTTGATGTTCCCCACCACGTCCTGTTGAAGAAGTCTGGTGCAAGCGATTCATCGAACCGTATTCCATCAGCCAGCTTGTTGTAATAATTCTTAGCTGCCGAAAGCATCCCTCTTGGGTTCTTTGTCAGGAACAGGAAGGTATGCCAGTGACAGTCCCTCACGACATTGAACACTCTCTCCTGCCATTCCCACGGCACCCAGTGCCCGAACAGGTCGCCCATATCGACAACGAAGATTACGCAGGGATGTCTCACCGCGAATGGCTCACGGAGCCTCTTCTCGTGGAATCTCGGCTTGAACGGTTCATCCCACTGGGTATAGAACCTCTCAGCCGTCTGTCGTGCGAAACAGTAGGGACAGCCGTGTTCGCACCCCGTGGCCGGATTCCATGTGTAATCTACGTACTCTATGCCGTTCTCTCCTTGTTTGTTCAATTCAATCACTCCAATACTTTCCTCATCTCTTTCATCAGCCGCGTGAGTTCCATCATCCTTGCCTCTAGGAACTTCTTGTCCAGCACATCAGCTGTGCCACCGATGAAGTCGACCCGCATCCTGTTACAATGAGGGCATGACACCGTCTGTATCTCCAAGTCTTCGGCAGGGAGCTCCTTGCCTTCTGGTTGTCGTGCAGCAAACAACGATTCCTGTGGCTCAACCATGACCTTGAACGTGAGATGACACCTCGAACATGTCACCTCATAAATCTCAGCTACGCATCGCGCAACAGCTGGGGACATAGTACATCACCCCCGCCGAATGGCTCTTGCCCTTGAACCGCCTGCATGTCTCTGGCTTCTTGTCGTTAATCATGCAGGTTGCTCGATATGGGTTATTTGATGAGTGTGTCATCAGCTGCTCGCACCTGTGAGGAATGATGAAGAAGCCCTGCTCCTCTTTCAGACCACGAGCGCGGAAGTACTCGATGTCCCGCTTCGAGAGCATCTTGAGGGGTATGATAATCATCTCGCAGCAGGCACCGCATCTTGCACATTCGGTAATGGTCTCACCTCGTAGTAACAGCACTTACCATCCTTCTTTTTGGCAATTCTGGCATGGAACATCGCGCAGGACATATCGAAGACCTTGCACATGATGTGGTTCTTCTCCGACCGCTCCTTACAGTCGTCTGGATACGTCATGGATCATCACCGTTGAGTTTGCCCATACCATTCCGAGGGGGTTCGTCTGGTCTTGAATTGTTCCAGTCATCAATCTCCTTTCTTGTCCTTGGTTTCCGATAACATCCAAGTGACCACATCTCGCTATTATAACTCATCGCTGCTCACGCTCCTTTGTTCTCATCTGCGGTGCCGGTGTCATGGATGCACCTTCTTGCTTTCTTCTAATTGTGCTTTCAATTTGTCAAATACGACAGATGGGTTCTCTCCTGTAATTTGACATCGGGACATTATTTTTAAAAACAAGTCCTGCGCCTTCGGACTTAATTTTTTATATTCTTCACTTTGTTTCGGTTCCTCAAACATCCTGCTCACGCTCCTTTGTTCTCATCATCTGCTCTCGCTGTTGTTTCCTCATCAATATCCATCCATTCAAAGTCGTTAAATGATGATTGCTCTTTGAACATTCTCAATGGACGTTCATTACAATTCCGAGAGGGGTTCGTACCATCAACTGAATCAACTCCCCACCCTTCACAAAGTGCATAACCTTGAAATGTTCCAATCCTCCCGACATGACATTTTATTCCGTGGAGATGTGCGATGTCTGCCCACATCTTTGCCGTGTCCATCTTCCATTTGACCGTTCCACCTACAAAGATCCCATCAAACTTGTCCAGATCCCATCGGATATCATTTGATATCATTCCATCCTGAACGGCAAGATATCGTGGTCGTGGTATGGCTGGCGCATGAGAGAGAGAGAACTCAAACGAATCCATCCCACCCGCCACTATATCGGGCACTACGGTAAAATCTGGTTTGTATGGTACGAACATTCTCAAATAGTCATAAAATGCGACTTCATCCCATGTTTTTTTATTAAGGTACGCAGAGAAGCACCCATTATCAAGGCAGAATTGTTCCCGGAAGTTTTTTGAATAATTCGTCGGTGAGAAAAGCCATCCACAATCATACTTCTGCATGAACTCGGCAACTTTTTTATTTCCAGTGAACCCAAGATATATTTTCATTCTTCACCTTTCCTTAATTCTTCTCTCTCTCGCTTCCACTCCTGCATCAGAACCACGTCCCAATCTTGCCCTGCTCCTGCGCTTTCTTATGTGGGCGATTTGATTTATGACCTATAACAACTTCCCACCTTATTTTATCTGCTTTTGATTGTGGTGCATTCCTCTTTCTTGTTCCGTGATTCCAATCTGCAAATTTTGTTTTGATTGCCGGTTTCCAATTTGCGGCCTTATAAATAGTCCCGGTATGAACTTCGGTATCTTGATAACTAATGATTTTTTCAATCTCTGGTATGTCTAATTTTATTCTCTTTACAACCTTCCCCAATATCCATGATGCGGTATTTTTTGGTGCGGTTTCGGGAATGGCCAACCTCCGCAATTCGATTATAGGCAGTCCATTAAAAGATGGAGAAACCGGAGAACTTAATATCGCAACTCCAAAACATTCACCACCATAGAACGCCCCATAACAAATATAATGGGTATTTCGGATAACATTTGATTCCTTTATAATTGGAAGTCTGCTATGCCATTTCTCGTTTAATCGGCAGGCCTCTTTAACTGATATTTCCTTGAGGTTGAAGGTTTTTACATTAACCTCTCCAATCCCGGGAACAAAATCTATCTTATAAAATGTCATTCCCCACCTCAAGGCAATCCATATTATAGATCTGGTTCAGTTCAAGCGTCATCTCTCGCCTCCCTGATGCGCTCTCTCCTCTTGCGGTGCCGGTGTCATGGATGCTCCTTTGACTGCTGGCGGAGTTCTTTGATTATTTTCAATTCGTAATGTAAAAATTCCTCCTTCACAACATCTTCGAGTCGTCTGAACCATCACATTGTTTTTCTTCAAGACTGGAAATTGCATCTTTGCACCAATCAACAAAATCATCCAGCACATCACCATCTCTCTGCGCTGCGCTGTGGCTGGTGCAACCAACGACAGATGTGAATAACCATGCTCCCCGGGGTAATCTCATTTCTTCCCTTAGGATGTAATATACTTCTTCATGATCGTACGGGCATCCTTTTTTCACTTTGATGTGATCATATCGATGTTCACACGTTTCACATCTCAATGGATGCGGTGCCGGTGTCATGGATGCTCCTTCTGCATGATTGATAACCATACCGCACGCAGGAGTTCTCTACAGGTAAAGAACCTCGGAAGGTCTTCAACACTGACCTCTCGACCGTTGTCAATATAGACTCCGATTGTTACTCGTGAGAAGTGTTTTGCTCCCTTCTGCTTCATGTCGAAATTGATTGTGCCGCTCTCACGGAAGTATAGCGAGTGGTCAAATTTTAATGTCTGAACGGGGAAGGGCGTTCCACCGCCGCCACTGAAACTAAAGTCGATTCCTGGAAGGTCTATGATGCGTATTTGACGCGGGGGAGGGATTGTACGCTTCGGTGCAGCAACCATTATCCCACAACTTTCTCCTTTTATAGAGTATTCTCCTGACGTAAAGTCGTCTCGGAAAAAATCAGTGGTATCGTTCTGTGGTTCCATCATGCCACCCTCCTCACGATTTCCATGTGGCTGTCGTACATCTGCTTGTATGCGACCTTCGCTTCATCGGTCATCTTGACGCTGTCGAGCTGCATCAGCACGACCCACACTTCCTGGGCTGGGTTGAAGGGACACTTGTTGATAGCCTCCCAAATCCCCTGATACTGCGCCAGCGTGTAGCCGCCCTCTGCCTGCGCGTCCGACTCGGTCATGTCACCGAGTTGCTGCTTGTAGACTTCCTCCACGTAGACCATGGCAAAGTAGTCATCCTTCGGTGTGAACATCTTGGTCTTGCACTGGTGCATCGACCCTGATAATGCCCGCCGCCTGTCCCAGTCCCTTCTGGTATGCCGCTTGACCTTGTTGATGATAGGCCAGACGTGATATGGTTTGAACAGGAGCATCAGAACACCAACTGCCAGAGCTGTGCTGACCACGTCTTGCCATACTTCGTTGCCGCAAATTCTTCGGCTTTAACAAGGTCGTGGAACTCGCGTGTCTTTCTCCTGCTATATGGCGGGTCATCCTGCCATGTGACAAGAAACACTCCTCTAAGTAGACTTCCTGGAGGCATGTTACCACCCGATGAGTGAGATGAGGAGACCAATCGCTCCTACCGAGAAGCCTATGAAGATTACGCAGGGACAGCCAATGAGTGCTGCAACTGCGACGCAACCCACGCCTTCCTTCTCGGTTAGCATTGCCAGAAGGAATAGGAGGATTGCCAGAGCTCCAACCGCGAGACCTGTTACCACGAGAGCGAGAGCCCACCCGACCAGAATCAGTGAGGCGAGCATGATTCACGCTCTGCCTTGACCTTCCGTCCGTGCTCACTCTCGCTCTCATAGAACGAAGCCATCTCCCTGATGACATCATCGTATGTCATCTTGCCTCGCTTGTGGCTGGTCAAAATATCGTAGAGGTCAAGTTTGACCACTACGGGTTTGCTGTTGACCTCATCTGCCATCAGCTAAGCACCTTCATCAGGAAGTTCCTGAGCTTGTGCTTGAGCGGAACTTTCGGCTCTGGAGGAGCCCGAACGACAACGACCGTGTCGCTGATGTTCTTGCCCTGCCGTGTCACGACCTCCTCGCCCTCCCTGACCGGGATGATGGATGGGACGATGCTCAGCTGGTCAACCATTGTAGCCGCGACGCGGAGACAGGCCATACACTTCGGGTGTTTGTGGATTTCGCTCAGCTCAATCCTCACCATGACCTTCTGCATGCCCGTGTACTCTTTGCAGAGCGACCTGTTGTCCTTGAAGTAGTGCGCCTTCCTGGTCTTGAAGAACCGATACCAGCCGTCTGCGACTGCCATCTTTGCAGACTCGTCAACTGGTGGTGGTGCCTGCGTTGTCGTTACCTGCGGGGGAAACCCGCCACCTGTTCCTGTTGCCTCTTCCGTCATGATATTTTCCCCGGTGCCGGTTCGATAGGCTGGTCACCGTGATTCTTTTTCATCTGCTCGAAACTGCCGCCCTTGTTGTAGTCGGCGTTGTGAATGAGACAGTAGTAATGACCGTCTCTCTGCCTGACGACCGCCTGCTTGCCGCAGATGTCACAACTATGTGGCTCTGACATCAGACTTCCTCTCCGAGTGGGTCGTTGACCAGCGGGAGCTCTCCCGTTGTCATAATCACCCTGCCGCAGCTGCCGCACTGATAGAGATGCAGCTTGGACTGCGCGTTCACGCACCCGACGTGCTCCCATACGCGCTTCTGCGATTTGCACCGTTTACAGCGCGGGAGGAACCGTCCCTTGCTCACCTGCTTTACCTGTGGGGATGCCTTGACCCCCTTCTTCTCGCCCTCTGTGAGGGACGCGACTGTCTTTTTAGCCATTGGATACACTCCACTGGATACATTGACTATATCGGATAGAGCCTTAAACCTTCCGAATTCTGTACTTGAGACTTGAGATGAGTCCCCATCGGGAAATGCAGACCGCACTTCTCACAGACCCACCATGCGTCAATCAGGAGACCTCCAGGACTGCTGGAGATGTCCGTCACCTCACCGCATGGACAGGCTATGACGAGCCTCATCTCACGGCTCTTATCCTTCTCCTGATACGACCCGATAATCTTGTTGACTTTTTCAACAATGTCTTTCTGCTCCATTTTTCACCTTCTTCAATGCGTTCGTATTTCCGTCATGCTCCATCGGTACGTGGCACTGGTTACACACGAGTTTGGCCTTGACCTCGCCGCGTATGATACGCTGCCACTCCTTGAGGATTTCTCCGCCGCATGTGTTCTTGTAGCCCCCACCCATTCTCGGTGGGTCGTGATGGACTTCGAGGACTTTGATGTCCGTCGTGTGACAGTGGATGCACTCCCCTCCGAGGTATGCAATCACCGCCAGACGTATTTCCCAGTACCTCTTCTTCATCCACTTGCGCTTCTTTTCAGAATCCGCCATCCTCTTCTCGAACTCTGGTGTGAGCGTCATTGTGCCTCATCTCAAGTGAGTCAGCAACATGCTGTAGCCCCTGTGGATACCATTCCCGGTACGACCTGCTTGCTGCTCTTACGAGCTGCTCTTGCATTGTACCGTTGTCTGACCTCCTGGATATACCTGCGAGCCTTCCCTCGGTTCTTCTCGAAGTCCCTGAGCGAGAGTATTCCCGCCTTTCGGTTGTGCTTGCTGTCGAAGTCCGCACCGAGCATGATGAGTGCCATTGAGATGAGTCGACGCCTCAGGACGGGGGACATCTCCACCACACCCTTCGGAGCTTTGAACTCTCCATGGTCAATCGCCCACACCAATGTCGGGGGAACAAATGTCAGGCAGTCTTTACCTGTGTCCCTGAACCTGCTGCAGCAATACTTGTCGACGACCCCGAATATCGAAGGCATCTCCTTCGTGATTTTCCACTCGTCGTAGTAGACCACTTCGCCCATTTAACCACCTGCTTTCATCTGTATGTCCAGCGAGCTGAACAAGAGACCTTCCCCTTCACTGACCTGATACTTCCCCGAACGGTCTGGAGCTGCTGCATAGAACGTCACTCCATTCAGGACTATACATTCCATGCCATGAGAGAACGACATCTTCACGCCGTACTTCTTCACGACCTCCGCGTTCTGTTCGTCACCGATGAACTGCTTCACCATGTTGAAGGTCTTCGGGTGAAGGAGACCCATATCGGGCAAGAACCCGATTTCCTTCATAGAAGCCTCCACACCCCGTTCTTCGGTTCCATGATACGACCCTCTCGTGAGAGCCCCTCAAGAGCCTTGAGCACCTTCTGTCCATCAAAGCCTAATAGCCCCATCCGCGCAACTATGGCGTCTTGCCGTGCAGCACCAGACTCGGCACCGACGTACTTGATGGTGTTGAGGATGGCATCGTTCATACCGCGAGACTGTGCGGTTGTCACATTCGTCACCCTGTCGATGTCCAGCTTCCCCGTGCTCGGGTCGATACCGACCGCCTTCAGGCAGGCATCGAAGATGCTGATTGCCGCGTCCGCGTCCTGCTCATCGACCGTCTCACTCAGCCTCATGCGTGCATGCGCCTCTGCGAGTCTTATGACTGACGGCTGCTGCCGCGTCGTGACCGCAACCGTCTCACCCGTCTCGGTGAACGGTCGAATCTTGACGTAGTAGTCGACCAGCTTCCTGTTCGCTATCGGTTGAATGACCGGGACAATCCGCCTCGCATACGCGATATACTTCCTGAGTAGGTCTGGAGCTATTACGGGCATCAGCTTCGCTTTCAGCTCAGCATCCGGCTCCAACCCCGCCATCATCGCGCCTGCAGTCATGTGCGAGTCCGTGATGAACTGCGCTATGCGCCTGTCACTCTTCTCATCTGGCCTGTCCTGCAACAGTACGACCAAATCGAACCGCGAGAGGACTGCTGGTGGAATCTGCACCTGTGAGGGGAGCGACTCGTATGCCGAGAACCTGCCCTTGATAGGATTGCAGGCTGCCAGCATTGATGCACGGGTCTTCACCGTGACATTAAGCCCCGCCTTCGAGATGTGGACTTCTCCGTTCTCCATAGCCTCGTGCAGCGACTTGAAGTCTTCCTTGCTGATTTCACCGATTTCATCGAGGCAGAGGACGCCTCCCGAAGCGAGCATGTAAGCACCTGCTTCAACAGCCCACTGTCCAGTGAGTTCGTCCCTGATAACTGGCGCAATGAGACCAACGCTTGTAGCAGTTGTGGCATTGGCAAACACACCGCGTGGAGCGATACCTGCCACGAACCGAAGAAGAACCGTCTTCGCCATACCGGGGTCGCTGATGCAGAGGACGTTAAGATAACCACGGTGAGTCGTGCCGTCAGGCATGACCTTCGTGACCCCCTCAAATAGCATAAGAGCAATCGCCCTTTTAAGAAGTGACATTCCCAAGATGGATGGCGCGAGAGACGCCTCAACACGCTGGAATATGTCGCTATGCGCGGCCATCGCTCTGATTGCCTTCTCATCATCCTCACTCATCACCACCTCGTCAAACTCCCTGATGCCAACCTCGATGTTGTTGCAGTCGAAATAGACATCTTTCGTTGAGTCCAGGACACCTTGCTTCATGCGGTCAATCGCCCGATACGTGCCGTTCAGGATGACTGTGTCGCCGACCATCAGGACATTGCATAGGTCGTCAATCATCTCGACCTTCAGCGTGCTAGGCTGCTTGCCGCCCTTCAGCTCATCGAGTGACTCCTGCACGTAGATGAACTGTCGGTTGACCAGCTTGTCGCGGGCACTGATGTGGTCGAGCGTTGTGAACCTACACCCCTGTGTGTCGCACCGCACCGGGACTGCGACCTTGTTGTACTTCCCTCGAACGACCGTGAAGTGACCCGCACCGCATCGGAAGACCGCTTCGGTGATTTTAGGTCTCACCTCAGTCACTCTCTTCACCAGAGCCTTGATTGAGATGAGCTTGTTGATGTCACTCACCCTCAGCTCACTTATCTGCTTCTGGTTCGGCACGTTCAGGAAATGCACCACAAGACGTGGATACCTGTCGTCACGCTCTTGGAGTAGGCCGAGCGCAGCCGTTGTGATGTGCTCAACAATGGCACCAGACGAGCTGGTGAACAGCATGTCCCATGCCTTGTTGTCAATCACCTGTTTCAGGTCGACCGTTATCGTCCGCTCTTTCGGGTAGTCACTCCCGATGTACTGGAGGTCTCTCCCGTTGTGCTTTCGCAGGTGCCTGTTCCAATACTCTTCGGGTGTCGACCACGCTGCTGTTGCAGCAGCCACCGCCGCCTGATACTGCTTCTCATCCATTGAGCGACTCCTCTGCGATTGCAGCCAGCGCATCGTTTAGGACTTCAGGACTCACGTTGAGATTGTGGTCTGCATGCAGCCTCTTGATGAGACTTGCCTGCTTCTGCCACGACTGGTCGATGAAGTCGAAAACGTCTTGACCCTTGAGAACCTCTCTGAGTGCTGGAATCAGCTTCCGCTTCATCCACTCCTGTCGGAGCCTGCACCGTTCCCGTTTCTTCTTTGCCTCGTCAATGTCAGCCAGGACTGCCTCCCTCACACGCTTCGAGATGTTCCCCTCGCCATACTCCTCACGAATGGCCTCATACTCACCATCGGAGCAGCTGACCGAGAATACTTTTCCCAAATTATCATCTCCTGTGTGGGATGCCGTTCAGATTTAGTAACTATAATAATTAATAATAACTATATATTGTGAGAAGCTACTAACTTTTCATAAATCTTCACAACTAATAGTTACTATAGTAACTAATCTTTTCAGCGTCCTTTCTCCTTCTTCATCGGGCGTTCAAAATGCCTGCAACACTCAGGGTTGAGGCAGGTAAACCTCTGCGTCATGTGAGGCTCTGGCCTGACGTGCGGGACGGTTCCCCGCTTCCAGACTCCGGTCTTCTCACCGCTTTTCTTCTTGCTGCCGCAATGCGGACACGTTACCATTGTTGTTCGACCTCCTGTAATACCATTTTCCTTGAACTCGCTTCCGAGTCAGTCGACCCTCGTTGAGAAGCCTCCTGACCAGTCTGACTGTCGTCGTCTCTGAGTGGGTGCACTTGAACTTCTCCACCATATCCCAGTGGATTGTCTGTATGACCTTCTCTTCATCAACGCCGACCACCTGGAGCAACCTCGTCATCAGGATTTCCCTCGCCACATCATCAGCGAGCCGAGCTCCCGCTATGACTCTCTTCACTCCAAAAAGACCATCACATTTAGTACAGTGGTATTTTTCAATCCTGTTCACAGTGGGGATGGGCTCAATATCATGCGAGCCGCACATCGGGCAGGAGTGTTCAAAGATACCTCCAATCGAAAAGTACCCTACCACATCTCCATACTTCTCTTCATCATTCATCGTTGCACCCTGCATACCTTCTTGAAGACACCCTCAATGAAGTTCGGGTTGTCCGCCTTGAACAGGTTGATGAACCTCTGAGCGAACCGTTCCCGCACTGCCGCGTCTTCCTCCAGATTTATAACCTCCGCGACGAGGTTGTAGTGGGACGAATGATACTTCGTCCTCACTGGAGTGTTCTTCACGCCGTCGTGCCACATCGAATCAGCTCGGCTCGAACTTCGGCTCGGGGAGAAGTCTCCGCTTGTAAATCTGGATAGCCTCGTGAGTTGTCGTGCCATCTTCAGCGAAGAAGTCCAGGAAGTCTCTCATCATGCCGATTGCCTCCTCTGGCGACCGTGCACCCGTGACCGTAGGCTTGAAGGTCTCGTAGTTCCCGATGTTGACTCCACACGTCAGGCCAAAGAGCCGCTCTGCCGTGAAGACGGGCTGAGCTGCCGTGCTTTCAGGGACGGCCTCATCAGTCGGTGAGACTTCTGGCATCCCATTCACCGCAATATCAGACCTCATCTCATTGGCGGTCTCCTCATCAACCTCCCCGGCCAGCTGCATACGGTCAATCTCGGTTACCGCTGCTGCCACTGCAGCCTGCTTAGCATCCATCTTGTCCTGCTTCGACTCGAATCCAGTGGTGTAGATGATGTTCTGGAGGTAGGTCAAGACCTTCTTGTCAGTCGGCATTGAGCCGTCCTCGTTCAGCTTGAACGCATAGACGACCTCGTCACCGAGTTTGACGCCCTGCCCTTTCTCCAAGAAGCGTTCGACGCCCCCCAGGTGGTGAGGGATGCCATCGATGTAGATGATTTTGAAGGCGTTCAGGATGGACGTTACCGTCCCGACTGTCTTGTCAGTGCTTCTCACCATGGTGCTCACTCACATGTCGGGAGAGGTCAATCGCAAGGCTGATGCGGAGCTTGCTCATCGACTCCCTCATCTCAACCAGCTCACGGCTAACGATGTCGAGCTCGTTGTCGAGTCTTCTCAGCTTGTCAATCTGACCAGCGTGAGATGCCTTAATGAAGGCTCTTGCAGCTTCCATCTCCTTTCGCACCTCAGTCACAGCATAATCGAGCTGCTCGACGTCTCCTGCCAGCTTTTTCACTGGGTCGCAGAAGTCGTCTTCCGCGTCGTCTTCGCCTTTGACGACGATAATAAAACCGTTTACTTTTTCCACAGTATCACCTCAGAAATCGTTCGCGGGGTCGTGGTGGGAAATCCACCTGCGAACCGCAACGACTCTACCTTTACCGTCCCTGAGTGGGTTGCCATCATCGGAAGTGTCAGGGCATAAGATGTCAGCTCGGTCAAGTATCTCCGCGACCCTTGACGAAGTGACGTAATAAACGCCCTTCCTCCTTCTCGGAACTCCGTCCACTTCCCACGCGTAGCGATGCACCACCGGGAGACCAAGGCAACTACCGACTACTTTTTCTTCATGGCGAGCCCTCAAAGCTCCAGCGCTCTGCACCAATCTCTTGATGTGGTCGTCGACCACATACCCCAGCTGGTGCGGGGTGAGATTCAGGACTCGTTCTTCATAGTCGTCCATTAATGCCCTCCATTTCTGTTCGTGACCGCTACACCGAGTGAGTACTGGTGGTGTATGCTCCCCCACTCAGCTCACGGCCGTTCCGCCAAAAAGAGGTCATTGGTTCGGGTCATTGGCAATCCAATCGGGCTCGTTCTGAAGGTCTTCATCCTCCACAAACTCGTTTTGCCTCTCCCTCTCTGATGTAACCTCAATCAAGGCTCTCATCTGCCCTTTTGAGAACTTCATCAAGGGACAGTTCTTTTGGTTGCACACAGCTAAGCACCTCCTGGCGACCCATACCCCTGTGCATCGTCGGGTGACCACTGAACGACGTCGGGTCTTCTGGTTGACCACACCGAGTACACCGCCACTGACCCGTGCAGGGTATCCTTCCAGACCATGCGTATGAGTGATTGCACTCTCCACCAGCCATCAGAACCCCCTCGCTGCTTTCACGCCCTTATGACCCGTTCCTTTGCACCTTGAGCACAGGATGAACACGAGCTGCCCCGGCTTCGATGTGTCGAGCATCTTACCGCTTCCACCGCATACGCGACAGCCGCCAGCCATCCTGTTCACCTCCTGGGAAGTCAATCCCATCAGAATGACACCTTGTACCCGCACTCAGGACAGACGAAACCCGTCACGACCTCTTCAGGCCGCAGGTGTGGCTGCCCGTGATGCTCTTTGACCGTAGTGATGCTCTCACTCGGCATATCCTTCCAGTCAAACGGCCTGCTGCAAAACTCGCACCAGACCACGTCCTTGCCAAGAACGCACTTTCCCTTGTCGATACACCGCTTCGGGTTGGGAGTTGCCTCCTCGCACCCTTCACATGGGTTCTTAATTGCCATCTCTGAACATCTCCACTGACCTTACGTTGCACATCGGGATTGTCGCCTCCTTATTGTCGTAGGTC
>Ga0315277_10009075_pt1 | contig 12739 bp, 9 predicted proteins | sample YL17G05_15_MG_FD_203695 | JGI IMG/M metagenome (GOLD analysis project Ga0315277, IMG submission 203695) | Sediment microbial communities from Yellowstone Lake, YNP, Wyoming, USA - YL17G05_15 | ecosystem: Environmental > Aquatic > Freshwater > Lake > Sediment | place: USA: Wyoming | collected... | reverse complement strand
ATGTCCCATCATGTACGAGCACTGTATCTCCGGTATCGGCATCGTTTATGGCCGCCTGGATCGAGGTGTAGGGATAACTCAATGGGCCTACTTCAAGGGTTGCCGCATACGCAGTTACTGTAAACAAACAACCCAGTGACATATTCAAAAAGAGCTTTAATAGTAAAGACGCGTTCTTCATTTTCACTCCCCTTTTGTTCGTTCCCAATTATTTCCGGACCCGGATAGCCTCATCATAGAGACATTGTTCCTCCATGTCAAGAACCCCTTGTTCAAAGATAAAATCCAATCAACGGCTGTAGAATCATACAAAAGCAAATCCGACTTCCCTTGATGCACTGAGCGTGTTTTTATGGCATTTCGGGAAGATGAGACTCTATACTCATCTCATCCATTGCGATTAGAAATATTGCATTAGGGAGAAGAACTTGAAAATCAAGATAACAGGAAAGAGTCCTACTTTCTGAAGAACCCGGTCGAGCCAATGTCCAATTTGCCTCTAACACCTACAAAGAGTGCTGATCGGCCACATTATGGGTTGGTAATTTGCCTTAGAAAGTGAGTATAACGGTAGGCATCACCGACGGCTGAAGGCCGTCGGGTGCATGTCTTTGTTAGCTCTAATCTGCACCAGAGCTTGACTCCTTTGCTTCTCCAACCAATGTATCATCAGGAAGTGGCTCACGCCGAATCGCACGTAATTGAACCATGAGTGTATTACCGTAGGGTGTCAGTGTCCAGTATGTGCGTGTATCTTTAATGCTTCTCTTTCTGTCGTTCTCTTTTATCAGTCCTAATGCGCGAAGCTGCACCACGCACGTTTCTATTTCATCTGCGCGAAAAGAAAAGTGACGAAGTTCCCGATCTTTGAACTCTTTACGGCTCTGGAATGCTTTCAATGATTCTCGTGTTAGAAAATCTCTGAACGCTTGGCGAAGAGCTTGATCAGATGCCTCGTTAATCATTGTCGGAGCGACTGCCCCAAAGATGGCATTCCAAGTGGGTGTGATAGAAGCGGTGTAGCCCTGGTCTTCATAATATGGGTACGAGGGAATCTTCTTTCGCGCATCGAAAGAGAGATTGAGTTCAAAATGGTCATCACCTTGGGCAAGAGCCTCAGTACCAGCAGGAGGACGATCACGAAGAGCTGCTGCTTGTTTCTCCAATTCGGCAATCCGATTCCTGAGTGCCAGCATTTCTGTGATTGTTGCTTCAGTTGGAACGCTATCGGCCCGCACCCAACCTATTGCGGGATGCCGTTTCGTTACTGCAGTAAGGCCAACAATGACCTTTGCTTTAAGGTCATCAGCATTTTTCCAATAGACACATGTGTGCTTCTTTTCGACTTTAGCTCGAAACCTCTTCAGCATTTCCCAGGTAGTGATGTCAGTCTCTGTCTTCTCCCGAGGAAGATTGTCAGGGTTTTCATGCAATAAGGGGATGACCGGTTTTTTTGTAGTCAGGGCGTAGTCGTATTCCTTTTCAGTGTAGCCGAGGCCGGTTTCGTCGAGAGATCCGTATCTACCACCTACAATAAGAACGTAGTAATCGGAGCCATCAATCACATCGGTGATCAGCTGCCAAGCTGAATCGTCTGTAGCCGGAAAGAGTTCCATTCCTGCGGGCATATGATCGAGCTCTAGTATGGCCCTCAAGACAGCTTGTCTTTCGTCTTTTAGGTCGACGAATGTTGAGCTAATGAAAATCTGATAACGCTTGTCCATAAGTAAACTCCTTAAGAGCTAACAATTATTAGATTGATTCGCATAAGATGCGAATCACTGGTTTCCGACCCATATAAGCTGCCGTTGAAACGGTGAACATTACTGCGGTAGCATTATAAACTTCAGCTATTTGTGCCTCCTAATACTTATTATCACAGCGTCTTATACGGATCGGCATAAACACCTTGTTGAATATACGAAAAGAGGAGTGGCATGTCAAGGAAAGATGACCAGCGATGATTACCAATTCAAATCAAGTATGTTTCGATAAAATGATTGGTCGAAGAGTTCAGGAAGAAGTCCTGTTTTTTCCAAACCCAAGCGACCCAGAGGTCAATTTGACATTAACACCTACTTATCCTTGCTTACAAATGATCTTTGGGGCAACGATTACTGAATGAAAGCAAGAGTTTTTCTTTGCTGGTGACGGCATTGTATCCCTCTATTAATTTCCACGTCTTTTTACTTTCATTATCATCCATGGCAGAAAAATGAACCACTGGAAATAGCCAACGAGAGCGAAAAGAAATGTGAGAACACCTTCCGTGACATATTTGGGTACCCCCCCCCCCAAGAAACATGTCCGGGAAACCAGTTGCACGCAAGAAAAATTGTAAACCAACGCTTGAAGGAAAACAGAGTGCCATAAAAATAAAGTAATAAAATAGGCCACGGTCACCGTGCACATCATACGACACATACCCAAGATAGATAAAAAGCAAAGACCATGTTGTGCCCGATATGATCCTAAACTTCCTCATTGAGCTTACCTCTCATCTTAAGTCTGCACGTACTGGAGTCGCTGATCGTCACCCGGGTTCAATGATCTTTCTTTGCGCTTTCAGGAGGGAAGTATTGACCTAACTTGACAGCGTCCGTAAAGTCACGTTTCATTCTTCTCATGTAAAGAGATCCGTGCTCTCCTTTCGCTCTTTGACAACTGAATATTAGTTTTCTTTTTTTGAAGACTTCACCTACAACTCTTGCATTTGGCACGGTGCATCCAATTGACGATTACTAAGCGAAAGAGTAGAAACGTTGAGACTCCTCAATTTTGAAAGTCTTGGAGAGTAGATGTATGTTCCCGTTACCCCTGATGTCAATAGTGGGCGCCAATCATGCTACTACCTGCTTCGTAATTTGCCGTGCATAGAGTTGCCGCTCATGGACAGCCTGGAATAATTGCCTAGTCCTCCCTAGGCAAACTCACCGAAAGGACACGAAAGGTTTATCCTGAGAGAAAGGTCACTATTTTCGGGCTCGAAGCACGGGCACGGTTACGTAACTTCAGTAATCTCCAGGAGATCAGGGTTCGATAGAGAAGCAACCATCGCTGACATCACTACCTACCCCATTTCCATCTGCATCCTGCAGAACGACCTTGATTTTGCACTTCGTTTTCTCTTTCTTCACTGTCGGCACTTGCCAATCAAAGCTTCTGCTATCCCCAGGGAAGTAACATTTTCCGGCAGGAGGATCGCAGATTTGATTCCAGTTCTTTCCACCGTTAACGGTATAGGAAAGGTTCGCCTTCGCAACTGGATTCTTTGTTTCGTTGTTTGCCCATTCTATTTTACAGGTATCTCCAGGTTTAAATATCTCGCCTCCGTTTGGCGATATGAGTTTGACTACCTCTATCGTAAACGAACCATCTGATTTGTAGGCTCCGATTTTCTTGCCTAAAGCATCATACCCTACTACCCTTAATAGACAATTCTTCTTGTTATTTCCTGGCTTTGAAACTTGCCAGTCATAGACTACCCCTGTCACAAACGCCTCGGTATGAATTCTCATCCATGTTGCACCTTTGTCCAGCGAATAACTCAACCTGAATTTCACGGCATTAGAGGGAGCTGCCCACCTGATTGCGTAATCAGAACCTGAAGGGATTATTTCGCCCCCGTTGGGGGTAAAAAGAGTAACCTTCTCAGGAGTCCCTGCTCCATACAGGGGTACACTTAGCATGGGAGTATCCGCATCGTTAGAGGAGATACTTATTGTCGCAACCTTTCTTCCAAGTGTTTCTGGAGAAAACGTGGCTATGATGGTGCAGCTCGAACCCTCTGCTAAGTAAGGCTGAAGGCTCGGGCAGGGATTTGCACCACCCGGTATTAGGGTGAAAGTTTCTCCATTAGCACCTATCAGGGAAATAGGCTGGTCTATAAGGAGGCCTGCTACGCCAGTATTGGAGATAATAAACTCGTGTGGAACGGATGTTTTTCCAAGAATTATGTTGCCAAAGTCGCATGAGAACGGGGAGACTGATATGTTTGGACCGTCGGCGACATTCACGTAGGTGGAGGTATATCCGACTCTTTGGAATTTGAAGCCAGTGTTGGAGGTACCTGCTGCTCGAACCAGAAAGGAGTAAGTCCCTATAGAGCCCGTATTATTGAAGGCATTCGCGTACACACCATCGTTTACCTTCCCGTCTCCATGAATTCCGTCGTCATATAAAGTGATTGAATCTGCCGACGATGACGGGGACGTAACTTCGGCTATCACGTTAGCCCCCACGATCGGTTGGGTGTCAGTCACAATCGCAGTTATCAATATCGGATCACTCTGTTCATAACTTCCTTGCTCAAGGCGAGTGGTTATGGTCAAATTCGTGTCCGCCGCCACATTCGCATTATATTGGAGCCCAGTCTGTTCAGCCGCTGATAGCGTCAATTCTTCGATGTCAGGTGCCGTATCACCATATCCAACGTCTATCCAGTTTTCTTTATCTCTTAATATGGGGGAGGGAACTATTGACGACATGCTTAAAACCGTTCCTCCGTATACTTTCATAATCCAATTTCCTAAGGCAGGATTAGTGACCCGGTAGGATTCGCTATTAGAACTCGATATGAACTTTATTTTGGGATCAGATGTGCTGGGAGCGATATTTTTCCCATTGGGATCCGTTAGCGTGAGGTCAAGGTTACTTCCACTACCTGACCAACTGATAGAGAAAATAGCCTGGCTGACGGATGGATCAATACGGACAATTTTCTGATCTGTAACACCTTGCAGAGCCCTTCCAGTTTCTGAAAACAATGTTTCGTTCCCCATGACTTGACTCGAAAGACTACTGTAAATCCCGGCAAGGTCCGTGGCTGACGGAGCGAGATAATATTGTCCACTGGTCTGCCGAGCAATATCTTGAAGCAACGCTTCGTCGGAGTTCGGGCCGAGGGCTATTGTATAAATCTTTGTCTTTGTCGAGAGAATGCTGGGCAAAACTTCCGATACGTAGGGGGGTGTGTTCTCGAATCCATCACTTAACAGAATAATTGCCCACGGATGACCAGAGGCTCCTTTGTTATTCAATTCACTTTGGGCAAGCTGAAGGCCTGCGCCGATAGAAGTAGACCCCTCTGCTGAAATAGAACCAATAGCTTCCTTGGCTCCTGCCCTAGCATCTGCCGCAGATATCTCAACATCATCCACGTACCAGCCATCATAAGTGAAACTACCATCAGATGATAACTGAAATACGACTCTTACCGAAGGCAATCCACTATATGACGAGAGATTTACGAGTTTTTGGGTCCATGTACTCTGATCCCCCGTATACTCGGCAAGTAAGTCATAGGTGCTTCCATTATCAATTGTTGCCCACACTCTGGCATAGTCACCATAGAACCACCAGGCTTCCTCCAAGGAATATCGGGTCCAGAATTTTAGCACTGGGTTAGTCAAAGAGGATAAATCTATTGGAGGGGAGCCTAGTGAGACGTTAGCGTTATCTGAATAATTGCCATCTGGGCTGTCTGTCCAACAGGTGGTGGGGCTGTGGTAGTCTGATTTAATTTGTGCCCAGGGAGGGTTCCAGATCCAATTTCCGGTTCCGCTTTCCATATCGTCGCTAAAGATTATCTGCTTCGTTGAAGTAATGGTTGCTAATCCATAATCGAGGGTGAAAGCATCAGAAAAACTCACGATGCCTACCATATCGCCATCTTGCATCAGGTCAACGAAGAGGCCCGCCGCATCTTTAGCACTGGCTAAGTATTCCCCATACATGCTTCCCGACCTGTCGAGCGTGAGAACAACATCCGCGTTACTCTGAGTGTTTGAAGCATAGAGAATGGCAGCCGTCTCCTTATCGCTGAGTCCTCGTGCTGTGACCCTCAGATCATACGATCCCTCTGTCGACTGATTGGGAGGCTGTATGTTCAGCACATACCGATCTCCAACCATGGCAACCGCTCGCACGTCCGCAACGGAACTGCCGACGTAGACAGCGAAATCTTCCTTGGTCAAAGGGGTTCCGAAGGTTATGGTAACCTCGATATTTAGTTTCCGTGGATCGCTCACGCTTCCGACAGAAGCCGGGGCGGATTCAGTGGGAGAGAGGATATCCACGGCTTCATGTGTTTCGAAGCAGAAAAGTCGATACAAACCTGCCACCGCCTTGATTGCATGTGGAACAAGGGCGACTGCTATTTTTGAAACGTATGCTTCAACATCATTTTTGTCGTCTATAATATCATCGGGCGAAATTTCCGTCCATAAGCCTCTGCCGATGCTATCAAATTTGTCTTCTGCCCCATCCCATTTTACAAACTTCCCTAGGTCTCCGTTTGAATTGTTGCTCGCAAAGTATTGCGTTTTTTGAGCTGTGTACCAAAATAACTTGAAAAGATTTGGAGGATCTTTCTGATCATGAACATCACTCCATGAGAACCCGGGTTTTATTGCAGAAATCTTCTCTTCCAAGTCCTCGTATTTATAGATGTCAAACGCATAAGCAGCTCCCTGAAATATATTGAGATGTTCAAGATTTTTCATATACTCTTCAAATGAATCCTCGCCATATGGAGTATTTTTAACATGCACATCATCATGGACATGAGCAGGAACAGTGATGTCTGTTAGTAGGTGCACAACATGACCAAGCCAATAGTAGGCTTCGGTGACTTTTTCCTCATTACCCTCTTTTTTGCCCGAACGATAGGGACCAATAACTTTTTGATCCCAATAATATTGTGCGAGTCTGTAATTGCTATCCCAATATTTTTCTCCTTTGGTCTTCTTAACTGGCTCCCCGGGCAAGATATTCCTTAACCCCCTGTTATAACCTCCAGCCAAATCTTCTTGATTACAATTGAAACCTTCGTAGCTTGGTCTGTCTGGATCCCAAAAATGCTCATACCAACCATTCAATCTCTCGCCGTCGCAAAACTCATTCCGATCTAAAAGATCACAATAAAGAGGATTAATCTGGTTGTCCTCATCGCCACTACCGCTTATAATATTGTATAGGATTAATCCGCTAGGAACATTGCATGCAGGACTCAGCCTTTGATATATGACAGTATCCCTAGCTTCATCCAATAGTAGATGGTCCTTCAGTTCTTCTTGTATTTCCTGCAACGCTTTGCCAGCTTCCCAGGCAATGTATTGGTGAACTGGAGTCCCTTCAATTATTCCATCCGGGTTCTCTGCTACTGTCCAATCTTCCCAGATTACTGGTTCGTCACCAACAGTATGGGCAAATGAAATCTTCGATTCTGCTATGAATAGCCAGGAAGATAGCATTATTAATATGAAGTAGATGGTGCAAAATGTGGGACAAAATTCCTCAGATAATGTATTTGATTCGGATGTTTTTGTCCCTACGTGGCTTTTCTTACCTATGGATTTCTTTAGAATCCTAATCATAAATCCCCCCCGAGAAACAATAGGTAGCTACAGCAACGCTATAGATCTTTACCCACCTCGTTTGACCTTGAAACCTGTTTCACAACTATACTGAAGGTCGAGATATCAGGCTTGGTAAAGTTGTGCCCTTACCTACATAAGAGGCAATTGTCAACTCTCGTCAACGCTACGTCATTGCAACTTCTCAATCAGGTTTGCTTGGAGGACCAAGCTCTTGAAAATGGGTCCTCCCGAGCGTCGCTGAGAAGTTACTTCAAGGGCACGTCCCTTAACGCGAATGTTATCTCCGTGCTTCAAGGAGAAAACGATATCCGCGATGTCTTTGGGAACTACGACGTTGAGCGACTCCGGCGACTCCTGCACAGAAGGAGCAATCGCCATGAAGGACATGTACCTGTTTGGCGACAATCCTCCTGGAAGGGTACCTGCCATTGTCGAACTGAAGCGGCAATCGACCTGAACATACTTGTTCGCCAACTCGTTGACGTAAACTCCGGAAACGAATCTACGAAATTCAACAACCACGTACTCCATCTGGGTTGGCGCGCGCGACGTCATGTCGACCGTCTGGCAACTAGCTAGGATTACCATCAATGTGGCCAGAGACAAAATCCGCACTATATTGGGGTGTGCAGTGTTCATTACCTTCCCTCCTTTCATTGTCGCTTTCGGGATTTGCAGATTCTCAGTTGATTAACATTAGTTTGTTATCTGGAGATCTTTCAGTGCCTTGGGACGAGAGGAGAGCTGAGATTAGACGATGAACAGATTTAGATGAGGCTGCTGAATTTGGGAGGCAATTTTTGAAAGCTTTTCTCCATCCATCACCCCCTTTGGAAAAAGAAAGTCTTGTTGAAATTGTTGGCTTTATTATACAAAAAGCCTTCATCTAGTCAATACCTAAAATGAGCTTGTGAACATTATCTTTTACAAATTATCAGTTGAAATCTTGTAGTAAGGAGCGAATTTTCAGAATCACTCTTACAGGAAGGAACATTGCATGGCTACCCCCATGGTTGCCTAAGAAATAGGCAACTAATCGATCCAAGAGTTATTGGAACATACCCCAAGGATTGATGATTTCTATGGATAATTTACAGAGCTATGTTCCTTATCTTCCATGGAGAACATCCATCCAACGGATGGCTTCCGCCTCGGTCACTCTCCCCAAGTAGGCTTGGGTGGTCCTCAGATCCTGGTGCCGGAGGATCACCTTGGAGACAATCTCCAACGGTACCCCGTTCCGACTGGCATAAGTAGCGGAATACCTTCGGAGATCATGGGGAGTGAGAACAACATTTAATTTTCCTCCCAGGTTCTTGATCAATGCCCTGGCCGTGGAATAGCAAATCGGAAAGATGCGGGCTCCAGGGGTGAGATCCTCCTGTTGGATGTAGTCATGGAGTCGTTTGGCGATCTGTTCGGGCATAAAGGCCACTTCCGAGTCCTTCCCTGACTTGGGTTCTTGCAAAACCAGTTTCCGGTTCATCACATCGGATACCTTGATCTTCAGCGCTTCTCCGATCCTCAGCCCGCATCGTGCCTGAAGTTCTAAAATCAACCTGTCCCGGAGTGTCCGGGTGTTGTAGATCAATTCTTCCACAATCTCCCTGTCCAAGATTCTTCGGGCGACCTGCTTCGGGGTCTTAAAAGCTTTGGACAGAAGAGGTGAATTGCAGGGGTTCTTCAAATTCAAATTGCACTTGTCGATGAGGGAGTTGAAGAGGGCCTTCAGTTGGGCATATCGGAGACGCCGGGTGGATTTGGAACGGTCTCCCGTCATCATCTCCAAGAACTGGAAAATCTCATCTGATCCAATAGAATCAAAGGACCGCTCCCCAAACTCGGCTTCAAGTTGTTGGAGAAGGGGTTGGTAGCTTCGGACAGTCCTTGATTTTAGGTTAGAGCGTTGGTGATAACCGAATAGGGTAATGGCTTCTTTTAGCGTCATGCGAAACCTCCTTTCGTGTCCTGGGGTATGTCCGATTCCATTTTAGATGATTTCGGGCGCTAATGAACGAATGTGATGAAGAAACGGGAGGGTTCTTTCAACGAAGGGTTTGACCTGCAGAAATACCGCAAGGCAGAAATCGGAAAGAAGGAACCCTAGCAGGAGGTGGTTGCTTTTATGGAGGGTTTTAAGAAAAGGGTAAAAGGAGACAACTCGCAATTTGGTATCAAAGTGCCCCCAATTCCTCGGCGATGTCACCTACCACTCTTGGGGACTGAAATCACGTAAAAATCGAAGATTTGCGTTGGAAAGTTAGCATAACAAAGAGAACGTTGGCCCTGCTTAATCCCGACCCTCATCGGGCACATATCCACGCCACTATCGCCATAATCGTTAAATGCCCGAGTACTCAATAACAAGCACCTATGACATAACCTTCCTCTTTCATCCGCTTCGCACAGCAATCCACAATAGCGTTTTGGTCTGGACATTCCGCTTCACATTTTTCCCAAGCCTGATATATCTTAAATTTTGATACACGAAAGTAGGAGTAGGGAAAGTAGGGTTCTACCTTTTGCGTATCGGTCCTCCATTGTTGGTCTCCCGACTCCTTACACTTGAGATAATCTTCATATGTATCTTGAATAACTTCAGAACATTTCACATTTTTCGGCACGCCCAAACCAAGTGCGAAACCCCACTCTGATAAGCACCAATATGGGTCATTCTGTTGCCAATATCCACGACAGCCACAACCAGAAAAGCTCAATATCAGGGCAAATAGTAGAAGTAATCTTAGAAGCTTCATTTTGTCTCTCCTATCCCAAGATTTAAATCAATTGTCACCGTAGCGGAATCCACTCTTTCGTTACGTCCACAGCCACTACTCGGTTGTCGCTGTCGAACTTAATTTGCAACACGTAGTATCTTTTGATCTCACCCGCGTCTGCTGTAAATTGACCCAACACGACATACACCGCCTTCACTTTGGTCCAGCCGTAACCTATGTTCTGACCGTCATCAGATGCGTGATCCGGTTCACCAAGAAGCAGGAACACTTCCTCCTTTGTAGTGACGCCCGGCTGCAGCAGTAATTGTGTCTTGTCGCTGATGTTGTGTCGTGAGTACTTCGCATGGTAGTCACCCGGAATCACCAGGCAGCCCGAGAGCACCATCGCTCCCCAGGCCACCATAAGAAACCACGGGCACCAGCTCGCAGGTCGTCCGATTAGACTCCTTCGCTTCATTGCACGTCCACAAGCCTGTGTTTGCACAGCACGCCGTTGGGGTCGAACACCAGGACCAGGCTGTAGCGAACCCCTTCCCAGCTCCCAATCCAATTGCATATGTAATACCCTTGTTTCTCATCGTGCCCCAATCGATAGAACAGAATCTTCTCCTGCTCGAAGACTCGGTTCGGCCTACCCAATGTGGACAACACCTCCTCACGGGTCGTATGTCCCGGCGGCAAAAATTCCAAGAGGTCCTTCTTGGCCCCGACAATCGATGTCGCCGGAGTCGCACACCCGCTAAGGAATAGCAATACCAGCCCAAGTGTGGCCAGAAACGATGAAACATAACCATGGAACCGGTATCGAAGGGACTTCCCAACTTTCACTTTTGTCTGCATACTTTCAGACTCGTTATCCGGCCAACCGACCTAAGATAGGCCAGGATAAGGCTATTTTAGAATCGTCATACTTCATTTTTACGATTATTCAAGAACACTCCTGCCCCTAAGAATCAAGGTCATTAATTGTGAAATACGAACTGTAATATACATCTTTTTCGAAAATAGGGGAAGCGAATCTTTCAGGAAGACATCCTCAATTTACCAGAAACATCGCCGGTCAAAAAGGTTGGCTTTAAAGTTTCACCTACAAAGGTCCACTCACAAATATTAAGGAAGATCAACAGTTGCTGTTTGAAATATGCAATATTGGAGGAAGCACGATTTTGGGAAGAGTTAACTCTAAACGACATAAAAGAGCAGTACTACGGGTAGAGGACCCGACATCAATACGGGTGGCCGGCAGACCGGTATTGATAGCGTTTCAGTCTGCCCCTCCATTCGTGTTCTTAAACAAACCATCGTGTTGCGGCCCTGTATATTGGGTCCCTGCATAGATGATATTTGGATTTGCAGGATTGATGACCAAGGTACTAATAAAGGTTTTCGTAAAGCGGGTTTTAATGGAATTCCAATTTACCCCGGCATTCGTGCTCTTGAACACACCACCGAGTGATGTCCCCGCATAAAGTATATTTGGATTTATGGGGTCGATGGCCAAGGCACGGACGTACGTATTCGTCAAACCGGTGTTAATAGCGACCCAAGTTGCTCCACCATCTGTGCTCTTGAACACACCATCTTCCATTATCCCCGCATAGAGAACATTTGGGCTGAGAGGATCGATGGTTAGGGCATAGATGAAATTCAAACCGGTTTTAATAGCCTTCCAGTTTGCTCCTCCATTTGTACTCTTAAATATACCACAGCCCCAAGCCGTGCATGCATTGTTTCCTGCATAGAGGGTCTGGGGATTTGCGGGATCGATGGCCAAAACACCAATACAAGTGTTCTTCAGCCCCTTGCTAAAAGCCTTCCAATTTGCTCCTGCATCCGTACTCTTGAACACACCGCCGCCCAAAGTCCCGGCATAAAGAGTCTGTGGATTTAAAGGATCGATGGCTAAGGCAAAAACAGAACGGTTCATACGGCTAGTATTAATAGCCTTCCAGTTAGCTCCACCATCTATGCTCTTGAACACACCATCCAAATCAGTCCCTAAATAAAGAATATTTGGATTTGTGGCATCAATGGCTAGGGCAGCATAGATAAGAGATTTCGTTAAACCAAGGTTACAGACGTTCCAATTGGCTCCCCCATCCGTGCTCTTGAACAGACCAATGACACGAAAGTCCGTCCCAACATAGAGGATATTTGGATTCTTAGGGTCGATGGCCAAAACGTTGATGTCTACCCCTTCTGGCCCAATCCTTGACCACCCCTGTGGAAAGGAGATGTTAGGGAAAACAACCCCTAATAGCAGAATGACCGAAAAAAGAAGATAGCTTTTTTTCATTCAATTATCCCTCCTTTCTTCAAAAACAATACATAAATTGCCCCCATAGATTTGCTGCAATTTCACTTCACCTAAATCTAACCTGATCCATACCATTCTCAATTTTACCGCTCCGCTCTCACTGCCAAAAGGCCCATTTCCTGCCTTACTTTAAGGATGGGCTTTGTTTGGATTCTGTTCATTCAGGACTCTGCATCCTGGTGGAGATTTTTAAAATCTTTCTCCATCCACCACCCCCTCTGTTCTTACTTCTGAGAAAGAGAACCAGCCCAAGAGCAACAAACCCTGCACTGATTCCTCCAAGGGCCATTCCAGAAGATGCCAGT
>Ga0315277_10009073_pt1 | contig 12741 bp, 12 predicted proteins | sample YL17G05_15_MG_FD_203695 | JGI IMG/M metagenome (GOLD analysis project Ga0315277, IMG submission 203695) | Sediment microbial communities from Yellowstone Lake, YNP, Wyoming, USA - YL17G05_15 | ecosystem: Environmental > Aquatic > Freshwater > Lake > Sediment | place: USA: Wyoming | collected... | reverse complement strand
CAAATCCCGGATGATGCCAAGATCCTCCTTCAATAGCGCGAGCTCCGCGCCCGGGCACAAAATCGCTGCGAGATTCTCGTCCAGTTTTTGCCTTATATCTCCCGCATCGAAAATCGTCTGGAACGTGGTGTCCTTGTACTTGTCAAACAAGCCAAGAAGCTTTGCAACCTGGTCCGGCGGTAATCTCGCCGGGTCGGGCACGCGATATTCCACGAGCGTCGCTTTTTTCCAGTGGATCCACGGCCCGCGGGCCTCGTTCCGAACCGCGAGAAGGAGCACGATGCCAAGTGTCGAGTTTGACCACAACGTGATGATCTTTTCGGCATTGTCGCCGGCCTTGCAGCTCCATGACACGTTGGAAAGGACTTCGTCACGGCAATAATATCCGAAGATGCTCGTCGTCTTCAAGAACAAGCTTTCGGGGAGTAGCAAATGCGACCGGGTCGCTCGGAACTTTTTCCGCGTGCTCGACGTTGCTCTTGCCTTGAACGAGCGTCTCTGATTCGCATCGATGCACATCGAACGCATCGTGTCGTTGTCACGCCCCCACACGAAATCCAGCTCGCCGGGCGTGCCACCCGTGGCCTCGTCCGTGTTTTTCGTGAGCTCGCTGCGATCGGGCCCTATTGAACCGATTGATCCAAGACGTGCGAGGGGCAGCATTAGCCGCCCGATTGCCCCGCGTTCTATCAAGTCCATCACGAACTCATGCAGCCGCGGGGACGGCAAGCCGAGGAGCTGCTGCCAGTTGATCACGTGCTTGTCGAGCAAGGCACGGGGTACCACGAATGCATTGCCCATCACGCCAGCCACCGGATCCGTGATCTCCATGGCATGGGAAGGTCCAGGCTCGATCCGTGCCCCGGCGAGCTGGCTCGCCAGCCCAGACGCGGCAGCATCGTCCCGGGGTTCGACGAGCAAGTTCACGACGAGACAACCACTATGATCATCGCCCTCTCTTTCTTTTTTCCTTGCCACGACCATGCACTCGGACAAGCTCGTGTTCTCGCTGAATGAGAAGCCTGGTGGCGTGAACGTGAAGACCAGCATCTCGACAGATGCCCGGGAGAGCAAGTATCGCCGCAGCTTGAGCCAGGCGGCCCCGTCGACGAGTGATTTCGGGACGATGAAGGCCAAGCGCCCGCCCGGTGCCAGTTTTTCCAGCGCCAGCACCATGAAATCCGCGGCCTGGCCCGCCTGGCCAATGCCTTGCATGCCGCGGTCACGTCGTAATCCGGTGAGCACCCTGTCGAGGGCCATGCGGTCCTGCGGTTCCAGTGACGTGCCGAACTGGAGATTATCCCCGCATGACCGTGCAAATGGTGGATTCATGATGACGAGGGAGTAGATGACGTTCGCCACGTCCCGCAAGGTTCTCGAAGCGGGCTTGTCCTTGAGCAAGTCGAGGCTTCCGAGCGAGTCGGGTGGCTCGAGCGGTGCGTGGTACAGGTGAAAGCGGCCGGGTGGCGTAGCCGGCTGCAAGCTCGAGAGCGCGCGGCGCGTCATTTCCACGGCCTCGGGCATCACGTCGAAACCGAAGCAACCATTAGTAATGAAGTCGCGGTAGAAGACCTCGGCATCAAAATGTATTCCTTTCGCCACGTGTGTAGCCCGCATGCGTGCCTCCATGGCGCGACAACTCGACCGGAGCAGCATCCCACCGCCGCATGCGAAATCAACGGCTTTGAACTCGCGAAAAAACGCCGGGTCATCGAGCTTCCACGCCGGGTTTGGCAACCCCACCGCCAGCGATGCGAGCAACAGCGCATTCTGCGACTTCGTGTAAAACGTGGAATATGCCTTCTCCGCCTCGCGATCGAGGCCAAGGTCGTTGCTATTGCCCGCCATGGTATCGTCAATCACATTTAACGCGCATAAGCTATTTGAACCAACGATTATTGTCGAGTATGACCTATGACACGACAAGAAGACGACGCCCGCACCTTGATCGCGGCGTTCAAGCGCCTCGAATCCCCGGACTCCCCGCTAGTGGACAAGATCATGGCTTTACTAGGCATTTCAGGCCTGGTAGAGCTCGGGTTCGCCTTGAACAAGCATAACAAGCGCGAGCGGGACGCGGCCATGGGCATTGTCGAGCGATACATTACTGCCTTGCTTTCGGCACCCGACGAGGCGGCGCGGCTGAAAGCGAAAAGGGAGCTGGATTCCTTCTTTTACGACGTTCCCATGATCGACGAGGACGCGTGACACTACCGGGACTTGAGGTTGACGGGAAAGAAAAAGGGGCACTTCTCGGGATTTATCACATCGAAACTCTATTTTCCTTCGAGCTGGCACGTTCCTTTCCAGGGATCGCTTCGTGGCTTCGCACCTTGGCAATCATGCGCGGCCTTCTCGTCGGCCGTGAGCGGCACGGCGAAAGATTTGCACGTTTTGCACTGTATCCTGTCAGAATTGATTTTAAGCATCTTAATTTTTTTCAGCGCATTGATAGAGTCATGGACCATTTTGCGCACCGCATCGATACGATCAAGAATTTCATCGTTATGACCTTGCTGGAAAAAGCCCAGGAACTAGAACGCAAGGGCATCAACATCGTGCATATGGAGATCGGTGAACCTGATTTCGACACGCCCGAGAAAGTGCGAGAAGCAGCCATGAAAGGCTGCAAGGCAGGCAAAACCCATTACACGCATTCCCTCGGGTACCGCAACCTTCGCGAGGCCATCGCCGCGTATAAAAAGGACAGCAGGGGGCTCGGGCTCGACGTGGATACCGAGATAATGGTGACCGCGGGATCTAGCCCTGGCTTCCTTATGACGATAGGGGCGCTGGTCGATCCAGGCGAAGAGGTCATCGTGACAGATCCGGGATATCCTTGTTACCAGAACTTCATAAGATTTTTTGGCGGCGTGCCAAAGTTCGTGAAAATCCACGAGGACGAGCGGTTCGACCTCAATCCCGAGCGGTTGGAAGCTGCGATCACGAAAAAAACCCGCATGGTCATCCTCAACAGCCCTTCTAACCCGACGGGGCAGATCATCCCCGAGAAGACACTGCGGAAGATCACCGACATTATCCTCGCGCACAAGGACATGTGGGTGCTGTCGGACGAGATCTACTCGGAACTCACGTACACGGGCTCGATCGCGCCGAGCATCTCGCAAATCAAGGAGATGAAGGAACGCACGATCGTGCTGGACGGCTTCTCCAAGTTCTGGGCAATGACGGGCTGGCGCCTCGGGTACATCATCGCCCCGGCCGCGTTGATGGAGGCTATGAACAAGATCAACCAGAACTTCATGATCTGCGCGCCATCCGTGTCGCAAGAGGCAGCAATCGCCGCGCTGCAATGCCAAAAGGAAACTGGCGAGATGCTGCGGCTCTACAAGGAACGCCGCGATTTCATCGTTAATCGCATCAACGAAATCGATGATATCTCTATGAAATACCCGCCGAACGGTGCATTTTACGCGTTCACCAATTTCCGGAAGGTCAGCAACGACTCGTTGAAATTCGCGTTGGATCTGCTCGAAAAGGGGCACGTTGCAGCCACTCCCGGCATCGGGTTCGGCGAAAACGGCGAAGGCTATATCCGGTTCTCGTACACGACCGATGTCAAGAACATCGCAATTGCCATGAATCGCCTGGAGCGATTTCTCAAGGAGTATGTACCGAAAAGGAATGCACCACCAACGAAATAAAAATAAAAGAAACTAATCCTTCGATATAATCAATCACCATAATCCGCGGACCCGTAATCTAGTGGTTTGGATGCACCAAGAGTGCATCGCCATAGATGATGCTCGCTTGACGTGCGAGTTCTCGTGAGTTCGACTCTCACCGGGTCCACCAATTTTTCACATTCCACCACGAGGCAAAACGCTTATGAGCACCGAAACTATGCAAAAAGGAACATGGGGGATGCGAGTCACCTACTTAAGCATTTCGGGAATGGCGCTCGGCGGCGTCATCGCGCATGCGCAATACGCTACCAAGGTCGGCGAGTTCCAGGTCGTCATCCTCATCCCAGTCGTGCTGGCGTTCTTGCTCGCCTACGCTTGCGGCATCATTCAAAGGCGGGTCGAGCGGGGGATGCGCGCGAAACGTTTGAAGCCAACGCATGGCAAGGGTGCCAAGTCACGCTACTGGTTCGGCTCGTACGCGGGTGAAGTCATGGGCAAGACCGTGCTCGTCACGCTCGGTGGATTCGCATGCATCTATTTTCTCTTCTCCCTCTTCTTGATCGCTGCTCCACCGCTCATCAGTTTCGTGGTGAGCTCCGACGTGGCCGGCGTATTCATGTTGCTCTATCCTGCTTACCTCGAGGACAAAGCGGTCATCAGGAAAAAGTAAGGAAGGTTTCACGACCATTTTTTCCCGAACAAACTGCAAATAGTAATGGACATGTGCGCAAACATCATCACATTCGGGCACCGGGGCGCGATGGGGCACGCACCCGAGAATACCCTGCTCGCGTTCAAGACCGCCGTGGCTATGGGTGTTGATGGCATCGAGCTCGACGTGTACCGGTCGCAAGACGGCCACGTCATCGTGTCGCACTCCGATACGCTCGATATCGGCGGGCATCTGTACCGGATCACGAAGCTTGACCTAAACGAGATCAAGAAGATCGATCTTGGTAAGGGTCAGCGCGTGCCGACGCTCGACGAGGTCATCGATACTATGGAAAAGCTCACCAACAAGAAAGTGTTGTATTCGATCGATCTCAAGGACGTGCGCGATGGCGACGTGTACCACGAGGTCGTTGAAAAGGGAGGCATCAAACCCCGCCTCTTCACGTGCTTCGAGTCGCGCATGTTCATCAAGAAAATGTACCGGCAATATGCAGACTTGACCTACGTGCTCTCGATACACGTGAACCCGGAGGGGGGTATCGAGGACCTGGACAAGTTCGACCCCGCGATGATCAAGGTCGTGAACATTCCCGAGAAAGAATTGACCAAGCTTCTCGTTGATGCGATCCACGCGAAAAAGCTGAAATCATTCGTCTGGGACGTGAATGAAGAGCAGCGGATGCGCGAGCTCGCGGGTTGGGGCGTCGATGGCATGTATTCCAACTACCCGGATATGCTTGTGCGCGTCATTAAGAAAAAGTAGGCGTGGTTTCCAAGGAGCTATGTTTTTTTACCGTCCTTGTCCTTATCCCTGATCAAACCCTTGATGTTTTTCATGAGCTCTTGCTGGAATCCTTTCGGTAACAAGTCTTTCTCCTTATCCAGCTTTTTCCCGGGCACAGTACCAGTAGCAAGTTTGGTCTCCCCGGGAGCCGTAACTGGCGGCTTGACTGCCCCTGGCTTCACCGCAGCCGGCTTCGTCGTGGCTTTCTTTCCAGCCTTTGTCGATGGTTTCTGCGCGGCTGGTTTTGATTTCGGTGCCTTTGTGGAGGCTGTAAGTGCCGGCGCGGCTGGTTTCGCCACGGCTGCCATCTTGTCCATGCGCTGCTTCTGCTCATCCGCCGATTTTTGGAATTGCTCGAGCTTTGAATCGAGGGATGCCTTGGGCGCCGCCGTGGGTGCAGCCGGCGTTGCCGGTGCGATGTTTTCTACTGTGGATGGTGGTTCCTTCAAAGCCTCCGTTCCGGGGCCTTTTCCCATCTTTTGCCGCGTGATGAGCGTCCGGATCGACGCGGCAATGTCCATGACATCGCGCTCCGTCGCCTGCCGCTTTTTCTGCGGTTCCTCCGCAGCTGCCGTCGCCGCAGCGAGCCTGTCCATGGGTAATTGACCCGGAACGGCAAACGGCTGCGCAAGTTGCTGCACTTTGAAGTGACCTTGTTGCCGCGCGATGTCGATCTGGTTCCGGATCGTGCGCACCTGGTTCAGCACCGTGCTTTGCATGGCCGATATGGAATTTTCCACCTTCGTGAGCTCGAAGTTGTTGTTATCGAGCATCCGCACGAGGAAATCGCCGAGGAAGTCCATGAGGCTGGATAAGAACAAGAATTTCTCCTCGGCCGTGAGGATCGCCATGATGGGATCCAACAACCCCGGTTCCTTCTTGGCCTGGGCTGCTGCATCCTGTTCATCGGCAGCTCGCCGTTGTTCCAGCTTGCCCGGCTGGATGATGCCCCCGAGCAAGTTCTCGATGTTAGGTTTCTTGGCCATAGCTCATCATGCGCGACCGTTCAGGTCTTGTCATCGTCAGGCTCGTCGTCATTTTCCACGAGGTTTTTCAACGTTTCCTCGTCCACGCCATTCTCGTCACCTTGCGTGGAGTCGTCGGGCTTGTCGCCTTGGATGATCGACTCGGAAAGCTTGGACAGCTCGGCGAGTTCATCGCTGGTTTCCCCTGTTTTCTCGCCCTTCTCTCCCTTCTTGTCCTGGCTCACCATTTTCATAGCAGCGGAGAGTTTCAGCTTGTCTTGCATGCCTGTTTCGAGGATTTCGATGGTGTTTTCCCGTTCTTGTAGCAATTGCTCCTTGGAAGCGAGTTGTTCGGATAGCTTGGAGAGATATTTCTCCCTGGCCTCGAGTTCCTTTGTTTTTTGCAAGAATTCCTCGTTTAAGCCACCAGAAAATTCATCTGGCTCGGCAACCTCCGCCTCCTCCTCGGTGATCTCCGTCGGCTTGGCACTCGGTTGCTGCGAGCGAATTGTCTGGAGCTCCACGGCTTTCTGCGCGATGAACTGGGCGAGGTTCTGGAAAAACAAGTTGCCCGTGGTTGCTGGGTTCGCTGCCAAGTCAACCGCGGGCACCTGGATATCCTTCAATCCTTGCATGCCCGGCAACTGCCGCAATCGCCCGGTCAAGTCGTTCAATTGCTGCGAGAGATAGCTCGTGATGTTTCCGATGCCCGATTCGAGATTGACGATGCGATTGCTCGTCATTTCCATTGACGAAAACACGTAATTTAAAATCTTTTCGACAACGCCTTGTAAAATCGCTAGCTTATTCTCTTCCTTGTTATCGACTTCTTTTTTTTCGTCTTCGAGTTTCTTCAAGAAGTTCTCTAAGCTTCTCTCGCTCATGTTGCTTGTTCATCCCGGGATTGCACAATTATATAATAAATGGCAATTAAGATTTATTTAGTTATGCGATAAGGCAATGGTGAAATCGGCGATTTTCGACGCGATGTCGATTCCCAACATCTTGGTCTGCCCGTAGGCGAAAAACGGGTTCCACTCCAGCAGCCACGGCTTTTTTGCTTCATCGATCATGACATCCAGCGCGAGTATATCGAGCCCGGTAAAGGTCTTGATCTTCTTTGCCATTTTTTTGAACATCATTGCATGATCATCCGATAATCGCACGCGAGGATCGGTTAACGGCAATATATTCCCGCCCGACGCGAGATTGTGCAATCCTGCCTCGTTGTACCGGGCATACTGTGCCACCACCTCGTCGCCCACCATCAGCGTCCGTATCTCGTGATGGGTCTTGATGCGCTGCTGCACGAACAAGATCCCTTGCACCGCGAGCTGGTCGTGCAATATGGCCGTGTTGCCGGCATTCCCCGCGATCAATGTTTTTACCCCTTTCCCGCCTTGCCCATCGATAGGCTTGAGGATCGCGTCGTCGTGTGAATCAATAAATCGCGTAGCGTGGTTGATGTTCCCTGTCATAATCGTGGGCGGCATATCGATCACGGGTTTCAAGTGTCGTTGCCAGAGAAACACTATGGTTGCCTTGTCGCAAGTTTGAATGGCGCGGGGCGTGTTGACCACCCTGGTCCCTGCCCGTTCCAGCTCCTCCATGAAAGATAGCTGGAAGACCATGTGCTCGGGCACCATCATCCACCGTGCCACTGCAGGGGGGTTTTCCACGGGAGTATCCACGTCGTTCCAGTCCAAGTAGGTGATGTTGGCTTTTCGCTGGTCGAGCGCCGCTTTCTCGTCGCGCAAGGTATCGCGGCTGAGCAACCAGATGGATGCGGACCTCACCATGTTCATCACTCGGGCTTGCAAAGGATTTGCTTGAGCCGCAGTTCCGTGAAATCCCGGGAATATGCTGGCTTGATGATGCAAGCCGTATCCGCGCTCGTGCCGGTCCCCGCGATGCAGAGAACATCCTTATCAACACGCACGAGACCCGCGTCCGCAGCCATAACCGCGATCTCCATGCACACCTTGATCCCGTCGCCTATGACGAGTCGCACGATGCGCGCAAACACCTCGACAGGAAATAGGACATTCCCGGGCGCCAATTTCTTGCTGATGCCGGTCTCGACGCCGCTGAACGCGTGGGTGCCCGTGAGGATCTTTCCGCCCTTGGCAATTATAGCCTTCTTGTTATCATCCCGGAATTCTTGCTGGTTCTTGGTGATGAATCCCTGGCTATGTGTCACGATCGTGACGTTGTATTTCGCCGGGTCAAACACGTTGCATGCCCGCAACCCCGTCTCGCCTCGCGTCGATGCAACGACGATGTCCTTGATGCCGCGAGCATCGACGATGGATTTCACGTGATCAAACACGTCCTTTGCATGGTCGCCGGGGCTCTCGAAATATTTCACTTGCACGTCCATGATTCCACCTTGCTACACCGAGACTAAAAAAGCTGGTGATGGCGATTCATACCTGGTCGTAATTTCTTGGAATAACAAGATAAGAAAAGAAATCGTATTATTAAGCGGTTTGTCCCCGAATTGTATGTGGCGTTGGATCGAGCAAGTCCGAATCTTTTACGATCGGTATCGCCGCTAATATAAACGCGGCAGTTCCTAATATCACGAAGATCGCGGCATTCAAGAACAAGGAACCGATGAAGCACGATATGAAGGTGCGAGAATGGCTCTTGCGATAACTTGATCGCGATCTGGTGAAACACTTGGTTATGCAAGAAAAAGAGATGGTATAGAAAAGTAGGAGGAAGTATAACGGCAAATCTTATTTCTTTTCATCCTTGGCTTCCGTGGCGGGAACCTCGGCATCATCCGACTTCTTTGACTTCTTGGATCCCTTTTTTCCCTTCTTTCCCTCGGTCGCATCATCTGCCGGTGCATCCGCGGGCTTTGCAGCTGTCTCTACGGTTCCAGCGGGTTTCTCTTCTTTCTTTTCCGCCGGGGCAGGTTCGATGGGCTTTTCGGGCATCTTGGGCTTCTCTATTTCCATAATATACCTGATCTTCTCGAACTGGGGGAAATCCTTCTGGATCTCCATGGCAAGAAGGTATTGCATGAAACCGGATTGCTGGAAGAACATGACCTGGGAGGGCAGCGTGATTTCCAGCACGTTCCCGGCTTTGTTGAGCTTGAACTCGGATGTGGGGATGCCGGGCATACGCTGCTCGATCAGCGCGTTGAGCCTCGCGTCCTCGCCCTCGATCTTTTCGATCACCTTGACCGTGTAAAAGACCGTGCGGTCCGCCAGCATATGATTCGTGTCGAGGAAGATCTTGCCTTGATCGATTCTTGTGATGCGGGCTTGTTCCCGGGACTGCTGCAACTCGACCGTATCGCCGAGCCGCGGGGCCTTCTTGAACTTCACCTTGAACTCCCGGAACGACATGATGCGTTTTTTCTTCGGATCCGACTTGCCGAATGCTTTTTCGGCGGGGATCTCGACGTTCTTTTCCTCGCCCACCTTCATGCCCACGAGAGCTTCGTCGACACCATCGATGACTTGCTTTTTACCGACGATGACGAGCTTTGGTTCATAATGGGCATGCTTGTCGTCTTCAGCCACGCCCTCTGCCTTGGCAACAGCCTCCTCGGTGACTTGAAAAACGGGACCCATGAAGGAATTTACCCGGCCGACGAGGTGGATGCGCACGACATCGTCATTCTGGATAGATTTTTCTGACATGACTGCTGTCACCTTTAAATATAGGTGAAAAAATTCGTGGCGTCGTTTTAATGTATGGAAATGCCGCCAAGGATTTTCTTATAATCGATTTTGATTGCGCAGGTAGACGCCGCGGTCGACCACGTTCTTGACGAGGATCTCTTCATCCGAAACTTTTTTGAACGTTGGATCCCGGGCTTCCAATTTCCCGATGCCAATGCATTCGCCCAGGGCGTTCAGCACCAGGCAGATGCCCCGGTTATGCGTGATACCCCGCTCGCATACCGAGTGGAGATCCGCTTTCTTGATGTCTTGCCCGTAGAGAAACGATTTCTCGCCCTCGTCGTTGAGCTTGACCCAGTTTTTCCGGGCTGCGCCCGACTTAGCGAGCTCAGTCGCACCCTCGAGGGAGAGATTGAACTGGTCACCCTTGAAATTTCCCAGATACAGACCAAAATACCGGAGTCCCGGGTTTCCCATGAGCGGCTTGAACCGGTCCTTCGCCTCGCGTGGCATGAGATAGATGCTCGTGTTGGAACCCTTGCTGTACAAGAAAATGTTGTTATCACCTTTCACCACGAGAACTTGCCACGGCTCGTCTCCATTCCCGAATTGATTCAATTCCTCGTGCACAATATCCTTCTGTTCTTTCGCCGCAAAATCGATCCAGTGCGATTCCCGTTCCGGTTGTTCCTGGTCAACGTTGTCCATCTCACCATCGAATTCCTGCTCGGCTTGCCTGGATGCTTTTTGATATGCTTTCTGTTTGCGGGCACCGGGATCATTATCAAAACCTGGTTCGGGTTCCCTCACAGCACGCGGCACACGTTTCACGAATTTTTTTCCCATGTGAGACACCACGTTCATATTTTTTCCATTTTTTCAATGATAGCGGCAAAGAATCCTTCAGGACGCGTGGGATGGTGGTAGGGGTAGACCCGAATCGCGTTCTTGAGCGACGGGTCGAACTTTGCCCCCATCGTTTGTACCAAGCCTTGGTCGAAGTGCTTCGCGATCTCCTTGGGCGGTTCCACGACAGCGAGGTTCTTGTGATTCTGGATTACCTTATCAATGACAAATTCGTTCTCTTCCGGCGCGAGGCTGCACGTTGAATACACCATGCGCCCGGACGGCTTGAGCAGCGCTACCGCGTTTTCCAGCAACTGGACCTGGATGTCCCTCATAGTCTGGATGTCGCCCACGCTGCGGGAATTCTTGCGGGTCGGGTCGGAACCGATGAGGCCCTCTCCCGTGCACGGCGCGTCGAGCAAGATCTTTCCAAAACCATTGAATTGCTCGCCGATGTGGCGTGAGTCATTGCATATCAAGATTGAATTCGTGACGCCGCAACGCTGCACGTTTGCCTTCAACGCGGGGACGCGATCGAGTGAGCGTTCGACGCCCACGAGCACGCCCCGGTTCTTCATCATCTGTCCCATCTGGACGAACTTTGTACCGGGTGCAGCGGCCATGTCGAGCACATCATCGTCTGGTTTCGGGTCCAGGAGCACCGGAGGGAGCATGCTGCTCGCGCCCTGCATCGAGTACATGCCTTGGAGGTACTCGTGCGTGGCTCCCGGGGAAAATTGAAACTGGCTGACCATGCCCGGGTTCATTTTCTTTTCATATTCATGAGCATCGTAGATCCAAAACCCTGTACTGCACCATGGCACCGGCTCCAGGTGAAAATGCTTCGCTTCCAAGCGTTCCTTCAATGCCTTGATGCTGATGTTGCACGTGTTGACATTGATGCTCGGTACTGGCGGTTTCTGGAAGGAGCGCAGCAATTCCAGCGTTTTTTCTTCCCCGAACATGAGGATATAGCGTTCGACCATGTAAGGCTGGTATTGCTCGTTCTTCATGATGCGGTAGATCTGCGACACGGGTGCTCACGTTTTCTCTAGATTAGAGTAGCGAGTCCTACATCATTCAATAAAGCTATTTTAAAAACCTCCCCTTTTTTACCGGATAATTATGGCGAAAAAAAACGAGAAGCATGGCGAGAATGCCTTGGAGATCGAGATCAAGGTCAAGATCCTCTCGATCGAAGCGATGGCTAGCGCCCTCGAAAAGCTCGGGGCAAAATTCGATTGCGATCTCGTCCACGAGGATTATTACTTTGACAAGCCTGAAAAGGCCGGATCGTTTGCCAGAACAGACGAGGCCTTGCGGTTACGCGTGTCACGAGACTTGACCAAGCACATCGAACGACATTTTCTCACGTACAAGGGTCCCAAGGTTGATGCGACGACCAAGACGCGCGTGGAGATCGACGTCGGCGTGGATGACGGGCAGAAAGTTCGGGCGATCCTCAAGGCAGCGGGCTTCAAGGAGCTGATCGCGCTGATCAAGGAACGAAAGAGCTACCACTTCGAGGACATCTCGATCATGCTCGATAAGGTGCAGCACCTCGATGATCCATACATGGAGGTCGAGATCGTCGCCGAGAACCCGGCAATGCTGGACGCGACGCGGGAAAAGCTGTTCGCGTTTCTCCAGAAGCTCGGCATCGGGCGGGATGCGTCGGAACGCAAGTCTTACCTTGAGCTCGTCGCCGCGAGATTGACAACATCGCGCAAATCTTGAGCCAGGTCCTTGACAAACTTCTCGACGATCGCGTGCTTCTCGATCGCCATCTTTTTTGCCGGGGCCGTGTATAGCAAGTCCTTGAGCTTCAAGATCTTGTCGTTGAAATGGTCCAGTGTATCCTGGATCGAGCGACCGTGCTCGACCGAGTACGCGATCGTGCGGATGATGCCCTGGGCACCGATCGTGTCGAGCTTGTCGGCATCCGACAGGATCTTCTCCTCGATCGTGGCTGGTATCTCGCCCTTCGAGAAACTGTGGGCGATGATGGTTTTTTCGACCGCGGGGATCTTGGTGGCCGGGAAGCGTGGTTCTTTGCTCAAGATCTCGCGAGCGAGCGCGGCAGACCGGCTGGCGTGCGGTAGGTCCAAGGGTGGCTCCGCGTCCACGAGCGGCTTCACGTTGTCAAGTCTGCCGATGTCGTGCAAGTATGCTGCCGCCACGAGGAT
>Ga0315277_10009072_pt1 | contig 12741 bp, 12 predicted proteins | sample YL17G05_15_MG_FD_203695 | JGI IMG/M metagenome (GOLD analysis project Ga0315277, IMG submission 203695) | Sediment microbial communities from Yellowstone Lake, YNP, Wyoming, USA - YL17G05_15 | ecosystem: Environmental > Aquatic > Freshwater > Lake > Sediment | place: USA: Wyoming | collected... | reverse complement strand
GACCACTCGACCACTAGGTCACTCCACCGTCTCCTCTCGTTCGAGGCTTGACTTCGGCCGTTCCCGGCGGAAAATCGCATAGACGAAACATACGGGCGGAATGGACACCCTGTGGCCGAGACGCTCCGCGGCGTCGGTGCCCGCCCGCGAGCAGGTAGGACAAGTGAAAAAGGAGGACCGCATGCACAGTAAATCACAGGTGTTCGTCGCCGAAATGGTGGGCACATTTGTGCTCGTGTTCGGCGGCTGCGGCGCCGCCATCTTCGCCGGCGCTCATATCGGCTATCTGGGGGTCGCCTTTGCGTTCGGCCTCTCGCTGCTGGTAATGGCCTACGCCATCGGCCCGATATCCGGCTGCCACGTCAACCCCGCGGTCAGCATCGGCCTAGCTGTGGCTCGCAAGATCCCCGGCGGCATGCTGCTCATCTACATCATCGCGCAAATCATCGGCGCAGTCATCGCCGGGGGGTGTGCTCTGGCTGGTCGCGTCCGGCATGCCCGGGTTCGACATCAGCCAGGGCTTCGCCACCAATGGGTTCGGCGAGCATTCGCCGGGCGGGTATGGACTGGTTGCCTGTCTGGTAGCCGAAATCGTGCTTACCTTCTTCCTGGTGTTCACGGTGCTGGGCACCACCCATCCGAAGTTCCCGGCCGGGTTCGGCGGCATCCCCATCGGCTTCGTCCTGGTGCTCATCCACCTTGTCGGCATCCCGATTACCAACACCAGTGTGAATCCGGCCCGCAGCATCGGTGTGGCCGTGTTCCAGGGCGGCTGGGCGCTTGCTCAACTCTGGCTCTTCATCGTTGCCCCGATAATCGGTGCGCTGCTGGCGGTCGTGATATGCCGGCTGGTGCGCGCGCGGGACTAACGCGTCCGGTAGTGAAAAGGCAGTCAGCAAACACGGAAAGGTAGAACTGACATGATTAAAGAGTTCAAAGAGTTCATCATGCGCGGAAACGTGATGGACATGGCGGTCGGCATCATCATCGGCGCCGCGTTCGGGGGAATCGTCAAGTCGCTGGTGGACGACGTCATCATGCCGCCCATCGGTCTGCTCTTGGGCAAGGTGGACTTTGCCAACATGTTCGCCGTGCTCAAGCAGGGCGCGACGCCGGGCCCATACGCCTCGGTGGCCGCGGCCAAGGCCGCCGGCGCGGTCACGCTCAACTTCGGCGTGTTCGTCAACACCATCATCAACTTCGTCATCGTCGGCTTTGCCATCTTCATGATGGTCAAGGGCGTCAACCAACTCCGGCGCCCGAAGCCGGCCCCGGCCGCCGCGCCGACGACGAAGGACTGCCCGCACTGCTTCTCGTCGATACCCATCAAGGCGACGCGCTGCCCGAACTGCACGTCGGAACTGACGGCATAGCGCTCGAACCCGCCGGATAGGAGAAGACATGACCCGTATCGGGATACTGCTGGCTTTTGCCGCGGCCCCGGCCGCGGCTGCACCTTGGAACCTCGCGGTCGACGCCAACGTTACACTGAACCAGAACGCCTACACCACCAACTGGGGCGGCGGCGCGACCGGCATGCTCGCGTATGCCCTCAACTTGAACGCGCTGGCCGAGAAGCAGCTCAACTCGAAGATGAACACCCGGAACACGCTTAAGCTCGCTTTCGGCCAGACCTCGACCCAGGACACGGCCGGGAAATGGGGCTCGCTGGCGAAGTCGACCGACGAGATCAACTTCGAGTCGGTGCTTCGTTTCACCCTGGGCTTTGTCGTCGACCCGTTCGCAAGCGCACAGGTGAAGACCCAGTTCTGGGACAAGAGCGACGCGACGCTCAGCCGATACTTCAATCCGCTGGACCTCAACGAGGGGCTCGGCGTCGCCCGACAGATTGTGAAACATGAGAAGACCGAGCTCGTGAGCCGACTCGGCTTCGGTCTCGAACAGAAGCTTGACCGCCAGGCGCCTGACTCTATTCACGATTTGGGTATAGTCCTGCGAAAGAACAAGTTCGGCAACTACGGCGGCGTGACATTCGCGACCGACTTCACCACGCCGCTGGCGCAGGAGCGGATAACCTACACGAGCAAACTGACCCTGTTTCAGGCCGTGTTCTATTCCGACGCGTCGAAGCTTCAGGGCCTGCCCAATGCCGATTACTGGAAAGCGCTCGACGTCGGCTGGGAGAACATCTTCGCTGCGAGCATCACCAAGGTGCTGATGGTCAACCTCGATGCTCAGTTGTTGTACGACAAGGAGATAGACACCAAGCTGCGGTTGAAGGAGACGCTCGCGCTGGGCCTGACATATAAGTTCATCTAGCGTTCTTGTGTAGGGACGCGCACGGCAGGGTTCTACCCGCCTCGCCGCGTTCAGAGTGAAAACCGCCAAGGGCGCCAGGAACGCCAAGGCGGACAACCGAAGGGATGAAGGCGGAGGATGAAGGATGAATGCCGGTTCCGACTTCCCGGTTCAGCCTTTCCGGTTTCGTCCTTTCCTCTTTGTGCCTTTGTGTCTTGGTGGTGATTTCCTATTCTGCTTCCTAGGCCGTCCTTGCCGGGCGTCCTGCCTGCCGCTATGATGTGGCGATGAAAGGCAGAATCGAGCTGGAACTGCACGAGCCGAACCAGCTCTTCAACTCGATGGACCCGTCGCCGTTCGTGGACAGAGACCTGGACGGGGACGCCGAGGAGTTCATCCTGAATTGGGCGCAGGAGTACTCGCACCGCGAGCAGCTGTCGCTGACCATTCACCTCGAGCATATGCCGGCCGAGGACCCGACCGCGTGGATGACCGAAGCCGTGCACAACTTCTTCGCCTACCGTGCCAACCTGAACCGGCTCGCGTTCCGCCGCCTGATGGACGACGGCCGAACCAGCCTGCTGGTCGGCCTCGCGTTTCTCACCGGCTGTCTCGCCGTACGCAACTTGGTTCTCGGCCGAACTGCCGGCGCCGGGGCCGGGCTCCTGCGTGAGAGCCTGACCATCGTCGGCTGGGTTGCGATGTGGCGGCCGGTTCAGATTTACCTCCACGAATGGTGGCCGCTGTGGCGGAGGGGCCGGACTCTTTCCAAGCTGAGTACGATGCCGGTCGAGGTTATTCAGAAGATACCGGACCACGGCCCGGCGGGCAGAGCGCAGGTCCGGCCGCCCATTCCCGCGCGGGATTGACAACGCGATGGAGACGGCGGTGCGTCGAGGCTGCAAGCGTGCTGGATTCGGATGCTGCGTGGCGGAACAGCTATGCCCGCGATGGGCGAAGGAGATGGGCAATGTGCCTCACGGCTGCTCGAGACCTTGAACGACGGAAGACGTTGTTTGTGGGGTTCGCAAAATGGTTGACGTCACCGATGCTGTTGCTCATTGCTGGTGGGGTTACGCCGTGCCACGCCAGCGTCAGCATCCAGGCCGAGCCAAGTGTGTTCACTCGCTACGTAGTGTTCCACTGCAATGTCTCAGAGCCTGTCCCTCAGTACCTGAGCATCTACGACATCACTGGTGCCAGGGTGTGGGGTCGCCAGTTTGGTATTGGTGGCCATCAGTTCCCGGTCGCGTGGGACGGAACGTCGGTCCCAAGTGGAGAGTACTTCGTCAGGCTCGATGTTGGTGGTGAGCACGCATCTTGCAGGATCGTCAGGCTAGGCTGGGGCGACAAGCCTGTTGTGAAAACAATGAACCGGTGGCTGACCGCCCGCGCCGTCAGCTTGGCTGGCGCCACTACTGCCGCGCAGACCGAGGCAGACATACTACCCAGCAACCCCGCTCAGGTGTACCTCACGAGAACCGTGGCGGGCGGAATAGTCTACGGCGGCTTGCAGCCTTCCCTTTGGCCCGGGATGGCGAGCGTTGCAGGAGGAGCCCGCGTGGAGTATGAGATCAAGCAGCAGAGGGTCGCCAGCGGTCTTTATGCTGTCTTCAATTCGTATGGCGAGTCTGACGTCGTCAATGAGCGCGGTGACTTGCTAGGAACGCGCACTTCAGGAGACTTTCAATGGGGAGCAGAGGCCTCGGCGGCACTGCTCGGAGGGAAGGTCAGCCTCGGTTGCAGGGCAGGCTGGGTGCATAGCTGGCTTGTGCCGCAATGGGTATTGGACAAGATGCCTGAATTGAAGTTGGCCGCCGGTGGCGAGGCGGATGGCGTCGCCATGGACTTCGGCATCCGCGCGAATGCTTCCAGCCGGGTGTCGGTGGGGCTGTCGGTGAACAACCTCGGCGTGGGTTTGGACTACACGCCCGCGGAGTTCCTCGAGACAGGGAACGAACCCTACCCGACAACATTACGGCTTGGGCTAGCCTATACCCCGGTGCGCCGTGAGCACGTTGTGGTTTCGATAGCCCCCGAGGTAGATAAGGTGCTGGTCGGGATGTTCAGCGACACCACTGGCACCAGGAGCTTCGGCCAGCAACTGCGAGATGAGCTGCGCGACGCGTGGAAGAGCATCGGATTCGAGGGAACTTACAGTGCTGAACCTCTGGCGTTGTCGGCTCGGTTAGGGTACGTCGAGGACCTCACAGGTAATCGGGGCGGCATCGTATTTGAGCACGACGGCGCGACCAGCCACGTCGGACTTGGCGACCTTCTAGCCCGCAGAGGACTCGGTAGGTTCAAGTCTTTGGAATTCTGCTTCGGCGTGGGCATCGAGTATGCCCGGCTCAGACTTGACTTAGGCAGCGAGCATGTCTCCGACTTCCCGACCGCCAACTACAAGTTGTCCCTCACATACGCCGGACGGTGAAAAGGGAGCTTCGGCAGTCCCGTGGAGACAGCGGAACCCAGGTGTCGAGGCGTGCTGGCTGAGCGACGGTGCGGCCCCGCTTGACGTGGAAGGGAAGGCCAAGTGAGTAAGCTCACGCGCAGTCCACGGTTCTGGTTCATCGTGTCGGCAGTTCTCGCCCTGGCGCTCGACCAGGTCTCCAAATTGCTCGTTCTCAAGTACGAGATCCTCCACGTGTCGCGGCAGGTGCTCGGTGAAATGCTCAGGTTTTCCCTGACGATGAACGAGCGGGGACTGTTCGGGATGTCCTATGGCCCGCTCTGGATGCACTACGCCCTGCCGATACTGGTCGTCGGCATTGTCATCTACCTGGCCTGGCGCAGTCCGGACCGATGGTCCAGTATCGGCCTCGGCCTGGTTCTCGGCGGCGGCGTGAGCAACAACCTCATCGACCGGGTCCGGCTTGGCTCGGTTGTCGACTTCATCGACATGGGAATTGGCAGCACGCGCTGGTACACGTACAACTTGGCCGACGCGTTCGCGGTGGCCGGGGTGATAATGATTCTCGCCCACGAATTCCTCGGCTGGGGCAAGGCCAAGCCCGCCGCTGTTGAACCGACCGCGCCAAAGCCGCCCGGGCAAGACTGACCCCGGCTTCGCCGAAGGGGTCCAAAATGGTTCCTCGGAACAAAGATGAGCAGAGACACGTATGCCGGGCCCAATAGTCATCGTCGCGCCTGACCCACGCTGGCCGCGTTGGTTCGACGAAGAGGGCGTGATCGTTCGCTCCGCCCTCGGTAGCAGCCTGCTCGGTCTCGAGCACGTTGGCAGTACCTCGGTTCCCGGCCTCGGCGCCAAGCCGACCATCGACATGCTAGCGGGCCTTTCAAGCAGGAAGGAAGCGGACGCGGCCCTGCCGGCCCTGGCTCAAGTCGGGTACACCGACGTCTTGCCTGTATCCGAGGGCTCGGACTGGTACTACTGCCTCTGCAAGGGTAGTGGCACCGACCGCCATTTCCACCTGCACCTTGCCCGTCACGAGAACGGGTTCTGGGACCGGCACATCGTCTTCCGGGACTTCCTGCGCGCCCATCCGGACGCGGCCCGCGAGTACTTCGAACTCAAGAGGGCGCTCGCGGCGCGCTACCGTGACGAGCGGATGAAGTACTGTGTGGCCAAGACGGGATTCATCCGCTGGGTCGAGACAAAGGCCGCGGGCGTGGGCATCGCCAGAATGGTCGAAGCCGACATCGCCGCTGTCGCCCGCACGTTCGAGCGCTGGCACAAGACCGCCAAGCAATACGAAGACTACTACGCCCAGCAACGGCGGGGCGAGCGGACTGTGCTTGTGGCAAGGCTTGCCGATAAAGTCGTTGGGTACGTGACGCTGCTGGCTGTGTCGAGATACGCTCCGCTCCGCGAGCAGGGCATACCGGAAATCGCAGACCTGAACGTCATCAACGAGCACCAGCGTAAGGGCATCGGCTCGGCGCTCGTCTATGCTGCGGAACGGCTGGCGCGGCAGCGCGGGTACGCGGCGGTCGGCATCGACGTTGAGCAGTCGCCGCCGTACGCATCGGCCAACCACCTGTACCCGCGCCTCGGTTTTGAGCCTGACGGCCGCGGCATCACCGTCGCCGATGACGGACTCCATTACCTCCATCTGCTGAAGCCGCTCCGCTGACCACTTTGTCCTGGTTTGACATCGAGTCGGGGATGGTCGAGAATCGCGTAGAGTGAAGTACCCCCGGTGGCTCGATATGCTCCAAGCTAATCCACGCTCCGGACCTCAGAGGGCAACCGACACGGACGGGCGGCGTCGCGTGCGGAGAAGGGACTACGCCAGCATCGTGGCTCCCGCTACCTATGTCAAGGCGCGGAGGCTGCCACGGCACACGCTCAGACTGTGGCTTGAGGAGGTCGCGAAGTCGGCTCGGGGCGGGGCAGTCCGGACAATCCTCGACCTCGGGTGCGGCACCGGCCGGTTCTCGGCGCCACTTGCGCGACGGTTCCGCGCAGCCGTGATTGGCGTTGACCCTTCGGCAAGGATGCTGGCACAGGCTCGGAAAGGAGCGACGGAGTCAGTGGTATTCCGCCGAGGCGGCGCCGAGCGTATTCCGTTGAAGAACGGTCAGGCCGACATGGTGTTCATGTCGCAGACCTGGCACCACCTGCGCGACCCCGCCCGGGCTGCCCGCGAGATGCGGAGGGTCCTCGCACCCGACGGACTGGCGTGCATCCGTAACTCGACCATCGAGAACCTCGGGTCCTACCTCTACGTGCGCTTCTTCCCTGGTGTCCGAGCGTCTTATCTCCGCCGCATGCCGCGAAGGGAGGCGATCATCACTGCCATGAAACAAGGCGGGTTCCGCCTGGTCGGACACCGAGCCGTCCGCCAAGAGTTCGCGCCAAGCCCGCGCGCCTATCTTGGCAGGATCAGGCAGAAGGCAGTGTCCGACCTCGCTGAGCTCAGCGACGAGGAATACGCGCTCGGGTTCGCCCGGCTCGCGCGACATTGCCAGTCCCGCGACCCGGGGCGGGCCGTGTTCGAGCGGATCGACCTCTTCACATTCCGAAACCCCAGGGCTCCAGAGGTGACGCAGGCAGGAGATGACCAGAATCGCAGGTAAGACAATGCCGGACCCGAGTAACACTGGCGGAACCGAGGAGTCCTTGACGGGAGTGAGCAGCACACGCAGCGCTGCCGGTGATGCGCCGCCGAGCGCTGCCGACCGCATAGCTGGCGTCCTCAGAAGCGCTCAGGGGCAGCTGACCCTGCGACCGGGTTTCCGCCTCGCCCACGTTCAGGAGAACGCCTACCTTCTCGTCAACGGCGGCCGGTCGTATCACGTCAAGTGGATTCCTGCCGGAGACAAGCGGGGGCGGAACGAGGTCAACGTCAACCAGACCGTCCTCCGCGACAGTTCAGCTCCGGCCCCGCGGTTGGTCTTTATGACTGAAGCCGATGGCGGCCTCGTCGCCGCCTGGGAGAAGCTCGACGGTAGTGACCTGCGAACTGGCAACCGGCAGGCGCTGCCCGAGGCGTTCCGCGTCCTTGCCCGGTTTCACATCGCGTGCCGGCGCGACGGTCCGGTTCACTCCAACATCACCAACAGGGACTACGCGGCAATCGGGGAGATGCTGCGCGACGAGCTTGAGCTCCACTGCTCCCTGCTGCCGGACGGTCAATCAGTCCGACAGAAGTGTGCGCCGGTGCTGGCCGCGCTCGATACCGGCTTCCCGACACTCGTGCATGGCGACTTCCATCCCGGCAATATCATCAGGAACAAAAGCGGCATCTACTTCCTCGACTGGGCGTACGCGCACAAGGGGGTGAACCTGCTCGACCTCGACTACGTCCAGAGTGTCAGCCTCGAAACGGAAGGTGAGACTCTGCCGTGGTGGACAATCGGACCTGCCGAGGCCGGGCCGGTCCTGTCCGCATACTTCGAGGCCTGTGGGCTGAGCCATCTCGACGTCACGAACGTCCATCGGGCAGTGATGCTGCACGCACAACTCCGCTCGCACACCAACGCTCGCAGGCACGGAAACGAGGCCGGCGCTGCTGTCGCCCTAGGCAATATCCGCCAACTGCTTCGCGTCTGACGCGGCCATCCCGTCCGCTGTCCGTCAATCGAAACTTGCCAATCGTCAATCGGGATTCCCTTTGTCGTGAACTCCTGTCCCGGTTCCCGGGCGTTCGGATTGACCGGAACGGCTTTCAGCCCTAGAATGGCGTCGGGCGTCGAACGGAATGACGAAGGATGTGCGAGGAGTCTCTTCCGCACGACTCCCGATTCGCAAACACGATACGGAGGCGAGAGTTGAAGAAGATACCGTCGTTCTTTCTGCTGCTGATTGTCGGAATCGCCGTGGCGGACTGGACCGGCGTCGGCCCAGCCGGCGGACCGATTTACGCCGGCGCGATCAGCCCGAGCAATCCGAACATAGTCTACTTCAGCACACTGACGTCGCCTTTGAACGTCGTGAAGAGCACGGACGCCGGCGCGTCGTGGAGCTTCACGAGCGGAACCTTGAGCGCCTATCCGTTCCGGATGCAGGTTGCCGCGGACAATCCGGACCTGGTCTACGCGGTGATGGGTTCGTTCTACAAGACCACGAACGGCGGCGCGTCGTGGTCGTCCTTAGGCGCTCCGAGCGGCTGCTATTTCCAGGACATCGAGGTCAATCCGCACAATTCGCAAGAGGTGTTCGGGACCGGGTACACGACCAGCAGCCCTCACGCGGTTGTGGCCCGCAGCACCAACGGCGGCGCAGACTGGATCCTGCTCACCTGCGACACCGCGACTTCGTCGTATGGCTACCGCGTGCGCGTTGACCCGACCGACACTTCGGTAGTCTATTGCGCCGGGTTCAGGAGCGGGAGGAACAGCTTCGTATATCGCTCGACCGACCACGGCGACAACTGGACCGCGATTGACATGGGCGTGACCGGGACCAGCCCGTATGGGCTTTACATCTGTCCGCTCAATCCGAACATCATCGTAGTCGGCCTTTACACGACCGGGATGTACCTTACGACCAATGGCGGCACGTCGTGGACCAGGACCATCAGCATGAGCTCGCAGTACAACCTGGTGAGCGTCCCGAACCGGCCGGAGAAACTCTACGCCAGCAACGCCACAATCGTCTACCGCAGCGATGATACCGGCCACACCTGGGTCCAGACCGGTTCCGGCATCGGCGGCAAGGACGCCTATCTGTTGATGACCACCACGCAGAGCGATTCCACGGTCTTCTGCGGCACCCGGTCCGGGCTCTATAAGTCCACCAACCTGGGCACGACCTGGACCGACGTCACGCAGAACTTCGCCTGCAACAAGGTGGGACCTATTGCCATTGCCGATGACCATCGCACGGTCTATGCCGAGTGTCGCGACAACGCCGTGTTCAAGTCTACCGACCTGGGCGCGAGCTGGACCCGCTGCCCGGAGTTCCTGTCGTGCGGGATGATCTGCAGCTTCGCGGTCGTACCCGCGCAGACCGACGTGCTCTGGGCATTCGAAGGCTCAGGCTGAAGCAACGCCGAGCTCTACAAGAGCACAGACGGCGGGACCGTCTGGACACAGAAAGACAGCTACATCGACGAAGGCTGCTCGGTAATCCTCGCGCCGGGCTGCCCGGACACAGTCTTCTGCGCTGGCTACGCCTATGCCGGTTCGAACTACCGCGCACAGACTTCGCTCTCAACCGACGGCGGCAGCACTTGGGCCCATGAAACCCTGCCTGACCTGGCAGCACGTGCCCATTGCGCCGTGTTCGACCCGGCCAACCCGAGTCGAATTCTGCTCGGCGGCGACCTCTCCTACAGCAGCAGTTTCCTCCGCATCAGCACCGATTTGGGGGCCTCCTGGTCCGCGGCAGAAGACGGGCTGTCCGGTGCGGTGAACACGATTGTGGCCGTTCCCTCGCAACCCGGCTTGTTCTATTGCGGCACGACCCAGGGCTGTTTCCAGTCGACTGACGGCGGACTCACCTGGAACCAGACGGGTGGCGTGACCGCGGTGCAGGCCATCGTCGTAGACACAATCGACACTGACATCATCTATGCCGGCACTCAGTCCGGCGTGTACTGCTCGACCGACGGGGGAGTTGTCTGGAACCAATACGGTGCCGCCCTGCCGGTGAACAACGTCTTGAGCCTCGCGCTGGTGAGCGGGAGTTCGGGGGCGTTGCTCGCCGGAACCAACGGCGCGTCGGCGTTCACTATCCCGCCGGTCGTCGGCATCGGCGAGCAGCCGGGCGCAAAGCCCGGCGCGCGGATGCAGCTCACTATCGCGCCGAACCCATCTCGCGGGTCCGTTCTCATCAAGCTCGACCACTCGGGCACTGGAGCACTGGAGCACTCTGGCGTGAGCATCTTCGAAGCGTCCGGCCGTCGGGTTCGGGTTCTCTCCGAACCCCAATTCCTGACCCCTGATCCCTATTCCGTGACTTGGGATGGCCGCGACCAAACCGGCAGGCTCGTCCAGGCCGGGGCGTACTTTGTCCGTACTGACGCCGGAAGCAGCCGGCTCGTGCTCGTGCGCTAGGCCGAAACGTAGTCCACCCATCGAGGGGCTGGGCAACCAGCCCCTCGGCGTTTCGGCCCGGAAATCGGAACGGACGGAGCGACGATACCACTGATTACGCAGACGACGCAGATTCACGGGAACCGCGCACTTCTGACTTCCAGCGTCTGGCTTCCGGCATCTGACTTCGCCTGAAGTCCTTTTAGGGTCTTTGTCGTGGAGTCGACCTCCGTTGTCCGCCGTCCGACGGCAAACCGGCAACTCCGCGTCTCAGCCGCGCCCCTGAAACCGACATGGGAGCCACGAAAGCACGAAGGACACGAAACTGATGGGTGAGGAGGGACCAGGTTCCGTTTCCTTCGATTTCGTGTCTTCGTGGCTTTCAATATCGGGACTAGGGCGCGCGCGACTGCTTGACCCGAGACTGCCGCAAAGTAGAATCGCGCGATGCGCCAGAAGAAATACGTCACCGGCCATGTGAAGCCTGGCTTGGCCCGTCCGATTCCGTGGTATACGAAGGAGAAACGAATCGTTCTCCTTGGCGCACGCGGCCTCTGGGACGGCCGGTTCGAATCCGAGGGCGAGGCCCTGCGGGCGTGCCGGGCCGCACTGGCGCGCGCCGGGCTTGAAGGCCGGCATACAGTCGAGGCCATCCGGGGCAGGATTCGGACCGAGCTCCGCCGGTTGCGCAAACCGCCCTCCCGGGCATATTACACCGCGACCGAGAGGCGCGTCATCGACCGCTTCGCCCGGGCAGTGGTTCGGCACGAGTACGTTGACGCAGCCGCTGCGACCCGCGACTGCCGGAAGGCCCTGGCCCGGCGCAAGCACAGTTTCCCCAGAACTGACGTTGCCATCGCGGCCCGCATCTGGGAGCGTGCGCTGGAGTGCGGGCGGAAGCACATCCGCGCCAGATGGGCGCCGGAGGAGCGGCAATTGATCAGGGAACTTGCCCGGGAAGTGTCGTCGGGCCGGTTCCGCGAAGTCCGCGACGCCTCTCGTGCGTTCCAGGTGGTCATGGCCCGGAAGCGGCGAGCGGGTGCCGGCGGCAGCAAAGTCCCTGTGCGACAGCTCGATTGCATTGACCAGCAACTCACGCGCGAGGCAAGAAGGGCGGGTCTGATCTGGGGATTCCGCGACTGGTCGCCCGAGGAAGACCGGGTCGTGGACAGCTTCATCGGCCGGTACTCGAAAGGCGAGTTCCGCAGCTTCCGCAGCGCCGCGAGGGCATGCCGGGCCGAGCTCCGGCGACTCGACGCCGAACGGCTGAAGCACCCGGAACGCGGACGGCCATACGGCCGGACCTTTCTGGCCGTCCGCCAGCGCCTGAACAAACGGGCTCATGAGCGCGGCATACACATGCCCCGGTTCCGCCTTTGGCGCGGGCCAGAACAGCGCATCGCCGCCCGTTACGCAGAACGGATCGCAGCTAGAGGCAGGAAGCCCGACACATGGGAAGCTGCGACTCTGCTCCGGCGCGCGCTGCGCCGCCGCGGCTACCAGCGAACGCTCGCTGCCTGCAAGGCCGAACTCAGGCGCGCCCGACTCCGCATGATTGGGGTTCTATGATGTCGTCCCCAAACCACGGCCATCCGCGCCCGCTGCCGGAGAGCCACCAGCGCAAGCGCTGACGGTCCCGCAGCTCGCCGTCCGCCTTCCGCTGTCGTCCTGCGCCGCCAATTCATCATCATCAACCTGGAATCCAAAGTGCCCCTGATTAGCTCGCCGCAGAGGTCCTCAGGCTGTTCCCCGAAGGGTTTGTTCGAAGGCCGACTGAGAGGCTCCGCTGTAGGATAGGGTCAAAGCTCCGCTCATCGCTGTTCCCGCAACTCAAGTGAAGGCTCAAGGTACTGCTTTGTGCGCGGGCGCTCTGAGCCAAGCAGGTCTCGGCGACTACATCAATGTCCGGTTCTTGGCTTCACCAATCACTTCCTAATTCAATCCCACAATCACCACAAGAATGACCCCAGTCTTGAATCCCAGACTGAACCCTAGACTCATCCCCATATTTACCACCTGATTCGTACCAGGACTGAA
>Ga0315277_10009071_pt1 | contig 12741 bp, 10 predicted proteins | sample YL17G05_15_MG_FD_203695 | JGI IMG/M metagenome (GOLD analysis project Ga0315277, IMG submission 203695) | Sediment microbial communities from Yellowstone Lake, YNP, Wyoming, USA - YL17G05_15 | ecosystem: Environmental > Aquatic > Freshwater > Lake > Sediment | place: USA: Wyoming | collected... | reverse complement strand
CTACGCCCTGGCCCAGGTGCTGGGCCACGATCGTTCGCACCTTCTCCGGGTCGAGATCGCCGTAGGTCACGTTGGGGAGGCCGGGCTTCTGGATCTCCATCATCGGCTCGCGCTCGCACAGCCCCCGGCAGCCCGTCTGGGTCACCATCACGTCGTTCATCCCGCGGGCGGACAGCTCGTCCACTACGGCCAGCAGCACGTCGCGCGCTCCCGAGGCAATGCCGCACGTGCCCATAGCCACGATCACCCGGGCGCTGGCCTCTCCACTGCGCAGGTTCAGGGCGTTCCGGGCCTCCTCCCGCAGTTTGTTCAGCTCCTCCACACTCTTCATCGGTCCTCTCCTTGACCTTCGGCGGGGAGATCCAGGTGCTGACTACTACTGGGTGACGAGGTGGCACTTGAGGCAGCGGCTGGCCTCCTCGCGTGCTTCGTCCGGGGAATAGCCCAGCTCCACCTCGGCGAAGCAGCTGACCCGGTCGCAGACTGGCAGCTCGCGCATGGCCACACGCGGCTTCTCGATGACCTCCTCCTCGTCGGTCAGGGCGCCGCGCTCGTCCTCCAGGACGACCGGCTCCGGGGTGACCCCGCGGACGGCCTGGTCTATCGCGCGCGCCGCCCGCAGGCCCTGCGCCACGGCCTCGATCACCGTGGCCGGCCCGGTCACTGCGTCGCCGCCGGCGTACACGCCGGGGATGCTGGTGGCCAGGGTGGCTGGGTCAACGACGAGCTGCCCCCAGCGGGTCAGCTCGACCCCGTCTCCCACGACGCCCTGCTCCACCGACTGACCGATGGCCGCGATCACCGTCTCCACAGGTAGAGTGAACTCGGCCCCCTCGACCTGGACCGGCCGGCGCCGGCCGCTCCGGTCGAACTCGGCCAGGTGCATCTCGAAGCACTCCAGCCCCTCGACCTTCCCCTCCCCAACCACGCGCTTCGGCGCGGCCAGGAAGTGCATCTTGACGCCCTCCTGCTCGGCCTCTGCGATCTCCTTGGGCTGAGCGGGCATCTCGTCCCGCGTGCGCCGGTAGACGAGGTGGACCTCCTTCGCTCCCAGGCGGATCGCGGTGCGCGCCGCGTCTATGGCGGCATTGCCTCCGCCGACCACCGCGACGCGCTGCCCCAGCTTCGGCGCGACGCCCTTGCCCCGCCGCGCCAGGTTCGCGTCACGGAGCATCTCGATCGCGTGGATCACGCCAGGCAGGTCCTCTCCCGGGACGCCCAGGGCCGTGCTTTTCCAGGCCCCCATCGCCAGGAAGACCGCGTCATGGCCCGCGCTCAGCAGTTCGTCGAGCGAGACGTCCTTGCCGAGTCGGACGCCGGTGTGTACCTCGACGCCCAGGGCCGTGATGTCGTCGATCTCCCGCTGGAGGATGGCCTTCGGGAGCCGGTACTCGGGGATCCCCACCGCCAGCATGCCGCCGAGGACGGGCAGGGCCTCGTAGAGCTTGACCTGGTAGCCCCGCCGGGCCAGCTCCCAGGCCGCGGACAGCCCGGCCGGGCCGCCGCCCACGACCGCCGCGCGATAGCCGTTGGGGGCCGGCTTCTGCGGCTTGGCGCTGCCGTCGTGAGACATCATGTAGTCCGCGGCGAAGCGCTTCAGTGCGCCGACCGAGAGTGGATCGTCGAGCTGCCCGCGCAGGCACTTCCCCTCGCAGGGGTGGTGGCAGACCCGGCCGCAGACCGCCGCGAACGGCATCGTGGACTTGATAGTGGCGAGGGCCTGGTCGAACTCCCCCTCGGCGATCTGGCCCACGTAGATCGGGACGTTCACGCCCGCCGGGCAGGTGTGCTCGCAGGGCGCGCGGAAGAGAGCCCGGCACACCGCGGCCGGGCACCGCTTCTCGCGGATGTGGGCCTCGTACTCGTCGCGGAAGTAGCGGATGGTGGAGAGCACCGGGTTCGGCGCGCTCTGCCCCAGGCCGCACAGGGAGGACTCGGCGATCTTCTTGCCGAGCTCCTCCAGCAGCTCGATGTCTCCCTCCCGGCCCTTCCCCTCGGTGATGCGGGTGAGGATCTCCAGCATCCGCTTGGTGCCGATCCGGCAGGGAGTGCACTTGCCGCACGACTCGTCTTGCACGAAATCGAGGAAGAAGCGGGCGAGGTCCACCATGCACGTGTCCTCGTCCATGACGATCAGCCCGCCCGACCCCATGATCGCCCCGAGTTCCTTCAGGGATTCGTAGTCGACCGGCGTGTTCAGCATCTCGCGTGGGATGCAGCCGCCCGAGGGACCTCCCGTCTGAGCGGCCTTGAAGCGCCGGCCGCCGCGGGTTCCGCCCCCGATGTCGTAGACGATATCCCCCAGCGGAGTCCCCATCGGCACCTCGACCAGGCCGGTGTTGCTGATGTCGCCGGCCAGAGCGAACACCTTCGTTCCCTTGCTCTTCTCCGTGCCGAAGCTCGCGTACCAGGCTGCGCCCTTGAGGATGATGGAGGGGATGTTGGCGTAGGTCTCCACGTTGTTGAGCAGGGTCGGCTTCCCCCACAGGCCCTGCTCTGCCGGGAAGGGCGGGCGGGGGCGCGGCTCGCCTCTCCTTCCCTCGAGCGACGCCATCAGGGCCGTCTCCTCTCCGCACACGAAGGCCCCCGCCCCCATGCGGATGTCGAGGTCGAAGTCGAAGCTCGCGCCGAAGATGCCCCTGCCCAGCAGCCCATACTCTCGCGCCTGCACGATGGCGTGAGACAGGCGCTCCACGGCCAGTGGATACTCGGCTCGGACATACACGTAGCCCTGCTCGGCGCCGACGGCGTAGCCCGCGATCGCCATTGCCTCGATCACGCTGTGGGGGTCGCCCTCGAGGACGCTGCGGTCCATGAACGCGCCGGGATCGCCCTCATCGGCGTTGCAGACCACGTACTTGGGGCTCCCGGTCGCGGCCCGCACCAGCTGCCACTTCAGCCCCGTCGGAAAGCCCGCTCCCCCTCTCCCCCGCAGCCCTGAGGCCTTCACCTCTTCGATCACCTGCTCGGGCCCCATCTGGGTCAGGACCTTGGCGAGGGCCTGGTAGCCATCGCGCGCGATGCACTCCTCGATGCTCGCGGGATCGATGACCCCGCAGTTGCGGAGCACGATCTTCTGCTGCCTGGAGAAGAAATCGATCTGCTCGAGGGTGGGGAGCAGTTCGCCTGTGGCTGCTCGGCGGTAGAGCAGGTGCTCGACGGGCCGGCCCTTCAGCAGATGGTTCTCGACGATGCCCGGCACGTCCTCAGCCTTGAGCTTCTGGTAGAAGACCCCCTCGGGGTACACGATCACGACCGGCCCCAGGTCGCAAGACCCGACACAGCCGGTCTCCACTACCTTGATCTCCTCCTCCAGCCCCTGCCGGACCAGCTCGGAGCGCAGCGCGTCGGAGACCGCGCGGCACCCCGAGGAGACGCATCCCGCCCCCGCGCAGACTATCACGTGTGAACGATACGCAGCCATCAGGTGAGACCTCCTGAGTGAATGCGCGCGGCTAGCCCGCGCTCTCCTGTCGGTATCGGGCGAGGATGTCGCCCGCCTTGCTCGGCTTCACCCGCCGGTAGATGTCCGCGTCGACCGTCAGCACCGGCGCCAGCCCGCAGGCGCCGATGCACCGGACCACCTCCAGGCTGAACTTGCGGTCCTCGGTGGTGCCGGACACGTCCACCCCCAGAGTGCCCTTGACCTGCTCGAGCACCTTGCGGCCGCCGCGCACATAGCAGGCGGTGCCCAGGCAGACGCGGATCGTGTGCTCGCCCCGTGGGACTGTGGTGAAGTACGAGTAGAAGGAGACCACCCCGTAGACCTCGCTGACGGGGACGCCCAGCCCGGCCGCGACTCCCTCCTGCACCTCGACTGGAAGGTAGCCGAACAGATCCTGCGCCTTGTGCAGGACCTGGATCAGCGCGCCTGGCTGGCCCCGGTGTTCGGCAACGATTCGTCCCAGCCCGGCCCACAGCTCATCCTCGGGTACGACCGTCCCGCCCGCGCAGTTGCACGTGCGAACCTCGGCCATCGCGCTCTCACCTCCTACTCGTCTCCACAGTTGTCAGCCAAGGCGAAGCCCGTCTCCACGGCTCTCATCTATGGCAAGGGCCCCTTCGGGCCGGCTGGGGACCATCTGTGAAACATGTCACAAAGCCATTCTTCCCTTGCGCGCGTACGCGCAAACACGCCATTTCGGCGGTCTGGGCCGTCGGGGGGAACCTGCGGCAACTCCCTTCAACTGCCCTGCGCGGCTCTCAGGTGTAAGTGGACGGCTGCCCGGGACGCATCTCACTAGCCTGTGAAAACTTTCACAGGCTAGTCTAGCACCCGCTGATCGGGTTGTCAAGAGGAGGAGGCGAATCTCTGACCGAGGAGGGGCGAGCGCCGACGTCGGCTGTCAGGCAGCGCTGCCGATGCGAGCCCTTCCCTCCGCCACCAAGCGGCGGATCACATCGGCGATGTCGGCTCTTGCCTGTGCCGCGGTGGCCTCGGGGAGGTTGATCTGGTAGGCGCCCCGCGGAGTCTGGTGGCGGAAGCGGAGTATGAGATCGGGATGCAGCAGGGCGCACGCGGTGAGCGTATCCTCGATGCGCCCCAGAGGAGCCCGGTCGATGTGACCAAACCGGAAGCGCGCCTTCACTGTGGCTCCGGCCCCGGGCGCGCTGCTGATGGTCATGGTGCCGCCGGCCTGTTGCGCAGCCTGCGCGAGCAGCGGGAGGCCCATTCCCACCGTGCGCGTCGTCCGCGTGGTCGTGAACGGATCGGCGGCCGCATCTGCCATCTCCGGCGTCATGCCCCGGCCATCATCGCGAACCGTGATCTGGAGAAGATCGTCGGCCTGGTCTTCCTCCACCTCGATGTGCACCTGCTTTGCCCCCGCGGCCGCCGAGTTCTCGATGACGTCGAGGAGATGCAGGGAGAGTTCCTTCATAGTGCCAGGCCGGTGCGGAACCGCCCCTCGGCCAGGCTGCAGCGCAGCTCCTCCACTCCGGTTCCGCCCGCTTCGAACACAGTGTAGCGGCTGCCGATCTCGGCGAGGCGATGGGCATCGCTGCTCGCGATCCGGCCGGGGAGCAGCCCACCCGGGCCGCACTCGAGCCCGTCGAGCGGAAGGTCGTCGGGGACGAAGCCCAGCACTCCCAGCAGACCGTGGGCGCGGCGATCGGCGTGGGCGGCCAACACGAGCGCGCCGCGCGCCCTGGCCTGGGCGACCAGCTCCGCCAGGCTCAGCCCGGTGGAGGAGAACAGGGCGTGCTCCTCGTGCCTGAGGAAGGCGCCTTCTCCGTCCACCAGGGACTGCTGTCCGAACGAACGGGCGGCCGCGGTCGAGGGGAGCGCGGGCAGGTGCTCGTAGACCACGCGCTGCAGGTCAAGGGCCTGCGCCACCTCGTCGAACAGACAGAGCACGTGCACGCTCTCCCTGCTCTCCACCTCGAGGCCTGGCTTCACGACCACGCCGCTGCCCGCGGCGGCCTCGACCACGGCTTCCGCATTCCCCGCGGAGTTGTGGTCAGCCGCGCCGAGCAGCATGATGCCCTGCTCCCGGCACCGCGCGATGAGCAGAGGAGGGATCATCTCCGTCTCCGCGCAGGCGCTGAGCACGGTGTGCACGTGAAGATCGGCCCGCCAGGCAGGCACTTACCTCACTCCGAGTCCGTAGATCCTTCCCGCGACCCCGAAAGCGGTCTCCCCCGTCGTGAGGATGGCCACTCCCTGTTCGCTCGCCTTCTCCAGCGTCCCCTTCTCCGGCTCCTGGCCCCCGGCCACCACCACCCCGGCCAGGTCGAGCAGGTCCGCCACTCCCACGATGTTGGGGTGCACCTGGATCGTGATCCAGATGTTCCCAGCGCGGGCGTTGGCCATGGTGTAGGAGAGCAGGTCGGACACACAGCCTCCCGTGACCTCGCGCGAGAGCGATTCCTGTCCGGTGCGAACCTGGAGGCCGAGAGCGTCCACGATCTCAGCCAGCCTCATTGCCTCCCTCCCTTCTCGCTCTCCGCGGGCTCGGGCCGCGCGACGAACACCAGCTCCACCCGAGTGCCGCGGCCCACCTGGCTGCATAGAGTGAACTCGTCGGCGCAGCGCTGCATGTTCGTGAACCCCAGGCCGGCCCCGAACCCGAGCGCGCGGGCCTTCTCCGGCGCAGTCGAGAACCCCGGAGCCAGAGCGCGGGCCAGATCGGGGATCCCCGGGCCGCGATCATTCGCCACCAGCCTGATCTCTTCCCCCTCCACCACTGCCTCCACCTCGCCCGCGATGGCGTGGATGCAGATGTTCATCTCGGCCTCGTAGGCCGCGATCGCGACCCGTCGGGTGAGCTCAGCAGGGCACTCTTGCTCGGCAAGCCGGCGCTTGAGGTCCGAGGCCGCCCGGCCCGCCAGGTAGTACGCGCCTCCGAGCACCGGGTAGGAGCGGGAGAAGTGCCTCAGCGCCAACCCGACCTCCCGATCAGGTGGACCGGGCGGAGCCCGGCCGCCCCGTCGCTGGGATCACCCCCGGCAGGCCGCGCGCGTACAGCCGGCCACAGCAGTCGTAGAGCGAGTGCGGCGACACCAGGATCGGCATGCCGACCTCGCGCGCCAGTTCCAGGGCGGCCTCGTCCGGACGCTTCCCCCGCACCAGCACCATGGCCGAGATATCCATCAACTGGGCGGTCCGCACCACCGCAGGCTGGGTCAAGCCGGTCAGCAGCAGCATCCCCGGCTTCCCGAAGAACAGCAGGTCGCTGATCATGTCGCAGCCCCCGGCCGTGGGCACCTCCCGCTCCATCGCCTCCTGCCCCACCAGCACCTCGGCCTCGAGGGCCTCAACCACCGACGAAAGCCTCACCTGAGCACTCCTTGCCGGAGCCCTGCCGTGCTACCTTTGTGAAAAGTATCACGAACCTGTGAAGAAAGTCACAAAGCCCTGGCACCACGCCTGACAGGCCCTGTCAAGCCCGAGAGCGGACACCATAGCGGTCCCAGTGCACCATCTCCTGCAGGGGCCGCTTCTCCGCCTGGCTCGGCGGCTCTGTTGCCTGCCCGATGGGCAGAACGACCGCCAGCCGCAGGCTCTCCGGCACCCGCAGGACCTGCTTGTGATCGGATTCCGCCCTCCGCAGCGTCCCCTCGATCCACACGCTGCCATAGCCCAGCGCGGTGATCGCGAGAAGCATGTTCTCAGTCGCCGCGGCCACGTCTTCCAGCCAGAACTCCGATTTGGCGGGATCAGCGACGACTGCGATGGCCAGGCCCACGTCGGCGATGCAGGCCTGCGCCTTCGCCAGCTCCTTGAGCGTGGCCTGGTCCTTGATCACGATGAAGTCGAAGGGCTGGCGGTTCCGGCCGGAGGCGGCGCGGCGGCCAGCATCCAGGATGCGCTCCAGGTCCGCTTCCGGCACCTCTACCGGCCGAAGGTTGCGCACCGATGCGCGCTTCTGGATCGCCTCGAACAGCTCCATGGTCGTCTCCAGTCCCACAGGTGGTGGGGCGCACCGGCAGCCCCGTCCCGGCCGGGCGCGGCGGCCCCCCTTGCAGCATAGGGCTATGTCTTCTCCCCTCCCACCTGGGGTCCTTGAAGCGCTCGTCCCCACACCCGCCGGCCGCGGCCGGGGAGAGGACTGGGGCGGGGCCAGGGATAACTCATCCTCAACGTCCCCGGGGCCAACGGCCGGGGAGTAGGCAGCGGCAGCCATCGCCGCGAGACCGTGAGTGGAGGGAAGGCAGATTGGGGCAAGTTCGGACGCTGCGGCTGAGTCTGCGACGGCAGGTGCTGACGAAGGACGAGCGGGGCCGCAACCACTGGGCCCCGCAGGTGACCGCGCGGGCGGTCCCGGCCTCAGAGACCGCGATCCTCATCTGCGACGTGTGGGACAACCACTGGAGCCGGGGCGCAGCCGAACGCTGCGCGGAGATGGCCCTGCGGATGAACGAGGTCGTGGCCGCAGCCCGCGCCCATCGGGTCGCGGTCATCCACGCGCCCTCTGACACCATGGGCTTCTACGCCAACAGCCCGGCCCGCCAGCGGATGCTCCAGATCCCCCCCGCGGCTCCGCCAGAACCACTGCCGCACGACGACCCTCCTCTTCCCATCGACGACTCCGACGGAGGCTCAGACACGGGCGAAACGCCGTGGCACAAGGCCTGGACCAGGCAGCACCCGGCGATCGACGTCCAGGATCCCGATGTCATCTCGGACGACGGCGAGGAGGTCTACGGCTTCCTCAGGCACCGGGGGATAGACCAGCTTGTCATCATGGGCGTGCACACCAACATGTGCGTGCTCAACCGCTCCTTTGGCATCAAGCAGATGGTGGGGTGGGGCGTAGACGTGGCCCTGGTGCGTGACCTCACCGACACGATGTACAATCCTGCGCGGCGCCCCTATGTGAGCCACGAGGAGGGCACCCGCCTGGTGGTCGAGTTCATCGAGAAGTTCTGGTGTCCCACCGTGCTAGGCGACGAGCTCGTCAAGGCCTACTGATGCCAGAGCCGGCCCGTAGACCGAGGCCTTCGCTCATCCTGATTCTGTTCACCCTGTCCGGAGCGGCGGCACTCGCCTACGAGTTGATCTGGACGAAGAAGCTCTCCCTGATCTTCGGCGTGACCTCCGGGGCCATCACGACGGTCCTTGCGGCCTTCATGGGAGGGCTCGCCCTGGGCAGTGCGGTCCTGGGCCCGCGGGCGGATCGCAGTCGCCGGCCCCTCTTCCTCTACGGCGCGCTCGAGCTGGGCATCGGGGTGAGCGCATTCCTGTTGCCCTACGCGTTCGATGCCGTGAACTCGGCCTACATCGGCCTCGCCCGCGCCCTCCCCCACGGCGCCCCGACCTTCGTCGTCCTCCGCTACCTTCTCTGCTTCGCCATCCTGCTCGTCCCCACCGCGCTGATGGGGGGCACGCTTCCCGCCATCGCGCGCTACTGGGTGAGGGAGAGGGGCCGGATCGGCGCCGGGGTGGGGCTGCTCTACGGAGCCAACACGGTGGGTGGGGTGTTGGGCACGCTGGCCGCGGGGTTCGTCCTCCTGCGCGCGCTGGGGGCGGCCGACACTACCCGCCTGGCGGTGACCGCCAACATGGCCATCGGGTTCGCCTGCATGTGGCTGGGCCGCGAGAGAGAGCCGGCGCCAACTCGAAGCACGCGTCGCCGGAAGGCGGAACGCGCCAGCCCGGCCGAGGGTGTCCCCCGCCTGGCCTGGCTGCTTCTGGTTGGCTACGGGGTGGCTGGCGCGGCCTCCCTGGCCTACGAAGTCCTGTGGACGCGGGTCCTCGTCTACTTCACTGGGCAGACCATCTACGCGTTCTCGACCATTCTCGCCGTCTTCCTCATCGGCCTCGCGCTGGGCAGCTTCGCCGCGGCGCGAGCCGCCGATCGGCTCCGCGACCGCCTCTCCGCCTTCGCGCTTCTCGAGCTCGTGATCGGGCTGTCGGCCGCCTACCTGCTCTTGGTGATCGGAAGACTCCTTCCCCTGTCCCGGGCCGTTCAGGGACTGCTGCCCGGCGGCGAGACCGCGGCCCGCTTCGCCGCCGCCTTCGCGCTGATGCTCGGGCCCACCCTCCTGATGGGCGCGGTGACCCCGCTCGTCGTCAGGGCCTTCACCGGCAAGCTCGGGCAGCTGGGCCGGCGGCTTGGGTTCCTGTACGCGGCCAACACAGTGGGGTGTGTGGTCGGGTCGGTGGGGGCCGGCTTCGGACTCCTGGCCTGGTTGGGAGCGCAGCGGGGCGTGCTCGCGGTCGCGGCCGTGAACGTCGCCCTGGGGCTCGTGCTGCTGGCCTGGGGGCAGCGCCGCCGGTGGGAGAAGGCCGTCGCGGCCTCGACTTCCCTGGCGCTTCTGGCCGGCGGCATCGCGCTCTCCTGGAACCCCAGGCCTCCGATCATGTACTGGTCGGACCACCTCAACCTGGGCCTCAAGATGCTGTACTACCGCGAGGAAAGCGAGGCCTCCCTCGCCGTCATCGCCAACCCCGCGGGTCGCCGGGAGCTCAACCTCAACGGCGACACCACCGCGGCCGCCGACTACGACGACGTGGTCGTCCACAAGATGCTCGCGCACGTCCCCATGCTGCTCGCCCACGACCCTCAGAAGGCCCTGGTGATCGGCTTCGGCCTCGGGTCCACCGCCTGGTCCATCGCCCAGTACCCGGTGGAGCGAGTGGACTGCGTCGAGCTCGTCGACGCCGAGCGGGAGGCCGCCGCGTGGTTCGAGTCGGAGAACAAGGGCGTTCTCGCTCACCCCCGCTTCCGCTTCATCGCCCAGGACGGCCGCAACTACCTGCTCACCTCCCCCCAGAGCTACGACGTCATCTCCTTCAACGCCATCAACCCCAGCTTCAGCCCCTACCTCTACACCCGCGAGTTCTACGAGCTCTGCCGGCGCAGGCTGCGGCCGGGCGGCGTCGTGTGCGCCTGGGTGCCCACCAACATGAGCCGGTTCGCGACCCTGGCCGCCACCTTCCGGTCTGTCTTCCCCCACGTCACCCTGTGGTACTGCAACACCTTCCATGCCCTCCTCGTCGCCACTCCCGGCCCCCTCCGGGTCGACCTGTCCGAGCTGGCCGAGAGGATGGCGCGCCCCGAGGTCAAGGCCGACCTGGCCGAGGTCCAGCTTGATGATCCCCTGCGCCTGCTCAGCACGTTGCTCCTTGACGAGCAGGCTCTCGCCTCCTACACGGCCGGCGCCGACGTCAACCGCGATGACCTCCCACATGTTGAGTTCGACACCACCACCACCCTCCCGATAGGCATCCAGAACGTCGCCTCCCTGCTCCAGATCCGGGCCAGGCCGTGGGAATTGCTCTCGGGTCCGCCCACCCCAGGCCAGCGCCAGGCGCTGGAGCGCTACTGGACGGAGTTCCCCTCCCTCGCCACGGGATGGGGCCGGGCGATGGTGCCGGGCCGTTCCGCCGATGCCATGGCGATGTACGAGGAGGCGATCGCGGCGAACCCAGGCGACCCGCGCCCGCGCTATCTGCGGGCGATGGCCCTCGTGCGCGTCCTGATCGGCCAGGGCGAGCCGCCAGCCACGCCTGAGGCCAAGCGCGAGGTCATCGCCATCCTCGAGGCCGCCCTCCGCCCCGGCGAGATCCCGGCCGAGCGCTTCGCCGCGCGCATCCGCGCCACGCTCGGCCTGCTCTACGCGCGCGGGGGCGACCTGGAGAAGGCCAGGGAGCAGGCCAGGCTGATGTACCGCCTCAGCCCCGAGCCCGTAGAGCAGACCTTCCTGTTGGAGGCGGTCGGCGAGTCGCCCCGGCGCTAGCCGCGGAGGCCGCTGGGCTTGCCAGGAGTGCCCTCCTGCGGTAGATTGGATCAGTCCGCATCCCGGGCGATGGAGGCCTTGCCATGAGGACCTTGACCGCGCTGGCTATCGTGGCTGTGGCCGCGCTGACCTCACCCACCCCCGCCTCTTCGCAGGGCTCGTCCTGTCGCTTCTACCTTGCCAGCCAGTACGACTGGTCGGGCAGCACCGGCTTCTACCTCGACCTCGAGGGAAGCGTCCTCGCCGACCTCCCCCTGATCCTCGGTGTCGCCGATGGCAGCGGCTGGCGCTTCCCCCTCCACCGGCCGGCCTTCGTGGCCGGGAGCGACTACCACATCCGGGCCGTGATCGCGCCCGACCGCGCCCAGCTCTTCCTCGATGGGGGACTGGTTGCCGACAGCCCCGGGAGCTTCCAGCCCGCGTCGGGCGTGCTCGAGGTCGCCTACAGGCCCGGGTGGGCGACCGAGAAGGGCGACTGGCTGGCCGTAGTGGCCGGCACCACCGTTTCGGTCGTTCGGGACGGCTCAGAGGTCGAGCGCCGGGACTTCGACTTCGGCGCCGTCAGCACTCGCCCTATCCCCTTGCAGCTCTTCGAGCCCGGCACCCCCAGCTCCGCCGCGCTGGCGGTCCTCCCCGGCGACACCGTGACGGTTGATGTATCTCTGCGCTTCACCAGCCCCGACCCGGCAGACTACGCGCCCCTCATCGACCAGTACGGCCAGTGCATCTACGCTGACTGGCCCGAGAAGGTCCGCTCCGATGCCGACCTCGTAGCCGACATCGCGGCCGAGGACGCCGAACTCGCCCTCATCCCCCCTTCCCCCGACTTCGACGAGTACGGCGGCTCCCTCAACGCCGGCTGGCACGAGACCCCGACGGGCTTCTTCCGCGTGGTCCGGCGGGACGGCTACTGGTGGCTGGTCAGCCCCCTCGGGAACCCCTGCTTCTACCTCGGCGTCTGCACCGCGCCGGCCCAGGCCTGGCCGGGGACACCCGTGACCGAGCGCGAGTCCTACTACTCCTGGCTTCCGTCGCACGAAGAGCCCTGGACCAGGGCCTGGATGCGCGACCCCTGGGGTGCCGGCGATGACGCCGACTTCCTCTCCTTCAGCGCCACCAACCTGATCCGCAAGTACGGAGATGACTGGTTGAGCCGCGCCGACGAGCGCGCCGCGCGCCGGATCAAGTCGTTCGGCTTCAGCGGGGGCGGCAAGTGGGGCTCTCCCACGGGCCTGGTGTCCACGCCGGTGCTCGGCCGCTACGGCACGCCCAGCCTGGTGAACCACCCCGATGTCTTCGACCCCGCGGTGCAGGAGGCGTTCCGAGCTGACCTGGCGAGCCAGGTGGCCTCCCGCACCAACGATCCGACGATCCTTGGCTGGACCGTGGGCAGCGAGCGCGCCGAGGTCATCTTCCCCGAGGAGATCACCCAGGTCCTCGCCCTCCCCGCGACTACCCCGGCAAAGCGCGCCCTGCTGGACTACGCGGTGGATCAGATCTACGCAGGCTCGGTGTCGGCCCTCGCGGTGGCCTGGGGCATGACCGTCGCCGACCGCG
>Ga0315277_10009069_pt1 | contig 12742 bp, 6 predicted proteins | sample YL17G05_15_MG_FD_203695 | JGI IMG/M metagenome (GOLD analysis project Ga0315277, IMG submission 203695) | Sediment microbial communities from Yellowstone Lake, YNP, Wyoming, USA - YL17G05_15 | ecosystem: Environmental > Aquatic > Freshwater > Lake > Sediment | place: USA: Wyoming | collected... | reverse complement strand
TATACCGGCAACGCCCTGGCCTGCGCAGCGGCTCTGGCCAGCCTCGATTTATTCGAGAAAACGCAATTGCTGGCGAAACTCCCCGCCAAAGTGGAGATGATTTCCGCGGCGCTGGGAAAAATAAGGTCGCTGTCCTTTGTCGGCGATGTGCGTCAGTGCGGCCTGATGGCCGGCATCGAGCTGGTTAAAGATAAAGCTGCCAAGACGTCATTTGAATACCGGCACACCATCGGGGCCAAGGTCTGCGCGGCGATGCGGCCAAAAGGCGCGATGCTGCGTCCGCTGGGCGACGTCATCGTCCTGATGCCCGCCCCGGCGATGGACGAGGCAACGCTGCAAAAATTATTGTCTATTGTGCAGGACACCATCCAAAACGACCTGCCGGGAATTGTCAAAGGGTAATTGCAAATAGGATGGGCGGCACGGTCAAACGAAGTTTGGCCGTGGTTGTATTGAGAATGCACTGCCTTGTATTTTTCTTTTACATCGTTAGCAACTCGTGCTTCGTAGCGAAGTCGCTACTTCGCAGAGTAGCATTGTTTTTATCCAATTGGCCAGCCCCCGTGGGCGGCGATTTCCTCATCCGTAAAACCGTAGAGTTTACAAACCATCTGGTCGATTTTATCACCAACTATCCCGTACAAGTCTTATTCTAACATTAGTCGCTGTGTATTCTTCGACCACCAACCGATTTTCAAGCTCACTGAGAGCTTTCATAATTTTTTGCTCAAATTTATCACGAGGTTTGCCGCGCGTGATAACATTTAAATATCGGCATACCCTTGTCGTCAATGACTTTTTTGTACAACTACTATTAGGACATTGTTTCAAAACCGCTACAATCGCGTCTTGCAATTCCTCTGAGCTGAAATGACGGTGTTCATCAGGATATCTGTTTGAAAAAAGGGATTCCTGATTGACAGCAATTGTTTCATTATCAAGTACTTGTTCTGAATCTGCCTTATTAGTTGTAACATTCTCTGATTTAGTGACAGTATGACCACTATCGACAAGCTTATCTTTACCACCAGGGGATATTCCAAGTTCATCAAGTTTCTGCCAAAGCGGCTCAAATGCTTTAGATGGATTAAAATAAAATTCACCCCCACGCACTCGCCAAAAAGTCCACCCGCTTCTTTTGAGTATTCGTTCACGATCTATATCTCGTTCTCGTTGCTCCGGCTCACTGTGCCATCTATCACCATCACATTCAACCGCCAATTTGTTTGTTGCCCCTTCAATCACAAGGTCAATAAAATATTTAGCCACTTCGAATTGCGGTCTCACTTGATAACCTCTGTCTGCTATCTTGAGAAAAACATCTACTTCAAACCAACTATCAAAGTATTTAGAATATTGAGCATTATATTCGCCGGGTTTTCTAAATTTTGCACGGTTCGTTGTATTTGCAATAGTTCTTAATTGTTGTATTTCAAAATCAACACCGGGTAACGGTCTCTTGTAATTTTGACAATACTCCAAGAGTCTATATCGTAAACATTCATGGTTTCCAAAATCATTAAGGGTTGGGGTATGAAATAACCACATTTGGTCCATTGCACGACTTGCGGCAACATTAAAACGCCGACCTGCCTCTGGGGTATTTAATGCAACTAATGAAGTACCTTCAGTGCCTTGCGGAGCAGCAACCATGCTAAGAAACATAACATGCCGCTCATCACCTTGAAAAGCATATGCGTCCCCGCATACAATATTACGTTTAGCCATTTCTTCGGGACCAATGGCTTTAAGAAGCATATCATCTATTAATCTCGCTTGATATTCGCCCAACAAGCTTATTATGCCCATTGTTTTTCCATCATATTCAGGACTGCCGCAACATTCTTTTATTTTAGCAACAATAGCATCAGCTTCTGGAAGATTTCGAGGGGCTTTTGTTCCACCATCGCGATATCCGTTAGCAACATGATATGTTTTCACTGGCTCTAAACATTTTGGAGGATATTGCCTTAATGGTATTAATGGTGTTGCACTATAAAATTGACTATTAGAAAACCCAATTATTTCAGGCATGCACCGGAAGTGTTCACGCAATACTATTCGTCCCGAAAAAAGAATTCCCGCCAAATCGAAAAACGAACTCGTCGGACCTAACGCGTCTTTATGTGGAATATCTTTTATGTACTGCTCTCGCAACCAATCTACTTCTTGGAGTGAAGTACCTATTGACAGTGGACTTATTTGTTTGTCATCGCCAACAACGACAATTTTTTTCGCAAGAAATTGGAGAAATAGTGCATCCGGGCCAGACTGACTTGCTTCGTCAATTATGACTACATCGTATTTATCAGCTCCTGGCTCGACCGTTTCCGCCACACGATACAACGGCATAACCCAAACAGGAATTGCGCTTCGACAATGTTCCATATGCTCACGAGCAGCTCTGCGGTTTTTTTCCGCATTTTTACCAGTACCCTTGCCAACTCGTTTTGTTGCATCTGCCCATGCCATTAAATGTTGACGCTCTTCTTCTTTTAATCTGGAAAAACAATGCCCCCATGCCATTTCAGCAGCCAACAGGCTAACAGTGCTATTGATTTTCATTTCAACATAATCAAGTTCCAAACTAACTTTCTGCTCATTAAGCGAGTTTATATATTCCGTTAACCATGTATGAGCTTGTGCCCACCGCCAACTTTCAGAAAAGTGCGAAAATCGCTCTATCCAATATGATTGGTAAGGGTCGGCTGCAAAATCTTCCGCTATAGATTTTGCAGGAGATTTACACAATCGCCAGTAAAGAGCTTTACGACGAGCCAAAGATTGTTTTTTATTTATTAAATCCTCTATTTCTTTGTACAATCTTCCATAAACAGCTTCATCTCTATTTACTATTGCTTTATTCATCTCAGTAACAATAGGATGGCTGTCAGGTTTTTTTATAAATTCATTTAGTATGTCTTGAACTCGTTTTATGGTAGCTGTACTGATTTTGAATGTTTTTTCTGCTTCCACGGCCTCGAACACTTGAATATAAAACTCAACTTCCTTCACTGTATGCCAAACTGGAGGCTCTAATTCTATATTTGCACATGTCTCTCTGGCATGCACCATTTGTGAGTACAATTTTATTGCTTCCGATAACGGCTCGCAAAGGTCTTCGAGGTCATGCAGTTGAGCGCCTCTGCTACCAACAGGACGTGTAATATATACCGACCATTCACGCCATATGTTATCGAGGTATTCATCAACTCTTAATAATACTAATAATTTCTTTAATGTATCAGTGTTATCACACGGTTTTCCATCAACATACGTGTCTTTTAGTATATACCAAGCATTTTTCACAACTTTAGGATAAAAGATGAACCAGTTTCTTATTTTGCCACCTTGTTCAAAATGTTTAAGCAAAGTCTCAACGTCAGCCTTTATAACAGAACGGTCTTTTCCTTCAGCTATCTTCAAAGAACATTTATCTACCTGATCTATATGCTTCTTTAACATTTCAATACACTTTTCAGTTTCCTCTAAAAGATGCCTCCATCTTCTGTTGCGTTCAGAAATAACTTCCTCTATCATGGAGCAAACCCAAGGCTGTTTATGTTTACTTAATATAGCCCACATTGAAACAAATTTGCGAAATTCAGATTTTAATTGTGTCAAATGCGTATCATCAATAGTTTTTATTTTATGGTAAATATCGTTTTCTCCAATATTTCCAAATGCATCATATTTTGATTTGGCATCTTTTTCATTCAAACAATATATAGTGAATTCTTCGGGAGTTGGTAATTTGTCTATTTGAACTAATTCTTTTTCTATCTCTTCAACCTCTTCCGGAGAGAAGCTTTGATAAAGTCTGATAAATTCTGTTGCTTCTTCATCAGACAATGGTGGGTTTACTTTTTCTGCTATAGTTATATTTAGCCATTGATTTTTAGTCAGCTCAGAAGAAACTTTTTCCGCTATTTTTTGCGATGTTCCTTCATAAAACCCATCGCAAATTCTATATTGATATGTTTCGCTCTCCCGGATTTCATATAGTTTTCTGGTGAGTTCCGCTTTTTGTTTATTCAACTCTTCAAGTTGTGATTTTAATTGTAGTACCAATTTCCTATTCTGTTCTGGATTTTGGTCCCATTCAAATTTTCTATGAACTATTCCCTCGACAGAATCTTTCAGTGATTGCAAAGAATCTTTGTCGCTTCCCAATAAATTAACGCATAAGGCTGCTACCTCTTTGGGCATGAGTGTTTTGATAACTTTAAGCGCACGTGGTGTCTGACTTGTAACAAGTATTTGTTTGCCACTTGCTAAAAGATGACAGAGCAAATTGACAATTGTATGACTTTTTCCGGTTCCCGGTGGCCCTTGCACCAAAACGCCTTGTTTTGACCGGAGATATTCAACAATTCTTCTCTGTTCATCATTTGCTGGTTTTGGAAAAAGTATTTCTTGAAAGTTGTCGTTACTTGCTGTGGATATATGTCCATTATCCTCTCGGTTAAAATCGTCTGTTATCTTTATGATACGACGAATGCCAAATGGAATCTTGTCACCATTTTTTATTTGCGTGATTATCTTGTCATAAGTTTCAGCTAATTTAAGCTGTCTGCGTCTGCGTAAGATAATTGTAGGCGCATATGTTATATTCAGCACCTGTGATAAGTCTTTCGGAGGATTTAAACTTGCGGAGTAAACTCCATCAGGGGAAACGGAATGCATCCAAGTTTTTAATATAGTTTCAATTGTCGATGTATTCCAAACCTCATCCCCAATTTCAGAAATCTGTTCTTTAATAGTATTGTCAATATCAACGCTGCATCTTTCCTGTACATCAAGCATATCTTGTTCAAGATTCAGCTTTGCTCCTTCTGCTCCTTGTTTCAAAAAAAGTGTGCCCTTTTTGGTGTCCAAATCAACGGAAGCTTGTGCTGTAATAAGATGCCGCCGGTACACATTAGAGGATGTCTTCCAGCTTAGCAATCCAAAACCTACAACGAGTTCATAAGTTTCTCCTAATGCTTTCTGTAACTGATAAATCGCATGGAGTTTGGAATAAACCTCTTGAACTTTACGCTGTCTTTCATTCTCTTCTGCCCATGGCAGCCATTTTTCATCAAGATATTTTTCCCATTGTTCGGATATATCAGGGCAGTTGGACAGTTCTATATATTGCGGCTGAGCTTCTGCATCATTAATATCGGGAGCTAAAATTTTTTCTTGAAGTTCGGGAATGTCGTTAGATTTTAGCAAATCTTGTTCATTAACCCATGGTAATACTTTGGGTGGCACTGGCGGGGGTTTAATAAAGTTGACTTTTTTGATTCCCAGCCAAATTTCCTCTTGACCCGTTTTTGTTTCTCCCCATGCCGGCGTGAAACACTCCTTCTCTTTCGGCACTTCAGAAAACCAAATGATTTTTTCGTAATCATCAATTTTATAAATGGGCCTACTGCGTAATTCTGCTATTTTTTTTAGGTAGGTGAAAAGACCGACTGCTCGGTTGCGGATGACATCATCTTGAGCAGTAGGCAAACTCTCCGCCATTTTTTATTTCCTCTGACTTTTCTAAACCGCTTTTTCGCCCATTGTTGCGTCACCGAAGATGTAAAATTTTTCCGGCCCTGTATACTTGCATACCTGTATTCTTATATACCTGCTTTTAAATTATACATTCCCCCTCTCCATTTCTCAATAAAATCCTGAGCCTGTCAAAGGACTAAATTCTACATTCTCAATTCCCTCTATCGTTAATCGTCAATTCTTTACCCCCTTTTCCCCGCCCCTTGTCGCGTCGATTTTTTTCTCTCGTCTCTGGTCTCTTTTCTCTGGTCTTTTGTTGCCATCTTTGCTCATTCTTTCATCAACTTTTGCTCCGATTGCCCCAATCTTTCGTCAAGTTTCGTTGAGTTTGCGAATGGAGACCCTCATTTCCCGCTCAAAAACAAATGTGCCTTATTCTTTCCTCTCTCTGCCTCTTTTGCCTCGTTTTCCATAACCTCTTATGCCAAAATGAGTAAAAGAAAACTCTTGTCTCCTTGTCCTCTATGCCATTTTTTTTCAAAACACCCCCAAATTTCATCGTAGAGATCGCGTATCGAGAATTAACAAGAACTCAGGCAAATTTAATGCCGTTGCCCTGTTGCTCCGAGTTTCCGTGTTGACACGTCTATCCAGTCGGGCTATATTTGGCTCTCTTTAGCATTCCGGAAAAAGGCGAGTTCGTACACCGATGGTCGGGGCTATACCAGAAACGCTATATAAAACAGCTTGTTTTTAAGAATAGGAGAAACTGAACAATGGCAAAGGCAAAAGCAAAAGCGGCGGCCAAATCCCCGGCCAAGGCGAAAAAAATGGCATATTTCTTCGGGGGCGGCAAGGCCGACGGAAACGCCAAAATGAAAGAACTGCTCGGCGGCAAAGGCGCAAACCTCGCTGAAATGGCCTCGCTCGGCGTACCCGTTCCGCCTGGCTTTACCATTACCACCCAAGTCTGCACTTATTATTACACCAATAAGAAAAAATCCCCGGTCGGCCTGGACAGCCAAGTCGCCGCCGCGTTGGCCAAGGTCGAAAAGCTGATGGGCAGCAAATTCGGCGATTCCGTCAATCCGCTGCTCGTCTCGGTTCGCTCCGGCGCACGCTCGTCGATGCCGGGAATGATGGAAACGGTATTGAACGTCGGCCTGACCAGCAAGACCATTCCCGGAATGGTCGCCAAAACCGGCGGCAATGAGCGGTTTGTCTATGACGCCTATCGCCGGCTGATTATGATGTACTCGGATGTCGTAATGGAAAAAGCCGCCGGCATCGAACCCAGGGAAGACGAAGGCATTCGTCGTCAGCTTGAACGGATTATGGACCAGCTCAAAAAGAGCAAAGGCTGCAAATCCGATACCGACCTGACCGCCGCTGACTTGAAGTCTTTGTGCGACCAGTTCAAAAAGAAAATCAAAGAGGCGCTGGGCAGGGAATTCCCGGATGATGCCAATGAGCAACTCTGGGGCGGCATTAACGCGGTATTCGCAAGCTGGAATGGTAAACGCGCCGTCAGCTACCGCCGGATTGAGGGCATTCCGGATGAATGGGGCACCGCCGTCAATGTCCAGACGATGGTGTTCGGCAATATGGGCGACGACTGCGCCACGGGCGTAGCATTTTCCCGCAACCCCGGCAACGGCGAAAACATATTCTACGGCGAATACCTCGTTAACGCGCAGGGCGAAGACGTCGTCGCCGGCATTCGCACACCCGCTCCCATCAACGCCGAATCGCAGTCCGAACACAACAAAGACCTGGTCACCCTCGAAAAGGGAATGCCCAAATTGTACAAAGAGCTGTCCGCAATCAAGAATCGGCTCGAGAAACATTATCGTGATATGCAGGACATAGAGTTCACGATTGAAAAGAACCGGCTGTTTATGCTGCAGTGCCGTATCGGCAAACGCAATGGCCCGGCGGCGGTACGAATGGCCGTGGATATGGTCAAAGAAAAGCTGATTACCAAACAAGACGCTGCGATGCGTGTAACCCCCGCTCAGTTGGATGAACTGCTGCACCCGATTATCAACCCGAAAATCGAAAAGGAACAAAAAGTTTTGGCCAAGGGTCTGCCGGCAGGTCCGGGCGGCGCAACAGGGCAGGTCGTGTTCACCGCCGCCGCCGCGGTCGAGTGGTTTAAGCAGGGCAAAAAAGCCATTCTGTGCCGTGAAGAAACCAACCCGGAAGACGTCGAAGGGATGCGTGCGGCGAAAGCCGTTTTGACGGCCCGCGGCGGAATGACCAGCCACGCGGCTCTCGTGGCCCGCGGCTGGGGCAAGTGCTGCATCGTCGGCTGCAACGCCGTGCATATCGACCTGGGCAAAAAAGAAATGCACATCGCCGGCAGCACGTTTAAAGAAGGCGACTGGATTACACTCAACGGCACCAAGGGAAATGTCTATGGCGGACAACTGCCGATGATGGACGCCTCAGAAGAAAATACTATCCTGATGGACTTTCTGAAAATCTGCGATGCCGTCCGTAAGCTGGGTATCCGCACCAACGCCGAGACGCCGGAAGACGCCGCCAAGGCCCGCGTGTTCGGCGCCGAAGGTATTGGCCTGTTCCGCACAGAACATATGTTCTACGGCAAAAACAGCGAACAGCCGCTGTTCTTCCTGCGGAAAATGATTGTCTCCAAAACACTCGACGAGCGTAAAAAAGCCCTCGATGAACTGTTCCCGTTTGTCAAGAAAGACATCAAGGACACGCTGGCGGCGATGGACGGTCTGCCGGTGGTGATTCGCCTGCTCGACCCGCCATTGCACGAGTTTGTGCCGCAGGATGAGACCCGGCAGGCGGAACTGGCGCAATCGCTGAATATCAGTATGGATGAACTGACCAAGCGAGCCGACGACCTGCACGAAACCAACCCGATGATGGGACACCGCGGCGTACGGCTGGGCGTGACCTATCCGGAAGTAACCGAGATGCAGGTACGGGCGATTTACGAAGCGGCCGCGGAACTTGTCAAGGAAGGCAAAAAGCCGTATCCGGAAATTATGATTCCGGTCGTCTGCGACGTCAACGAATTAAAGAACCAATACGTAATCGTGGAAAAAGTCTATAAGGAAACGCTGGCCAAGTACGGCCTGAAGAAACTCCACACGATGACCGGCACGATGATTGAGATTCCGCGTGCGGCGCTGGTGGCTGACAAAATCGCCGAGTACGCCTCGTTCTTCAGCTTCGGCACCAACGACCTGACGCAGATGAGCTTCGGTTTCAGCCGGGACGACATCGGCGGCTTTGTGCCGGATTATGTCAGCAAGGGTATCCTGCCGGGCGACCCGTTCCAGAGCATTGACCAGGCTGGCGTGGGCGAACTGATTAAAATCGGCATCGAACGCGGACGCAAAACCCGCAAAGACCTCGAAGTCGGCATCTGCGGCGAACACGGCGGCGAACCGGCCAGCATCGAATTCTGCCACAGGGTCGGGATGGATTATGTGTCCTGCTCGCCGTTCAGAGTGCCAATTGCGCGTCTTGCTGCGGCTCAGGCAGCGGTCAAAGATTGCCGCTGTAAAGGCAAGTGCAAATAAGCGAATATTCGGGGCATCCTGAACACACAAAGGCCTGTCGGTAACCCCGGCAGGCCTTTTTTATTGAATGAAAGTCTTTCAAGGCTCAAGATATTTTTCGCTTTTACCTTTTATCGTAAAACAATCCGGATATAATAACGGTATTGTTCATAATGGAGCTTAAGCGTGTCTGTAAATAAATGGAAACTTGATTGGAAAGGAAGACGCTATGGTCAGGATTTCCGATAATCTCCAATATCCCATTCGGTTTAATTTTCAGCCGTTTGAGATCTGGCGAAAAGCGAGATGGCTCCTGCTGCTGGCTGTTGCGGCGCTGGGCGTCAAGACCGCGATTTATACGGTCGATACCGACTCGGCCGGCGTGGTCAAACGATTCGGCAAATACGAACGGACGGCCGGGGCCGGGATTCACGCTATGCTGCCGTTTGGGATTGAAACCGCGTCCAAGGTCCCGGTCAAGCGGGTACAGAAGGAAGAATTCGGCTTTCGCACCATTAAAGCCGGCATAGAATCCCACTTCCTCGGCGTCGATGAAATTAACGCGGGACAATGTTCCACAGACGACCTGACCAGGCTGATCAGGGAAAGCGGCGAAGCCGGCCATGTCACCAAATCAGGAAGCCTCAAAGATATTGCCAAAGAAATCCTTCAGGGCGAATATGTCATTTTGACCGGCGATTTGAATATCGTGGATGCGGAATGGATTGTGCAATACACGATTAAAGACCCGCGGCAGTATCTGTTTAATATAAAGGATTCGCGCTATACGATCCGTGACGCCAGTCAGGCCGTCATGCGACAGCTCATCGGCAATGGAAGCGTTGACGAAGCCATCACCATTGGGCGTATCGACTATGAAAACGCGGCCCGTGTCGCTTTACAGAAGCTGATGGACGAATACGAAACCGGCATCCATATCGTCACAGTCAAAATGCAGTCCTCCAATCCTCCGCAGCGGGTTCGACCGACATTCAACGAAGTCAACAGGTCTCTGCAGCAAAAGGAACAGCGCATTAACGAAGCGATGAAACTCTACAACGAAGTCATCCCGAAGACCAGGGGCGAGGCGCTGCGTATGATTGAAGCGTCCAAAGGCTATGCCGCCGAACGGGTCAACCAGGCCCAGGGCAATGTCAGCAAATTTGACCAGATTCTCGCGGAATACAGCAAAGCTAAAGAAATCACCCGCCAACGGCTGTACCTCGAAACAATGAGCCGTGTTCTGCCGACGATTCCGGAAAAATGGATCGTCGAACAGGGCGGAGCCGAAGGCGGCATTTTAATGAAACTTGATCTGGCTAATCCAAAGTAAGGTGCGATTATGAATAATATACACGATACTGATTTTCAAGATTCCAATCGGGCGGCCCGACGCAAACGATTCGTCGTCGAAGTGATTGTTCTGGCGGCAGTGATTTTCATAGGCTGGCCTTTGTTCTATACCGTGGACCAATCACAGCAGGCGGTGGTCACCATGTTCGGCAAACCCGTGAAAATTATCTTAAATCCTATTGAGGACAGCCGGTCGCAGGCGCTGACCGACAGGCTCCGCAAAAAATATGAGGCGGAGGGAATCACCGTCTCCACCGGGGCCGGGCTGCGAATAAAAATTCCCTATATCCAGAAGGCCGAAAAACTGGAACGAAGGCTGCTGCGATGGAACGGCTACCCGGAACAAATCCCCACCAAGGACAAAAAATATATCTGGGTGGATTCGACCGCGCGATGGTATATTGAAGACCCGCTTCAGTTCCTGCGGTCGGTGGGTACTGAGGAACAGGCCCATGCGCGCTTAGATGATATCATCGATTCCACGATGCGAAATTTCATCACCCGGCGCGACCTGCTGGAAATCGTCCGTACCGACAACCGCCCGATGGCAGTCGCCGAAGAGGAACTGCGTGAAACCATCAAGGTGGGACAGGTTACGGAAGGCCGAGAGGCGATTGTAAAGGAGATTACGGATGCTTCGAGTAAAGCCTGCATGGAATACGGCATTGGAATCCATGAAGACGGCGTGCTGATTAAAGGACTGACCTACGTCGAAACCGTCAAGGAAAAAGTGGAAGACCGCATGATTGAAGAACGCCTCCGCATTGCCAAAAAATATATCTCCGAGGGCGAAGGGGAATATGAAAGAATCATGGGCAACAAGGAACGCGAGGTGAAAACCATCCTGTCCGAGGCCTACAGGACCGCCCGTGAAATCGAAGGTCAGGCCGACGCCAAAGCCACGGAGATTTACGCCGCCGGCTACAGCAAGGACCCGGAATTTTACCGCTTCTGGAAAACCCTCGAATTGTACGAGACATCGCTGGGCGGCGATAAGACCCGATTGATTCTCGGCACGGACAACAGTCTCTTTGAATACCTCAAGGGCAGGAAGACACAATAAAATATAAATGGGAAGTACAAAAGGTGTGCCCGACCTGCCGACACACCTTTTTTGTTGACTGCGAATCTTAAGAAAAAAGGCAAAAGGACAGGCGCCAAAAATCAAAGAGCGATTCTCTTTTGCGCAAAGCCGCGGAGGATAAGACCACAGATTAAAAATCAAAAATTCAAAGGGTCAGACGGAAATTGTACCTGCCCCGCTTTTTTCCTCCAGAGACCTAAACGTGCTCTTTATCGTTCTATTTCGATTAGCACGTACATGGAATTTTTTTCCCACATTTGGTACATCGCCAGACAATGTGGACTCCTGTCATTGCTTCATTGAAATGCACGCTGACTGGAATGCATTCACCACCACATCCACAGGGAGGACGGTTAATTATTGCGGCTTGGAACGTGGCAAGCAAACTGTGGATTTGATCCATATTTAAAGACATGTGAATAACTCCTTATTCCTTATTTTCTACATTTTTAGATAAAACATCTATTCTTGCTTTTTGATACTATTTCTCAAATTATCAATAAGTGTTTTAATGTGACTGGCCAGATAGACATATTCTTATGTCTCCAATCACAATTTCATCTTTACTACTGATTATAATTTCATATCTTTTATTACCACCTACTACTTCTTCTATTTTCTTTAAAATATCTTTCGAATCAAGTTCGTGTTTAATAATAAAACCAAGAAACATTTTTGTCATAATCGATAACTTTTCATCAATACCACGTATCTGCCGATTATATTCCTGCATGGACCGTTGAAAATACGATTGTGGCCTGCGAACACGAGAAGTATTCTGTATAGATGTAGATTCTGTACTTTGCTCGTTTTGTAAATCCTCTATTTTACTTGTATACTCGTTTTTTTCTTGTACAAGCTCATTGCATTTTTTCTCGGTCCTATACAGCACTACACCTAGATCCTCAATATAGCTCTGAATGTCTTTTTCTTCATCAATCTTTGCAAGATATAGATACATCCATTTATCTTCGTTGCTATAACTCAATCCTTTAAAGTTTGTGTCACTAATCGCATCATATAAAAACCAGTTATCATCTCTTTCAACAAAACCAACCATTTCCATGCGGCGAAATATTGCCTTATCGCTAAGCATTATATGCTCATCTTCTTTTTCCTGCGTCACTGTCATCCTTATAGCATCTTTTATTGCACGATCTAGTACTCTGTCCGGCTAAATGTGCATAGATTTAGGTTTCTTTGTCGATATTGCTAAAAACAGCATTTATCTGGCAAGGAGACCGAATATGAAGCAGTATAGAGTAGAATTGACAAGTGA
>Ga0315277_10009067_pt1 | contig 12743 bp, 11 predicted proteins | sample YL17G05_15_MG_FD_203695 | JGI IMG/M metagenome (GOLD analysis project Ga0315277, IMG submission 203695) | Sediment microbial communities from Yellowstone Lake, YNP, Wyoming, USA - YL17G05_15 | ecosystem: Environmental > Aquatic > Freshwater > Lake > Sediment | place: USA: Wyoming | collected... | reverse complement strand
CCCGGAGGCGGCCCGGGTGATCAAGTTCGCCGCAGTCATGATGAAGCCGGCATCGGCTGTCCAGGGGTCAACCCTCAAAAGATGAAGAATTTCCTCTTTGCCCAACTGATGGCCATCCCATACTTTATCAATCAACTCCTTCACCGTCGAGCTGACCCGCATATGCTCCTTCCCATTTCCGCAGGTATAGTTTCCCCATTGCCTCCCCAAAGGCGGCAGGTTGGGAAACGTTTCATGGGCCTGTACTTTCAACCTCCCATTTCCTATGCCGTAAGCAAAAGGGTAAGGGAGAGGGAATGAATCCCCGCCATGTTTTCCCGTGGAGGGGAGGGGTTCGTCAGAAAGCCATATCCGGCTTCCAAACTTTCCAGACCTTGCCCACCAGATCAGGACCGGGTTTCAGGGTTGGCTTTCCTGGCTGCCAGCCTGAAGGCGCTGCTTCTCCTGTTTTTCGCACGTGCTGGAAGGCTTTGGTCTGGCGGATCAATTCGGACACATTGCGTCCCACAGGGGGCGTGAGGATTTCCATGGCCTGAATGACCCCGTCCGGATCGATAAGAAAACGGCCCCGGATATCCACCCCGGCTGCCTCATCATAGATCCCGTACACCTTGCCGATTTGCCCGCCCGCATCCGTGAGCATCGGGAAGGGTACCCCTCCGGGCACCATCTTGGAGAGTTCTTCCTCCTGCCAAATTTTATGGACAAAACGGCTGTCGACACTGCAGGCCAAAACCTGCACGCCCAGCGCCTTGAACTCTTCGTACTTGACGGCGACCGCCGACAATTCGGTGGGTCAGACAAAGGTGAAATCACCTGGGTAAAAGCAAAGGGCCACCCACTGGCCTTTGTAATCAGAAAGTTTAATATTTTTGAAGCCTCCGTTGATAAATGCACTGGCTTCAAAATCCGGAGCCGGTTTTCCAACTTGAGCTACCATGATAGATTCCTCCTTTTGAAGCTGGTTTGGGGTTGAAGACTGGACTTCTGGTTTGCGAATTGGTCCTCCGGCGGGGACCACACAACCATCTTTGGCTTCGACCATAATCTACCTCCTTCCTGTTTTTGATTCCGTGCTGATTCAATTCCGAATTCTCCCAAGCGTCTTCGGCACCCAGCCGAATCGTATTCCTCGCCTTCTTCTTTTTCCTCTCCCCGAAACAAGCGCGGGATGGAGAGGGCGCCATGCGGCCAGGCATAAGGTCGCCCGGAAAAGTTTGAAGGCGGATGCATGATCTCGGTGTAAAATCTTGGTCCCCTTAGCCATTATCGGACCACCATTTCATTGGCCACCCAGATGGGCTCGGTGGGACCGTGATCTTCATGCCAGACATAATAGATCCTGTTTCCAACGATTTGAAACTGAGGATCGTATTTTCCATAAGGGGATTTAGTCCTCTTGTCCGATCTCCATCCTGTACCATCTTTATTCACCGCAGCGGTCCATACCTGTCGAACCTTTCCATCCGATTCCTCCCAGACATAATAAAGCTCATCACCAACCACCTGCAATTGGGGTGTATATTTGTCAAAAGGAGTTGTGGTTCTTTGAATCGCCTGCCATTCTGATCCATCTATATTCATCTGAGCCGTCCAGACCTGGTATCTCGCTTTTCTAAAATCTGGTCCATCCGCTTCATGCCAGGCGTAATAGATTTTCCCTCCATTCACTTTTAACTGAGGATTGTGTTTATCATAAGGGCTGTTTGTCCGGTTAACCGCCTGCCATCCTGCGCCATCATGGTTCATCAAGGCTGTCCAGATCTGAAAATGGGATCCATCGGACTCTCTCCAAACAAAATAAATCTTCTCTCCCACCACCTGAAGTTGTGGTTCAAATTTTTCAAATGGGCTTGAGGTTCGTTTCGTCGCCTTCCAGCCCGTACCATCCTCATTCATTTCGGCCGTCCAGATTTGGCGGTATTTTCCGTCAGATTCGTTCCAGGTATAGTAAATCTTCTCTCCCACCATCTGAAATTGAGGGAATTGTTCTTTCCATCCTGTTCCATCAATGCTCATTTCCATCGTCCAGATCTGCCGATTTTTCGATGCGTCAGGTTGCTGACGCACATAATAAATTTTGCTTCCCACTACCTGGAGTTGAGGAAAGACCTTGTCATATTGTCCAGCGGTTTTCTTTTCTGCTTTCCAGCCCGTCCCCTCGATGTTCATTTCCGCGGTGAAAATTTGTCGAAAAGGACCATCGTATTCATGCCAAACATAGTAGATCTTATTTCCTGAGACTTGAAATTGTGGCTGGTAGCCCGTGGATGGGGTTTGGATAGCGATAAGATCAGAAGCTATGGAAAGGGATGAAATCAAAAGAGAGAAAAGGATCAAGAATAACGCAATGATGACTGGCCGACGCCGACAATTGAGAAATAATCTCATTTTAATTACCCTCCTTTTTGCCCTCTCACTCCGGAAATTCCTCCATCTTTCTCCTTTTCTCCGGATCCGGGAACCTTTGATTTCCCATTTTACTCAATAAGCGCATAAGAATTTCATGAATTATTGCTTGGACCCTTGCAGGCATAGGAGAAAAATGATTTTTGCGATGGTCACGGGACCTCACCCCCGGTGCCCTTTGCCCCCCCACCCTAACCCTCCCCCTCGGAGGGGGGAGGGAAGGGTGGGGGTGATGCGATTAGAGATTTTTATGCAACGTTTAGGTTTATTTTCGTTCAATTCCTTTCTTGTTGCAGACCTTGGTACACACTAATTCAATGTATGAATCGGGTGGGATATCTTCTAGAATAAAATATTTTACTTTTTCATCAGCGTAATCCTGAATAATCGACTTATCTTTTGAATAAAAGATTGCGGAAAGTAATCTGAATTTTTTCTGGAAGCAGTCTATCTCCCAAACACTGAGAACATGGTCCAAATTCATATAATCCGTTCCATATTTTTCAACGGCTTTCCATACGCCCTTTTTGTCATAATTTTTTTTGATCCGGACTCTGATCCGGTTGTCAGAATGACGTTCAACATTCTCAGAATCATAAAACCAAATTCCCTCATCATCTCTCTCAAGAAATTTCCAGTCTGCACCCCAAACTTCTCCATGGTCAAGGAGATAAAATCCAATGAAGACTAAAAAAGCATAGGCCACTAAGGATTTGAGTTGGAACCTATTCCCCTTTTGTCAGACAGCCCTCGCTGCGCCATTCACCGAAAATGGAAAACAACGTCCAATATGGATTTCTCTTACTCCCGGGTGCAGACTTCACGCCTTTCCCCCCTCGATCGCCTCAAGGGAGTAGAATTCCCGCGACCAGCCGGGTACCCAGAGCCAGGAGGATCGCAACGGATAAAGTAAAAAAGATTGTCCAAAGCGCTCCCTTTTTTCCAATCTCCTTCCACAACGCGGCGATCGTGGCCAGGCAAGGAATGTAGAAGGTGACGAAGACAGCAAAAACCATCACCTGGGTTTGGGTCATCAACGTGAGAATCTGCGTGGTTCCCAAGGCCTGGGTGAGCATGATCAAGGAGAGCTCCTTTCTCAACAGGCCAAAGATGAGAGTCGTTCCCACAACGGACGGAAGGCCCAAGAGATGGGTGAGGGGAGATAGAAACCGGTTGATCAGGAGATCTATCTTCCCATATTCCATCAGAGCCAGCAGGGCACTTCCGCCGACTAGAAGGGGCCAGGCGATGACGATAAATTCTCTTATTCGATACCAGGATTTCTTTAGCGTATTTCGGATGGGGGGCCACTGGTAGGCAGGGATCTCCAGAATCAACCCAAGACCTGCCTCCGGATAGATGAGGGAGAAGATCTTCCCGGAGATGGCCACGACCAGAATATTTAGGGCGAATATCGCCAGAGCGGCATTGGGGCTGATGAGAAAGGCGACCAGCGCGAAGATGATCGTGATCCGAGCCGCGCAGGGAATCATCGTCGTCAAGATAGAAACAATAAACCGGTGTTGCGGAAACTCAAGAATTCGGGTGGACATCACCGCCGGGACGCTGCATCCGTACCCAAGGATCAGAGGAATAATCGCTTTGCCGTGGAGACCGATCCTGTGCATTAAGACATCCATCAGGAAAGCCACCCTCGGCAGATATCCAACGTCCTCCAGGATGGAGAGACCGATGAGAAAGGGGACGAGATAAGGAAGGACGATGGCAATGCCTCCTGCAATACCCTGTAATATGCCCTTTGAAAGGAAAAGGGATAAGCTTCCCTGTCCGAAAAGGTCCCCCAATTGACCTATCCAGTGATCAAAAAGTCCCATTAAAGGTTCTTCAACGTATCCGCCAATCCCGAAGATGAAATTGAAGAAGCCATAAAAAACAGCCGCCAGGATCAAATAACCGAAGAAGTTATGCATGACCCAGTGATCGATAGCCATGCGAATGTCCTTCTTGGGGGGATGGATAACCGTGGAAACCTTTTCAAATAGATTCATGGCCAGGGCATGACGTTCGGAAGAGATCACCTCGTCCGAAGGGCTACCATGCATCTCCTCCAATTTTTTTTGAAAGGGTTGAATCTGGCTGTAAAAATCTCCGCCCGGGTTTATTTCTCCCACGAAGGACTCATCTTTTTCCAGCAGTTTGACCGCCAGAAATCGCGGGGAAACTTTCTCATCGACCCGCTTTTCCGCAGCCAGGAGGGTGGCGAGGGGATGGATAACTTCCTCAATGTCTTTGCTGAATTTTTGAACATTTCCCCTCTTTTTCCCTTCCCAAACTTTTAATACCTCCACAAATAACTCCCGGATTCCCTTTCCGGTTATGGCCATAGCTTGGACCACCGGGATGCCGATGATGGTGGAGAGCTTCCGGGTATCAACTTGGATCCCTTTTCGCCCGGCTTCATCCATCATATTCAGGCAAAGGACCATGGGAATTTCCAGCTCCAGGAGCTGGAGGGTAAGCTCCAGGCTTCGGCAGAGGAGGGAAGCATCGGCCACATTGATGACCACATCAACCTCTCCGGAAAGAAGATGCTTCCGGGCTTCCAGTTCCGCCGGCTCCATCGAAGAAAGGGAATAGGTTCCGGGGAGATCGATACAGGTGCAGGTATAACCATAGATATGGGTCTTCGTTTCCGTGTATTTAACGGTTGTTCCCGGGAAGTTGGACGTAATGGCCTTGTATCCCGCGATAAGGTTGAACAGAGTGCTTTTGCCACAGTTGGGCTGTCCAGCCAGGGCAATCTTCATTCCACATCCTCCACAAGAATCCGGGAGGCAATCCCTCTTCCGAGAGCAACCTGGAACCCATGGACCTCGATCAAGATGGGACCTCCCAACGCCCCATACCGTAAAACCGTTACGATGTCACCCGGGTGAATTCCCATCTGGCCAAGGCGCCGTCTGATCCCCCAGCCTCCCTGAACATCTACGACTCTGGCTTTTTTATTCTCCTCCACATGATCGAGAAGGGTTTGCATATTTGCCACATCCCCCTAAGCAGGCTCTTATCCCAAATGGTTTTGTTGAACTTCCTCAACGGTCCTGGCTGCGGTTAGGATCACTTCCACCTCTGAACTTGAAAAGACATAAGAAGGCCCCTTCCCATCAAAGCCTTTGCGGGTAAAGACCGCATCGACCCCGTTTTCGACTAGCCATTCGCTAACCTTGATTCCTTTCCCTTTTTCCTCTTTAAAGTAGGGATTCCCGAGAATCTTTTCCTCCAGCATGACATTGCCGGGATTGCTGGCCCGCATTAGGTAAAAATAGGGGGCTTCTCCAAAGTGATCCGAGAGGGTGTGCCTGTCGGCACCCACTGGAATAGCGTAAAGGGTGAAATCCCTTTTTTGCGGCTCATAATGGATGATCATTCGATCTACCCGAGGGATTTCCTTCTGGACGGCCCTTTCAATCTCTTCACTCAGAGAATGGGCTGGAGAGAATTTCTTGAGGCCAAAGACGAGATGGGCGTGAACAAATATATACCGCCCCGAGTTCCTGGCCTGGATAGATTTGATTTCTTTGACCTGCTTGAAGGAAAGGATCACTTCCCGGATTCGCTGTAAAGTTCCCGGATCTACGGAAGCATCCAGCAAAGGTCGCATGGAGTTTTTCAATATGTCCCACCCAACTTTCGCGATATAGGCCACCATTACCACGGCCGCTATCCGATCAATCACCGGATATCCCATCCATGAACCGAAGAGAGCGAAAAGCACGATGGTCGTCGAGGCGATGTCTGAATACCAATGGGAAGCATCGGCGAGGAGGCTCGGGGAGTTTAGATCATGCGCCTTCCGGGACTCATAGCGGGAGAATAAAAAAATGATCAAAATCATTCCGATAAGCCCCAGGACAGAGGGGTAGAAATAAGCAACCTCCAACAGGGTCTTTTTCCGGGAAACGGGCGTCGATTCTTTACTTTGCCCGGGCTCTCCAAACAATTTCGGCTATATTCAGAATTTCCAGTTTGTCTTCCTGTTCCTCCATTTTAACCGCGTCGGTCAGCATCTTGGCGCAATTGGGACAGGCCACCGCTATGATCTGGGCACCTGTCTCCAATGCTTCCCTGGCTCGAACTCTGTTGGCGCTGTTTTCTCCCCCTCCTAAAATATCCGTAAAGAAGTTTCCGCCTCCACCTCCACAGCAAAAGGCGCTCCCAGTGTTCCTACGCATCTCTACCAGTTCCAGGCCAGGGATATTCTTCAATATCTCTCGCGGGGGAGCATAAATCAGATTATGCCTACCCAGATAACAGGGATCATGGTACGTCACTTTTGCCTTGTACCCGGAAAGAGATATTCGTTTTTCTTTGATAAGCCCGGCCAGAATTTCCGTATAATGAAAGACTTCAAAGTCTCCTCCCAGCTTGGGATAATCCTTCTTGAAGACGTTAAGAGCGTGTGGGTCCAGCGTGATGATCTTTTTGACCCCCTTTTTCTTGAATTGTCCTATGTTATCCTCGGCCAGCTTTGTAAAAAGCCCTGTCTCTCCCAGGATCTTGACCTCGTTCCCGTCGCAGGTTTCCTCGCTGCCCAGGATTCCCACTGACACACCCACATCAGATAGCAGACTCCCCACGGTGCGGGCCATCTTTTGCCCTACCTCATCGTAGGAGCCGACACAGCCCACGTAGAAGAGATACTCCTGGCCGGAAAATTCTTGGAGTCCGGTTCCTTCGGCCCATTTCCCCCTTTCCTCCTGTGGAAGCTTATAAGGGTTGCCATGCACAGCGATGGCCTTGAAATAATCCCTGACTTTGGGGGGAACTTTGCCTTCAGCCACCAATTCCGCCTTGGTCTCTTGGAAGATATCGGGTAGATAATCCTTAAATTTTGGATAGACACATTGATCTTTACAATTGTCGCAGGCCACACAGGAATAAAGGATCTCGGCAAAATGCGGGCTTGTTTTGATCTCATCGTTGAGCCAGGCCCTGATGAGCCACATCCTCCCGCCTGGTGAATAGGTGTCCCATCCAAAAGCCTTGTAAGACGGGCAATTGAAGTCAACATAATCTCCGGGGAATTTACAATATCCGCACCGAAAACAACGATGAACGATATCTGCATGTTCTATTGAATGCACATATTCCATGTTAATTCACCTCCCAATTTCCGGGATTCATGATACCCAGCGGATCTAAGTTTTTCTTAACCATCTGGAGTAACTTGAGTGTGTTGGGATCCATTTTTTGCATGGTCATTTTCTGTTCCATAAAATTGGGCTTCCACGGGATTCCTCCCATCTCAAGGGCAAATTCAGTCGCCTCGTCCAGCGCATTTTTCACCCGGCCCATCATCGCTGGATCCGCCCGGTTAAAGGCAAAGGAGATACTAAACATCATGGAGTGGCCTCCCGATATGACTCTCGCCGAGCTGGCATAGAGGACATCGTATTTAGCGGCCAGTTCGATAACCTTGGCGGCATACTGGGGAAAGTGCTCTATCAGAGTTATGGGCCCCGAATATTCGAAGCCGCCCCCCTTGGGCACATCGGCAAAGGCCGCTATACCCCTCTGGGGCATCTCCAGAAGCATCTCTTTCATAAACTGCACCCCCATAAATCCGCCGTCTTTCGTGTCGATAAACCCCTGAACCGCATCCCAGATCATCTTTCTTTTGAACTCAATCTCCTCTTCCGTATCACCGGTAAAATAGATGGTGATATGGTAGTTATCCTTGAATATTAAAGGTTTCGGCTGGAACCAGACGTTTAGATCTTCCAGCATCTCCAGATGGGTGAGTTTGTATAAAATTTCCGAAATTAACTCGACCCGGTCCGTTACGAATAATTCAACTTCCCTAAATTTCTTATTGGGATAAAGTTTCAAACCCACCTTGGTGAAAATGCCGGTGGTACCGAGCCAGCCCAGGAAGAGTCCGGACAGATCAGGAAGCGTGGGCCCTTTTGAAAACCAGTAAGGCCCTAAGGAAGGTGAGCCAATCTTGCAGATGTCGCCTGTCGGCAGCACGACCTCCAGGCCGGTAACCATATCGGAATTGAAGCCATATTGTTGGGTCAGCCGGCCCTGACCATGGAGGGCTACGTTGGCGGCTATGGTTGTGACGGGCGGTGCGTCAGGAAGGCTGTGCCGTAGATGAGGATAATGATCCTGCAGGTAAGCCTTGAGAACGCCTTGGGAGGTGCCCCCTTCCACAACGGCGTATCTGGCTTTTTCATTCACCTCCAGTATCTTATTCATCCTCTTCATATCCATGACAATGCCGCCCTTTAATGGGATAACGAGGCCGGTCAAGGCCATGCCACTTCCCATGGGAACGATCGGGATCTTTTCCCTGTTGGCCAGCTGGACCACCTTTTGCACCTCTTCGGTCGTTTTGGGCGCCACCACATAATCCGGCCGGTGCGGGGCCAAAACCCCGGGGTCTCGCGAATAAAACCACAATTCTTCCGGGGTATTCGAAACGCCCCTTTCTCCCACGATCTCAATTAGAGACTTAAGTATATCGCTCATCTTACCGCACCTCCCTTCTCACCTATGGCCATCTTACATAAATCTATTATATGGATTGGTTTTAGCCCTTTTTGGGCAACCTTTTCAGATAGGGTTGACTGACAGGCCGGGCAGTTAAACACAGAATATTCGGCGCCGGTCTTCAGCATGTCCTCTATGTTTCTTTGCTGTACGTCATTCGCCAATCTGTATCCGGAGATCGACCGAAGAACGTCCGCACAACACAGACACTTCTCGTCTTGATACTCCCTTTCCGGCAGGTCAACACCTATGAGGTCCAGTATTTGTTTGGCAACAGGGTGTTTGTCAGGGATGAGTCTGTTGGAACAGGGGCGCTGGTAAGCTGCTTTGATTTTGAGCGGCCTTATCTTATCCTTCAACTCCTTCAGTCTCTCCAATAAAAAATCCATGTAGTAAATGGGCTTAAAGGGTACTTCCATGCCATAGGCCGGCGCAATCGAGGTGTAAGTCCCATAACATTCATCATGCAGACAAATCACCTCTTTTACGCCCAATTTTTTAAAATTTTCCATGACTATGGGAAGCCGCTCTTTTATAACCGACATCTTGGCAAAATGGGTGTGAACGGCAGGGCACATGAACTCTGCACCGAAAACGATGGACCAAGTAAGATCCTTGAAGATTTCCCCGGAGACCATTCCGCCGAGGGCAGGGATGAAACAGGAAGAGAGTACCCGATCCTTAATTTTCCCGACCATCTGTTTACCCTGCATCTGGGTCATATTAATCCATTGATTGGTAATGGGTCGGGGAGCAGTGTACATGCCCTTTTCTTCCCTACGTTCGCTGATGAGATAGAAAGGATGATTTCCTCTCTGGCAATATTCCTCGCAGGCATAACAGGTGACACACTCTTTCAACACGCGGGAGTCTTCCCCTTTAACGACCTTCATCATCTCTTCATGCGCCGTCTCTTTATCAAATTTCATGTATTGGCACTTTAAGAGACAATCGGCCGAAGGACATGTGGTGCAAACATCTTCATCGAATTTTAGCGCATACATGAAGACCTCCTTTTGATTATTCTGGAAAAGCTTTTTCGCCCAAGGCCATACGGCAAAGGTCAGTAATAAAAATCTTTTTCAGGCCACGGGCGGTGGTGGGGCGATTCAGAATCCGGTCGCACATGGGGCAAAGAGTTATTAGGGCGTCGGCGCCGCATTCGACGGCATCATCGATATTCTTTGCCTGTACCTCCTGGGCCAACTCTGGGAAGGCACGGATGATGGGGCCCGTACAACATAAGGCAGTCTGGCGCTCGTACTTCCGCGGCGGTCGCGCGACCCCGATGAGATCGAAAATCTCGTCGAGAAAGACATCTTTTTCGGGGGTATACCGGGAGGCGCAAGGGCGCTGGTAAGCGACCCTCTTGCCCAACTTGGTGATGCCGCTTTGGTGGTCTCTGAGATAGTTGCGCAGGTATTCGAAAAGGTGCATGTACCGGAAGGGGACCGCGATGCCGTAATCCTTGACCTTGGCGTGCACCATGGCATAGCAGTCATCATGGAGGAATACGATGTCCTTGCCCAGGCTGGCCATCTTGTCGATGAACTTCTGGGCGCCCTTCTCGATGGGGCTCTCCTTACCGACATGCACGTAGCCGATGAGGCAGAAGTAATCTCCACCCTTGACCACAGTCAGGCCCTGAAATAGCTGGCCGTCGAGGGCCCCCTCAGGGATCTGTCTCTCCATGACGCAAAGTGAGAGAACGGGTTTGTCGGGATCACCCGGTATCACTTTGCTTGGAACCCCGAAAACAAGGTCCATTGCGCCTGCGTCTTTCTCAGATATGGGAAAGGCATTGAACTTCTCCTGCGCCCTCAAGATAAGATCATAAGGATCGGCTCCCGTAGGACAATATTCCCTACAAGCACAACAGGTGATACACTTGCTCAAGATCTCCGGCTCTTTCCCCTCCACCAGCGCCTTGATTTCAGCCACGGCTTTGTCCTTGTCATAATCGACGTACAGACACTTTACCAGACAGTCCCCACAAAGGTCACATTTTGAAGCATCCCACATTTTTTTTGCCTCCTTAAGGATATGATATCTAGAGCCTTTATACGGTACCCAAACATTTAAGAACAATGGGTTAAGGCTGAATGGAACTATACCACTTACATAGGGCGGCCTCCAAGCGCTTGCGCCCTGGCTCTAAGGGCCTGTAACTCCTCCTTGTTTCTCATTGTCCCTTTCCTTCCCCTTGAAAAGCCCAGTGATTGTTCCTTTGACTCGGTTTTAACCGGAAAAAGTCAAATTCACTTATCGATGTTATGAGTGCGCCCACCCCTAATTATTTTCAACTTGTATAGGCCAGAACAGGAAGCCTAATGGCTCTTGCTGTACGGCTCTTTTGGGCTTGTCAAGAATCGGTTTAAGGACACCTCGCTTCATATCCCAATTCGCTGATCGAATCTTACCCCATGAGTTTATCGCTTTTCCATATTTCCTTTTCAGTGATCCATCATTCTTTCATCATGGTAACCCGACGCACCCCTCTTACTTCGCGGAAAGTAGCCCCCTGGGAGATACACCGGAAGGCTTCTTCTTTCTCGACTACCACTGTTCCCGAAAGAACTTGGATACCGTAATCAAAAAGAAAAGAAGTGAGAGGCGTGGTCGGACCGATCAGAAGGATAAATTTTCCTTCTGACCAGCGGAGGAGCTCTTCTAGGGTGTGATTAATGAAAGCTGTCCCCGTAATGCCGACAATATCACACCGAGGCAGAATCTCCTGGGCTGATTCCGGACCCAGATCTCCCTCTTTCGGCCTCTGCTCAAAAACCCATAGGTTCCTGGCCCTTTTTTTCAATTCTTGGATAAAGGGAAAGTGGCCGACAATGCCCACGTCTTTGCCCTCTCCTTTCTCGATCAGGATTTGGGAGGCATTCTTTTCAACGCACCTCCCCTCGTCAACTTCGATGAGGGAGTTGATAGCCGCCATGCCGATGGAGGCTTCCATGGGGTAATCCGAGTGGGCGTACTCCGCCAGTTCCAGGGCGCTCTTTTCGGTCAGGCGCCCCACCTTTTTAACTCCTCGCGGGTGAGGATGGCCTTCATCCCGGAAAGTAGAAGCAAGACCACACCCCAGGCTCACTACTCCCGTCCAGTAGGCCCCGGTCAGAACCTCTTGGACCGGATTATCTTTACCTTTTAAAGATGCGATCAGGTCTGAAAGAATCTGCATTTTTTAACCTCTTTTCTCTTCCCCCCTCAATGGGGGAGAGCGAGGGCCCCGATAGCGATTTATGTTTTGGCCCTTGTATCAATATTCCTCTTGAATTCTTCGGGCAAAAACCTTTTGCGCCAGGAAGAAGAGCATTCAGGTAAATCCGGCCAAAATCAGCAGGTCCACCCAGCGATGCAGCAATCCGCCATCGGGGAGGAGGGATTGACGCAGGGCATCCACAGAGTAGGTGAGGGGCAGGCAGAACCCGACAACCTGGAGGATAACAGGCATAGCATTTACGGGGGAAAAGACTCCGCACAGAAAGACCATGGGAAAGCGAAAGAAATTGGCCATGGTCATGGCTTCAAAAATCTCTCTTACCCCAACAGAAATGAGGATTCCGATCAGGGCAAAGGCTAGAGAGGATAGAATCAGGGCGAGAGCCAGCGACAGCGGGTTCGTGATCTTCAGACCGAAGAATAAGGTGACCAGGACCATGGACACGAAACCCATCAGGAGACCAAAAAAAGCACTCCCCAGCGTTTTGCCCACGAGGATGGTCCGAAGGCTCAGGGGGGCCATCAAAAGCCGTTCCAGGGCTTCGGTGCGCTTCTCGAAGGTAATGACGATGGCCGCCATGGAAGTGGCT
>Ga0315277_10009065_pt1 | contig 12744 bp, 17 predicted proteins | sample YL17G05_15_MG_FD_203695 | JGI IMG/M metagenome (GOLD analysis project Ga0315277, IMG submission 203695) | Sediment microbial communities from Yellowstone Lake, YNP, Wyoming, USA - YL17G05_15 | ecosystem: Environmental > Aquatic > Freshwater > Lake > Sediment | place: USA: Wyoming | collected... | reverse complement strand
ATTTCCGAGGTCGTTTACCGTTAAAATAATAGAGGGGTTAATTAAAGAGTTCTGTACAATAATGTCAGTTCCAGTAGATTCGATTTCAGCCGAGTAAAATCCATGTAATACTGTCGGCGTCCATTCAACAAAAACCCGTGTTGGTGTATTCTTGATAGTTGCATATCGACAGGTTCCCAGCTGATTTGAGGTAACGGTAAGTTCAATATCATACATTTCACTGCTCTCATAAAGAAGTGATCCACCTTCTGGACCAAATGGTGTAAGTGCGAGAGTAAACGAGAAGGTCTGCGGTAATTTATCAACTAGTAAGGTAACATTTTTTTCCTGACCGTTTTCTTTGGTGATGGTCTGAATAGTAACCTTAGAATTTACTGATGAAGTCCGCGCAAAATAGTATTGCCATTGTCCTTCTATCTTTGTGGACATAATTTTGAACTGTGTTTCTATTGCAGGATCAAAACTCATTGAAAAACTCTCTTGCTTCATTCCATCATTCGACTCTGCAAAAAGTTCAATCTTTTTATCCTCATTACCACTAGTATATGTAGGATCAAAATAAATACCAAATCCTTTCGTTCTCTCTGTCAGAGCAAATAATAATAGGAAGGATAATTGTGCCATATTAGGAATCTCATTTCCCTCTTCTTGTAAGGAGTGGTACCCGATACGTATCGAATTCGTATCTAGCTTCGCCTCCATTGCTACCTGAAAATCCGCGTTTTTTATTTCTTCACCAAGACGTTGAATACTGATGGTGAAAAGAGCACCGATAGCTAGGATGGGATCAAGTTCAATCCAGGGTAATAGGAGGTATTGTATTCGGATATCTGCGCCATTCACCCCGGTATCCGGATTGTTATCAACATCGATATCATTAAGCATACCAAAAATGACCTCGGTAGATTTCTCCACCCCATTACAATTAGTATAAATAGTGCTACTGAACAATCCTGTTGGAAGAAGACTCCCCTGAGTAGCGGTTCTCAATCGATTTTTTAACAATTCAGAAAAAATATGGCTATTCCTCAGATTTTTCGTAGAAAACAAATTGTCTGAAATAATTTTATGGTTATCTGTATTTGAATTTGTACTATAAGCACTTGGAACTATCGTGATAATACCAAGTAAGGCCACCACTAACAAAACATAACATATTTTCCTCTTACCTTTTTTTTCATTTTTGTTTGAATTCATATTACTTCCCCACTATTATTTCTATATAGAAGTTATATTTATAATTATGGTTGGTAACCGAAAAATTTTACTATAATTAACTATTTTTTTAAAAAGAATTATCACATCACAACGAGCATAATTTATTAAAATTTTTATACTATGAAACGAGAACTGTTTTCAGAATCATTTTATCTCAGAAAAAATTTAGAGCGAATGATTTATTCAAATTGTATTATGATAGTTACGATTCTGAGAATACAAAACTATATAAGAGACTGGTCTGTTCAGGTCTACTGAAAGAAGAGAAAATAACATTTCATTTTCCAATTTAGGATGTTTGAGATTTATAATTTTTTTCTTTACACAAATACATGCTCTTGTTAAGGAGCTAGAAGTTATGAATCGAAGATCGAATAATCAACGACGAAAAAATAATCAAGAATTATTTCAAAAGAAAATAGTTAGGTGTAACGCGCTTCAACGTCCGGTATACGAACATGAAGTCTGTACGCAATATGCGATAAAATTAGGATCTGAAACACAAAAAAATTGTAAGAATTGTAAATATTCTTTTTAATTTTTAGCAAAACTTTAAGATATTTTTTTTGAACATTACAAGTTAAAGGAGGTGATATACTATGAAAGGAATTGTTAAATTTTACAATATTCGAAAAGGATATGGTTTTATCCGAGGCGACGATGGATGCACCATCTTTGTCCATAAAACTGCTATCCCATTTTTTGATATCTTCCTCACACCTGGTGAGGTTGTAGAGTATATAATAGATACTACAGAAAAAGGACCCAAAGCGGTTAATCTGAAAAAGCTGTAAATTTTTTTTTCTTTACAGGGACTTCTTCTCTTTTGATGTAACGGTTGTGAATGTCCCCTGTTTATGTTTCTGAGAAAGATTCTGATAAATCTCCGCATTCTTTCTGATTACGTCAATAAACTGTAGATCCTGTTTTATGATCTTTCCAGGAACACCCAGAACCAGGCTATGCTTAGGAACAATCATATTCTCAGTGACAAGTGCACAAGCTCCAATAATCGAACCTGGATTAATCCTCGCGCCATTCAGAACTGTAGCATGAATACCAATAAGACAATCATCTAAAATAGTTGCACCATGGATCATTGCAGCATGACCTATTGTGACGTTTTTCCCTATCTTTACCTGATGCTCCGCATCTGTATGAATGATACAACAATCTTGAACATTAGACCCATCTCCAATCACGATGGAGTTTTCATCACCGCGAATCACCGCATTGGGAAATACACCACAGTTCTTACCAATAGTCACATTACCGATGATGACTGCGTTTGGCGCAATGAAACTCGATTTGTGGATTTTTGGCATAAAAGTACCGTCTCCTCTGGATAAATAAGGAAGTATCTCTTATATTTTTTTGTATACGTAAATCTTTTTATTTCATTGAAATCACAACATATTTAATCATATACATTCCCGATACTACGGCAACTTTTAGGGTATTAATCCCTATCTTTTTTCTTCTTTTTTGATTTTTATCTTCTCCAAACATTTATATGCTTCAAGAAGATATTAACTATTAATCTGTTTATCCGGGGAGCGAAAGCATCATGAAAAAAAGTTGGTTAAAGAAAACTGTTGTTTTTGGATTAATTCTGTTGTTCGTTGGAATAAGTGCTATCCCAGGCATGAGTAGTGATATTAAAAAATCAAATAAAAATCCTTTAGTTTTATTAGATAATGGGCTTGAGGCGTATTGGAGTTTTAATAATCAAGATAACCCTGGATATGATGATTCAGGAAATTATCATCAGGGAATAGTGAATGGGGCAACATGGACTTTGGATGGGATAAAGAAAGGCGCAATGAGTTTTAATGGCAATAGTTATATTTCTTTACCTGATTTTACTTCCTCAGATAGCCAAGGCACTATGGTAGCATGGGTAAAACAATCACTTCCCGCTGGAAAAGCTGGGCTAATCTATGCTGAAGGGGATTCGAGTGATAATAAACCCTATATCGGACTTGGGTTTTATGGAGGTCAACTATTCTTCGCTAGAGATGTCTATGGTTTAAGTTCTAATTATCAAGGTAAGCTTGATGTTGGGGCTAACGATGGTGAATGGCATTTTGTCGTATTTTCATCAGATGGTTCTACAAATCATTTTTATTTTGATGGTCAAGAAGTGTATCTCACTTGGCAGGATGGTAATATACCCCAGGGGATTTGGTTTAATGGTCAATACACAAACACCAATTCAATTGGTGGATGTAATCGTCCAGACCATTGGGGCTACTTTGACGGAACCATCGATGAAGTTCGCATCTACAACAGAGCGTTGAGTCAACAGGAGATTATAGATTTGTATACCATTTTTGTCAGTGTTACGGGTGGTCTTGGGGTTAACCTCATTATTCAGAACAAAGGAACGACTGACGCAACAAATGTGCAATGGCAGATTCATATAACGGGAGGAAATTTGGGTTTAATCGACATCACCCGAAGTGGCACTATTGATATAATCGCACCTACAGAATCGAAAAAAGTGGGAACGGGTATGTTCGTTGGATTTGGGCAAATCCAGATTACATATAACGTTGGATTGGAAACAGGAACAGTAAATGGTGCACAATTATTCATCTTGACTGTGATAAAATAATAAACATCCTATCCTTTCTATTTTTTATCTTTTGATTCGTACAAAAAACATGAGTTAAAACCGTGCCATTTCTTGAATATTACTCGAATGGAGCCTAAAGGATTTTTCCAGTAATTGCTAATGATTTGTAATGGAAATTCTTATAATCACCAAAAGGATGCTTTCTTTGTAGAGTGAGGGTATATGAATGAATTTGTGTCTTTATCCGGTAACCAGGCGGGAATCATCTGGCAGTTACTGCATGAACATGGGGCTCTCCCTGAATCGGAACTTCTAACATTAACACATCTTACCGAACCACAATTTTATACTGCAATTGGCTGGCTCGCCCGAGAGAACAAAATACGTAAAGAAAATAATTCGTATTTTCTTGGCGAAACAAATCTTGAATTATTCATTGGAAATGACGCAGGAAAAATATGGCGGGCTTTAGAAATTTGGGGTGAAGTCGATATCCGGTCTCTCTCACAATTATCCCGCCTCGATGATCATGGCCTTTACTCTGCGATTGGATGGCTTGCTCGAGAAGGAAAAGTTGATAGTGCAATCAGTGATGTCGATGAGGAAAAAATACTCTTCTGGTTGAAATAACTCAACATCTGATTCTTTATTTTTTTTCTCGATTTTGTTCCAAAAATATCTTCATTTTTACCATAAATCCTACTAGTGGATACTCCATTTTGAGGTTATTTTTTTTCTACATTAATTCTAGTGAATTAAAAAAAAAACTAATTCGACAACAGCACTCTTTTTGGTTGTTGAGCATGAAAGGCATTATTCGATTGATAATATTTTTTCATATCGTAGTATAGATTCATCACAAAACGGACAGTACTCCTCCACGACGATAAGGGAATCGATTTTGCGAATAGGAATTTGTTTCATTTCTTTTTTACATACTTTACAGCATGTCTTGCCAGACTTTTGTCTTACTGAATCTGAAATAATTTCATTCATAAAAAACAATGCCCCATAATAATATAGGTTGAACTACTATATAAATATGTTTACAGGAGAAAAAAGGAGAGTTATTTCGGAGTAATCATTGATACGATTTTAAAATTATGTTTATATGGAAATGACATCCCACCAAAGGAGCCTATGACTGCTAACTCCTTGGAGAGAAAAATACCGTCATCATTATATAGGCAATATCCTATTCTTTTCGCAAGACGAGGAATATAATCCGGGGAGGCCGTTTGCCATGTTTAATGCGAAGATAAAATCAGATATAATAAAAGCAATCATCGATGTAACGTCACCACTAGTAAATGAAGCTAAGTTCAATATCACATCAAATGGCATTTCCATTCGTGCGGTTGATCCTGCGCATGTCGCGATGGTCGATTTAGAACTGAAAAACACCGCATTTGAGGAATATAAATCTGATGATATGGAGCTTGGTATTGACCTTGATAAACTCAATGGCATCATGAAACTGGCTAATGCCGGTGATTTAATTTCTTTGGAGTATGATGAAGAATCAAATCGCTTGATTGTCAAAATCGGTAACCTCGTGCGACGAATGGGTCTTCTTGACACGGCAGGAATGCCTGATTCTAAAGTTCCTCATTTAGATTTACCTGCAAAAGTAGTAGTGAAAGCGTCGGAGATTAGCAAAGGAGTACGTGCTTCAGAAGCAGTCTCCGATCATTTAGCACTAAGCATCGATAAAGACTCGTTTGAACTATTTGCCGAAGGGGATACCGATACCGTGAATCTCAAACTCCCGAAGGCTTTACTCTTAGAACTTCATTCACCAGGGAAATTTAAAAGCCTTTTCTCAATCGATTACTTTAGCAATATGATTAAACCAGTGAAAAGTGAAGATCCGATTTCTATCAACATTGGTAACGATAATCCTATTAGAGTCGATTTTGATTTTGCAGAAAAAAACGGGCACGTTACCTATTTGTTAGCGCCTCGTATAGAATCAGAATAATCGTACTTATTATTTTTTTAAAAAAGGAGGTGCATTGTATCGTAAAAGGCAACAGACGACATCGGTACATCAGTTTTCGAGTCGAACTTGAAGGAACCAATACTCCTCTTACAAATAAAGAGTTGATACCAGCACTCCGGCAACAAACCCAAGATCTTTTTTGTAAAACAGCAAAAGAACTAGGACTCTGGGTAATACAATTCGATGGAACCATGGGAATTATTCAATGTAACTATAAAGAGAAAGAACATACGATACAACTTCTACATTCAATGAAAAAGATTGAATCAAAATCCGTTTCCTTCACTACTTATACGACGTCAGGAACGATTCGTGGAATAACTGATAAAAAACTGAAACATTCTCAATAATTTAATCATGATGTTCTAGTTTTTTCAAATTTAGATCTTAGAAAACCAAAGAGGTTTCAGATATAAATTTTATCAATTAGATAACCTTCGCCAACATAAAACTCGTAATTTATATATATTAAAAGATAAGTAAAGAATAGAATGAAAGAAAATTTTTTTTAGGTTATCAGTTTTTTCGGTGTCCAATTGTCTTCCATGTTAAGATTGGATTCTTCACCGCACCGACTTCATCGATTCGTTGTACTGCTGTATTATGCGGAGCGCTTTTTGTCATTGTTGGATCTTCTTGTGCTATTTTCAGTAAAGTATCGACGTAGATGTCTAAATCTTTTTTTGATTCTGATTCGGTCGGCTCGATCATTAATGCCTCTTTAACGATAAGCGGGAAGTATATTGTTGGTGGATGAAGTCCAAAATCTAGTAGACGTTTTCCAACATCTAGTGCACGAATTCCCTTATTGGAAAGTAATCGTTCGCAGCTGATGACAAACTCATGTTTTCGAAGCTCTCTATATGGAAGCTCATAGAGATTGGAATCGACAAGTTTTTTCTTCATATAATTTGCGTTTAATACTGCGATTTCTGATGCTTCTTTTAAACCATTTTCTCCCATTAATAGAATATAGATGTATGCTTTTAGGACCACAGTAACATTCCCATAAGTTGCTTTTACCTTTCCAATTGAATCTGGATAATCGTAATCAAAATAATAGGTATCGTCCTTCTTCCTCACCCACGGTATTGGAAGGAATCGTTCCAGTTTTTTTTTCACACCTACTGGGCCAGATCCTGGTCCTCCACCGCCATGTGGTGTTGAAAAGGTTTTATGCAAATTAAGATGCATTATGTCAAATCCCATATCCCCTGGACGTGCTTTCCCCATGATTGCATTCATGTTCGCACCATCATAATAGAGAAGTGCACCTGCTTTGTGTACGAGTCGTGCGATATCGTCAATCTCTGATTCGAAGATGCCAAGGGTGTTTGGGTTAGTCAACATGAAACACGCTGTTTTTTCTGAGAGTACTTTTTCCAACATCCCTACGTCTACTGTTCCCTCTGTAGTTGATGGAATTTCAATGACCTTATAACCTGCCATTGCAGCGCTTGCTGGATTTGTCCCATGTGATGTATCTGGCAGAATTATTTCATCTCTAATAAAATCCTTGTTTGACTCATGATATGCACGAGTCAAAAGCAGGCCTGTAAATTCCCCTTGCGCCCCTGCTGCAGGTTGGAACGTAAAATGATCCATCCCTGTGATTTCACAAAGCATCTGTTCAAGTTCGTACATAATCCGAAGAATCCCTTGAGTTGTTGAGTCGTCTTGCAATGGATGAAGCAAGGTGAATTGTTCCCAGTGACTGACCTCCTCGCAAATCTTCGGGTTATACTTCATGGTACACGACCCCAACGGGTAAATCCCTGATTCGATACCGTAGTTCATCTGGCTAAGATGGAAGAAATGCCGTATCACTTGTGTTTCATCCAAATCAGGAATATCAAGCAGAGTTTTTCTCTGAAGCGAGGTAGGAAGTACAGCCTGCGGGGTGTAGTGTTCTTTTTTAATTTCTTCAAGTTCTTTAAGCAATGGTTCATCCCATACAGCACTACGATACATCAACGTGCCTCCTTTAGATGAGAAATAAGACGATCGATACTCGACTCGCTGTGTAACTCAGTAATACCAAATAACATACAATTTGTTAACTCCGGATAATATTGTTCCAAGAGAAGGCCGCCCTGTATTCCATGTCGTAAAAGCTGGTTGTGTATTTTTTTTGCATCAGGACACCGGATAACAAATTCGTTGAAATGGACTCCTTTAAACATCGTTGTGAACCCAGAAAGAGAGATGATCTTTTTTTCAAGTTCTTGACCTCGATTAAAGTTAATCATTCCGAGTTCGTACAACCCTTTACTTCCAAGCCATGATAAATAAGTTGCTGCAGCAAGCATACATAATCCTTCGTTGGTGCAGATGTTACTTGTTGCTTTTTCTCTACGTATATGTTGTTCTCTGGTTTGGAACGTCATACAAAACGCTCGTTTTCCTTGCTGATCTTTTGTCATGCCGATGATGCGACCTGGAATCTGGCGTAAAAACTCATTCCTACATGCAAAAATCCCTAGAGTTGATCCACCGAAATCAAGAGGATTTCCAAGGCTTTTTCCTTCTCCGATCACAATATCTGCTCCATATTCACCTGGGCTTTTACAAATCCCAAGTGAAATAGGGTCAATCCCAACCACAAACATCGATTGATTCTTCTGTAAAATTGAATAAATCTCTTCAACCCTGTCTTCAAAAACACCAAAAAAGTTAGGATTTTCAAGGTAGAATCCAGCAGTGTCAGTATCGATGGTTTTCTTAAGTGATTCTAGGTCAATCATCCCTGTTCTTTTATCGTAAGCGACATCCTTTATTCGAATACCTGCTCCTTTCGTATAATTCATCAAAATACTTTTTTTCTCCCAGGAGATATTACCGGGAACAACAAACGTTTTTCTCTTGTTGATACGAGTACACATCAAGGCTGCTTCTCCAACTGCTGTAGCACCATCATAAAGAGATGCGTTGGAGACGTCCATACCGGTGAGCTCTGCGATTAAGCTTTGGTACTCAAAAATCGCCTGTAGGAAACCTTGAGAGGTTTCTGGTTGATATGGAGTATACGCCGTATAGAACTCTGAGCGGGAGATAACTGATTTGACAATAGCAGGGATGTAATGAGGTTTCATTCCACCACCAAAAAAACTTGGCATCTCATAGAAGGATTTGTTCTGTTGGGCAAGTATTCGCATATGTTCTTCTACTTCTTGTTGTGTACGACCTTGTGGGAGATTTAGGTTTTTTATTCTGATTTTTTGTGGTATATCCGAAAAAAGATCGTTGATATCGTTATAGTTGAGTTCTTTTAACATCTTGTTTTTTAAAGGAGAATTGGGAATAAATTGCATAGTTACCCCTTATGCGGTAACCATCATCTATTAAAGAAACTTATTATCCGAATCTTCGGTAAATTAAATGACTCAGAACTATTAAGAATTCAAGATAAATATATAAGCCCACAGAAGTTTCTAGGGTGGTGGTAGTATTAACATAGAAGATTTTCTCCAAGAATTTCGAAGCCCAAGCACTCGGAATACGTACAAGTATGCATTGAACAAATTCTTTGAGTTTAAGGGAACAACGCCCAAGAAGTATTTTACTAAAAATAAAAAGATTTCTGATTATAGCCACGACCTTAAAATATTTGCCCGATGGCTTGAGGATACACGGAAGCTCAGTCCTAAATGTGTGTCTACGTATCTTGGTGCGACAGTAAGCTATTTTTCAGCAAACGACATTGAGTTGCCCCGAAAGATTTGGAAGGAGCTACAAGTAAAAAGCTATGCTATGACGAATGATGGTATTATTAGCAAAGAAATACTCAGACAGATACTTACACACACGGATGCTTGCGGAAAAGCTATTTTCTTATTATCTGCGAGTAGTGGCATGCGGATTGAAGACACATTAAATCTATCATTAAAACAGGTCTTAGAAGCTATGAAAAACAATCCCGCACGGATGAGAATTGTGCAGTTAAAAACAAGAAATCCGCAGGATGTTTATTTTAGCAAAGAAGCATGCGATGCAATCCGTGAGTGGATAAAAGCTAGGAACACATATCTAACGACTGGGGTGAACCACTGCGTGCGAGGGAAGTATTACAAAAAGAGTCTTGATGATGTTCGGTTATTTCCCTTCACTTATAACTCCGCATTAAACCTCTGGAACAAAGCAATTCAGGCATCTGGATATGCTACGAAAGACGAGAAGACAAACCGACATATCTATCATATTCACGGACTGCGGAAATTCTTTAGGAGTCAATGCACGGTCGCCTCAGTCGAAGCAAACGTCGCTGAGATGTTTCTCGGACATATTAACGGACTATCACAATACCACCAATACACACCAGAGTTTATAGCACAGCAATACCGTAAATTTGAGGACAAAGCAAAGATAATGGTCGACCACATAGAGAACCCAGAGACACTCACGAAGCTAGAGCAGATGGAGCGGATTATCCGAACACAAGAACAGCGAATTAAAATACTTGACCAAGCAATGAAGCAGACTATTCTTCACGACCTTGAACAACACCCTGAGTCAAAGAAAATCTGGAAGGATTACTTGCAGTAATCCCTTATCTTTCTTCCATTTTTTTCCCTTTTTTTTAAAAATCATCTATATAAGGTTTGCGAAAGTCTGTTTTTGCAATAACAGGAGAGAACTATTAAGCCATTTTAAATAGGTCTTGTATTCTGTTTTTGGGTATAAAAAACCCACATAAAAAAATTATTGTGATGAAGTACATCAGACCTTCGCTCTTTAAAGCATCGCAAAATATATATAGAACCATGGTTTTATGGGACTTTGGGGTTCTTTTTGCATTGTCGGGGTGTAAGGGTATCCCATCGCAAAAAACATGGAGGTAATATGAAGAAAAATAAGAAATCTAATAGGCAGATGAAAACATCAAAGACAATATCACAAGTTCGGAGTTGGTATTTCCAGCTTGATGAACTCTCCGATTTAATTCGGAATCTTCAACTTGAAATGGCACGGACTCTTAATGAGGAGACGGAGTAGTCCCTCTCTTCTTTATTTTTTAGGAGATAAAATATGAAAAAATCTAAAGGAAAAGTATCTAAGAAACAGGAGACACGCATACCACTGGACGTAAGTCCGAAACGAGTTCCAAATCCCTATCCAGAGATAACTGATTGTTATAATCTTGTTATAGCGATGAGTTGTCTCCCAGAGGAACAGAAAGATCAGTACGCAGACCTGTTTGAAGAGTTACACGAAAAACTTCGTTTAATGATGGGTGAGTGGAATGGGTCATGCACTGCTGGGGAGGAAGAATGAGCAGGAAACAAGAAAAAAAGAAGAAACCAAGACCTGATGATGAGAATATAAGTCATCTAAAGGCAGACGTCTTTTATGCTTTAAACAGTCTTGAGAAAGAAGGACTGAGTATTAAGAATATTATCTGGTTTCTGGAGCAACAAAAACACAGGTTCATGGAGAAACTCGAGGAGTAGCCACCCCTCTTGTTTTTCTTTTTAGGAGATGAAAAAATATGAAAAAAAAATTTGATGAACTGCGGGAGTATATGATTCGCACCGTCTGGGATTATTATTTAGAGGTAGACGAATCAGATACGGATTATATTGAACTCTATGATTGGCTTAATGAATTTGGGATGGTTGACGAATGCAGAGACCAGCTGGCGATATACTTTTTCGCAACTAAGGAAGGTGCAGACGCATTACGTGATGAGATGATAAAAGAGAGTCAGCAACTAGATTCATTCGAAGAACCAAGGTTATGCCATTATAAAGAGGGTGAACAGGATTAGCCCAACCCCATCTTTTTTCTTTAGAGAAGCACTATTAAATCCTGCGAAAAAGATATAATTACTTGGATAATAACTCGTAGCATGGAGGTATAAAATATGAAGAAAACAAAAAGTATTGAGGAAAAGCAAGACTCTCCTTTAAACACGCAAAAACTCATCGAACGACTGCTTCTAGTTCTTGCAAAGGAAAAAGGTATCCTTTCGAAAGACGAGCTTCATTACATTGTTCACAGTGTATACTCAAAAGACTGCAACATCTGTAAAAAATATGGTAAGCCAAAAGGAATAATAGAAGAAGAAAGAATGGTGAAACCATGAGCGACATAACAAGAGAATATATTAACAGAGCCATCGACCGATACTTTAAGGACGGTGGTAAAATGCAACCATGTATCGATGCATGTTTCATCAGCACCCGCAACATCATTCACGTGAAGAATAGCTACGAAGAACTGGCACGATACAAACTGAAGAATGAGAGGCTGTATAAAATTTAGTGTCACCACCAAATACGAGGAGTGTGCAGGTGACAGGTCTGTTTAACCATCAAACTGCACACCCATCACTTCTTCATTTTTACACAGAAACACACGAGATTAATGTGAGGAATTTTCAAACTAAAAAACTGTAAGAATTAAAGTATGTTACTTAGTAGCATACATAGATAGAAGTTGTTTGTTATGGCAAAAATCGTATATATGGATGGGGACTATACTAAAGTCGCCCGAGGCAGTTATACAGAAGATGAGATTTTCGTAATAGTGGATGACGGACTAGGTCATAAAACTCGGATAAATAAACGTTTTATCGTGAGTATCAAGGAGGACGATGCACAATGACCGACTGCAATACGTGTTTTTACTTCATACCAGACAGCACACGATGCATCAAAGGACATGTTATATTCGAAAAGAAAAAGTGTGACGATTTCCTTGAAAACACGCAGGAACTGTCAGTTGCGTCAGATACGTTAGATATGCAAGAAATACCAGAAAATGTAACACCTGAGATTCCAGAGAACACAAAAACAGAAATAACAGAAAAACAAGAAAATCGTGAAGAAACACAAACGGTCTTACCCGAGGTTCCAGTAGAGCAGAAACCATCTCCGATGACCGTAGAAGAATCACTATCTGAACTTCCAGAAGAGATAGCACCATCGAATGTTGAGTATGCTGAGGA
>Ga0315277_10009064_pt1 | contig 12745 bp, 16 predicted proteins | sample YL17G05_15_MG_FD_203695 | JGI IMG/M metagenome (GOLD analysis project Ga0315277, IMG submission 203695) | Sediment microbial communities from Yellowstone Lake, YNP, Wyoming, USA - YL17G05_15 | ecosystem: Environmental > Aquatic > Freshwater > Lake > Sediment | place: USA: Wyoming | collected... | reverse complement strand
CTTCGGAGTACTGTGCATTCTCTAAGTTAAATGTAACAGTGGGCGGTTCAACTAACTATTTCTGTGTAGACAGTAGGGGAATAGCAGGATACACAACCACAGCTCCTGCTACCGGTAATACTTGTCCAGCAGGTACAAAATAAGTTTTCCTTAAATTAAACTATGACTAGGAAAGATTCAAAGGGGTTAACTTTGATTGAGCTTTTAGTTGTGATGGCCATTATCGCGCTATTATCAAGTTTTATTATGGTAAGCCTTCTGAATGCTCGAGATAGAGCAAGGGATTCCGCCGTTATAAAAACCTTATCTCAGGTTAGGTTAACTGGTCAGATGATTTTTGTAGAAAGTGGGAATTATAATAACGCAAATAACCTATTGTGCGTAAGCAACAAACTGAATGCTTCCAACATCAACCATCCTGAATTGAACGATATAGCGAATAGAGTAAAGGTTTATAATGGGAATACAGATCCACTCTGTTATATTAGCGCGGCGGGTGATGCTTTTTGTGTAAGATCCCCTTTAAATCAAGTAGGATATTTTTGTACAGATTCTACCGGGCAAGCCACAACCCTAAAAACTACCTGTGATGCAACTGCTGAGTGTAAGTAGGTCAATTTCTGTCTATGGTGAGCCCGGAAGAAAAGTTACACATTCTTCCGGGCTTTTGGTTGAATTTATATAAATTCTTGCAATGTTTAAAATACTTTTTTATTCTTTAACTTTTATTTTAGGAACTTGTATTGGTTCTTTTTTAAACTCTGTAATTTACAGAATTTGGGAAGAAAAAAGCTTTTTGAGGGGAAGGTCTTTTTGTCCAAAATGTAAACATACCTTGGGATTTGCAGATCTGGTCCCAATTTTTAGTTTTTTATCTCTAAGGGGAAAATGCAGATATTGTAAGGAAAAAATTTCCTTGCAATATCCCCTTATAGAACTTATTACAGGACTGCTTTTTGTGTTTGTTGTTGATTTTATATTTTTAAATCCCGAACTTTTTCCTTCTTTTTCCCAAAGCGTCATTGCGGCTTTGTTTTATTGGTTTTTTGTGTCTATTTTAGTAATAGTTTTTATTTATGATTTAAAACATTATCTTATTCCGGATGGAGTGGTTTATCTGGGAATTCTCGGAGCTTTTGGTTTAAATCTCATTCAGGATTTTCTTTTTAACCATTCGACAATTCAATACTTCAGTACTCTTTTTACTTTTAAGGGTTTAATTTCAGGGATTTTGGCTTCAGGATTTTTTTTGGCAATAGTCTTATTTTCTCGCGGAAAGTGGATGGGGCTCGGAGATGTAAAATTTGCATTTTTTATGGGGATGCTTTTGAAGCTTTCCGCGGTTTTACTGGGCCTATTTTTGGCTTTTTTTATTGGTGCTATAATTGGAATAGGTATTGTATTGTTTGGAAAAAAGAAATTTAAAGATGAGATTCCTTTTGGACCATTTTTAGTAACTGGAACCTTTTTTGCCTTATTTTTTGCAAATCAAATTATAAGTTGGTATTTCAATCTATTTATCTGATGTGGTATAATAAAAATATGAAAAGATTCTCAGGTGTGTTAAAAATTATTTTTTACAAGACCAGGAAAATAGAAAGTAAAACATCTCAAAAAGGCTTTACCTTTATAGAAGTTTTAGTCTCGATAGCAATTATTATGATATTGGCATCAATTTTATTGCCTGGTTACAGGAGTTTTCGTTATCGTTTCGCTCTCTTGCGTTCGTCATATAAACTATCACACGATTTTAGAGGAGCTCAAGAAATTTCAGTTTCTGCCAAAGAGTTATCAACACTTCAAGTTCCGCCCGGATACGGAATTTATTTAAAAAAAGGACTGCTTGAAAAAACTTATATTTTATACGCCGATGATTATCCAAGCGGAGGAAATGAGCAATACGATCTCAATCAAGATACCGTGGTTGAGACTATTAAATTGGAAAGCGGAGTTTATATAAAAGATATTGTTACCACTCCCTTGGGTACATCCTCTAATACATTGAGCGTTAATTTCAGAGGGCCTGACCCCCTTACAAAGATCAACGCAGTAGGTACAGTTTCAGGAGAAACAACTGCTATCATTACTCTTGGCCTTACGAGCGATAATTCTCTTACCCAACAGGTTTTTGTCAATAAAGTAGGACTAATATATGTGCTTAAACAATAAAAGAACAAATAAGGGCTTTACCCTGCTAGAATTAATGGCAGTGACTATGATAATTTCCATAGGGCTTGTTGGGGTAATGAATTTAATTAACCAGATTTCCTTAAATTCACGTTTGACTCGTTCTAAATTAACAGCTGCGTATCTGGCGCAAGAAGGGATTGAAGTGGTAAGAAATATAAGAGACACAAACTGGGTAGAAAATGCTTCTCAGTGGGATGAAAATATTTCTGTGGGAACTTTCGGGCTCGACTATCAAACTCAATCTTTGCCTGATATTAATTGCGGGAATGGAAGCAGTTTTTTAAAATTTGACGGAAATTTCTTTATTTGCAATGCGATAAGTGCTACAAAATTCAAGAGGACAGTGAATATTCAAAAAACCGGAAATGAATATATTTCAGTCCTAGTGAGGGTGACTTGGCGGGAATTACAGCAGGATTATGAAATAAGGGCTATGGAAAAATTATATAGATGGAGATAAAAATTTAAGATTGGAAAATGCAAATGGCAAATTTAAAAATTAAAAAAGGATTTACACTTGTAGAACTTATGGTGGGGATGACAATCTTTACCTTGATTTTAGCGGCTGTGATTGGAATTTTGATTTCAGGAATTAAAATACAGAGGCTTATTTTGAGCCAACAGCAAGCTCTAGATCAGTTAAGTTTTGCGATTGAGTATATGAGCAGGGCCCTGAGAATGGCAAAGCGGGAAGATGGAACTTTTGCCTGTCTTTCTAATGATTTGAGCTATCAAAATCCAAATTCTCCGAACATTTCTTCGGTGAGATTTATTAATCATCTCCAGGGGGATGACTGTCAGGAATTTTCCTTAGGAGGTCCGCAGGGAAATCAGATAAAGTATTCCATAAAAATAAACCAAGTCCGAGAAGATTTGTATCTGACTTCTTCAGGGCTTACAATTCAGGCTCTTTCTTTTAAACTTCAGGGAGAATCCAAATCAGACACTATTCAGCCAAGGATTACCATATTTTTAAATATAACTTCACCTTTAATACTTCGATTGCAAACCACAATTTCCCAGAGAAATCTGGACATCTAATTGCCAAAAAGTAGTTCGCCGAGAAGGCAAAATTCAAAAATGTTTAAGATAAATAAAAAATTGAATACCGAAAAAGGAATTTCTCTTTATATCGCAATTATGATTTTGGCAGTTTTATTGGCCATTTCTCTGGGCTTGAGTTCAATTTTAGTGGCCCAACTAAAAATGATAAGGGGAATGGAAAATTCAGTAACTGCCTTTTTTGCAGCTGATACGGGAATTGAAAGAGAATTAAAAGATAGAAATTATGAAACTTGCTCTGAGCCTCCTTGTTCTTATTCTGACATTATAGACCTGGATCAGGATGGTACTACCTGGCCAGCAGGCGGAATTTGTCCCAATGCCCTTCCTGCAGGTTTTCATGCATGCTATAAGGTAGTGATATCTCAGATTTCTCCCCAATATAAAATTCAATCACTGGGAGTTTTTAGAAAAACTCGAAGAGCAATCGAGGTTAGGTTTTAAGCGTGACAAAACAGAAAATAAAACAAAGAATAGGGAAGCTTAAAAATCTAATCAATTATCACCGGTATCTGTATCATGTTTTAGACCGCCAAGAAATTTCAGAAGCGGCCCTAGATTCTTTAAAGAAAGAACTTTTTGGTCTAGAACAGCAATTTCCAGAATTTATTACTTCTGATTCTCCCACTCAAAGAGTAGGGGGCAAGGTCCGGGACCAATTTGTAAAAGTAAAACATTTGGTCCCCATGTTGTCTATAAATGATGCCTTCTCTGAAAAAGATATCCAAGATTGGTTAGATAGAAATCTAAAGCTTCTCGCAAAAAAGGAGCAATCCGAGATAGATTTTTATTGCGAACTAAAACTAGATGGTTTAGCCATTGAATTGATTTATGAAAATTCTGTTTTTAAAACAGGTTCTACGAGAGGAGATGGAACCCTGGGAGAGGAAGTCACGCAGAACCTAAAGACAATCGAGGCAATTCCCTTGAGATTAAGAGAAAAAGCAGAAATTATAGAGGATTTTAAAAAAGAAGAGCTTTGGGATGTGGTAAAGAAAATTGAAAAAGACGACCTTCCTTTTCTAACAACAAGAGGGGAGGTTTTTATTTCAAAAGAGAGCTTTGAGAAAACAAACAAATTTCAAAGAAAATTGGGCTTGCCCATTTATGCTAATCCTAGAAATTTGGCAGCGGGTTCTGTAAGGCAACTTGACCCAAAAATTACTGCCAAAAGAGACCTGGATTCCTACGCTTACGAGCTTATTACGGATTTGGGCCAAAAGACACATGAAGAAAAACATAAAATTTTGAAGATTTTAGGATTTAAAACAAATCGTCATAACAAATTTTGCAAAAATCTAAAGGAAGTTTCTGAATATTTCAAACATGTTCAAAAACTTCGAGAAAACCTTCCTTTGGAAATTGACGGAATTGTGGTGAATATAAATTTAAACAAAATCTATAAAAAATTGGGAGTAGTAGGCAAGACGCCTCGGGGAGTAATTGCCTGGAAATTTCCATTAAAACAGGCAACAACCATTGTAAAAGATATAATCATTCAGGTGGGAAGAACCGGCGTTCTTACTCCGGTTGGGATTTTAGAGCCAGTAGAGGTTGGGGGCGTTACGATTTCAAGAGCCACGCTTCATAATGAAGATGAGATTAAAAGACTGGGATTGAAAATTGGAGATACGGTAATTGTTGGAAGGGCCGGGGATGTAATTCCTGACATTATGAAGGTGTTGCCGGAATTAAGGACCGGAAAGGAAAAAGAATTTAAAATGCCAAAAGTCTGTCCTGTATGCGGAGGAAAACTTGAAAGGCCTAAAGATCAGGTAATGTTGCGGTGTATAAATTCAAATTGCTTTTTAAAAAAGAAAAGGTACTTTTATTATTTTGTTTCAAGATCTGCTTTTAATGTCATAGGATTGGGGCCAAAGATTATAGATAGGTTTTTGGAAGAGGGTTTGATTGAAGATGTGGGAGATATTTTTGAACTAAAAGAAGGCGATTTGGTAAACTTAGAAAGATTTGGAGAAAAATCTGCCAAAAATGTAATTTCTGCAATCCAGGCAAAAAAGGAAATTAGTTTTGTAAGATTCATTTTTGCGCTAGGAATCAGGAATGTTGGCGAGCAGACCGCTCAAGATCTGGCCAGAGTTTTTGGAGATATTGAGAGCCTAAAAAGAGCAAATTTAGAAGACTTAAAAAATATATCTGAAATCGGGCCCGTAGTTTCCAAGTCCATTTACGAATGGTTTAGAGGTAAAGCTAATCTCAAATTTCTAGAAAAACTGAAAAAAGCTGGAGTAAAAATCATAAACCCTCTTTCCAAAGGTTCTACGACTATTCAAAAACTACAAAGAAAAGTATTTGTCCTGACCGGAACTTTGAATTCAATGACAAGGGATGAGGCAAAAGAAAGAATTTTAAACTTAGGAGGAAGAATTTCAAGTAATGTCTCCGAGGCCACCGATTTTCTAATAGTGGGAATAAATCCTGGTTCCAAGGAAAAAGAGGCAAGAAAATTGGGGGTCAAAATAATTTCTGAAGAAGAATTTCTTAAAATGCTAAACTGATATGGAAAGTCCGTCAAAATATCTAAAAAAAGTAGATTGGGTCTTATTTTTTTCTGCAATTTTACTAACCTTGACAGGGCTAGTTTCTATTTATAGCTCCTCTTTTTTTAAAGGAGATTTCTTAAACTTTAAAAAGCAAATTTTCTTTTTAGCTTTGGGCATAGTCTTAATGATATTTTTTAGTTTTCTCGATTGGAGAACCCTTAGAGAAAATTCCTATCTAATTTTAACCTTTTATTTTTTAAATCTTTGTGCTTTGGCATTTTTGTTTTTCTTTGCACCATTAACAAACGGCACAAGGGGATGGTATAGATTTGGGCTTTTTGCAATTGACCCAATAGAACCAATGAAGCTGATTCTTATTATTTTATTGGCAAAGTATTTTTCAATGAGACATATCGAAATGTATAGAATTTCGCATATTTTTATTTCCGGCATTTATGTATTGCTTCCCTCTATTTTAATTTTTTTACAACCAGACCTGGGTTCAGTCTTAGTTTTACTTTTGCTATGGCTGGGCGTTCTTATTATTTCAGGAATTGAAATTAGACATTTTTTGATTTTGGTTCTATTATTTTGCTTAGTATTCGCTTTTTCTTGGAGTCAACTTTTAAAAGAATATCAAAAAGAAAGGATTATGAGTTTCATTGCTCCCAATATTGAGCCTCTCGGGATGGGCTGGAGCCAGCTTCAATCAAAAATTGCCCTTGGGTCAGGCGGAATCTTTGGAAAGGGATTTCGAGGAGGCTCACAGGTTCAGTACGGATTTTTAACCGTTCCTCAGACTGATTTTATTTTCTCGGCAATTGGGGAAGAGTTCGGATTTTTGGGAATAACTTTTTTATTGGGTTTGATTTTTATTTTTTTTCTAAGGACAATACGCATTGCTTTTGAAGCCAAGACCAATTTTCCAAGACTTTTTGCTACAGGCTTTGCCGTGCTTTTTACCGTACAAATGTTTATTCATATTGGCATGAACTTGGGAATTTTGCCTATTATAGGGATTTCACTGCCATTTGTAAGTTACGGGGGAGGAGGGTTGATTGCAAATTATGTAGGGCTTGGAATTTTACAAAGCTTAAAAATAAATAAAGATTAAAAATGAAGAGATTTGTTTTTGCTTTAATTTCACTTTTTTTAGGAATTATTCTTCTTTTTGGCCTGCTGAAACACATAGGATGGCAAGAGATAAAAAGTACTCTTTCACAGATTTCAATTTTGGAAATTTTGTATTTGCTTTTTATGGGATTTGTCTATTCTATCCTGGGAAGCCTAAGGTGGAGAGAAATTTTAAGCAGTCAAGGGTATAAATTTTCTATAAAAGAAATCTATGAACGCGATTTGGCGGCTTCTTCAATTACATACCTGGTTCCTCAAATTCCTTTTGGGGCAGAGGTTTTTAAGGGCTATATTTTAAATTCAAAGAAAAAAGATTCCGCTTCTTTGGAAAAAGGATTAACAGGTGTTTTTATTGATGGTATTTTTGAATACGCTACGCAATGGACATCTATAACCTTAGGAGTGATTTCAGGGATTTTTATTTTGGCGCTTCCTTTTAAGAATTTTCAAATAGTGGCATTTGTATTGGCGCTTTCTTTGATAGGGTTTTTTATCTATAATCTTTTTTCTAGAAAAGAAAGCATGATTAAAATGTTCTTTAAGGTAGACGAAGAAAACAAAGTAAGGCTGATTGAAAAAGAAATAATGTCTTTTTTTAATATTAAAAACCCTACTTTCCAAAAAGCTTTTTTATTCTCTTTTGCAGCCGGACTCGTGAAATTATTCCAATACTGGACTATAGTTGAGTTTTTTGGAAAGTCTATCCCTCTCTCAACAGCCCTTACTATTACTGGTCTTTCAATAATATTTATGGGGGCCCCAGTGGGCGCTGATTTAGGAACCCTGGATTTCGGGTCCGCGCTTTTATTTAAACAATTAGGCCTTGGTGAGGGAGTGGGAGTTGCATTTGCTTTAATGGTAAGATTAAATAATCTTACTTTTGGGTTCTTGGGCGTGCTGCTTTTAATAAAATTAAGCCTGGCAGAATTGCGACATAAAATCGTTGAAAAAATTGGCAAACTCTTTAATTAGCAATGAAAAACCGCCAGCTTTCTCAAATTTTTTATGAAATCGCTTCTTTTTTAGAAATGGAAGGGATTCCGTTCAAACCCTATGCCTATGAAAGGGTAGGTTTGGTTTTAGAGGCATTGGAAAAAGATGTGAGTCAAATCTATAAAGAAGGAGGCATCAAGGCCCTTGAAGAGATTTCTGGGGTGGGAAAAAACATTGCCGAAAAAATCGAAGAATACTTAAATACAGGGAAAATAATATATTACGAAAACTTGAAAAACCAAACTCCGGTGAATATGGAAGAATTAACAAGGGTGCAAGGTCTTGGTCCAAAGAGAATAAAGGTTTTATATCAAAAACTAGGAATAAAAAATTTAAATGATCTGGAAAGAGCTGCCAGGAAAGGAAAGATAGCTTTGCTTTTTGGGTTTGGGAAAAAAACAGAAAAGAATATCTTGGAGGGAATTACTTTTCTTAAAAAATCCAAAGGAAGGTTCTTGCTGGGAGAAATTCTGCCTGCGGTAAAAGAAATTGAAAGCCGATTAAAAACCTTAAAAGAAGTAAAGGCACTTTCGGTGGCAGGTTCGGTAAGGAGAAAAAAAGAAACAATTGGTGACATCGACTTTTTAATTGTTACCAAATCTCCACAAAGAGTTATGGATTTTTTTGTAGCAATGCCCGAAGTTATAAAAGTCTGGGGAAAAGGCTCAACCAAGGCTTCTGTAAGATTTTTCCAGGGATTTGACGTAGACTTAAGAGCGGTTCCCAAGAAATCATACGGCTCGGCTCTGCAGTATTTTACTGGTTCAAAAGAACACAATATTGAAAGCAGGATAGTTGCTATAAACAAAGGCTTAAAGCTTAACGAGTATGGCGTATTTTCAGGAAAGAAAATGGTTGCCGGAGAAACTGAAGAGGGAATTTACAAAATCCTGGGAATGGATTGGATTCCGCCTGAAATAAGAGAAAACCAGGGAGAGATTGAATTAGCTTTAATGCACAAACTTCCAAAACTCATCCAAGAAAAAGATATAAAAGGAGACCTGCACTGTCATTCAAATTGGGACGGAGGCACAAATTCAATTCTGGAAATGGCAAAAACAGCCCAAAATTTGGGTTATGAATATATAGGAATTTCAGACCACACTAAATTTTTGAAGATTGAGCACGGTTTGAATGAGAAAACCCTGAGCTTGCAAAGAAAAGAGATAGACAAATTAAATGTAAAATTCCAAGCTTCGAACTTAAAATTTAGAATTTTACAAGGAGCAGAAACAAATATTTTAAATGACGGTTCAATTGATATTAAAAATGAGGCCCTAAAGAAGCTAGATTATGCAATTGCCGGGATTCATTCAAATTTCAAAATGCCAAAGAGTCAAATGACACAAAGAATAATCTCTGCAATGAAAAATCCAAACATTGACATTATTTCTCATCCTACAGGCAGAATCTTAAAACGTAGAGACGAATACCAAATTGATTTTGGCAAAATCTTGAGAGCCGCAAAAGAATTTGGAACGATTTTAGAAATCAATTCTTTTCCGGAAAGATTGGATCTGGATGATAAAAATGTAAAATTAGCAAAAGAGGCTGGAGTGAAAATGATAATTAATACAGATAGCCATCACAAAGGCCAATTGGATTTTATGGAATTTGGAGTTTCTCAGGCACGGCGAGGATGGGCCGAAAAAAAAGATATTATAAACGCTCAATCATTAGAAAAGTTATTAAGTTTTTTCAAAAAATAAAATATGCCAGTAGAAAAATCAGCAGGAGCAGTGATTTTTAGAAAAGAGGGGAAAAGCATCCTCTTTCTTTTGATCCAATATGGTAGGGGCCATTGGGACTTTCCAAGAGGCCTAATTGAAGCAGAGGAAACCCCAGAAATTACTGCAAAAAGAGAAATAGGAGAGGAAACCGGAATAACTGATTTGGTTTTTCTACCAAACTTTAAAGAAACGATAAAATTCTTTTTCAAATTTGAAGGGCAAAATATTTTAAAATTTGTTACTTATTTTTTAGCTCAAACTTCTCAGAAAGAGGTAAGATTATCCTATGAGCACCAAGATTTTAAATGGCTCGATTTTAAAGAAGCTCTGGCGCAAACAACTTTCAAAGAAGCAAAAAAGGCTTTAACAATGGTGAATGAATACCTTACAAAGCGCGCAACCTTAAATATCTGAATTAAAAACCACAAAACAAAAACCGCCTCAAAGTGCGGTTTTTTGTTTTGATTTTTTTGTTTAGGCTTTTACTTTTTCTACAACTTTTTTGAAGATTTCAGGATGGTCTTTTGCTAAACTCGCCAGTATCTTTCTATCTAATTCTACTTTATTTTTCTTTAAAAGATTAATGAACTTTGAATAAGAAGTCTCAAAAGGCCTCAGGCCTGCGCCTATTTGGACTTGCCAGAGTTTTCGGGCCACTCTCTTTTTTACCCTTCTGTCTCGGAAAGCGTATTTGAAAGCATGAAGTAATCCTTCTTTTGCCAATCTGTATTTTGATTTTCTGCTCCAATGAAAACCCTTAGCTAGTTTTAAAAGCGATTTTCTTCTCTTATTTGCGGTTTTTCCTCTTTTTATTCTAACCATAATATTAAAAGCCAGGGCTTTTTATTTTAGCAATTTTTTTAACCTTTTTGAAATCGGTTTTGACACAGGAATCCATCTTCTGCCAGACCTTTTCATTTTTTGGGTTTGTTTTGCCCTATAATGATTCTGTCCCGTTGCTCTTCTTAAAATCTTTCCTGTTTTGGTAACCTTAAAGCGTTTTAGAATTGATTTTCTTGGTTTTATTTTTGTATTTAACTTTTTCATAATTGGTGTTTTAATTTCCTTTTGAAATTATCATAGTCAATCCTCTTGCTTCTTTTTTGAGCTCCATTTCTATTTTTATTGGAACTTTTGATTTTAACATTTCTAAAAACATCTCTACTTTTGATTTGGCAAAATCTGAAAGGCCTTTTTGTCGGCCTCGCAATATCAATTCGACTCTCACCCTATAACCCTTTGTTAAAAATTTCTCTGCTTGATTTACCCTTGTTTCCAGATCATGCGGGGAGATTGCAAAACTCAATCGGATTCCTTTTACTTCTCCGGCCTTGCTTTGCTTTACTCCTTTCTCTCTTTTTCTTTCTTGATAAAGATATTTCCCGTAATCTACTATCTTGCAAACCGGGGGATAGACCTTTTCAGTGACCTGTACTAAATCTAAATTCCGCTCTTGCGCCATTAAAAGAGCTTGCTCTAAGCTTATTATTCCTTTCTGTTCGCCCTTTTCATCAATCAACCTTACCTCTTTTGCCCTTATTCTTCTATTAAAAAATATATTTTGCAATGTAGTGTGGAGATGGCGGGTCCCGCCCCCGCGTCTGGAGTTTTTTCTAAAACAATTCTACAGGTATATTCTGTTTTTTTTCTTGAGAAATAGGTTGTAAACAGACAAAATTCTATTTCTTAAAGCCTCTTTTGATTCGACAAGCTTTTGAGGCATAAAGTTTGTCTATCTCGAAAATATGACACTATGCTTTTGCTATCGAGAATCACAAAAGATAGCGGCTTTAGACTAATGCTAAAGCGGGTCTTGAGAATAAGTTGGCACTTATTTTCTTTTTTTGTTTTTAGGAGCAATCCTCCACCTGCTTATTTTAGAGCAAGACTCCATCGAGCCTTTTTCATCCCCTACAAATTACAGGACATTATATTGTTTTCTCTTGGAGAGTTCTTCTGATTTCTCTTTCAACCTCTCGTTTTCTGATTTGTTCTCTTTTATCAAACTTTCTTTTTCCTCTTCCCAATCCTACCTCTAATTTAATTTTTCTGTTCCTAGTATACACCTTCAAGGGCACTAAAGTCAATCCTTTAACTTTTACTTTACCTATTAGGCTTTTTATTTCTGATTTTCTAAGCAGTAGCGTTCTGGTTCTTTCTGGATTATATGAAGAGGGGGCGTTTTTTGGCTGATAAGGAGGGATATTACACCCTACAAGAAAAACCTCTTCTCCTTTTAAAATCACAAAAGTACCCTTTAATGAAATTCTTCCGGATTTTATTGCTTTCACCTCTTGTCCGATTAAACAAATTCCGGCTTCAAACTTTTCAAGGATTTCATAGTCAAAAAATGCTTTTTTGTTTTCAGCCAACGGCTTCATTCCTTTTATTGTATCAGAAAACAGGTTAAAATAAAAAAACTTAACTAATTTGATTATTTAGATATGAAGTTTGATTATAATGAAAAATATTTCAAAAAAATTTATTCAAGGCCTTTATATGGACGCTATCTTGAGTTAAGAAATAAATTTATCAAGAACGAGATAGAAAAAATTAAAACTTGTGGTAATTTTCTTGAAATAGGATTTGGCGACGGTAATCTTATAAAGTTTTTAAAAGACAAATTTGATGTATTTGGTATAGATATTTCAGAGTTTGCAGTACAGCAGATTCAAAAAAGTTATAATCCAGAGCACTTTAGAATTTGCGATGTCTCAGCTCAAATCCCTCCGTTTCCAGAAAAATTTGATGTAATCTGTGCTGCAAATTTAATTGAACATCTTGAAAATCCAAGGTTTGCGCTTGAAAATATTTTTAAATCATTAAACGAAAGCGGGATTTTTGTGCTTTATCTTCCCATTCAAAGCAATATTTTTTCTAAAATAGCATATAAGATTCTTCAAGATGTTCCAGAGCATGTTTTTAGGCCATCACTTTATTCTCTTTCTAAATTACTAGAAGAAACGGGATTTAAAAAATACAAAGAATATGCAGCAAGTTTCATTCCTCTGGCAATTAGCAATAAGTTTTTTCTGAGCTCAACCAATCATTATCTTGGGATTTGGGGGAAAATAAAAAGAATTCAGCAGGGTTGAATTTAGGTTTTTAATGAGGTAGAATCTAAATGTATTT
>Ga0315277_10009062_pt1 | contig 12746 bp, 18 predicted proteins | sample YL17G05_15_MG_FD_203695 | JGI IMG/M metagenome (GOLD analysis project Ga0315277, IMG submission 203695) | Sediment microbial communities from Yellowstone Lake, YNP, Wyoming, USA - YL17G05_15 | ecosystem: Environmental > Aquatic > Freshwater > Lake > Sediment | place: USA: Wyoming | collected... | reverse complement strand
TTAGCGCATTTTGAATTAAATTTCGATAAAGAATAATCAAAACTACAATTAATTTTTCATTAGACCCTACAAAAAAGCAGGGTGCAGGAACTTAAATGGGTTGATATCTTATAAACTCCGGACAGAGAGAGATGCACAAAGCAGATTTGGTGGCGCAATCTGAAAGGAGCGATAAAACAGCTTTTTTAGTCATAACTAATAGAGGCCCTGCTGAAGCGCAGGAGATTTCAGTGCTAATCAATGGTAAACCGCTCAAGGAATTTCGTGCGTTCGTGGACGATCAGGAAATTCGTAGGGTCGGACCCTATTCCTCCTTCCATTACCGGATGGTTTTTACCTCTAATATGGATATGTCTTTCGAGGTTACTATTAATTGGTCCGACGATTCTGGAGAACAAGGCATCTACCAGACAACTTTAACGTATTAGCGATGCAGAACCCGCAATCTTCAGCGTCTCCGCCTTCATCGCCCTGGCCTTCTGCAGGGCGGCCTCAGCATCTATCTTCCTGGAGCTCCCCAGGTGGACATTTCGCGTTTTGCCGCCCTCTCTCCACGTGGCCATCCAGTAAGTATAAGCCCGGCTGCCCTTCTTGGTAGTCTTGACCTTCTTCATTTGCCACAGGTGGAGATCTTCAAGCCGGGCCTGGTCCTTCAGGGCCTCGGACTCTGCCCGGGCTTTATCCGCTCCTTCCTGGAGCCTATTAATTGCCTGAGTTGCCCCGAAAATGCCCGCCTTTTGCACGGCTTTTGCCTGCCTAGCCATCTCCCGGGCTTCCCTCTTAAGAGCCTTTCTCTTCTCTCCGGCGTCCGTTGTGTGCATGGCAATTTAGTTCTATGGCATTATATTTAAGGCTTGTGAAGATGACATAGAACTAAATTTGGAGGTGGTTCGGCGTTCGCTGCCTGGATTCAAAAGTGGTTATGAGGGTTAGCTGGATGCCTCCTTTGATCAGAGCCTTTGTCTTATGAACTCTCTCGGGATCTAGCCAGGCTGGCGGTATTAGATGCATGTTAAAAAGTTCTATGTCATTCTATTTAAACATGCATGTTGCACGCACTGAATTATACAACCTTCCAGGCCAATATAAGAGCACAAGATAATTTTATAAATATGCTTTCGACCTCGTAAGGTCTACCTTTGCACTCTGGATTCTACAGCGTAATTTGATTCTAGCCGATGCTGATTAATCGATAACGGGCAATTGTCGATAGAGATTTGCCAAGAGTATAGGAATGAGTTGTTTGCCAGACGCGATTTAGGACTTGTTAAGTGATGGGCCGAAAAGAGGATGGGATTCTAGCAGGTTACACGCACTTGCCTTCACTCTAAGCAGGTCTTCAGGCCGGGGTAGTTGACGCTCCGCTTCTTCCCATTGCTCTGCCTGCCCTTTGGGGCCTTCCTGAAATGACCGCTATCGGCTGAGGCTCTTGTAGTATTTAAACCCCCCCCTGAATAAAATTTATTTATCCCGGCACAGAATCAGCAAGCAGAGACTTGATTACACATTTCTTTGCCGTGCATTATCTTGAAAACCACGAATTTCCGCGAGATTTCCGAAAGTTTCTGATTATCGATTAGCTGCATAACCCTCGCGTACTTCATCCCGGCCAGAAATCGTTAGCCTGCGCCTCCAGAAGGACAATCTTCACAGGAGGTGCCTCTCAGAACCCTCCCCGCGGTTCTGTTGATCTGTCCAAGCTGCCGCTCGGTATATCTTACCTTCATCCTCGGAGCATTTGGATTTCTCGGAAGCCTTCCAGCCAAATTTTCCACCTCCTCTAAATAATGTGGGTGTTTGTACCTATATATATTCACCGGGCGACCCAAAAGTTTCAGTATTGGGTATGCAGGACCACAAGGGCGGCTTTGTTAATTCATCCGCCGCTCTCGCTATCTGCTCAAGAAGGAGCTTCTGCAGAGCTTCGGGCTCGGTCATGTTTTTGCCTCACCGCGTGCTGGATAGCCACATCCAGGCTTGGCACAATAGAATTTGCCGCTCCTTTCAATCTGGCCTTTCCCAGCCAGATCAGCGCCGCAGACGACGCAAACGATGGGCGGTTTTCCCGGCGTTGGCTCATCTCGGCGGGGATGAGGGCCTATTCCACACTTGCCGTCCCCATCCTCTCCAGGGATTATTATAGGAAATATAGGGGGAGAATTCTCATCAACTATATTTTCTTTCTTTATAGTTGTGTCTCTTTCGCTATCTGCTATACTATCTCCCGGAATTCCCCCCCCCAATTCTTCAACAATTCCGAGCCATTTATCAGAGATCTTGAAGGAATCGGCCCTTTTGTCCATACCCTCAGATTTCTCCTCTCTGGCCAGCCTTTCAACCAGCTTGAGGGAAATGAGTTCGTCCAATACTCTTTTAGCCGCTCCTGTGGACATGTCGGACTTTTGGGCTATTATCGAAGTTGTCAGCCATCCTGGATCAATGGCCTTCAAAACCTGCCAGCGCCTAGTAGGGATATTATCGAGAATTATCCGCTTTCCAAAGGCGACATCTTCCGGGCCTACTTCTCCTCTTGCATAGAATAGAGCATGAACCTCACATAACCGGCTGACTGTATTACATATCCGTGTGGGAAACTCCGGCTCTGGTATTTCGTCTATGTCATCCGTCCTGTAATCCCTATGAATGGGTGTCCGGGCAATAGCCAAAAAGTCATAGAATTTTCCCATATGAGTTTGAACTTCTTCAGGCGTGAAAGGCAATCCGCTTTCGTCTATTTTCGCTTTCGTCGAAGATATGAACTTCCACATGATAGCATGAAGTTCTTGTCTCATTTCCTTCTGTTTACCACGATTTTGAAAGGCTCTCTCCCTGGATTTTTCAGAATCATTTCTCGGACGCAGAAATATCATCCTTTGCCCTAAATTTGCATACATCGAATAGTAGCGTTCAATTGCATTAGTGGAAGCAAATAAAATAGAACTGTGAATATCCCGGTACTCTTTGGCTATGCCGTTGCCCCATTCTTTGCGAAGATATCCGTCAGTGAAATCCCGGAAATCTGCGAATATCTGAGATCGAACCTTCTCATCCTTCGCCAATATACTGGTAAAATCCTTAATGGTCAGTAGTCGGCCTTTTAGCTGTGGTATAATGTCCTTGCTTTCCTTGTGGCCGGAAACTAGGGTATGCTCTGTTATGCTACTGATAGGATAGACAAACTCGTTTTGAGACTCTCCGAGGCTTCGGATAAGTTCGGTCTTGGTGCTTCCTGATGGTCCTATTATACCAACGATATCAGGATCTCCAGGGCAAAAGTTGGCACTTGCCGCACACATCGGCGCTACGATATTATAATCTTCTTCGATGTAAAGCCATTTCTTGAACACGTCGAGAAGTTCATTGATGTCACAAGGGCGCTGTTCCTCCTCCAGGGAGAGCTCCGGCTCTTGCTCTTCTGGCTTGAACTTCTGCTTAATCCTGGCCTGCTTATTTTCTTCCAGCCTGCCTAGATTGCTATCGAGATTGACGTTGTAGGGCTCGATTACCGCCTTAGCATCCGCCCAATGTTTGGACAGGCAGCTATTGTGGCGGCATCTGTAGGACCTCATGCCGTTCGGCCAACCGATAATAACCGCGCTCAAGCGATGGTCAAGATTGAAAACGCACTGCTCCAGCACTGCCACGGTGCATTTAGCGCCGCTCCTGTCGAGCCAGCTTTTGGTATGATGCACCTGCAGGTTATGCGCCTGGCAATAGGTCGCGGGGTCGAAGCCTTGGCCGCCTGCATAGGTCTTTGGCGGCTCTTCCTGCGCGGGTAGCATGGCCGCCAATGCCTTCAGCATCTCCTTTGTGACCGGCTCCATGGCCTCCGGCACGTCGAGGAGCATGGCTAATCTATGTGGTCTCTCTGCGGTACCGTCTCCCTTCCTGGCCATTGTGCCATAAAGCTTCCATATCCTGGCAGGGTTCTGAGATGTAGTATCTACCTGAATTTTATCATCCGAGAACAAGAAGTCGAGCGCCTCCAGGCAGCCTTTAACAATTGCAACACTTTCAGGCAGGTTAGGCAGATCGATCTTAACATTCAGGTGCCCGCCATTGCCACTATCGGCCAGGACGAACGCGCCTGCAGGCCAGCTCTGCTCTTCATGCAGCCAGCGCCTTATCTCACTGGCCTTCTGCAGGGCGGCCTCGTGCTCTTCATTAGTCGAAGATATGCCAGCCGGTCTTTTAGCATCGAGATCAACTGGCAGCCAATGCAGGGCGGCTATGTCTGCATCGCTGGTGGTGGTCTCGGCATATTTCACGTACCTGTTGGATGCTCTGGCCAGGAGATCGGGCTTGACTGGATTAATGGTGAAATATATTCCTGCAAACTTCTCATCGGCCAAGCCTACCACGGCATCAGCCAGCTTCGCGGGATCGTCGAAGTAGCCCGAAACGGTTTTGTGGCGGCCAGCCTTGGGAATCCTGAGTTCCAGCACTTCACCAGGTTGGCGGAATGTGTTCCAGGTTCGCAGGATCTCCTCGCGGTCGAAGTTGACCTTGATCATCTAGCCCACCGTCCCAGCCAGGAGCTCAGCTTCCGGTTGCACTTCTCAGCGAGCTCCTGGGCAAGCCGCTCTCTTCTGTGGCTGTGGCGGTCAAGCCGTTTCTGCCTGCTCTCACGGGCCATGCTTTCCAACTTCACCGCGTTCTTCTCTAACCTGGATGCCTAGCACCTTGATGCCTGCGTCCAGTATTGCTCTCCCAGCTTCGCCGAGCGTTAAGCGGTTGGCATCCGCAAAAATTTCAACGGCGTTTTTTTGCCTGATGGATGTCCGAAAGCCAAGCATGTAGGGAAATCTGGCTCCTGTTCGCATATACAATAGATATCGATCTCCCTCTATTTATATGTTGCTAAAATTATATTATACTTTTTTACTAAATTACTAAATTACTAAATTACTTTCTCAGTATGTGTTTAGCTCACTACAATCGGTATCATTAAACCCATTTCATAATCTCCTTGCATTGCCAATTCACCAGGGCCAATTTAGGCAATTTCAGTTATCTTCGTCGGGGTGCAGGGGTAGCGGATTCCCCATCTCTTTAGGGTGGGGAGGAGCGTACCCCGCTGTTTGTATACATACTGATACTTTCCGGTGTGGCCTTTTCTTCAGATGGTCTCCCTTTCGTGCCTTTCTTGATCAATGATTTCACCCGATTGCGGATCGAAGCGGACTAAACACGTACCCCCGGTCTTTAGGCAGTGGTAGTTGATGCCCTCCTCACTTAGTATTACTCCCTTAAAGTGCCTGGCTTCGGCATATTGCGGATTGATTTCAAGAGCCGTGTTGATAGCTTCGAGGGCGTCATATTCCCGGGAAGGTAGTTCATAATAATCACCACCCATGGAATAGATCGCAATGCTCAATCCCAACCATGCCTCAGCATATTGCGGAGACATATTGATGGCTTGCTCGAAATATTTTCGGGCTTTGTTATATGCAAATTCCGAGGCAGGATAATGGTCATCAGTTCTTTTTCCAATATCCAGGATGACATTTCCCATGTGGCACCACGATTCAGCATACTCAGGGATCAGTTTAATTATTCTTCGGGCCTCCTCATACTTTTCTAGCTTCTTAAACTCAATACTGGCAGTCTCACACTTGGGATCTAGCTCGATAGCCTTTTTGAAACAATCAATAGCTCCACCATAGTCGGCTCCTCCCCGGAGGGCAATACCCTTGCCAACCCATGCCTCAGACCATTGCGGCTTTAGCCGAATAACCTGATCAAACTCATCACTTGCATCTGCATACTGACCCCTGGAATTGAATTCTATCCCGCTTTCAAAGGAAAAGTTTAGATCATCCAGGGGAGAAGCAAACGCAAATGTCGGCACAGATAGCATAGTCAACACCATCAAACTCAAACCAAGGAAAAGTTTAGATCTCATGGCTTTCTTCCACCTCCATCCATCCAATTCAGGACCTGGGCCGCGAGCTGCCCGTCCTGCGTCCCTTGCGACTCTGCCCACGCGATCAGGACATTGAATCTCTTGGATAGGCCGCCCATATCAGACCACCCCCGCGATTGGCCGGAAGCCGCTCGTGTCTGGCTGGATTGAGCTCACAGCATCGGGGGCTTCCATCCTCGCGCACTTCCGGCAGAGGAGACCCTTTCCTGGTATCCACGCGCCCAGGGTCTTTGTGGTCAGCTTTCGGCCACAGCAAAGGCAAGAGGTCAATTCTAAGCCCCCTGCTCAGCCTCGATCCTCTCTAGCTCTTCCATTTCCGATCTCCTCAGATCCTTGAGGATGGTCGCGAGCTGGTCGATCAGCTCAACACGCCGGATAACTTCGGCCTTTGAGGGCATTCAGGCCACCACCTTGGGCTCTGGCAGGTTCACAGGGCCATTACAGCCATGCGGCCATTTGCCTTCGGGCCGGATGCTGCCTTCATCCTTCGCGGCAGCCCTCGCGAGCTGTGGCTGTGGGAAGTGCTGCCTCTGATGCTTGCACGGCTGGCCGGGCGCGAAGGTCTGCGCAGGGCAACTGCACATCCTCGGCGTTGTGGTATAGTAGCAATCGCCCTTATTCGACTTCACCAATTTGGCCGCTCCGAGATCCAACACGCCACCCTCAATAGTCTTATTGAGGTATGCTGCCAATGCTTCCACGGCTTCGGTTTTCTGCGTTACTGGGCTTTCCATTTGGATTAAGGTCTTTCCTGACATCTTAGTACACCAATCATACTATAGGATGCTATCCTATAAATACTTATCCGATAGGTAAAGTATATATGGAATAAGCTCTAAAAAGATGCAATATGTCCACAAAAAAGAAAATTCAGGTGTCGGTCACGCTGGACGAAGATCAACTAGCGTGGATGGATCGGGAAATAGAAGATAACAGGTTTGCCACTCGTAGCCATGCAATAGTGTATGCATTAACACGGTTGATGAAAGAAGAAGACAAGACAAGTGAGCAACAGGGAAACGGTGAAGCGCTCCCTGCTGCTACTTGATTGACATTTCGTATGGTGTACTAAATGTCAATAACATTGTACTTGTGGATGGCTTAAATGCTTTGCGTGGCCATATCCGCCCATAGCTTTAATAATAATTTGAATAATTCTACTTAATAATAGTCGTAATAAAATTTGGTTCCGGCCAGGGTGTTCGAACCACCCTGACAGGAGAACTCCAGGAATGTAGGAGCGTTACCTTATGGAAGTAGTGGATACTGCCCAAATAAATACCTTTGGGATATCACCCAAAGCCGATTTTGCACAGCCTTCAGAAGAGCATACTTTAGAGATCCCCGTTTCCGAGTTTCAGGCCGTCCTTAATGACCTCGTTTCGATCTACAATCAGATGGCTGAGGCCGTCCGGGATGCTGGACTGTTGCGTGGTAGGGAGCTGGCCAGGCTCACAGAAGATCATGCAAGAGCCCTTAAAGCAGAGAGATCACCTACAGCCAAACTTTTGCTGCTCAATGCCTACATCAAGCAGCTTTTCCTAAAAATTCGCGAGGCCCTGAAGAGCAGGCCAGAGGATGGCGGAAAGGTGATTCATGTAGTTAGTAAGATCATGGCCCGCGCAGTACAGCTCATCGATTACATCAAGACCACGATCCAGGATGATCCTCTGCGAAGAAAGGAGATCTCCTTCGACTCCCAACAGGCCAGGATACTCTTCTCCGGAGCTGGTGGAGAGCCTGTGAGCAGGAAGGAGACGATCCGCGCCATGCGAAGAGCTGAAACCCTATGGCCCGCTCTGGCATGTGGCCACAGGCCCAACGATGGCCGCCAGACCACGCGCCTAACCGGGAAGACCGAGGATTTGAAAGATTCTCCAATAATCGGCTATCGTAGCCTTTGGCAACGGTCGGACAAGAAAGTAGCCATGAGCCTGTAGGCGGGAGTATTTAAAGTAGTACAATAAAATTTAGTCTATATCTATAGATCCAAGAAGGATATAATTATACTTGATGCTTGCTTTAGTTGATCTGCTACTACCGTTTCGGTCTCGTTTCTATTATAATAGCAGACGAATAATATTTCTTTGGTTGGATAGATATGCTCTTCGGACTGTTGCCAATTGCAACGCTTAGTCTTATGATATTTTTGGCAATTCCTGAAATAATCTAAGATTGATTATAACAAAGAATTTAAGATTGATTATAACAAGCTTTGATGCATATTTATTTAAAGAGTACACCAATATATCTGTGGTGGATGTCCAGCATTCACCAAGAGGTCTGGTTGATCGTCGAGCCCTACATGGTAAGCCTAATTGCTCATTTCGTTATCTTCTGCCTCACCATGTTGGTAGTTATTCTTATGCTCGTCATATCTCAGTGGGTTATATCCTTCTGCGAACGGACCTTGAAACAGGATCCTCTTGCAATCAGAGTTCTTGTCTATACATCCGACCTGCTCATCATAGGTCATTTTGCGCTTTACCTTGGACGTGGCCTAGGTTTGTAGGTCACGGGCCATGCCATCCCACAGCCTTCAAGCCACCTGCGGCCAGGTGCTATCATCCATCCGCCAGGGAGAGCGTTGATTATAGGGCATTACAGAAATTATAATAAAAAGAGAATCAATTGGTCAGAGCTACATGAAGGTTATCCCTCAGTAAGAATATCTCTGTCCAATCACCCCATATCGAAAATGACACCGATGTGTCATTAGACAGGGCATAACTTCCCATATAGAAGAGCTGTTTAGGCCCACATTCAGCGTTCTTGCTTGAGCCAACAACAGCCGGGTGGTTATCAATGGTCATTGCCTCTGTGATAATCATAAGAGGATCACAACCGTTATCAATCATCACAGCCCTCAGTTCGTCCTCAGTCTCCGTTGCATTATCAAGGCCCGGGGTGTTATAGACGTTAATAATGGTCGTTGGGGGGTGATCGCCATAAGGTACGCCATTTAGGATTATATAATAATGCGATGACTTTAGACCTTCCGAGGTTAAGCCGTGCTCGGGGCCATGTGTAACCGCTCGGCCATCTAAGGCTGAAGGGACAGAGATAGAATACGGGCCGAGCTTTTCCGTTGTCATTTCGGGCTGTGTTGCAGATGCTACAGAAAGCATCAGCATTAGGACGATTATCAATTTTCCAAGCATGTTTTTAATCCTCCTGCGAACAGGGTAAAGTGCATTTCCAGTATGCATAGCCGCTTTTCTTCGTCATAAGCTTTATTTGGCTCCATCCATTCTCACCCATCCTATTTATAGGTTGATCTAAATAAAATCCAATTAGGCCAAAAATAGTATCTAGGACCCCCCTCCCCCCCCTGGCCAGCTCCCACAGGACCTTATCACGCGGACTTTGTGGGTCGGAGTCTATCATTTGCTAAATAGCCACTTAAAAAAGCTCATTGTATCTTCTAGATCCTTATCCATAGCAGGTATAAGCGAGTTATCTATAAACCTTTCTCTTGCATCTAAATTCTCGAATTTATCTTCAATTAGGGTATCTGCAATCTTTTTAATTTCCTCGTTTTTTGAAAGAGACTTCAGAAGTTCGGCTAATCTAATCCGCCGTTTACCTTCCATCGTGGTTGAAGGCTCTCCTTTTTCCAATCCAAGAATAGCATTGTAGGTATTGAATTTTGTTTCCCATCTCATCATAGCCTTAGTTTTAAGGTATCCTATGTAAGTGGTAATGAGTCCACCGAGTATAACGCCTATTAGACCGCTAACGAGGGGAAAATATGGGGAATTAGGGGAAATGGGCAAGATTAAGGTCGTTGTATCGTTCATCTATCCTCCAGAATGCCACCAACTCTTAGCCTTGGCCTCTTCCGGCCAAGTGGCTAATCAAATGGCCACCAGCTTTCTAGCTCTTTTTGGATTGCTGGTTTGAGTTCTTGATCACAAATATTTTTAAATGCGTCCCATCTCTCCGAGGGATTTTCCAGCGGGGTTATTGGTTTGTATTCATCATCAATCGGAGCATCTGGAAATAATGTACCTACCATCTTATTAACAGTGTTTTTGATATTTTTGCTCCCGATTAGATCAATTTTGTATCTGGCGAGCAAAAGCTCTCGACTGAAAAGGGGATCTTTGGTCCATCCCACCGGGCTTGGATAGCTCCCTTTAATGCGAAGTTCGATAAACGCCAGATAGGCATCTCGTCTTAGTTCATATTTTTGCCTTTTATATGCAACAAAATAAGTGATTGATCCACCTACTAATGCCCCAAACAATGCGCTTCCTGAAACTATCAGCGTGTTTGTCAACGGTTGGGCCATCTGGTTTACTATTGTCAGGTTCAGAGGCATTAGTTACTGTCTCCTCCAGAACCGCCACCAGCTTTTAGCCCTGGCCTCTTCCTGGCTTGGCGGTAAAGCCAACTGCTGAGTCAGTTGTGCCACATGACCACGGAGCCAGGCTACATCATCGTCTCTGACCTTCATGGCCTCTTGAAGCTTATCTCTTTCAGCTCTTATTGCGGCCAGCTCCTCTCTGGTCCTGGCGAGCTGCTCTGTCTCCGATTGTCGTTTGAGCAGGTCATCCTTTAGCTGCTGGTTTGCAGATCGCGCCTCATCAAGCTCCTTCTTCAGCTTATCAATCTCTTTCCGGATGCCCTTCATCTCTTCCCAGCGTTGGGTGGCGTCGGATGTGGTTTGGTTGTACTTTGTTTTTAATTGCTCCAATTCGTCTTTAAGATTAGTGGCTTCTGTATTCGATTGATCCAACTGGAGTTTAAGTTGATCCATCTCTGAGTTGGCTTGATTCAGTTTGATCCTTAGTTGATCCAACTCAGAATCTTTCTGCTCCAAACTGATCCGTAGTTGATCTAGTTCATCAGTAGATGGTTCAGGTTGGTGCAAGTAAGAGTCAATGGCGTTTATGATTAATTGGGCTCTACTAATGCCTCTCTTCGTAGCTACGTGATCCAACTCTTTAACTGCTGGATCATCGAGTGGTGCATAAACGCGCATATAAGATCCATCCCCGGTTTAATATGTATCTATCATGGATCCTCATAAGATCTTTGTGGTTCAACTTGGATCATATCGTGGATCAGAAGAGATTTATGTGTGCTCCTAATCGTCTACCATTGCCAGCCACGAGGGAGCAAAAGATTGCCATGGAGTTAGGCCCGTTGGCTGGCCGGGCCTATGATCTCCAATCTTCCCAAAGAGCGTTAAAAGTCCATGTTTTTAAGTTCGTCTAGCTCTTCAGCGTGAGATTTCTATGGAAATCTTGCACCTTGAGTAGCGCCATGATCGGTGACAGCGTCATATTCAGTGCCATGCTGTTTAAGGAGTTCTATGGCAGCCTTGGCGGCAGATTTCGCGGTATAACAGTCTGCGCTTTTGATCGCATTAGCCACTATTTGATGATTGTTTACAATATAGTCTACATGTTCCTTTTCATGCTCGGCAAGTGCGTGGGTATAGGCTTCCCATTTGGTTACTAGCTCGGGTGATGCATTTTTAGGCGGTATCCAACGGGGGAATATGACCTTGATCTTATACGTTACGATTGCTTTATCTAATTGGCATGGACTGTGCCCACGGCCAGGCCAGTCCCAATTTATAGACCATCGGTACACGGCATCCCACCTATCTCCATTTGCATCGGCGGGACGTAGTAAATTAAGTTGGGCACGCAGCTCTTCTGCTGTTGAACCGGTAATATCATAATATGAAACAGTCGCATTAGGAAAATAGTGATCTACAGGTCGCCATTTGGTTATTATCATCATCCCTCTGACTCTTCACCCAAGCCTTCTTTTATTATTCGATCAATATCTGCTATTCTCTTTGGATTGAGGTATACATGCCTCCCGTAGCTGGTCATTTTTTCTACCAAGATCCCTTCGGCTATCAGCTCTTCAGCAGCTTCTTTCACGTCTTTCCAGAGATGCTTTTTGAATCCTTTCGGGATATTTTCGAAACTTGTGTGTCTGCCGCCAATATACCCGTGTCTTTTTAGCTTTTTTATAATTTTGGCTTTAAGCCATAATTTATTATTCAAGTTCACGATTTTAAACATCGATAGTAAAATATTTAAACTCTTCGGTTGATTGTAAACCATATGACAGATCCACTAGGGCCATCTCTCTTCATAGAAGCGTTCGGGATTAAGAACCCAACATTGAGGGTGCTGGATTTCTTCATCGATAACGAAGGGTTTGACTACTCAAAAACTGAAGTCATGGAAGGCACAGATCTCAGCAGAGCGACCTTGTTCAATGTGTGGCCTAAGTTAGAAGCCCTGGAGCTCTTAATAGCGACCAGAACAGTGGGCAGGGCGAAGATGTATAAGCTCAACAAAAAGAACCCTGTCGTCAAGAAGCTCATGGAGCTGGACGACACAATCTCTGAATACTTCGCTCAGAAGCACTGCAACTCAGAAGCCAGCTCGCCAATTGCGTCGGAGGTCCTAGGGCCTGGCCAGGACCTGGTAAAGGCCATAATCGAATACGAGAATGCCCCTTCCAGCGACCAGAAAGGCAAGCCCAAGGAGCTGCTTTTGGCCTAACCGGCGGTTTAATGGATGATTGCCCTTATTGATTGGTTTAGCAGTTTTAGTAATATCCTCTCCCTGATTTCAATTTTAATCGCCATCGCTGCGATGTACACAAGCTGGAAAACTCAGAAGCGTTTAGTTGAGATCGAAGAGGCAAGAGAGATGGACAGACAGAGAGAGATGCACAAAGCAGATTTGGTGGCGCAATCTGAAAGGAGCGATAAAACAGCTTTTTTAGTCATAACTAATAGAGGCCCTGCTGAAGCGCAGGAGATTTCAGTGCTAATCAATGGTAA